>Ga0105048_10020673_pt1 | contig 10040 bp, 6 predicted proteins | sample MAT05_FD_78382 | JGI IMG/M metagenome (GOLD analysis project Ga0105048, IMG submission 78382) | Freshwater microbial communities from Lake Fryxell liftoff mats and glacier meltwater in Antarctica - MAT-05 | ecosystem: Environmental > Aquatic > Freshwater > Ice > Liftoff microbial mat | place... | reverse complement strand
TTACTAGGTTTAAGACTCGCTCATCTACTCCTTCATAATGACCACAAATCACAACCAGTTGATCCCAGTTGGTCGCTAGCTCCTGGAATAGAGGTTGGGTCATCGGTTGTCCTTGAGGAGTCATCAACAGCACGTCGCGGCGAGGTAGAACGGGCAGGGATTCTACTGCCGCAAAAATAGGTTCTGGTTTCATCAACATTCCAACCCCGCCCCCATAAGGCTCGTCATCCACACGGTGGTGCTTGTCGGTCGTAAAATCGCGTGGATTGGTGAGATACACGTCAGCAATTTGGTTCGCTAGTGCTTTGCCTAGCAGACCCGAATTTAGAGGTGAAGCAAAAAAGTCTGGAAATAAAGTCAAGATATCGAAACGCACAGGGCTAGAAGGCTCCAAAAGTTGGTCAAAAGCTAGGTTAAGCGGCTGAGAGTATGCTTAAATGATTACGCTTAGAACCTACGTTTATTTCAGTCAGATTCCATCAGGTGCGGTAAACTGCCTGATTTATTCCTAGGTTAAACCCTCCGGAGAGACAAGAACCTACGTTTGACGCGGGTTCATATAGCGTTCGCGTGACCAAGAACATTGCAGCAACCCATTCTACGAATGAGTAAGAGTAACTACGGACTTGGCAAGCTGCTGGAGCGGTTGATTCACAGAACTCGCCGGAGCCCTATGATGTTGCAATCAAGCCCTCAACTTCTTCGTCAACGGATGCCCCAGTCAACTGAAACCGCTGTTATGGTCATCGGCGGAGCCGAAGACAAAGTTCATGGACGTGAGATCTTACAAACTTTCTACAATCGATCTGGAGCCGCAGATGCCCAGATCGCTATTATCCCGTGTGCCTCGCGCGAACCGGCAGTGATTGGGGCGCGCTACCACGCAATTTTTGGCGAAATGGGTGCAAAAACCATCGAAATTCTCAATATTGAGGATCGGGAGCAAGGTAAAAATCCCCAGTGGCAGACCTTTTTGGAAACTTGCACAGGGGTGTTTATGACGGGGGGCGACCAACTGCGGTTGTACGCGTTATTGGCCGACACGCCTGTGATGGAAAAAGTGCGGATTCGGGCGCAACTAGGGGAGATCACGCTGGCAGGCACTAGCGCAGGGGCGGCGGTGATGGGTCAACATATGATTGCGGGCGGAGGGAGTGGTGAATCGCCTAATCGATCGCTAGTCGATTTAACAGCAGGATTGAATATTATTCCTGAGGTGATTGTGGATCAGCATTTTCACAATCGCAATCGAATGGCTCGGTTAATGAGTGCGATCGCCGCTTATCCTGACAAGCTAGGGATCGGTATCGATGAAGATACCTGTGCCATGTTTGAAGGAAATGGGACGTTTCAAGTCCTTGGAAAAGGAACTATTACGGTAATTGACCCCGGTCAAATTTCTTACACAAATCAGCCTGATGTTGGAAACACCGATCCTCTCAGCATTCACAATCTGCGGGTACATATTTTGAGTCCCGGCGATCGCTTCGATTTCTACAAGCGAGCCATTTTGGCGAAGGCTCATTAGCTAAGTAGTTCACCCTAAATAAAAACCAAATTCTAAAACCCTGCGCCGCCCGCACAGCGGGCGGCGCAGGGTTTTAGAATCTTATATTTAATTAAGCCCACCTACTTAGTTAGATTCAGAATCTAGACCATTGAAAATTGGGTAGTCCTAAACTTAATAAGATTTTCAGATGGGCGGGCTTAGCCCGCCCATCTGAAAATCCTTACCTCAATACCACTACCGAAAATTGAAATCTGCGCCAAGCAAGTATTTCTCATCAAACGTTGCTGCTCGGCAATGGCTATAGTGTGTATTACCGTACCGTTTGATTTGTGACTTTGGGCGTGCGAAGCGAGCAAAGTAGTCTACTATACTTAGGCAAAGCAAATATTAGGCAAAGCAAACGAAAAGCCGTGCATAGACTTCAAACGGTTTCTCTTTTTAACGGGTAAAGGTACGCGATCGCGCTTTTCTGAAAGCCCTTCAGAACTACTCTTTCTGTGACAAGTCACCTATCGCCTCAACTATAAACAGAACGAGCAGAGCAGAATAGCAAGCTGTGGAAATCTATCATGATGCCAAGCGAATGTACTTACTTAGAGGATGTTTGAAAAGTGGTCTGCTGTGACTTTAGGCACCTGTTGATCCCCCTAGCCCCCTTAAAAAGGGGGAACTGGATTCAAAGTCCCCCTTTTTACTAGCGCAGCGGCGCGCCAGCGCGGGGATCTAGGGGGATCTAAAACGTTTTGCTACTAACAATCAGACTTTTAAAACATCCTCTTAGGTAGACTACAGGCCGAATCTACATCTGAAAAAGCGGGCAAATTAACAGAAAACCGTAAGGGACTAGTGCAAGAGAATAACCTAGATTTCAGAACCAGCCACTGCAAAACGTGATTCTGACTTGTAGACGATATGCGATAACGTGTACCTTTCACACAGATGTTCAGATCTTGCCCTAGTCAATCTGTATCAAAGCCCCTTGGAATAAGGCAATTTGAATTTTTTATTCGACGAGATTTAAAAACCAATCCCCAAACTGTTTGCCAAGAACAGTTTATGGTGTTTATCAAGTTCGACACTGGATTACCGTGCTTCTATTGCCGCCGCACCCTAACGTGGAATTTCTACCGTTATGAAGATCCTTAAAACTCTAACCCTGCGAGGTCCAAATTTTTGGAGCATTCGATATCCAAAGTTGGTGATTATTCGGCTGGATTTGGAAGAGTTAGCAGAAAAGCCTTCTGATCAGATTCCAGGGTTTTATGAGGGATTAGTCGAGCTACTTCCTAGCCTCGTAGAGCATTTTTGCTCCCCAGGTTGCCGGGGCGGTTTCCTGAGTCGCGTACAGGAAGGCACGATGATGGGGCACATTGCCGAGCATGTGGCACTTGAGCTGCAAACCCTTGCAGGCACGCCCGTTGGGTTTGGCCGCACTCGTGAAACCTCTACTTCTGGCGTTTATCAAGTTGTCATTGAATATCACAATGAGCAGGCAGGTCGCTACGCAGCGCGAGCTGCCGTCCGGATTTGCCAAAGCCTTGCCGATACGGGGCATTATTCAGCAGGGGAGCTGAAGAAAGATCTGGCTGACTTGCAAGAGCTAGCGCTTGAAGCCGCCCTAGGCCCTAGCACCGAGCATATTGTGCAGGCTGCTGAGGCTCGTGGCGTGCCTTGGTTTACCCTCAGCACTCGCTTTCTCATTCAGTTGGGGTATGGTGTTCACCAAAAGCGGATTCAGGCTAGTTTGAGCAGCAGTACGGGGATTTTAGGTGTAGAGCTGGCCAGCGATAAAGAAGGTACGAAGCGCCTGCTGGGAGAACTAGGCGTGCCTGTGCCGCGTGGAACGGTAATTTACTACCTGGATGAGCTAGAGCAAGCGATCGCCGATGTCGGTGGATTTCCAATCGTAATCAAGCCGCTAGATGGTAACCACGGGCGTGGCATCACCATTGACATCAACTCGTTAAAAGTGGCTGAAGAAGCCTATGAAGCGGCTCAAGATGAGTCTAAGTCTAAAGCGGTTATCGTAGAGCGGTTCTATGTAGGACGCGACCACCGAATTTTGATGGTTGGGGGCAAACTAGCAGCAGTGGCCGAGCGTGTGCCTGCCCATGTCATCGGCAACGGTCGCTCTACCATGGCCGAGCTAGTGGAAGAAACCAACCGCGACCCTCGTCGGGGTACCGGACACGATAACGTACTAACCCAGATTGAACTCGACCGGGCAGCATTTCAGTTACTAGAGCAGCAGGGCTACGAAATTGATACTATTTTGCCAGAGGGTAAAGTATGTTATCTCAAAGCCACAGCAAACTTAAGCACGGGTGGAATAGCGATCGATCGCACGGACGATATTCACCCCGAAAATGTGTGGATTGCTGAGCGGGTTGCCCGTATCATTGGGCTAGATATTGCGGGTCTTGACATGGTCACTCCCGACATCTCCAAGCCAATGCGTGAAGTTGATGCGGTCATTGTGGAGGTGAATGCAGCTCCGGGTCTACGCATGCACTTCTCGCCTAGCGAAGGGACAGCCCGTAATGTGGGTGAAGCCATTATCGACATGCTATTTCCCAACGGCAGCCCTAGTCGGGTGCCAGTGATTGCTGTAACGGGCACTAACGGCAAAACCACCACCAATCGCTTGATTGCCCATATTTTTAGGCAAACAGGTCAAGTCGTTGGCTACACCACTACTGACGGCATCTACATCGGCGACTATATGGTCGAAAGGGGCGACACTACCGGTCCTCAGAGTGCTCAGGTCATTTTGCAAGACCCAACCGTTGAGGTGGCCGTATTAGAAACGGCACGGGGCGGACTGCTGCGATCGGGGCTAGGGTTTAGCTACTGTGATGTGGGAGTTGTCTTGAACGTGGCGGCTGACCACCTTGGTATTGGCGATATCGATACGGTAGAAGACCTAGCGCATCTGAAGAGTGTGGTCGTCGAAACGGCTAGCCCGAATGGCTATGCTGTGCTGAATGCTGACGATCCTTTGGTAGCCGCGATGGCGAGTCGAGTCAAGGCGCAAATTGCCTACTTCTCCATGAACCCGGAGAACGAAATCGTCAAAACCCATACGCAACAGGGTGGATTAGCTGCTGTTTACGAGAGTGGATACATTTCGATTCTGAAGGGCGATTGGACACTGCGAATTGAGCAGGCTACTAATGTACCCTTAACGATGGGCGGTCGTGCTCCCTTTATGATTGCTAATGCTCTGGCGGCGTGCCTTGCAGCGTTTGCCCAGGGGGTACGGATTGAAGAGATTCGGGCAGGTTTGGCGACGTTCCAGGCATCGGCAAATCAAACGCCTGGACGAATGAATCTGTTTGACCTAGGCGATTTTCATGCGCTGGTTGACTATGCCCATAACCCTCACAGCTACGAGGCGCTAGGGGGCTTTGTTCGCAACTGGAAAGGCGAACGGATTGGCGTGATAGGTGGCCCTGGCGATCGCCGTGATGAAGACTTCATTACCTTAGGTAGGCTGTCTGCCGCTATTTTTGACCGCCTTTACATCAAAGAAGACGATGATACTAGAGGTCGTCCCCGTGGTAATGCGGCTGAGCTGATTGTCCAAGGCATCCGCCAAATCCAGCCCAATTTGAATTACGAGGTTTGCCTGAATGAAACGGAAGCGGTTAACACTGCTTTAGACCGTGCTTCAAAAGATTCGCTGGTGGTTATATTACCCGAAACCGTAACGCGGGCGATCGCACTCATTGACGCTCGTCGGCCTTTGCAAGAGGCGATCGCCCTGCAAACGATACCAGCCCCAACCGCGACCCCAGATCCCACCTTAGACCCAGAATCCACAACCGAAGAGCCTTCTCCTGCTGCATCGGAAGCAAATGTACAAAACTACGTCAAGTCCAGCGGCTTGCTGTAACGCCCACCCGGTACGCGGCAGGTCAACCGGGCGAGGACAAAAAATAGGGTAGGGCTTAGCCCTACCCTATTTTTTGTCCTCACCTGACTGGCAATTTGGATATGTTTACCCGTCGTGATCTGAATCTTGATCGGTTGCCTCATCATCTGCCTGAGCCATTCCTTCCTTAAACGCACGCAGCGTTTTTCCCAGAGCACCTCCCAGTTCAGGGATTTTCTTAGGGCCAAAAATAAGAATTGCCACAATTGCAATGATAGTGACTTCGGGCCAGCCTAAACCAAACAGCATGAAACACTCCTGTGGCTAATCGTTTGACCTCGCATCCAACGATAGTACACTATCGGTAAACGAATGAGTCATTAGGGTGTAAGTAGGTGGGCTTAAGTAAATATAAGATTCTAAAACCCTGCGCCGCCCGCGCAGCGGGCAGCGCAGGGTTTTAGGTTTTGGTTTTTATTTAGGTTGAACTACTTACGGCAGGCAGGTCATGACGTAATTGTCCTGATCGATCATCACGAAGCGGGCGAGCGCGACGCGTTACTCATTCGCTTCTGTCAGCAAGATGAAAGTATCTTAGTCACGCTAGACGTGGATTTTGCCGATATTCGCAGCTATCCGCCTTCAGAATATCCCGGCATTATCGTATTCCGTGTCAATCGGCTTGATAAGCCCTACTTGCTCTACTTATTTGAGCGAGTTATTGCGTTGTTGTCACAAGAGCCAATTGAAAAACGCCTCTGGATTATCGAAGAAACCCAGGTACGTATCCGCGAATAGTGAGTCCCGAAATGAGGACAGAACAACTTGCTGTTTGCTACCGTCACTAATGGCGTGTTGGCGTTCTAACCAGTAAAACTACTGGCTAGACTCAATCGAGGCAGAGCAAATTGAAAAGTTTTGTTGCGATCGCTCCAATATTCGTTAGAATTTACCCCAATATGTGTGTCGCGCTAGTTACCCAGGTCTAGCCTAAATCTACTTACTTGAAAGGGTCGATTTGCCACTATTTAGCCAAAAGTTCCGACGTTTGAACCTTTCTACCTCTAAAACGACAACGCTCCCAGTCAATTCAGGTATCGGGTAGTCCTAAATTGGTAATTATTTTTTGATGGGCGGGCGAAGCCCGCCCATCAAAAAATAATTACATCAACACCACTACCCAAAAGAGAAAGGAATGTGCTTTTCGGCTTAGATTTGGGGTTACTCTTTATAGACTATTCTGCGTAGGCTGTTCCGTTATCGAACTATCCTGCACTAACAGTTTTTAATTAGCTCTAGTTATTTAGATCTGATTATTTAGATCTGAATAGCCAATTCTCCGCTAATCTATCCCTACCGATCACAATTGACCAAGTCCTAATCGCTTACTTTCGATATTTATTTTTTGCCTGATGACCACCGTCCCCGTTCCACGACAGCCTTCACCCGTTCCCGACATGTCTGGTACCACTTCACCAGGCATGACACCGGTGTTTGCTCTCAAAGAACTAGTGTCGCGATTGCATCGAGAGCATAGTAAAGTCCAGGATTTGCTGAGTTCTTTAGGATTTGCACTCCGCAGTTTCACCAATCTCAATCAGTTTTTGGAGCTAACGCCGCTGATTGCAAGTCGCGTCACCGATGCCGACGGTGGAGCGCTGATCCTATTTAAGCCAAATGGTCAGGTGCGTCTAGAGCGTATTCACTGTCAAGACAGTCGGCAAAGTCAAAGCATTCGTAAAGCCCTAGAAACGGCAACCAATCAACTAGCTGGGGCAAGCAATTCAAGCAGTAAGGTCATTCCCTCGACGAACCTCACCACGGCCTTAGACCAGCAGGTGAGCCGCTTCTTGGGGGCAGATATTCAATTTTTTGGTACAGCGATTTTGGCTAAAAACGTAGAGCGAGGCCGTCTCTATGTCTTTAGCCATGACCCAAATTATGACTGGACTGAGACTCGGCAGAAGCTGGTGCGTTTAGTCGCAGACCAAACGGCAGTGGCGATCGCCACCGACGAATTGACCGTTGAGCTGCGTAAAAAAGAGCGATTAGACCGCGAGTTAGAAATTGGTGCCGAAATTCAATATCAGCTATTGCCCCGGCACTGCCCCAAAATTGAGGGCATCGAACTGGCAGCGCGCTGTCAAACGGCTAACCGAGTCGGCGGTGACTACTATGACTTTATTCCAGCAAATTACGACCAGGCTCGCGCCAAAAAAGGGCTAAATGAGTGTGGTCGGTGGAGTGTGACCATTGGCGATGTGATGGGGAAGGGGGTACCCGCTGGGTTGATTATGACCATGCTGCGGGGAATGCTACGAGCTGAGGTGTTGAACGGGCACTCACCTGCCCGTATTTTGCAGCATCTGAATCATGTCATGTATGCCGATTTGGAGAATTCTAATCGGTTTGTGACTCTGTTTTATTCAGAATACGATGCCCAAACTCGCACCCTCGATTATAGTAATGCTGCTCATAATCCCCCGCTACTCTGGCACGCGGCCAGCCAGACGGTGGAACGATTAGACACTCTGGGCATGCTGATTGGCCTGGATGTCGATACGCAGTACTACAATGCCCAAGTGCAGTTGCAGCTTGGCGACACGCTGATCTACTTTACCGACGGGTTTCCAGATGCCGCCAGCCCCAATGGCGATCGCTACGACGAAGAAAACCTCAGCAAAGATTTTCAATGGGCGTGTTCTCAGTACAGCTCACCTCAAGAAATCTTAGATTATCTATTCAATCGCGTTCAGCAGTTTATTGGTGCAGAGCGTCATGCAGAAGACGATATGACGCTGATCGTGATGCGCCTTCAATCTACCGAAATAAGCTGCGGCTAACAGAGGGAACTGCGTTGAAATAAGATACCGGCTCAAGCAGAAGGCTTATCATGGATTCCCGCCTGCGCGGGAATGACACCGGGATGATTTTTGTTTGCTGATCCCAGAGAGCTTCTCGTTATCAGGTTATACACGTATAGCGGTAGCCATGATCAATAGGACGCCTCCCTGTCATTCCCGCGCAGGCGGGAATCCATCTGCTCGATAGGTGCGGGGGTGGATTCCCGCCTACGCGGGAATCCACCCTGGCATGTCCTAAGCTTTATGACTATGGCTATACTAGCCAGTTTCTGTGTATCAAAATTTAACAATCAAAGTCAGCCAGATTTGAGATAAGTTTTGTAGCGATTTTCAACTGCTTAGAACCCGATTGTTTGTGTGAGAATCGCGTACTGCATGGCGCTCACACAAACAACGGTGGCTTACTCTATTAAAAATTGCTGTGAAATCCTGTAAAAATTGCTGTGAAATCCTGTTCTGGACTCTGCAACATGCTTTAAGGAGTTAAAACATGAGACTGTGATTTTGAAAAGTATTGTAATAAAAATTCAATTTTTAGTTTAATTTTCGTATGCCATTTACACAAAAACTAAGCATTTGAACTCAACGTTGGTATAGTAATTGTGAAACAGTTGCTGTGAAACAACTTTCCTCGAAAAGGTGTTTATTTAGCACTGTTTAGATTATTTCTGATACGGTACTTTTCAAATGTATAGAATTCAGTTATTTTTTCAAAAATCGCGCCTAGCACGATTCTGAAGAGATGATTGAGTTTTACACAAGCGCAAAGTGCTGTATAGGTTCATATAGACGCCTACTTGAGTTGTGAACTAGTTTTTGGGGTAAGCGTCTGGTTTGTCCCAACGTTATGCCGAAGACATCTAGCTTACGGCTTCATAACCCATTTAGAACTGTTCTATAAATCGTTCATAAACCCAATTTCAGCTTACACGTAGAGGAATAATACCCATGGTTCAGCGTGGTTCTACGGTTCGGATTCTTCGTAAAGAATCTTACTGGTACCAAGATGTAGGAACTGTTGCAACGATTGATCAAAGTGGCATCAAGTATCCTGCGGTTGTGCGATTCAACAAAGTTAACTATGCCGGGGTGAACACCAATAACTTTTCGCTCGCAGAGTTAGTGGAAGTTGCACCGCCAACTGCCAAGTCCAAGCAAACAACTCCAACCGCATCGGGCGGGAAGCAAACGCCCCTTGATCCAAGTTTGCGCCGAACCGGACAAGGATCTGCTCAAGATGTGAAGCCTGGAGCCGCAGCAGACGCACCAGGTACTGACAATCCTCGGGTTGAAGGTGATCCTAATCAGGGCACCGAGGCTCGTTAACTGAGATACATAGCTGTAGCCAGAGCGGTTAAGACAAGGACATTTTTAGTGGCGCAAAACGCCACTAAAAATGTCCTAAATAAAGTGGCTACGGCTACAGCTTGGAATAGGAGTGTTGCATCATCAGCAGGGGCGGGCTGTCTTGTTCGTTCACGCTGTTACTGCTCTATTCTGCAAAAAAGATTTGCGCTACTCGTTCAGGGAGTGGCGCAAATCTTTTTGGGCAGGAATCACCTGCTTCACAGGGATCACTTCACAGGGATCAAATGAAAATTGGGCATTGCTTAATCTGGGTATGAATTTTTTTTGAAAGAGGCGCGGAGCGCCTCTTTTAAAAAAAATTCATATAGCCATAGTCATAAAGCTTAGGACATGCCAGCGTCATTCCCGCCTGCGCGGGAATGACGCTGGCACCTATCGAGCAGATGGATTCCCGCCTGCGCGGGAATGACAGGGAGGCGTCCTA
>Ga0105048_10020672_pt1 | contig 10040 bp, 8 predicted proteins | sample MAT05_FD_78382 | JGI IMG/M metagenome (GOLD analysis project Ga0105048, IMG submission 78382) | Freshwater microbial communities from Lake Fryxell liftoff mats and glacier meltwater in Antarctica - MAT-05 | ecosystem: Environmental > Aquatic > Freshwater > Ice > Liftoff microbial mat | place... | reverse complement strand
GCGAGACCCGACGCCTGTTCGATATGGTGATGGGCTGCATCGCCGGCATCTCGCTGCTCGTCGGCGGCATCGGCATCATGAACATCATGCTCGCGTCGGTGGTCGAGCAGACCCGTGCGATCGGGATTCGGCGCGCCGTCGGAGCCCGGCGCGGCGACATCCGCTTCCAGTTCTTGCTGACCGCGTTCGCGCTGTCGCTGCTCGGCGGCGCCGCGGGCATCGGACTCGGCGTCGGCATTGCGGATGTGATCGCGGCATGGGCGGACTGGCCGACGGTGGTCACGCTCTCGTCGATCGCGCTGTCGACCGGCGTGTCGATCAGCGTCGGGCTGGTGTCGGGGCTGTATCCCGCGATTCGAGCGGCGCGCCTCGATCCAATCGAGGCGCTCCGCCACGAGTGAAGTTTCAATCTTCCCGGACGCACGCCCGGCCTCGACCCGCAACAAACCGTACCGCGTCACTTCCCGCGCGTACTCGACAGCCGCTTTGCCGCCTCGACGAGGCGAATGAGCTCGGCACGATGACCGTCGCTGTCCTTGCCGAGGGATTTGGTCGCGAGCTCGATCACCTCGTCGAAGCTCGCATCGCCGCGCTGGTGGCTGTTGCGCAGCAGCATGCCGAATTCCGCGACGGCAGCCGAGAAGCGGAAATCGTCGGTGGTATCGGCGAGCGAGCGATCCTCGGCCTCGATCGCGAACGTGAGCAGCTCGCTCGAGTCGCCGGTCGGATTCTTGTAGCGGATCTTCACGTTCATCAGCTCGCCGCTGTCGGCAGCACCCGATGGCTTCGTCGCGGGCGCGATCTCCTGGTACTTCAGCGGATCGAGGCCTGTCTTCGTCGCATCGCGGGCACCGACCGGCACGACCTCGTAAAGCGCGGTCACCGAGTGACCGGCACCGATCTCGCCAGCGTCCTTCGTATCATCGTTGAAGTCGGTGTGCGCGAGCTTGCGGTTCTCGTAGCCGACGAGCCGGAACGACGCGACCTCCTTCGGGTTGAACTCGACCTGGATCTTCACGTCCTTCGCGATCGTCACGAGCGTCGAGCCGGCTTCCTTTACCAGCACCTTCTTCGCCTCGGCGGCCGAGTCGATGTACGCGTAGTTGCCGTTGCCCTTGTCGGCGAGCTTTTCCATCGTCGCATCCTTGAGGTTGCCGGTGCCGAAGCCGAGCACCGACAAGAACACGCCGGACTTGCGCTTGTCCTCGATCATCTTCACGAGCGCGGCTTGATCGGTGGTACCGACGTTGAAGTCGCCATCGGTCGCGAGGATGACGCGGTTGATGCCGCCCTCGATCATCGTCTTGCTGGCCATACGATACGCGAGCTCGATGCCGGCGCCGCCGTTGGTGGATCCGCCCGACTCGAGTCGCTCGAGCGCGGCGAGGATCTCCGCCTTGTCCGCCGTCGGCTCGAGCACGAGGCCCGACGCACCGGCATACACGACGATCGAGATGCGGTCCTGCTTGCGCAGGTTGTCGACGAGCATGCCGAGGCCACGCTTGAGCAGCGGCAGCTTGTCGGGGCTGTTCATCGAGCCGGACACGTCGAGCAGGAACACGAGGTTGCGTGCCGGCACGTCACGCTCGTCGATCTCCTGGCCCTGCAGGCCAACGTGTACCAGCAGGTGATCGTCGTTCCACGGACACGTCGACACCTCGTGCGTCATCGAGAACGGCGCGCTGCCCTCGGGAGCCGCGTAGTCGTAGTCGAAGTAGTTGATCATCTCTTCGACGCGCACGCTGTCGGCCGGCGGCAGCGTGCCGTCGGTGAGGAAGCGACGCATATTGCTGTACGAGGCGGTGTCGACGTCGATCGAGAACGTCGATCGCGGATCGTCGGCGACCGCGACGAACTTGTTCTCTTCGACGTGCTCGTAGTCCTCGCCGCCCTGGCCGTCGTCGGTCGGCGCAACGCCACCCCAAGGGCTGCGAGCGATGCCCGCACCGCCGCTCAGCCTCGTCGGCATCGGCGTCGCGGTCGAGGCTTTGTCGTTCTTCTCGCTCTCCTCCTGCATCGGCTCCGGCCCCGGATGGGGCGGAGGCGACACGGCATTCGGTGCGTCGATGGTTTCGGCCGAGCTGCGTGCATCGGCGACGATGCCGGTCGGCTTCGGCGCGTTCGCGACGGTCCGTGTGCCGTCCTCGACTTTGCCCGCATCGGCTTTGTGCACGGCCTGCGCGGACTCGACCGTCGCAGGCGTCTGTGCGCACCCCGGTAGGGTCGAGAAGGTGATCGCGGCGAGCTGGAGGACCCCGAGGATTCTGCGTGACATGCGGCAGGCGTCCCAACGCGCCGCCGCAGCGATCCGGTCTGTCGAGCCGCCGACGCGGCGCCGCCACGCGACGTTTCAGCCGCTGGTGTAGTTCCAGGTGCAGCTGCCCTGCTCGCACGCGAAGCCGTCGGCTGCGGGGCAGTCACACGTGCTGATGCCACCGAGCGAACACTCGTTCACCTCCGCCTTCGTGCGGATCTCTTCGAGGTCGGCGAGGTCCGCATCATTGCGAGCGACGAGGCTGCGCGTGCAACCGCAGCTCGTGCCGACGAGCACCTGACCGCACTCGTCGTCGGTCTCGCACGCCATGATCTCGGCGAGCTCGGTCTCGTAGTCGTTCACGATCGGCCCGCACGTGTCGATCGGCTCTTCGGCAGGCACGCACATGCCGCCACAGTCGGCGCCGCCGTTGTTCGGATCGCAGCCGTCGTTCGGATCGTCGACGCAGATCTCGCCAGCGTCGCACGGCAGGTTGCCGAAGCCCCCACAGAACTGCGACGGCTCCTGTTCGCATGCACCGTCGGCGGACACGCTGGTGCCGGCCGCATGGGCGTGGCACGCGTTGCTGTACGTGTTGCCGTCGCAGCCGCACACCGGGAGAAACTCCTTGGTGCAGATCTGCGGCTGGGTCACGCACTCGCCGAGATGATCGGCCGCGCCACACATCTCTTCGACGTCCCACATGCACAGCTCGCCTTCGTCGCACGGCGGGTTCAGCTTGCCGCCACACGGCTCACCTTCGGGGGCGGGCTGCTCGATCCCGCAGACCTCGTCCGCATCGCTGCAGCAATCGCCGTAGTCGACACACGCGTCGTCGCACCAGCAGTTGCCGAGGCCGTGGCCGCCGCACTTGTCGTTGCCGTTCGGGAGCTCGCACGTGCCGACGATGTCAGCCTTGCCGAGCGTGCCGCGATCATCGGTCGTGCCGCCCGCAGCCCCACCGGTGGAATCGGCGGTGGAATCGGCGGTGGAATCGGCGGTGCACGCGACGAATAGCGGGAAGAGCAGCGAGAGGATTCGGGGGCGCATACGGGCCCCGTCTGCAAGCAGTGGGACATCGACCCACACGGGATGAAGCGACGGGAATCACGACGAAATCGCGCGCTGCGGCGCGTCCCGCGATCATGCGCGACCGCTCGAAGTGCGGCTACGGTTGTGGCCACGGTGCTTGTCCTCGGTGCGGGCCGCGCTAAGGTCGGCGACCTGGTTCATGTCTCGTCTGCGCCGCGCGATCGCCCTCGTCGGTCCGACTCTGCGATCCGCGATGTATTTGCGGCCGACGCAGCTCGTCGCATTCGCGAGGCAGCGATCGAGTGGACCGGCGCGCACGCCGACACAATCGCGTGCACCGGGCTGCGATGCGCTCTCGATCCCCGAAGGCTTCATCGGCCCGAGCACCGAAGGCATCGTCGACGACGACGGCGTGCGACTCGTCGGCCAACCCGCACACGATCCACTGCGCTTCGGTTGGGAGAGCGAAGGCGATCCGCTGTGGCTCTACACGCTGCACTACCACGGCTGGATCGGCGCGCCACAGTGCGACGTCGATCTCGGTCGCGCGACGATGCTCGACTGGATCGAAGAGCATCGCAGCGGTGTCGGTTGGGAGCCGTATCCGACGTCGTTGCGCCTCCTGCACTGGATCGGCTGGCTCGGGCGGCACGGGGGCTCGCTGCACGCGGCTCAGCTCGAGGCGGTGCTCGCGTCGATGAGCGCGCAGCTCCAACATCTCGCGGAGCACGTCGAGGTCCACATCGACGGCAATCATCTGTGGACGAACGCGGTCGCGCTCGCGGCGGGGTCGCTCGCGCTGGTCGGTCATGTGCCGACGCGATTGCGCGAGGAGTCGGCGGCGCGTTTGCTCGCGATCGTGCGCGAGCAGGTCGCGACCGACGGCGTGCACGGCGAGCGCACGCCGACCTATCATTGCCTGCTCGCCGAGCAGCTCGCCCAGGTCGTCGCGCTCGCCGAGCCACGGATGCCGGGACTCGCGGATCCGCTGCGCGTCGTGCTCGGGCGCATGATGACGGCGACCGACGCGTTCACGCATCCGGACGGCGACGTTGCGCTGTGGGGCGACAGTCAGCTCGGCGCACCGGTGACGCCGCGGACGCTCGCGCAGCGACTCGGTCACTCGCTCACGTGCGGCGATGCGACGTGCGTACCGAGCGGCTTCGCGCGACGCGTGTGGGGTCCGTTCACGCTGCTGTGGAATCGCGGCGGCGTCGGCCTGCCGCACCAAGTCGGCCACGTGCATGGGGATTGTCTCTCGCTCGAGCTGTCGATCGGAACGACGCGCGTGCTCGTCGATGCCGGCGTCGGCACGTACGTCGAAGGCGACGACCGTCGCTACTGCCGCAGCACCGCCGCGCACAACACCGTCACCGTCGGCGGTCGCGATCAGCACGAGCTGTGGAAGAGCCATCGTATCGGCGGTCGCGCCGTGCTGCACGACGTCCTGTTCGCCGCCGACCGAATCGCCGGCGAGGTACAGGGCTTTCGCTCGAGCACCGTACACCGGCGTGACGTGCGGTACGCCGATGGCGGCATCACCGTGACCGACACGCTCGTCGGCGATGAGCACGGCGTGGTGCGGTGGTTCGTACCGGATGCGCTGCGCGTGCGTCCGACCGAGGAAGGCGCGCTCGTGTTCGTCCCCCGCGGCGGTGCCGTCGAGCTGCGCATCACCGGTGGTGCGATCGCGATCGAGCCTGCGGCGGGATGGACCGCGATGGGCGTCGCCGCGCCGCGCGCGTGCATCCGCGTCGCGATCGGATCACAGCCGGTCGTCACGTCGATCCGGACCGTCGGCTGATCACAGCCACGGCCCGCACGCGGCCGCGACCGCGAACGTGCAGGTGCCGGCGACACACCAACGCGACGCGCCGTCGACCCCCAGACATGCGCGCGCGTCCCATGCACTGGTGCTGCCGCATGCCTCGCCTTGTTCGGCCCGCGGCTCGCACGTGCCGGGTCCGTCCGGCTCGTAGTCGGCGCACCAGGTGTCTTCCGTACACGCCTGGAGCTGGAAGCACTGGCTGCCCGCTGCGATCCGCGTCGCGCACACGCCGGTGTCGGTGTCGCAGTACGTCCCGTCGACGCAGGCGTACTGGGCCTCGACGCACGGCTCGCCGAGCCCGAGCTCGATCTGCGGCGGCGCCTCGCTGCAGATCCCCTCGGCATCGCAGAAGCTGGCCGATGCACACGACGACGCCGAGAATCCGTGCGTCGCGAGCGATGCACACGACCCGCCGATCTCCCCTTCGCCGTGGACGATCGTGCAGTACGGCACTGCCGCGGTCGCATCGCAGGCCCGCGGCGAGTCCCAGAACCCGACGAGATCGGCGAAGCAATCCGCGTCGTACATCACCTCGTGCTCGCGCAACGCCGTCACGCGCTCGTCGAGCTGCGCGTGCATCGAGTCGGTGCACATCGTCGCATCGACCCACCCCGACGGCTCGCATGCGCAGCGCGTGACCGCACCACAGCGCGCCGCCGCGTAGCGATCGACGAGGCCCTCGGGAATCTCGGTCGACTCGAGGGCGCTCGGGCTGCACGCGCCAGCAGCCGCGAGCAACAGCCCGAGCCCGAGCAGCAGCTCACCGCCCCGGCGTGCCACGCCCGACCGCCTCCGACTTCTGCGCGCGATCCATCGCGTCGTCGTTGCGCTGCAACCCGGCCTTGTGCGCATCCTCGACGTCCTGCTTCACGCGCTTCATCTCTTCGATGCCGCGCGGCTCGAGGATCGACTTCGACTTCGACTTCGTGTCCGGCGCGGGCGTGGTGCTCGAGCCGCACGCGAGCACCAGCACACCGACCGCGAGTGAACCGACCGTCCGCACCATGCCCTCCATGGTAGCCGGGGTCAGGGGCCGACGACGCACAGCGCCGGTACATCGGCGCACACACCGTCGGCGCAGGCCTGATTGACGCACGAAGCGTCGAAGCCCTCGCCTTCACACGGCGCGCCCGGCTCGAGCTTCGCCGCGCAGGTGCTGCCGTCGCAGTAGGTCGAGTGATCGCAGGCGGCGAGGATGTCTTCCCCGCACGCCCCGCCCGGGGGGATCCGCGCGACGCACTCGTCGGCGACGCACGTACCGGGATAGACGCAGCCCTCGGGCGCCGGGCACCGCTCGCCGATCTCGGCGCCGACGAGCCACCAAGGCGGCGAGCACAGACCATCGATGCACAGCTCGCCGCTCGGACACGGCGTCGCGAACGTGCCGCCGAACGCTGCGGGCAACGTACACGCGGACATCGACGCGACGTCCGGCAACGCATACGGATGGCACCGCGGGCGCTCGGGCTCGGGGAACGTGAAGCTCGATTGCAGCCCGCAGCCGATGTCCACATACCATGCGACGATCGAGGCGACACATTCGCCGTCGTACGCGAGGCCTTCCATCCGCGCGGCCTCGGCCATCTCGACGTACTCGGCCGTGCGGGTCTCGACGCACTCGTCCTGGTCGCTGTGCTGGGTGCTGCTGCACTCGCACTCGAACTGCGGCGCGCACTCGGCCCTCGCGAGCACGGCGGGCGCATCGGGCTCGAGCACGTCATCCGTCGGGTCACCACCGTCGGCGATGCGTTGACTGCACGCCGCAACGGCGAGCATCACGACGAGCCATGTGCGACGACGGACGGCCACTAGTCCTAGCCCTCCGGCGGCGGGAGCGGTTCCTGACACGAACCGATCTCGAGGATCGTGTACAGCAGCACGAGCTCCTGCGGCGAGAGCCCGACATAGTCGAAGAACTCTGCCGTGTGATAGCTGGTGAACTGGAGCTTGCCGCAGCCGAACTGGCCCGTGACGGTGAGCGGATGGATCGCCGCCGGATCACCGCCCGGTCCCTCGAGCCACACCTTGTGACTGACGTCGACCATGCCGCCCTTGCCGTCGTCGGCCATCACTTGCAGCGTCTGCGTGATGCCCGACCAGTTGTCGACCGTCATCACCTGCGGGAGCTGACCGAGCGTCGGATGGGGCTCGTCGTTGAGCGGGTTGATGTCGCCGAACTGGGCCGGCAACGCCTCGAGCCACGCGAGCAGATCGTCGTCGTTGACGTCGGCGAGCGAGTCGTACGGTCCGTTGTCGGCGCTGCCGACCGAGCCGTCCCAGCTCGCGAGATCCTGATACTCGGGGAACACGAGCTGAAGCCACTCGTTCGACCAGTCGGACACGTACCACCGGCCACCGGCCGCGACCCAGTCGCGGATGTTCTGCACGTTCTGCGGATTGCCGAGCGCGTCGGTGTAGTCGTCGGTCGAGCACGGCACGAAGATGATGTGATAGTCGTCGAGCGCGGTCGGATCCGAGATGAGCTCGTCGAACGTCCCCTGCGACGCGAAGCCGTCGAGCCCGGGATCCTGGCCGTTGTCCCACAGCGCGAACGTCTCGGTGCCGGGCACGAGGCGCTCCTCGAAGTTTTGGATCACGGTGTCGCCCATGCCGAACTTGCCGAGCGCGTCCTCGAGACGATCGTAGCTACCGTCGCCGACCGCGATGAGCGGGATGTACTCGCCGTTGTCGGGATCGTTCGCGGACGGCAGCGTCGTGATCGCGTCGTTGATCGCGGCGGGGCCCGGGGCGATGTCGAGCGGCGTGATGCGCAAAAACTGGCCCTTTTGCACGACGAGGTACTTGTCCTGCCCGGACGCCGCCGGCAGCGAGAACGATCCGTCGGCATTGGACAGCGTCTCGTCGGCGTCGCAGCCGAGCTCGGTGCACGCGGCGCAGTACACCTGCTGCGGGATGCCGGCCGGCATGTCGGGCGTGACGTAGACGAGCGCACCGCTGACCGGCAGCTCGCCATCGGGTCCGTACACCGTGCCGGTGAGCGTCGCGTCGGTCTCGTGTCCGATGCAGCCGCCGTTGTCCATGTCGTCGATGCCGCCGACGTCGAACTTCGGGCCATCGCCGCTGCTCGAGTCGAGATCGGGGCCGGACATGGTCGTCGTCATCACGCCGCTCGTCGCCTCGGTCGCGGAGCCCGCGGTGCTCGTGTCGACGACGCCGGTGCTCGGGAGATCGTCGGTCGTCGGCCCGTTGCCGGTGCCGGTCTCCTGCGTCGCCGGCGTCTCGGTCCCGCACGCGAGCGCGACGATCATGGCGACGGCGATCGGCGAGTCGTGCATGCGTGTCATGGCACCACCAAGAATGCCACGGCAGTGTGACGCGCGGGCAGCCCCGCGATTGAATTTCTTGCCTTCGTCTTCGGCGCTGCGCGCGGCAGTCGTGAGATACGCGTCGTCGTCGATCAGATCGTGGACAGCTCGCGGACCACGACAAGCTGCTCCACTTCTTGCTGTACGGCGCGTGTGGCTTCTTCGCCGTCGGCTGGTTCCATCGTCGGCGCCCTGCTGCAGTCCTCGCCGTCGTCGCGACAATCGTCGCGGCCGAGGAGCTGTCGCAGGGCTTGTTCGGGCATCGCTCGGTCGACGCGCTCGATGCCCTCGCATCGATCGGCGGGATCGTGATCTGCGGAGCTGTCGCAGCGTGGGTGCGCTCGCGCGCTATCCCCGACGCGCGATGCGAATCAGCATCGCCGCCATGAGCACATAGAAGCGGACGCCGAGCAGATCGTAGTAGCCCGAACCGAGCGCGTCGACGAGGTTCTGGCGGATCGACCACTCCTCGAGCCTCGGCCCCATGCGCGCCGCGACGATCGCATACAACACGCCCGCGAGCGCACCACCGGCGACGAGCCCGGTCGCGTACAGATTGCCCGGGCCGAACTCGTCCTGCTCGCCGTGCACAACCTTCGGCTTGCCCCGATCGGCAACATAGCGAACGACGCCGCCGCTGAAGATCGGCAGTGTCGTCGACAAGGGCAGATAAGCACCGACCGCGAATGCGAGCGCCGAGACACCGCACAGCTCGACGGTGATCGCCAGGAAGACCCCGACGAGCACGAACTGCCAGTCGAGGTTGAACGCGAGCAGGCCCTTGATGAGCGTCGCCATCAGCGTGCCCTGCGGCGCGCCGAACTGCTCGCCACCGATCGCGTGCACCATCAGGCCCGTCGTCTCGTCGACGTGGGCATTGTCGAGCACCTGCACCGTCGCACCGATCGCGAACGCGGCCGCAACGACACCGATGAACAGGCCGATCTGCTGCGAACGCGGCGTCGCACCGACGAGGTACCCGGTCTTGAGGTCCTGACTCGTCGCGCCGGCGTTTGCCGCCGCGATGCAGACCATGCCGCCGACGCACAGCGCCATCGGCTGGTATACGTCATCCGTCCAGCCGAGACCCGCGAAGATGAGGCACGTTGCCATCAGCGTCGCGATGGTCATGCCGCTGATCGGGTTGTTCGACGATCCGATGATGCCGACGATGCGGCTCGACACCGTCACGAAGAAGAACCCGAACAACACCATCAGGAACCCGAGCATCAGCTTGCTGCCGAAGCCGTCGCCGGGGATGAAGGGCAAGAGCGCGACGATCAGGGCGAGACCGAGGCTGCCGCCGAACACGAGTGACATCGGCAGATCGCGATCGGTGCGCTTGGGCGCCGGCGCACCGGCCTTGTTCTTCATCGAGCCGATCGAGCCGCGGACCGCACCGATGATCGTCGGCAGCGTCTTGAGCAGCGTGATGAAGCCGCCGGCTGCGACCGCTCCGGCACCGATCTGGCGGATGTACGCAAAGTAGATCGCAGTGTTGAGCGCGACGAAATCGTGGGTCGCCACGTCATAGCCGAACTTCACGACCGGGTCGTAGCCGAGCTTCGTGAGCTGCGCGGCGATCAGCTCGCCCGGCACG
>Ga0105048_10020667_pt1 | contig 10041 bp, 8 predicted proteins | sample MAT05_FD_78382 | JGI IMG/M metagenome (GOLD analysis project Ga0105048, IMG submission 78382) | Freshwater microbial communities from Lake Fryxell liftoff mats and glacier meltwater in Antarctica - MAT-05 | ecosystem: Environmental > Aquatic > Freshwater > Ice > Liftoff microbial mat | place... | reverse complement strand
TTATCTCTAATCAACTTTTTAAGTTTTATATTTGTCTCTGGCAGAATTGGATTGAGCATCCTAGCGACTTGATAAAGGAGAAGAACTAAATCTTTAATTAACTCTTTTCCTTTTTCTAAATCTACTTTAACTACTTTAAATGGTTCTGTACTTTGAATAGTCTTGTCTAGGGCTTCAATTTCACTCCAAATAAAGTCCGTCACCTTTTTAAGATCAAAACTTTCATACATCTTAAAATATTCTGTAAAATCTGACTTCTCTGGAATTTCTGGGCAACTTTCTAAATACTTTTCAGAGAGTGTCAGTATACGACTCGATAGATTTCCGATACCGTTTGCAAGCCCAGAATTATAAGCTTCTTTAAAGCGCTCAATAGTAAGAGGGCTATCTTCGAAAGGAGAAAGCTCTCGAAGGACAAAATAGCGCAAAGCCTCAGTCCCATATTCTGCTACTAAATCATATGGACTAATGCCATTGCCGAGAGATTTCGACATTTTGATTCCGCCATCACCAGTAATAAAACCGTTAATAATTATTTGATGCGAGTTCGGTAAATCTGCAGCCATGAGCATGGCTTGCCACATAGCACTCTGCTGACGAAGATTATCTTTCCCGCAGTATTGTGTCGGCATGCCATTCACCCAATATTTCTCAAACTGCTCCATATTCTCTGGCCAGCCGAGAGTCGATATATAGTTCACGAGAGCATCAAACCAGACATACATAACATGCTCACTATCACCCGGCACTGGTACACCCCAAGACATCTTGGAAGCCAAGCGTGAAATAGAAAAGTCTTCGAGTCCACTTTCAACAAATGACTTTATTTCATTGAAGCGGAAGTCAGGAATTACAAAGCTTGGATTTGCTTCATAGAAATCGAGCAATGGCTTCTGAAAAGCTGAGAATTTAAAAAAGTAATTCTCTTCATCACGAAGTTCGACAGGTTTACCAGGGTGGAGCAAACACTCCCCTTTGTCGTTAAGCTCTGAGTCTGTTTTATCAAGTTCACATCCGACGCAATACTTCGTCTGGTATGTTTTCTTATAAATATAACCATTGTCATTGCAACACTTCCAGAATTCTTGAGCGGCACTGACATGGTGAGTATCAGTTGTGCGGATAAAATGTACATCGTCTGATATGCCGAGCAACTCCTTCAATCCTTGAAATCTAAGAGCATACCCATCGACATAAGCTTGGACATCTTTCCCTTCTTTCTTGGCTGCGTCAAATAGCTTCTGACCATGCTCGTCGGTGCCAGTATTGAAAAAGACGTCATAACCTTCGAGCTTCTTGGCACGAGCAATAACATCAGCACGAATTATTTCCATAGCAAAGCCAACATGCGGATCTGCATTCACGTATGGAAGTGTTGTTGTAATATAGAAAGATTTAAACATATTAATTCATCCGAGCAGTTACCTTCTTCTTCTCTAAATCATCCAAAAATTCAATGAGGCAAACAGCACAAGGGATAGCGAGTATAACTCCCCAGAATCCTGCAAGTGTAGCTCCGATTAAAATAGACAAGATGACAACGAGCGGTGAGATACCTGTAGCCCGCTTTACAACTAGTGGATATATTAGATAAGTCTCAAACTGTCCAAGGATAAAATACATCAGTAGTACAATAGCTGCAGTACTAATACCACCATCAAGATACGCAAACATGACCCCTGGAATAGTAGCTAGAATCAAACCAAATGGTACGAGCTCGGCAACAATTACAAGGAGCGCAAGTACGAGCGAATACTTCACTCCGATAATAGTAAGTCCTAGGTATGTGAGCATACCGACGATTACTCCCATCAGTAGCTGCCCTTGCATCCATAGACCTATCTTGTGTTCAGTACGTTGCCATAGACTAATAATATATTCTTCATGAGTATCAGGAGTGATAATACGCAAGAAACTTTCAACTCCACGCTCATTAATCGAAAGATAAAATGAAATAATCATTATCAAAAGAAGATTCATTACTCCACCGAAAGCTGCTCCAAAAATATTGAAGAATCCACCAGAGAGACTATTAATCAAACCCTGTGTACTATTTATAACATCACCAATAGAACCATTGTGAGAAATAGTGGTGACCACTCCTTTTGCTCCGCTTATCGTATCAGTCTGAAATGTATTTAAAATACTAGTCGATGGAATATATTTAGCAAGTTGCCCTACCAATATAGACATTTCTGATATAAAGACAGGGACAAAAACTGACAACAATCCAACAATTACAACAAAAGAAAAGAAATAAATAAGAAAAACTGCAAGCGTGCGATTCTTGACATATTTCTTCATTTTCTTAACAGCAAAACCTATAAATGAAGCAACAACAATAGAAGTCAGTATAATCAATATCACGCTTGTGAGCTTTATAAGCGCAAAAAATACAAGACCGAACAAAATAACACGAATAATAGACCCATTTGAGAGAGAAATTTGATTATATTTAGTATTCTGTTCCATAGACTTATTTTAGCACATTACTAGCTAAAACTTTAAAATACCCTTAAACTCATTCTTGTCTTTATATGGCCCGATAATAGCCAAGTTGAGGTTCTTTGTTTTGAATATAAGCCTTGCAATAGTCATAATATCTTTGGCTGTGACTTTTTTTATATTCTTTATCTTGTCTTCTAGACTATCAATTTTATTACGCATTAATTCTTGGGTACCATAGAAGCTTGCTATATCATCAGTCGCTTCGAGCGATAACTTCATATTGCCGATGAGGAACGATTTTACTTTTTGTAATTCTTCTTCGTCAATGACTTTCATTGTAACGTCTGCACATTCTTTGAGGATCTCTGTGATCACTTCTTTTGTACGAGCATTATTTACACCAGCAGATATTTGGAATGATCCATGATCAAGTGATGCATCATTATAAGCACGAACATAATAAGCCACACCCATTTCCTCGCGAAGTTTTATAAATAGTCGTGAGCTCATACCTGCACCAAGAAGTCCTGATAGTACTGAGAGTGTCGGATTCCTTTTATCACCAATAGGAAAACTTCGAACTCCGAGCACAAAGTGAGTCTGATCAGTCTCTTTATTTTTGACTATGACTTCGGGATTATTCTGAATATCTTTTGTTTTAACTTTTTTTCCTTTTTTACCTGTATGAACATTACCAAAATGTTTTGCGACTTCTTTATCGACATCAGCTTGATTTACACTTCCTGCAACGACAATAACTGTCCCCTCTGCTACATAATGAGCATTTTTATATTTCACAAAATCATCACGAGTCATAGCACGGACTTTTTCTTTTGTTCCTGCAATATTACGCCCAGCTGGCTGGTCACCATAGAGAACTTCTTGATATAAATCTTGTACATGACGCGCTGGCATGTCTTCGTACATATTAATCTCTTCGACGATCACCCCTTTCTCTTTCTCCATCTCAGCCTCGGGAAATGTTGAATTCAGGTAAATATCAGACACAACATCGAAAATCTTTTTGAAATTCTTGGCATCACTTTTGGCATAGTAGCCAGTCATCTCGTGATCAGTAAATGCATTGTATTGGCAACCAAGGGCATCGAGCTCGTGAGATATAGCTTGAGCACTTGGGCGCTTTGTCGTCCCCTTGAAGCACATATGTTCAAGGAAATGCGAAATTCCGTTCACATTCTCTGCTTCATAGTCACTACCGGTGCCAACGAGTACGAGCACTGTGACAGTCGGGTTATCTTTCATCGGTATAGTCACAACCCTTAGACCATTTTTTAATTTTTTTGTTTTTGGTTTAATCATATTATTATATTACTGCTTATAACTTTTGTTCCATTTTCATCAAGATATACTTCTCCAGTAAAATTCTTATTCGATAATACATTGGGTATCCATATATCGTCCCCCTTCCACATTTCATGATAAGGTATATCTTTAATATCAAACCATTGTGGCCTCATCTCTTTTGTTTCTACTGGTTCACCATTAAATTCATCAATTCTATAAATAAACACTCTTTGATTCCATTCCTCTTTATCATTAAAATAAAAATCCATGTAGCCAAGTTCTTTGCATGCATTCCTCTCTATAACGAGACCACTTTCCTCTTCAGTTTCCCGTATAATACAATCTATCGGCTCTTCCCCTTCTTCAATATTTCCACCATATCCATTCCATTTTCCCGCACCAAAACCTACTTTCTTCATTGGAAGTAAGATCTGATCTCCTCTAAATAAAAATGCAAGAGTAAGTATCTTCATACTAATTTAATCTCTCTTTTATATAGTCAATAATTTCATTTTTCTTTACTCTGTCTTGCACACCAGTATCACGGTCGCGGATAGTGACGGCGTCGTCAGTTAATGTATCAAAGTCGATGACGATGCACCATGGTGTACCTATCTCATCTTGGCGGCGGTAGCGCTTGCCGATATTGCCATTATCATCCCACATGACTCGGCCGAATTCGGCTTTCAATATTCCATAAACTGCCTTCGCGGTATCAACGAGTTCAGGCTTGTTTTTCAGAAGTGGTGAGACAGCACAAATAACTGGCGCCATGTGTGGCTTAAATGCGAGATAACTACGGATCTCTTCATTCTGCTGGTCTTCTTTATATGCAGATGCAAGCAAAGCAAGAACCGTGCGATCAACTCCAAATGTAGGTTCGATAACATGAGGAATTAACTTTTGAGATGTTTCCTCGTCTTGATATGACAAACCATGATTCTTCAAATCAAAATCTGTTCTATAGGCAAGACCATATAATTCTTTACGCCCAAAAGGGAAATCAAATTCAAAATCTATCGTTCTCTTTGAATAGTGAGCTAAATCTTCAGGTAAAACTTCTAATTCATGAATTTTAGCCATATCAATTCCTACTATTTCCATCCATTCGAGCATTTCATCCTTAAAATAAGTAAAATATTTTTCCCAATCATCTGCTTTACTAAAATACTCTATTTCCATTTGTTCGAATTCTCGCACACGGAAAACAAAGTCACGTGGTGTTATCTCATTCCTAAATGCTTTTCCGATCTGAGCAATACCAAATGGTAATTTTGGATGGAATGAATCAACAATATTTTTAAAATTTACAAACATTCCTTGGGCTGTCTCTGGGCGTAGATATACCATAGCCGAAGAATCTTCAACGGCACCGATTTGAGTTTTAAACATCATATTAAATTGACGAGCCTCACCAGTGCTACCCCCGCAATCATCACAAATTCCCTTTTCTTTTAATTGATCATCACGAAATCTTTTTTTACATTTCGTACATTCCACAAGAGGATCAGTAAATGTATCGACATGACCGCTTGCTTCCCAGACTTTTGAATTCATCAGAATAGCTGCATCGACTTCATACATATCAGTACGTGAAGAGATGAACTTCTTGCGCCAGGCGTTTTTTATATTATTCTTAAGTGCCCCACCGAGAGGACCATAATCCCAAGTACCAGCAAGACCGCCATAAATCTCCGAGCCTTGGTAGACAAAACCTCGACGCTTGGCAAGCGAGATAATCTTCTCCATTAAATTTTTATCATTTTTATCTTCCATGTAATTCGTATCTTAGCTATTAATTTAAATTTGCCTAATTTGACACGCGCTCATTGCCTGCTTTGAAATTCGGATCATTAGTAAGGAGTGTGGTAATCGGGTTACGTGAACTCTTCAAAAGCGTCCTTGTAAATGAATCTGTCCCAGATAAATATAAATTTTTCATTAATTGAGGAACAGAACCAACTTGTGAAAGTGATGGCTTTATAGCTACAATAAATGAAACTTCTCTATTTACATCAAAACCAGTATTAGGTCTGACAGTTCCAATATTCCAGATCACTTCTCGAGTAGTGGCATTGTAGCTAATATTCTCAGAGCTTGTAGTCTTTGGTCCTACCCAATTCACATAGATAGGGAGAACTGCTCGAGCTTGTGCTTGATTTATACTATTTACGGAATTAGACAGTGTCCAGGTGACTGCATACTTTGTCTCAGATTCTGCTTTTGGAGGAAGAGGTCCAGAGAAGAATGAAGCAGAAGTCGCAATCTGAAAATCAGAAGCAATTTTAACTACTTTCTTTGCAAAGTTATCAACATTGCTAAATGTTGATCCTAATGATGGCTGGTTACCTCTGATACTCACATCGAGTGACACTTGTGGATCTTTTACATTTGTTCTTGTACCGACATATTCATTTGGTTTGAAATTAAATGACACAGAACCGCTAGCCCCAGGTTCGACACTTGCAAGTTCTGATATTGTATTCTTGTCCCAAATAATTCTATGATTTGCTGAGTCATAGAATCCTTCGAGTGCATTGACTGCTGTTCTATCAAATGCATTTCCTGATAAATTCACAATAATTTGTGCGTCGGTAATTCTAGTTGGTAGATTATTTGACCATTCTATATCTGCATTTACTGTCTCACCCCCGGTCACTGTATAACTCGCTTGATCAATATTGTCTACGAGAATACGAGCTTCCAAAAATGGCTTTGTAATTGTAATTGTATCAAGGAGTGATGTGTAGACAACATTAACAACAGATAAATCCGTCGCACTTGTTGTCCCAGCATAAACATGGAATACTTGTTGTTCACCATCTTGCCCTACTAGGCGTCCGTTTACAGTAATAGTCACTGGTGTAGTCTGAGTCAGGCTCGCTAAACTCCAAACTGATCGCCCGACAGATGGTGCAGGTACAGCACTTTCAAAAACGAAATTATTTGGATAGACGACTTGGAGGACAGAGCCAGCTTCGGGCAATGTTGTATTGAGTGTAGTTGTAATTGTAAAAGATATTGGTTGATCTGACGTTGCTTGATCAGGTGCATCGATACGGATTGACACTGGTGCTGAGCTTATGGTTACTGGATAGAGTTTTTCTTTTGTTGAAATTGCATTTGATCCTTCTGGATGATACTCAAGGGCGACTTTGACATTACGAACTGACTTCTCATCACCAAATAGTTTCACTTTTACAGATCTAGTTACAGTCGTACCTTTTGCAATTGTCCCAATCGTATCTCGATCAAGGCGAACAACGTCAGTCGCATTATCACTTGCCCCACGAGGATATTCAATCATCAAATCCGCAAGCTCAAGGTTGGCATTATTACGATTTGTAATTTCAATTTGAAGAGGAAGCTCATCTCCACCTTTTGTAAAAGCATTGCCAATAACAGTAATGTCTATCTTGTCACTCGAGACCGTAACACCACCATTTGAATACATATAATAAGCAAAACCAATAGCCCCTAAGAATAGAAGGAAGGCTACAATAAAGAATTTTTTGAAAAATGATGTTTTGGGTTTTTTCATAGTCATATCCCTTTCCACACTCTTCCACTGGTCTGCTACTTTAAAATTCTGAGGATGTAAAACACCTTCGTGGCGGTGATCGGAAGTTGAGTCATTTGGGTCATAAAGACGACGCTTAATATCTTCAATTCTATTGTGCTCTGTATTATTCTTTGACTCCTCCATATAGATAATAGTATAACACAAGAATCTAAAGTTGACTCTCGTTTATAGCCTTATTTATATGGGCAATTATTGACTGCTTTTCTTTGAGAAATGCTTCTGTTTCTACTGTAGAAAAGTCTGATCCTAAATATTGAGCAAGTAGTGGAGAATCCCCAATATAGCCCAAGGTATTCATCACTCTCAGCACGAGATGGAGCTCGAGAGCCGTCCGAGTCTCAACTGAGACAGCATTATCGTCGAGTATATACATTGCTTGCATAAAGTCATTAAAAATATCTTCATGCGACTCTTCCCCGTCGCAGAGCCTCTCGAGAAGTTTTGCTACACGAGCGATGAGTAAAAGTGACTGCTTGTCCGAACGAGCATATGCAAATGTATTTACTGTTGTTGCCGAAGTCACACGCCATATATCACGACCCCGTACAAGATCAATCTCTGCATACGAGAAATCCTGCAATGCAAAACGTAATTTTGATTTATGCAGGCGTATCCCTTGGGCAATAGCACGAACTAGGCCCATCTCTTTTGTATAAATAGTGAGAATTTTATTTGCTTCACCAAGAGGTCGAGTATTTATAATAAAACCATGTGTATGATAAATATGATGCATAATTATTTAAATAAGAAATAAGCTCCAATAACCATAAATATGATCGATACTAATTTTTGAATAAGGTACTTACCATGGAACTTCTCCTTTGGAACATTTTTAATAAAAAGAGAAATAATTATTCCATATATTACGATAAAGAATGGATGGGCACCATTTGCAAGCGACACGAGGGCAAGTGGCACCACAAGAGACGCAAAGCCTGCAGATAATGCCGCTACGATATTTAATGATTCATTAAATATATTGTATCCTATGATTGATTTTTTCTTTTTTAGAATATCAAAGAATGCTATTCTTGAACCGATTGAAAATACAAGCATTGCAATTCCAAATGCAAATGACCCTACATATTGCCAAAACGTTGTCACCCAAAATGATGACTCTATAGCGACCATCTTAAATATCAGCATATTGAGTGCTACCAAGAATGACGACAATACCATTCTGAAAAATGTTTTTGATCTTATTTTGAAAACTTTTGAGCTGAGGTCTATCGATAAAAATATCGCTCCAAGGATAATAAAGAAGCTCGCTACAAATTGCATACTTGAGAGCTCTTCACCTAGGAATATAAATCCAAGCAAGAAAGAAAATACGAATACCATCTGAAATAACGGGGCGACGAGTGATGCTTCATCTTCTTGTAATGCATAGACATAAGGTATATACGAAGTTACAAATATAACTCCAGCAAGCATAATCCACAATGCTTGCGTAAATGAAATATCAAAAATGGGTATAAAGAAAGCTATTACTATTGCCACCATGCCTGCAGTCATCGAAGAAAATAATACTGCCAAAGTCGCAGGCAAATGAGAAAAATACTTACTGATAATATATTTATCAATATGATTCACAGCGGCCCAAAGTGCCGGCGCAAGTAATGCATAAAATATCCAGGACATATTATAATTCTTCTTCTTTATTTATTTCTAATTTTTTAAATTTAAATCCTGAATCTGTTATGAAGTGCTCGGTGATTCTCCACTGAGGAGCATAATCTTCCAAATAGCCATCGTGAACAGGGAAAATAATCCTTGGTCTAATATTTTTAGCATATTCAATTGCGTCTTTGATTTTTAGCCAAGGACCTGCTACTGGCAGTGCGAGGATATCGACATCAGCATCCGGATAACTAAATGAATCTCCAGGGTAGCAAAGTGAATCGATCATATAGCCAGTATTCTGAACTTGGCCAAAATCTTCATAAATTTCTGCATGCACATTACCGAAACTCTTTATCATGACACCTTTCACTTCCAATTTTTCACCCTCTTCTAATATTGTATATTGTATACGAGCTTCGTCCAGCAACTTGCCAACAGAAGCATTTGTAATCACCACGCACTCGGGATTATTTTTCAAAATCTCTTTAAGTGAATCAATATGCAGGTGGTCGGCATGCTCATGAGTAATGAGCACAAGAGATATATTTGTCTCACTCACTGGCAAGCCTGAATAATCCGGAGCGCCCGGGTCCGTCATAATCCTCACTCCATCCCTAGGTTCTGCAATAAAACAGCAGTGCCCAAGCTTAGTTACTTTCATAAATCTATTTTAACATATTTTCTATAGCTTGAATCAAGTCTTCTGGATTATCAATAATATGAGAGGGATTCCCTTTTTCTAATCTTTCCCTATCGTGGAATCCCCATGTAACAGCAATGGATTCTATACCACATTGCCGAGCTTCTTTTATGTCTCCTAGTGTATCAGTAATAAATACAGCATTTTCTGGACTGACTCCATATTTTTCGAGAATCATTTTATTTTTTACTACTTTACTTGTATGCACATCACTACCTAATATTCCTGTAAAATATTCCAAAGAATTCTCTCTTTGTAAAATCTGCTTGAGGTCACTACTGGGAGTAGAAGATACAATAAAAAGTATATAATTTTGAGATAAATTAATAAGAATATCCTTTAGTAAAATAGGGATTACCATCTCACGAATATAGTCTTGGAC
>Ga0105048_10020665_pt1 | contig 10042 bp, 6 predicted proteins | sample MAT05_FD_78382 | JGI IMG/M metagenome (GOLD analysis project Ga0105048, IMG submission 78382) | Freshwater microbial communities from Lake Fryxell liftoff mats and glacier meltwater in Antarctica - MAT-05 | ecosystem: Environmental > Aquatic > Freshwater > Ice > Liftoff microbial mat | place... | reverse complement strand
CGCCAAGAAAGCCGAGCGCGAGGAGCGCTGGAACAACGTCAAGAGCCGGCGGTAGCGTTGGGCGATCGTCGGGCCGTTGGGCGAGTCTGTTCGCTCATCGGGCCGGCGTGACGCGGCGACGTCGGCGAGTGGCGTGGGCTGACCGTGTAGGCGAGGGACGTGTCGAAGAAGCCGTTGAGCTTCACCTGGGGCTGGGCCCGGGCCGAGCCGAGCGCGATGGCGCTGAGCGAGACCGCGGTGGTCGTGAGTTGAAGGGTAGACTCAGCGGGCGTAGACGCCAGTCGCTGACCAGACGGCACCCGGCCCACCCGCGAGGCCGATGGGCGGCACCGTCACCGCGACTTCGGCGCCGTTCACCTTGAAGACGACCTTGCCGCCCTTCGCCTCGACCCCCTGCTGCTGGAACGGGGTCATCTGCGCGGGCGCGCGATTGATGAGGTAGGCGTCGCCGATGTCGGTCATCTCGACCTCGAAGAGGGTGTCGCCGACCTTGACCCGCGCGCTCGCCTTCTTCTCGGCGGCATCGAACTTGACCTCGATCTCGGCGACCGTGGCGGGCGCCTTTTCGAACGGGGTGGCGACGAAGATCTTGGGACCGAAGTAGGCGCCGACGTTCGCGTCGGTCGACACGAAGCCGGCGACCACCGGGTTCTTGTCCATCTCCGGCTGATAGAGAATCATGCCCGAGGCCGCCGAGCCGAGCGGGGTGTGAACCATGCGGCCGATATGGAAGACCACGTTCGGCGTCTGGAGCCCTTCCTTCGTCATAGCGACGAAGTCGATGCCGCCCTCCCAGCTCATCCAGTCGGCCACCGCCGGATGGGTTGGCGCGGGCGGCGCGGACGGGGGCTCGGCCGGCTCTGCATCGGGCTCGTCGGCGCCCTGCTTCTGCGCGTCAGTGGCCTTCGGGGCCTCGCCATCGGCGGGCTTTGCGGCGACGTCGTCGGCAGGCACGGCGGGCGTCAGCGAGTCCGCCTCCAAGACCTTGGTCGGCTGGGTGGCGGGCGTGGGTTCGATGGACTTTGTTGCCGCAGGCGGCGACGACGAGTGAGAACGACGCGGCGATCAGGACTAGACGCATGAGAGACCTCGCAAGAGAGGGCGTCGAGCGCCCGGGGGAGGCGCTGGAGACGCTTGCTGTGGGACACATTGAAGGAGAAGCGTCGCGACGCTAATCCGCGCACGACTGCTGTCAATGCGACGCCGTCGCGCTTACGGCCTGTCGCCGCGCCACGTCACCCGTGACAACGTCCATGTGAGCGTGCAAGGTGCGCACAGGAATGGGCGGACATCGGCGAGGCAGGCGGCTGTGACGACGTGGGATCTGAAGGGACGGGTCGCGCTGGTGACCGGCGCCAGCACGGGCATCGGCAAGGAATTGGCGTTGGTGCTGGCAGGGCGCGGCATGCACCTGGCGTTGGGCGCGCGGGGCAAGGACGAGCTCGCGGCGGCGGCGGCCGAGTGTCGCGCCAAAGGCGTGCGGGCCGTGCCGATTCCGGTCGACGTGGCGGTGCCCGCGCAGTGCAAGGCCTTCGTCGAGCGCGCGGTCGCGGAGCTCGGCGGCATTGATATGGTCGTCAACAACGCCGGTATCGGCATGTGGGCGCGCTTTCAGGACATGACCGATCTCGCCGTGTTCGAGCGGCTGATGCAGGTGAACTACCTTGGCGCGGTCCATGTGACGCACGCGGCGTTGCCGCATGTGCTGGCGCGCAAGGGGCTCCTGGTCGCGGTGTCGTCGCTGACTGGCAAGACCGGCGTGCCGACGCGCAGCGGTTATGCCGCGAGCAAGCACGCGTTGCAGGGCTTCTTCGATTCGATCCGCATCGAGCTCGCCGACCAGGGCGTCGACGTGCTGGTCGTGTCGCCGGGCTTCGTCGCGACCGACATCCGACAGCGCGGCTTCGGGGCCGACGGCACGCCGCATGGGCAGAGCCCACGCGATGAAGAGAAGCAGACCATGTCGATCGAGGAATGCGTGCGCATCATCACGCGTGCGATCGAGCGCCGTGAGCGTGAGGTCGTGATGACGACGCGCGCGAAGCTCGGCATGTGGTTGAAGCTCGTGGCGCCGGGGGCGGTTGACAAGATTGCCGCGCGCGCCGTGAAGACGCGCGAGACGCATGAGGGGTGAATGTTGGCTGACAAGCCCGAGAAGTACGACAAGCTCTTCAAGGCGATCCAGAAGAAGGCGACGCCGCAGGTGTGGTCGAACGGCGTGTCGCTCGCGCGCGACAAGAGGCTCGTCAAGGAGTCGGAGGACGCGGACTCGGTCTCGTTCGTGGTGCTCGCGGGCGGGCGCGGAAAGTCGTTGGAGGTCCAGCTCTTCTCCGAGGAGCTCGAGTGGCAGTGCGACTGCCCGAGCCCGGCTGACGTGTGCGAGCATGTCGCGGCGGCGATCATCACGTTGCATGCGGCCGACAAGAGTGGCGAAGAAGTGCCGACGCATCGCGCCGAGATAGCCCGGCTTGCCTACCGCTTCTACGATGAGGATGGCGTGTTGGCCTTCGAGCGCGTGCGCACCCAGGAAGGTGCGCGCGAGGTGCCGCACATGTCGCTCCTGCGGGAGCGAGCATCGTTTGGGGCGCCGACGATCATGGAGGCGACCGGCGACCTCGATGTCGACCTGGCGATGGGCACCTGGCGGCGGGGCAAGGTGCCGCGCACCGAGATGGCGAAGCTCCTGGCGGCGCTCGTGAAGTGCGGCGGGGACCGGATTAGCTACGAGCGGCAGCCAGTGCAGGTGTCCTTGCGGGCGGTGATGCCGCAGCTGCTGGTCGAGGACGCGGGGCGTGGGTTCTTCGCGCGTCTCGTCGGGGATCCGGACGTCGAGCGCATGTTCAAAAATGGTGCGGCGCTGGCGAAGGGGCAGATCCGGCCGGTCGATGCCGACGCGGGGATCCAGCAGAACGAGCGCAACATGTTGGAGCGCGGGCGCGGTTTTGACGGGGGCGATGCGCAGGACCTCCAGCACCTCATCCATCGGCTCGAGAGCAAGATCACCGTCCGGAGCACGACCACGCGGCTGGCTCAGGGCGAGGTCGAGCCGCCGCGGCTGGTGCTCGAAAACACGAATGATGACGAACGCTTGAGCGTGCTCGCGACGCTGGTCTATGGCGATCCGGCGGTGGCGCGGGTCGACCGTGGGGCGTTGACGATGCTCGATGCGAAGTCGCCGGTGCCGTTCCGCGACGAGCGCGAGGAGAATCGGCTGGCGACGCGGTTGTTCGGGGACTGGGGCTCGAGATCGGGCGACGTGCGCAGTTCGAGGGGCAGGACGCGGTCGGCTTCGCGCAGAAGCTCGACGCGTTCCAGCGCGGGGCGAACAAGGACCTCATGCGCATCACCGGCGAGGCATGGGAGAACTTCACCATGCAGAGCGGGCCGTTGGTCGGACGCGTGTCGATCGATGCAGGTGGTGCGATGAGCCTTGGGTTCAAGTCGCCCGATGGCGATGACGCCGATCCCCAGCGCGTGATGAAGGCATGGAGCCGCGGCTGGACGGTGGCGCCGCTGCCCGACGGCGGCTTCGCACCGCTGCCGACGAAGTGGCTCTCGCAGTATGGGCCGCTGATAGCGAACCTGCTGGCGGCCAAGGGCGATAACGGAGAGCTGCCGGCGGCGGCGGTCGGCGACGTGGCGCGGCTGACCGAGGCGTTGGGGGTCGCGATGCCGCCGCGCTTCGAGCGGCTGCGGGCGCTGATCGGCGACTTCTCGAAGCTGCCGCCGGCGGATCTGCCAAGTGATCTCCAAGCAGACCTGCGGCCCTACCAAAAGGAGGGCGTGGCCTGGCTGCAGTTCCATCGCAACGCGGGCATTGGCGCGCTGCTGGCCGACGACATGGGTCTTGGCAAGACGCTCCAGGCGCTCTGCGCGATGCGCGGGCGGACGCTGGTCGTCGCGCCGACGAGCGTGCTGCTCGGCTGGGCGAAGGAGGCGGCGCGCTTCCGGCCGGGCCTGAAAGTCGCGGTCTATCACGGCGCGAATCGGGCGTTGGACGCAAAGGCCGACCTGACGCTGACGACGTGGGCGCTGTTGCGTATGGACGCGGATCTGCTGGCGGGGCAGCCATGGGAGACGATCGTCCTCGACGAGGCGCAGACGATCAAGAACCCGGAGTCGCAGGTCGCGAAAGCGGCGCATCGATTGAAGGCCGGATTCCGGATGTGCCTGTCGGGCACACCGATCGAGAATCGGTTGAACGACTTGTGGTCGCAGATGGCGTTCCTCGAGCCAGGCTTTCTCGGCGCGAAGGCCGCCTTCGAAGAACGCTACGTCGCGCCGATTAGCGGTGGCGACGCGTTGCGCGCTCAGGAGCTGCGCACGCGCATTCGTCCGTTCCTGCTGCGGCGCATGAAGCGCGACGTCGCGCCTGATCTGCCGCCGCGCACCGAGATGGTCGAGCGCTGCGAGCTCGGGCCGGACGAGCGGCTTCTGTACGATGCGCTGCGTGCGGCCGCGCAAAAGGAAGTGCAGGACGAGCTGGCGAAGGGCGGCAGCGTGCTGCACGCGCTCGAGCTGTTGTTGCGGCTGCGCCAGGCGGCGTGTCATCGCGGCCTCGTGCCAGGTCAGGAGGATGTCGGCACGAGCGCCAAGGTCGAGCTGTTGATGGAGCTCCTCGACGAGCTCGTCGCCGAGGGTCACAAGGTGCTCGTGTTCTCGCAGTGGACGAGCCTGCTCGACCGGGTCGAGCCCCATCTCGACAAGGCGAAGATGGCGTTCCTGAGACTCGATGGCTCGACGACCGATCGCCAGGCGGTGGTCGACGGTTTCCAATCCGAGAGCGGGCCACCGGTGCTGTTGCTGTCCTTGAAAGCCGGCGGCACGGGCCTGACGCTGACGGCGGCCGACCACGTCGTGCTGCTCGACCCGTGGTGGAACCCGGCGGTCGAGGACCAGGCCGCTGACCGCGCGCATCGTATCGGTCAGGACAAGCCGGTGTTCGTGCATCGGCTGGTCGCGTCCGACACCGTCGAAGAGCGGATCCTGGCGCTCCAGGAGAGCAAGCGCAAGCTCGCGGAGGCGGCCTTGGGGCAGGGTGCTGGCGGGGGCGGGCTCACGCGCGAGGACCTGTTGGGTCTCTTAGCGTGAACCAAGCCGTGGAGGGTCGATAGGATCGATGCGTTCCTTGACGGACTTCAGGCGACTGCCTACAGTGTAGGCATGTCGCATGGAGGGCCGCATGGGCATACTCAACATCCGCAACTTCCCTGATGATGTTCAACAGCGGCTGCGCGAGCGTGCAGCGCGGAACGGACGCAGCATGGAGGCCGAGGCGCGCGCTATCCTGACGACGGTCATCGAGGGCGAGTCGGCCCGTCCGTTGCTTCTCGACGAGCTGTGGCGATGGGTCGACGAAACGGTCGAGCGCCCTCTGGAACCGCTCGTCGACACGCTCCTCAGGGAGCGGCGCGCGGAGGCCAGGCGCGAACGACAGGAGGAGGACGCATGGTACTCGACGCATCGGCCATCATCGCCCTCGTCCTCCGAGAAGCCGGTCACGAAGCGGTCGCCGAAGCGATCGGCCAAGGGCTGACCAGCTTGTCCGCCGTCAACGCGACCGAAGCGCTGACCCGGCTCGCGCGTATCGGCCTCGACCCACGTCGGATGTTGGCGTCGCTGCAGCGACTCGGCATCGACATCATCGCGTTCGGGGTCGACGACGCAGTGATCGCGGCTGAGCTCGCGCCACATACCCAGGCCTTGGGACTCTCGCTCGGAGACCGGGCGTGCCTGGCGCTGGGGCGTCGTCTCGGTGTTGCCGTCGTGACGGCCGATCGCGCCTGGGCGCGACTCGATGTCGGCATCGAGGTGCGCCTCATCCGCTGAGGCGTGCGCTCAGGGACGCGTCGGCACCCGCACGCGATAGGTCGCGTCGATGTGCTGGGTGAGCTCGAAGACGCTGGTCTTGTAGCCGAGATCGTCGCGCGGCTCGCCCCAGCGGTTGGTCGCCATGTCGGCGTATAGGCTGCCGCGGTGGCACTCGCGCTGGAGGCGATTGTCGGGGATCGGCCGCACCTCACAGCTCGCTTCGTCGCCCTGGCAGGTCGGGTCGACGCACTGGCGCACGCCCGCCTTGCTGTCGCCGCAGGCGCATTCGCGGCCGCCCGTCTCGCTGTCGACAAAGCAGCAGGCGCCGTCCGGGAACACGAGCAGGGCCTTTGGAAGGTTGCCCTGGGTCATCAAGATCCCGGTCGCAAGGGCGGCCGGCGCGAGGTCGCGCGCGTCCTGACCGAGGCCATGCAGGAAGTAGATCACCGGGTAGCGTTTGGCGGCGTTTTCGGCGGCCCAATAGCCGGGCGGGAAGGCGATGGTATAGCCGCGCCGGGTCTTGAGCGCGGGCGAGTAGAAGCTCGGGAAGAGCGCTATCGGATCGGCCAACGGATAGATCGCGTAGTCCGGATCGGGCATGCGCTTCATCGCCGTCACGAGGAATGTCGCGATGCGATTGATCGCGTCGTTGGGGGACCCGACGTGCTTGCCGTCGCCGCCCGCGATCGCTTCGGGCGAGGCGTTGGGGTCGCCGTACTCGATGTAGATGTCGCGGCCGAGCGCCTCGCGTGAGAGGTCGACATCGAAGAGGGTCTGGACGAGCGCGTTCGGGTCGCTGTCCGGCGCGAGCGTGCCCGGCTGGCCGGCGAAGTTGTGGTAGACGACCGGCTCGCGACCGCGTGAGCGCAGGGCCGCGACCAGGTTGCGCGCGACCACGCCGGCGTTCAGCACGTCGCGGATGCCGCCGTCGAACCAGAAGTCCATGCCGTCGAGGTCGGCCGCCGCAATGGTGCGCAGCTTGGTGTCGGCGTCGTGCGCGAGCACGTTGGCGAACGTCGGCACCGCGTCCCAGACGCCGTTGCCTTCGCCGAGGTCGGGCGCGCCGGTGACGTCCTGGGAGACGCCGTCGACGCCCAGATCGGAGAATGGCTCGCCGAGGTCGTAGCTGTCGTTCTTCTCGCGGCCGTTGGGGTTGGCGATCCAGTCGTAGTTGTCGCCGTTGGGGTCTCTCGGGAAGGGCGGCGCCGCGTCGGGCAACGCGTCGGGGGTTGCCACGCACCCGCCATTGCTGTCCTCCAGGCTATCGTCGCAGCCGTCGCTGCCGACGTCCAAGAAGCGTTCCCAGGGGTTCAGGAACAGCGGCTCGCCGAGGTCACGCCGGCCGTTGCCGTTGATGTCGACCGCGAGCAGCGCGGCGATGGGGCGGTCACGTGGGGCGGCGACGTCGAACATCGAGGGCAGGAGGCCCGGGGTCACCGGCTCGTCGATGTCGCACAGCGGGATCACCGGATGCGCCGCGGTCGGGTTGTATTCGGCGTTGTATGACAGCGCTTGCGGGATCGGCTTGGGATGGGCGCAACGCTCGGCGGGCGAGGTCGCGCGCCACCACTCGAGGTCGATGCCGGCCGGCAGAAGCGGCGCCTCGGGCAGGCTCGGGCCGGTGAGATTGCCGAACGCGCACGAGAAGTTATCGATGATCTCGCCGTAGAAGCCGCGCGTCATCGTGATGCCGTTGTCGTCGTAGCGCAGGTCGTCGAAGTCCATCGCGACCTCGAGCTCGTGCTGGGGTGCGGCTGGGCCACACATGACACTCGGCTCGGCGTTCGGATCGTCGAGCGCGTCGGGGCGCGCTTCGAGGTCCGCCAGCGGACAGAAGCCCTGGAAGTGCAGGCGCAGCATCTGCGCCATCATGTAGGTCGAGTCGGGGTAGCCACCGAGCGCGCCGACGAGGTCGAAGGTGCCCGGGTGCTCGAGCGCGACGTTGATCGCGGACGCTCCCATCGACATGCCGCCGATCGCGCGGAAGGTCGACGGGCGCGGTGGCGCGACCTCGATGTCCGCGCTCGCGTCGCTCGTGTCGCCTACATCAGGCGTGTCGCTCACATCAGGCGCGAGCTCTGCGTCCTCTACCTCAACTGTGATCTCGACCTCCTCGGGCAGCACGACATCCGCTTCGGGCGTGCCCTCCGCGACGTCGCCCGGGGCGCCATCGTCCCCGCACGCGGCGGTGGCGAACGAGAAGGACAGGAGCAGACAGGCGATGCAGCGATACGGTCTCACGACTCGATCGCATACCAGCCCAACCGCCTCCGGTCATCACTTCTCGCAGCCCGCGCGCACGCGCGCTTCAGGGGACGACGACCTCGACCGAGCCCGAGTTGTTGTCGTACGTCAGCTCCTGAAATGTGCGACCAGGGTTGAGGTCGACACGCAGCTCGTAGGTGCCGGGCGGCACGTCGGTTACGTCGATCCACTGGCAATCGAGACCGTTGCCGTAGAGGTCGGACCAACCGGGGCTGATCCCCTGCGCCGAGCAGTCGTACTGCTTCTGGCAGGGCACATCCGGGCCGCGCAGATATTGCGCGGTGTCCTCCATGCAGTACGCGAACTTCTGACCGCCGGTGACCAGCTTGCCGGTCACACGGTCGAGCAGGCTGTACGAGGCGAAGCCGTGGAAGTGATAGTGCCCATGGCAGGCAGAGTAGACGAACAAATCGGGGCGCGTGTCGGGGGCGGGCGGTTCGAAGACCCCCTGGCCCTGGTTGATCGCCTCGACCGAGAAGCGCAGCAGCTTGCGGTCGCCAAGGCCGCCGACGCACTGCTCAGCCCACGAGCACGATGTCTCGGTAATGTTGATCTCGTCGAACAGCACCTCATCCTTCAGGCGCGCGACGTTCATCGTCAGGTCGGGCAGCTTCTGTGCCTGGTCGTAGCAGCTGCAGTCGGTGCCGCAGTATTTGCCGGCGCCACATGGCGGGTCGCACACCGGCAGGTCGCCGTTGCACCGCGTGAACGGCTCGCAGGTGCCGAGCGCGTCGACGCACAGCTTGCCGTCGGCGCAGGTGCCGCAGGTGCCACCGCAGCCGTCGTCACCGCAATTCCTGCGCTCGCAGCTCGGCGTGCAGGGGTCCGGGTAGCAGCGGGTCGCACGGCAGACCTCACCATCGTCGCATGTCCCACAGGAGTTGCCGCAGCCGTCGTCGCCGCCGCACGACTGCCCATCGCAGTTGGGCACGCAGCCGCCCGGCACGAAGCGGACGCGCAGCTGGAAGGCGCCGAACTGGCTCGAGTCGAAGCCATCGATGACGAGGAAATAGGTGCCAGGCACGAGCTTGCCACTGACGCGCGAGCCGTAGTCGCCCGGCGGCGCGGAGTCGTCGCTACAGCGCAGGGTGGCGGCCGGCGCGTCGTCGAGACAGCTCGTACGCAGGTGCAGGACCGTGTCGAAGCCCGAGGACTGCGCTTCAAAGCCGACCGTTTCGGTGACCGTGAACGCGTAGACGAGCTCGACCGAGGCGCTCGTGCGATTGCAGGTTGGCACGACCTGGTTCACGCCGCCGCTGGTGTCGCCTTCGATCACGAAGTCGCCCGCCAGCGCGGTGCCGTTGGCGACCAGCGGCAACGGGCTCTGGCAACTACCAGGCGTCGAGGTCTCCGAACAGGTGTTGAGCGCCGAGCAGCCCGCGCCGGGGGCGCAGTCGCCGCAGCTGCCGCCGCAACCGTCCGCGCCGCACGCCTTGCCGGCGCAGTCCGGCTCACAGTCCGAGAAACACGCGGCGCAATCCGCCCCGAGCGTGTGCCCGCAGCTGTCCTTCGCCTCGTCGCAGATGTCCGTGGTGCACGCCTGGGCATCGTCGCAAGGCGCAAAACCAGCCTTGCAAGCGCTGTCGACGTAGCGCTCGATGCCGTCGCAGAAGACCCCGTTCGAGCACGATGTCTCCGCCTTGAACCGGACCGTCGCGCCGACCGCCTCGTCGCCGACCTTGGGTCGCAGCACGAACGTAAAGCGGCCCTCGCGCTCCGGCGCGCTGAGCGCACCCTCGAACGTCGCCTCTGCCCCGGGGGCAGCCGCGGCGACGAGCGCCAGGGCCGGCAGCGCGAAGCCGCTGGGCTCGAGCTCACTGAGGGTCACAGCCCCCGACTTCCAGGTCGTGGCGCTGGTGTTCTTCAGTATCACGCGCGCGACCACTGCCTCGCCTGGCTTGGGCTGCATCGGCACGAGCGCGGCCGACACCACTTCGAACGTCACGCTGATCGGTGGGTCCTGCTT
>Ga0105048_10020662_pt1 | contig 10043 bp, 4 predicted proteins | sample MAT05_FD_78382 | JGI IMG/M metagenome (GOLD analysis project Ga0105048, IMG submission 78382) | Freshwater microbial communities from Lake Fryxell liftoff mats and glacier meltwater in Antarctica - MAT-05 | ecosystem: Environmental > Aquatic > Freshwater > Ice > Liftoff microbial mat | place... | reverse complement strand
AGGTGAGTAGCTGGCTGACGATCGCGGGAGAGGCGCTACGGGGTACACCCGCCGGCACCACCGCGCCCGTGCAAAGCCCGCGAGCCAAGATGTTCGTGCTCGGGCTCATCGGATTGGGGTTTACCGCGTTGTATGGAGGCACGATGGGCACTTTCCCCGACGCCTCGGGCGGCGTTCGCCCGCTGCAGATGCTCTATTCTGGGCTGCAGGTTGCGCTGCTGCTGATGGTGACGTTCGTCGTCGCCCTGCCGAGCTTTTTCGTCCTCAATACGCTTCTCGGCGTGCGCGACGACTTCGGCGATGTCCTGCGTGCGCTGGGCGACACGCAAGCCGTCGTCGCGATGGTGGTGGCGTCTCTCGCGCCGCTGGCGCTCTTCTGGTACGTTTCGACGACGGGGTATGACTAGGCGTTGGTGTGGAACGCGCTGATGTGTTTGGTCGCGTCGCTGGTGGGGCAAATCGTGTTGTGGAGGAACTACCGCCCGCTGGTGGCGCGGAACCCGGCGCACCGCAACCTCCTGCTGGCGTGGTTGGTGCTGTTTGCATTTGTGGGCATCCGGCTCGGATGGGTGCTGCGGCCGTTCGTGGGCTCGCCGGGCGCGCCGACGCAGTTCTTCCGCTAGGGGGTGTGGGGAAACGCGTCCACCGAAGTCTTTTCAACAGTATGGAGGGGGATGGGGGGTTAGGGGGAGGTCAAAATCCAAAATCCAAAATTCGAAATCTGAAGAATCATGGAGTCCGAAACTCAACTGAAAAAAAGGGACAATTGCCGTCTCCCCCGCTTATGGCTTATCCTCCGTCGCTCATCCCCCGTCGCTCATCCCATGGGTGTGCGGCAGTGGGTGCAACGCCACACTCGGGGCATGAAAAGGAGGGGGATTCCAAGGAGGGCGACCGATAGGGCGAAGACCCATTTCGGGTGCTCGGCTGGGGCGTATTCGCCTAGGCCGCAGGCGGCGCACTTTGCCAGCGCTTCGGCTTCGGACTCGTCCCAGCCCACCCCTTCGGACTTCAGCACCCGCCGCGCCTCGGGCGCCTGGTCTTCCGGAACCTGCACCTTGATCCCGCCCACAGCCGGCGAAAGCAACCAATTCGTCGAAACCAAATGCTCGTCGACAATGACGCAATCAATGTCCTCCGACTCCAGCCTCAGCCGCGCCAGATGCGCCTCCGTCGGAATCGAGAACGAGGCGACCGTCACCCACCTCGCAGGTCCGTCGTCCCCCCCACCTCCGCCCCCACCTCCGCCGCCCCAACTCCGGCCGCCGGTCCCATCACCCGCGTCGGAACCGCCGCCTCCGGTGTTCGAGTCGTCCAATTCTTCTCGGTCGCCCGGGTGCCGCTGTCCCGGCGGCGCATCGCCAAGGCGTGTTTCGTCTGGCTTGGGCTGTGATTCTCGGTCTTTCTCGCCCGACCTGCGGGAGACGGGCATGGCGTGGGGTTTCCACGCGCGACCGACCCGGCGACTCGTCATTGCCACATCCACGGGAGATGGTAGTCCTCTCGGGCGGCGGCTTTTGGCGAGGCGCGGGGGAAGACCAAAGAAAAAGCCCGCCGGCGGGGTGCCGGCGGGCTTGGGTGTCTTGGCCGCGAACGACGGGGTTAGCCGTTGTTGTTCGCGTATTCGTAGTACGTCTTGATGTTGCGGCTGTGGTAGCCGCCGCCGTGTGCGCGGATGCCGTTGATGACCACGCCGAGGTTCTCGGCTTTGATTTGCTTCAGCATGTCGCGGATGCGGCCCAAGACGCCGCGGGACGACTCGTTGGCCCGGACGACGGTGATGACGCCGTCGACCCTCGGTGCCATCGCCACCGATTCGCTGGCGAACAGCAGCGGGCCGGTGTCGAAGATCACGTGGTCGTAGGTCTCCAGCGCCTTGGCGATGAAGTTTTCAAGGAGGACGGACTCGAGCAGCTCCGCCGCGTTGGACGGTTTGGCGCCCGACGGGAGGATGGTGAGGTTCGGGATCTTCGACGCCTTGACCGCGCCGGCGAGCTGCTCCGGGGCCGTCAGCACGTTCGAGAACCCGTCCTTGTTTTCAATTCCGAAGAGCTTGTGCAACTCCGGCCTCCGGAAGTTGGCGTCCACGAGCAGGATCTTCCTGCCCACCAGCGCCAGCCCGGCCGCGAGGTTCGCCGCCACCGTCGTCTTGCCATCGCCCGGGTTGCCCGAGGTAACCATCAAGCTGCGGAGCGAGTCGAGCGACGAGGAGTGCTGCAACCGCGTGCGAATCTGCCGGAGCTGCTCCGCGGTCATCGACTGCGGGGCCTCGGCGATCACCAGCGGCAAACGCGCCCCAGCCGACTGCGGGTCGTCACTCTCGTGCTGCACCGTTCCGAGCACCGCGATCCCACCGACCTTCGCCACATCACGCGGCGAACGGATCGTCGAGTCCAGAAGCTCGCGAGCGAAGGCGATCGCCAGCGCCAAGCCCAGCCCGAGCACCAGCGCCACCGTCAGCGTCACCGGCAACTTCGGGAAAGAGGGCATGTCCGGCGTAACCATCTGGAAGTACCACTCGAGCGTCGGTCCGCCGCGGCCCTGTTCGACCTGGATCGCGTCGATGGCTTCGGTGACGCCCAGGAGGTTCGCCCGCAATTGTGCCTCCCGCTCGGTGAGGCCGTTGTGACGCGACAGCGCGTCTGAAACCGCCGACGCCTCGGCCTTGATCTGCTCCAGATTCCGCTGTGCGTCCTTCACGGCCGCGTCGGCGGCCATCTCCTCGGACCTCAGCGACTCCGGTACCGAGGCTTTGAGTTTCGCGAGCTGTTCCTGGCGGAAGTCGGTGAGGCTGGTGTCCGTCGCGATCCGCTGATCGCGCAGACGACGCACCGTCGGCGACGACTCGCCGCCGCGTTCCGCCGCGCGAAGTGCGTTGTCAATCTCCCTGAGCTGCTGCTGAAGACGCTGGTACGCCTCGTTGCTTTCCAAGATCCGAAGCAGCATCGGGGGGTCTGTGCCTTCCGTCATCTGCGTCTGCAGCGACTGGAACTGTCCGCGGATCACGCCCAACCTCTGCTGCGCCTCGATAAGGCCCCGAGTCGTCGCCTCGATTTCGATGTCCTTGGAGCTCACCCGCGCACCCGGCGGAACCCCCGCGTCAGACAATCGCTTCGCCAGGTCGCTCCGCTCCGCCGCCGCCGCGTTGAGGTCCGACTGGATCTTGGAGCGCAACCGCGTCAGCTTACCCTGCTGGGCAGAAGTCTCATCCAGTGCGACGCCGCGCTGACTGGAAAGGTGCCTGTCGACGATCGCCTGGGCGATGAGTCTCGCTTCCTCGGGGTTCGAATAGGTCATCCGAACCGCGATCAGCCGCGTCTCGTTGATCGCGCTGACCGAAAAGTTCTTGCTCAGGTCCTCCTTCGCGTCGGCGACACTGTCGAACCTCTTGAACCAGCTCGTGGTTCTGATCTGGCTGTTCTCATCCTTGAGCACGTCTGAAAACAGACTCTCGGACCGCAACCCCTGCACCTGCGTGCGCTGTTCGATGGAAATCGAATCGTTGCTCATCAGGATCGCACCGCCAGCCGACGGACCGCCCGACCGCCCGATCATGCTCGCCAGCGTCTGACTGACGTTGACCTGTAGCAACCCCTCGGAGGTGAACTTCGAGTGGTTTCGCGCCAAAAACATGTTGGCGACAAACCCGAGAACCCCAGACACCACCAAGAGTAGTAGAATTAGCCAAAGATTGCCCCGAAGCACCCGGAACACATCGGCTCCGGTCATGCCCGAGGGCGCCGCGCCGCCCGTCGGCGACGCCGACGAGGATGCCCGGGGAAGTCGCATTGAAGGATTCTGTGGAAGCGTGGTCATGTGGCCTGCTCCGAAACAGCACCCTTGCGGGTGCGGGAAAAATCCGCGACGTCGCCGCCTACGCCATCAAACACCGATGGCCCGCAGAAACGCCGTGATCGCCGCCCTCGCGGGCGACAAAAAAACTCCTAACCCGACACACGGCGTGCGACGCACGTTGCGCCGAACACACCACCTACCGGGCCGTCGTACTCACCCGTCGAACAACCCCCCATTTCAAGGGGATCTCTTCCGCCGGGTCCTCAGGGATAGCCCGCCGACGATCGACATGCAACTCATTTACGCCAGAGTAGCAAACCAACCTCCGACAGACCCACATTCATCATCGTCTTAACGCTACTCCAATTTCCGCATCCATGCCGCACTAAGAAGGTTACCGGACGTCAGAACAACCAAACACCGGGAACCGCCTCGTCTTGATCTTGCCCTTATCTCCGATTCCCGCTCGGGTTCGAACCCAGCTTTTCCATCGCCAGCGCAGCTTGGTTGATCGCCTCGGCGATCTTGGGCTTGAATGACGCGTCGGCACCGGGCTGGTTCGATGCCCTATCGGCGCGTTCGAGTTGGTCCATGGCTTCGCGGGGGAGGTTAAACTTGAGGTACGCCATGCCGAGGTGGTAGTGGCCTTCCATAAAGCTGCGGCGGTCCAGCGCCTGCGTGAGGAGGTCGATCCCCTCCGGAATGCGGTTGTTAAGGACCAAGTTCCAGCCGTGCGTGTCATAAACGAGCGGCTCGACCTGACCCGAGCGGCGAATCAACTCGACTGCGCGTTCGGAGTAGGTCAGAGCCTCGGCAACATTCGGACTTGTAATGCGTTCGGCGATAATGAAGGACAGGTTGTTGAGAGTTGCGATATCGTTGGGGGCAAGTTTCACAAGTTTGCGGTACAGGTCTGCGGCGCGGTCAAAATTCTGCTGCGGGCCGGGGGCGACGAGGAGATTTGCCGCCGCGCGAAGGAGGCGTTCCTGATCGACGGGTTTCAGGGTGTCGACTTTTGCCAGCGCGGGTTCGAGGGTGGCCAGTGAGGTGGGAAGTTGGCCGAGTGTGGCTTGGAGTTGGGCGGTCATGAGTCGGTAGAGGACGTTTTCATCCAGGCGGGGGTTGAGGGCCTTGATGGCGTTTTCCGCGCCGAGGGACTGGGCCATCATTGAGGGGATTCGGGCGGTGCCTTCCTCGTCGTTGGCGTCGTTGGCGGCTTGGAGTGCGGCGGAGTATTCGTTGACGGCGCCGACTTGATCGTTGAGTTGGACCTTTGCGGCGGCGCGTGCCGCCAGCGCCCACCAGGCCTTGAAGCCCGACTTGGCCATGTCTTCGGTTTCGCGGAGCACCTGGGTGCCTTGCTTGGCGGCGAGCAGTGTGTCGAGGTAGGCCCTGACGGCGGGCGGGGCGGACTTGGAGGATTTGACCGCCTCGCGTGAGGAGAGCACCGCTCCGTCGCCATCGCCCAGTCCGAGTTGGATGCGGGATTTGGTCATGAGCAGGTCGGGGTCGTTGGCGAACTCGGGTCTGGAAAGTCCCACCTCGACGACCCTGCGGGCTTCGTCGAGTCTGGGCGGGGTTGTTCGGGAGAGGAGGTCCGCGAGTTGGAGTCGGAGCACTTTGTTCAGCGGGTTGGTGTCGACGAGGTCGCGGAGTTCGATGATGGCGTTGTTCTGGTCGCCGTTGCGCATGAGCGCCTCGACGAGGGTCATTCGCTCGTCGGTGCTTAGGCGTGCTGCATCGCGGACGGCGCGGAGGTCGCGGATGGCGGCGTTGAGGTCTCCGCCGGGTTTGCGGACTTGGATGAGCCCGCGGAAATAGAGTGCGGCGGGATTTTGCGGCTCGCGTGCGAGCACACCCTCGATGGTTTTTTCGGCGTCATCGAAGCGGTTGCCGAAGATCAGGGTTCGGGCGAGGAGGTTGGAGAGTCCGGCGTCTTCGGGGGTTTGTTGGATCAGGGCGCGGAGGGATTTTTCGGCTTGTTCGTAGCGTCCCGAACTGACGAGGAGTTCGGCGCGGAGGCGTTGGAGGTCTTTGTTGCCGGCGGCGTTTTCCGCGTCTGAGAGTACGGCGAGTGCGTCGTCGACTTTTCCCAGTCGGAAGAGCAGTTGTGCGGCGGAGGCGCGTGGCGCGGGCGCCGTTCCGCCGCGGCGGACCGCTTCGCGGATGGATTTTTCGGCTTCGTCGGCGCGTCCGAGGGCGAGGTAGTACTGGGCGAGGATGAGTGTGGGTTCGGGTCTGTTGGCGAGTTCGGGTGCGTCGGCGGTGCGTTTGAGTGCTGGCTCGACGGAGCCCGGGTTGGGGTTCATGGGTGCGATGCGTGCGAGGGAGGCCATGACGGCCAGTTCGGTGGGTAGTTTGTCCGAGGCGCGGGAGAGGACGGCGAGGGATTTGGCGATGGCGTCGCGTGCGCCGGCGACGTCGCCCTTGGTTTCGCGGCCGGCGGCGAGTCGGAAGTAGCCGTCGCCGGCTTGGGCGAGGACTTCGCCGAGTCTGCGGCTGACCGAGGCGAGGTCTGCGCGGAGTTTGTCCTGTTCTGGCCCGGGGGTCATGGAGTTGACTTTGAGGACCAGTTCGCGTTCCGCGCCGGAGAGGCGTTCGATTTCGCGTTCGAAGGTGGCGACCGCGGCGTCTGGGTCGCCGAACCGCAGGTTGTGTGCCGTTTCCGCCTGGGCCAAGGTGGGATCGCCGGGAATTCGGGTTCGTCCGAGGTCGATGTACTTCTTGGCGTCGTCGAGGCGGTTGAGGGCGTAGTTGGCGTCGACGGCGCCGAGCAGTGCGGCGCGTTCGTCGGGTTTGAACTGCAGTGCCTGCTCGAAGTTGGCCAGGGCGCGTTCGTGGTTGCCGTTCATGGCGTTGGCCTGCCCGAGGGAGACCCAGCTGAGGGCGAAGGTGGGGAGTTGTATGGAGATTTCGGTGGCGATGCTCATGGCATCGGCGGCGTTGCCGCGTGCCTGGGCGAGTCGGAAGCGGTAAAGGTTTCCGCCGGCTTGGTCGCCGATTTCAGCGCCTCCGGCTTTGCTGATCGCCACGAGTTTGGGCAGTACGCGGTCTGCGGTCGCCCAGTCTTTTTCGAGCAGCGCGATTTGGAAGCGTTGATCGAGGACCTGTCGGTCGTCGGGGTTGAGTTGCTCGGCGCGGATGAAGTGCGTCATGGCGCCCGGGCGGTCGCCTCGCTGTGACTTGAAGAGGTACAGCTGCATTTCGCGGTTGAACTCGTCGGGGATTTTGCGGATTTCGTCTTCGATGAGTTTTGCCTGGTCGCCGACGGACCCGCCGGAGAGTCGGACGTCGAGCATTTTCAGGCGGTTGTCGTCGGGGTTGGCGGCCATTGCCTGTTTGAGGACCTCGCGTGCCTGGTCGGTCTTTCCGTCGAGGGAGAGGGCGTTGACGAGCAGTCCGGCGGCTTCGACGTCCTTCGGGTCGGCGGCGACGTCGACCTGGAGGATGCGGGAGGCATCGGCGTACTGTTTGATCTGCAGCGCCGCCGTGCCCTTGCGGACGCGTTCGACGCGGGTTGACTCGGGCATCCTTCGGAGGAAGGCGACGGGGTCGGCGACGCCGGCTTCGGAGTCGGCGAAGCGGGTTCCGACCGCGTCGATCGCCCGGCGGAAGAGGTCGAGCTGGGATTTGTTCTCGGGGTTTTCGACGGCGGCGAGTTTTTCCATTTGGGCCCTGGCCGCGAGGAACTCGGCCCGCGCCGCCTCGGTGTTGCCCTCGCGGAAAAGGAGTTCGACGAGCTGGGCACGGCCGGGGATGTAGTCCGGGCGTATGGAGACGACTTCGCGGATGAGGTCGCGTTGCTTGCCGGTTTGTCCGGCGATGCGATAGGCGTCGGAGAGTCGGAGCATGATGTCCAGGCGTCCGGTGACGAGTTCCGGGCGTTCGGTGGTTTGCTCGCCCATGGTTCGTTCGATGGCGGTGCGGGCGCGTTCGAAGGACTGCACGGAGTCGACGCTGCGTCCCTGGAGAACCAACAGGCGGCCCTGCAAAGAAAGGGCGAGGTAATCGTCGGACCGCTCGACGAGCATCCTGCGGACGTCCTCCTCGATCTTGGCGAGCATTGCGTCGCGGGCGGGTTTGTCCGGCAGGGTTGGAACCTCGTCGAGGCGGTAGGCGTTGAGGCTGCGCGCGGTGGCGGCGGTGAGATTGGCGAGTCGCTGGCCGGCGAGGGCCGAGTTGTCGCCCTGATCGGGTTCGATGGGTTTGGAAAGCAGTTCGATGGCCTTGGAGCGGGTGGCGAGGTCTTTGGAGAGGAACTCGGCGTATTGAAGGCGGAGTGCCTGGGAGTTGGGGGCTTGGTCGAGTGTGGCGCGATAGATTGCGTCGGCGGGTTCGCGGCCGCGGCTTCTGAGGGCCTCGTTGGCGGCCATGACGTTGATGTCGACGAAGAACTGTTTTTCGGGCAGTGCGAGCGTGCGTCCGCGTTCGATCGTGGAACGGACTTTTTTGGTGTAGCTTTCGGCGTTGTCCCTGTCGAGTTGGGCGAGGGCGTTGTAGAGGTTGGCCGCTTGGATGTGAAGGGGGAGGTTTTGGTCCTGCTTGGCGAGTGCGTCGTCGAGGACGTTGTTGGCTTCGGCGAAGGCCTTGGAGGCTTCGGTTTTGGCGTCGGCCCTGCCTGTTTGGAGGGTTTCAAGTCCTCGTTTGAGGATTGCCTGGGTGAGCACGATGACCGCGTCGACGTTGGACGAGTCGGTGGCGACGAGGGTGCGGAGTTCTTCGATGGCTTTTTCGACGACGGCGATGTCGCCGGTGAATCCCGGTCGCTGCCATTCCTGGATGTGGCTGATGGGGATCAGGAGTTTGGCGCGGGTGTCGTTGGGGTCGGCGACGACGAGTCGTTCCGAGAGTTCGCGCATTCGGGCGAACTCCTGTGGCAGAGATGCGCCGGCGCGGATGCGTTCCTGTTGGATTTCGACGAGTTTCTGGATGGCCGGCACGTACTTCGGGTCCATTTCCAGGGCACGTTCGTAGGCGGCGCGGTCGCGGTTGCGGAGTTCGACCTTGTCGGGTCGCATCGCGGCGGCGGCGCGGGCGATGTCGCCGAACCGCACGAGTTTCTCCGGCGACGGCGCAATGGCCACCGAGCGTCCGAAGGCCGTCATGGCCGCCTCGAAGTTCCTGTCGTTGATGGCAATCTGCGCCATGGCTTCGAGGCGCTCGGGCGTGTCCTTGGGTTTGAAGATGAAAAACGCCCCGGCCCCGAGGACCGCGACTCCGCCGACCACACCCGCCAACGTGAGCGCGAACTTCTTATTGATACGCTTGCGTGCCATCCTGTACCGTTCCTTTTCGCTGGTCTCTGATAGATTTGATTACTTGGTGCCCGTCGCGCCCGTCGCGCCACCCGCCGTCGTCGCCGTCGCCGTCGTTGTCGTCGCCTTGACTGCGGCCCAGTCCGGGAGGCGCTGTTCCAATTCTGGCAGCGCGTGAGTCAGAAAGTCCTGCTTCACCGCCATCGAGGTCTTGGGGTCTCGAACGACGGTCATCAGTTCGACTTTGGCGTAGTACCCGTGGTTCTCGAAGAGGTTTTGCAGGGTGCTGCGGACGCCGATGGGGTTGGCTTCGTAGCGGCCGTTGACCGAGAAGAAGTACGTCACCGAGCGCGACTGGGCCGAGCGGCTGCGCGAGTCCTGGTCCTCGAAGTTGATGAACCGAACGGGCAGGCCCTCGTCTTCGCCGCCGGCGTCGGCGGGGATACTGATGCGCTTTCCGTCGGCTCCGACGTGGTACCCGCCGGAGTCGATCGAGAACCCGGGGAGCTTCCAGCGGGGCGTTTCGTACACCGTTGGCTGGAACCCGTCGGCGATGAAGCATCGGTCGGGGATGTGGGCGACGGTGTCGACCATGCCCGTGTAATACGTCACCGAGAGCATCACGACCGCCCGGGGGTCGTTGGCTTGGATCTCGGCGAGGATCTGCAGGCGTTCCCTGTAGTCTTTGTCTTTGAACCGGGCGAGTGTCGCGGGGCTGACGCGGCGTGTGTCGACGAAGTTGCGGAAGATGTACTTGTCCGTGCCCAGCACCTCCTCGATGTCCGGGCTGAGGGGCATGTCGAGGCTCACCTGCTGCCACGGGCCGAGCTGCTCGGGGAGGGTGTTGATCGGCTGGCGGAGGGATACGGGCATCTTTCGGAAGTGCAGTTGCATCTGCTGTGTCGCGGCGTGCAAGCCAACAGCCGCCACAAGCAGAATGCACGCGGTCACCACGTAGGCCTTGTTTTTCAGGAGCGACAACGCCGCCACCTT
>Ga0105048_10020661_pt1 | contig 10043 bp, 5 predicted proteins | sample MAT05_FD_78382 | JGI IMG/M metagenome (GOLD analysis project Ga0105048, IMG submission 78382) | Freshwater microbial communities from Lake Fryxell liftoff mats and glacier meltwater in Antarctica - MAT-05 | ecosystem: Environmental > Aquatic > Freshwater > Ice > Liftoff microbial mat | place... | reverse complement strand
TTTGCAGAAATGGCTCCCACCTCTACACTCTTTAATGCCGGAGACAAACTGCTTCCAAAAAAATATACTGCTACACACTATCTAGCTTTCAAACCCAATACTAAATTTGAAATTGGTCTCTTTGAAACCGTGGTATTTGCCAGAGAAAATCACTTTGAATTTCAGTATCTGAATCCAGTGATTTTATATCGTGCTGTAGAACATTTTCTGGATAGCCCGGACAATGTCATCCTTGGTCTAAATACCAAATGGAATCCATTGAAGGGAATATCCTTGTATGGACAACTTGTGCTGGATGAATTTAAACTGTCAGAAGTAAAAAAACAATCGGGTTGGTGGGCCAATAAATTTGGTGGGCAGATAGGCATTAAATATATCAATGCCTTGAACATAGATCATCTTGATCTTCAAGTGGAATATAATGTGGTACGTCCCTATACATACGCTCACAGGGATACTTTACATTCTCTTCCGCAATATTCCGTAGCCAATTATAGTCATTCAAATCAACCACTAGCTCATCCGCTTGGGGCAAATTTTAAGGAATTGTTGATCATCGCCAGATATAAGCCAGATAATAAAATTTATTTGCAAGCTAAAGCACTTTTGACAACGTATGGTGATGACGGTGCGGGAGAAAACTGGGGAGGAAATATTTTATTGCCTCTCGAAACCCGTGAACGGGATTATGGAAATATCATCGGACAAGGTATAAAAACCAACGTCATGGCCATAAATTTAGATGCCAGCTATGAAATTTTTCATAATTATTTTATTGATATACAAGGCATGTGGAGGCAAACAAAAACTACAATAGTTAAAGATCAGCATTATATTGGCGTCGGATTCAGGATGAATATAGCAAATATAGGTTATGATTACTAAATCAGTATCTTCTCTTAAACGATGGATTTGGTACCCCATTGCTATCAGTATTCGCTTTTAAAACAAAATCACTATAAGATTTCTTTTTTGTGCCTAAAGTTATGCACACTTATATTATTACTATTTTGGGTTTCATATATCAATTCACTAACTTTGCGTCCAATATGAATGATTTATATACATTAGCCAAAAACAAGGTATTGGTATTGGATGGTGCGATGGGTACTATGATACAAAGGTATAATCTCAGGGAAGAAGATTACCGTGGTGAGCGATTTAAAGATCACCATTCTGACTTAAAAGGCAATAACGATTTATTATCCATCACCAGGCCTGATATCATTGAGTCTATACATAGGGCGTATCTTGAGGCAGGTGCAGATATTATTGAGACCAACACTTTTAATGGCACCCGAATATCTCACTCAGATTATCACCTGGAAGAGATCACTTACGAGCTTAATCTGGAGTCCGCACGCATTGCTAAAAAGGTAGCAGTAGAATTTACAGCAAAAAATCCGGACAAACCCAGATTTGTGGCTGGAGCCATGGGTCCTACCAACAAAACCGCATCCATATCTCCTGATGTCAATAATCCGGGATACAGGGCAGTGACTTTTGATGATCTCGTAGCCAATTATTATGAACAGGCCCAGGGTTTATTGGATGGAGGCGCCGATATTCTGCTGGTAGAAACGGTTTTTGATACACTTAATTGCAAAGCAGCTCTTTTTGCAATCCTGAATATTAAGGAAGAAAGAAAGATAGATATACCTGTCATGGTATCAGGTACAATTACAGACGCCAGTGGAAGAACTTTGAGCGGACAAACTGCAGAAGCATTTTATATATCGGTAAAACATGCCGGTTTGTTTAGTGTGGGTTTAAATTGTGCTTTGGGCGCTAAAGAATTAAGGCCACATCTGGAAGATCTTAGTAATATTGCAGACTGCTTTATCAGTGCTTACCCAAATGCCGGACTCCCCAACGAACTAGGAGCATATGATCAGTCAGCAGACGAAATGAAAGAATACATACGTGAATTTGTTTCGGCAGGTTTGGTAAATATCATCGGCGGATGCTGCGGCACAACACCGGAACACATCAGGGCCATGGCAGATGCGGTAGAAGGTATGACTCCCAGAGCATTGCCCGAAAAAAAACAGGTGACAGCTTATGCCGGACTTGAACCTCTGGTGGTCAGGGAAGATCTGAACTTCATCAATATTGGTGAAAGAACCAATGTCACCGGTTCAAGAAAATTTGCCAAACTGATAGCTGAAAATAAATACAACGAAGCACTCTCTGTTGCCGCTCAGCAGGTAGAAAGTGGTGCACAGGTCATTGATATTAACATGGACGAGGGACTTCTGGACTCAAAAGAAGCCATGGTAAAATTTTTGCATCTGGTGATGTCAGAGCCCGATATTGCCAAGGTCCCGATTATGATCGATTCATCAAAATTTGATGTCATAGAAGCAGGTCTCAAATGTGTTCAGGGTAAGTGTATTGTAAATTCGATCTCTATGAAAGAAGGAGAAAACGAATTCAGACGACAAGCCAATTTGTTGCGCAAATATGGTGCATCTACCGTTGTGATGGCATTTGATGAACTGGGACAGGCAGATACAAAAGAAAGAAAAGTTGACATTTGTAAAAGAGCCTATGATATTCTGGTCAATGAAATTGGGTTTCCACCGGAGGATATCATCTTTGACCCCAATATATTTGCCATTGCTACAGGAATAAAAGAACATAATGATTATGCCGTCCATTATATTGAGGCTACCCGAATCATCAAAAAAGAATGTCCCGGTGTCAAAATAAGTGGCGGAGTCAGTAATATATCATTTTCCTATCGAGGCAATGATAAAGTCAGAGAAGCCATGCATTCTGCGTTTTTATTTCATGCTATACAGGCAGGTATGGATATGGGTATTGTCAATGCCGGTATGATAGAAGTGTATGAAGAAATAGACAAAGAACTCCTTACTATTGTCGAAGATGTATTATTTAACAGAAATGAAAAAGCAACTGAAGAACTCACCAACTATGCAGAAAGAGTAGCCGGAGGAGGTAAAGTCATCCTAAAAGATCTGAAATGGCGGGAAAGCAGTGTGGAGGAAAGATTATCTCACGCCTTGGTCAAAGGAATAACAGACTACATTGATGAAGATACGGAAGAAGCTCGTCAAAAGTATCCGACATCTCTTCAGGTGATCGAAGGACCACTGATGGATGGCATGAACATAGTAGGAGACTTATTCGGAGCGGGTAAAATGTTTCTGCCGCAGGTAGTAAAAAGTGCTCGGGTGATGAAAAAATCCGTCGCTTATCTTACGCCATTTATTGATGCAGAAAAAGCAAAATCAGGAGGCGGCTCAGTCAAAGGAAAAATACTGATGGCAACGGTCAAGGGAGACGTGCATGACATTGGAAAAAATATCGTGGGCGTAGTTCTTGCCTGCAATAATTACGATATCATAGACCTGGGCGTGATGGTTTCTGCAGATAAAATATTGCAGGCCGCCATTGATCATAAAGTAGATGTGATCGGATTGAGTGGATTGATCACACCATCGCTGGATGAAATGGTGCATGTAGCCAGAGAAATGAAAAGACGTGGATTTACGCTTCCCCTTTTAGTGGGCGGAGCTACAACTTCCAAAACACATACTGCCCTGAAAATTGAGCCTCAATATGACGGCCCGGTGATACATGTACTAGATGCCAGCCGTAGTGTAGGTGTAGTCAGTCAGCTATTGTCCAAAGAAGCGCTGGTGTATGATCATTTTATCAGAGGTGTAAGACAAGAGTATGATGAGCTGCGCATCAAAAGAAGTGCCGGAGAAAATACCAAAGAGTATATCACCATAGAAGAAGCCAGAACCAAAAAAGCGGATTTAAAGTGGGAGAACTATCACCCATATATACCTGATTTTATTGGCGTACACGCTTTCGACAATATTTCTGTCTCAACACTAATACCTTATATTGACTGGACCCCGTTTTTTGCCAGTTGGCAACTGAAAGGTAAGTTTCCGACCATTTTCAGAGATGCCTTTGTGGGAGAAGAAGCTAAAATCCTTTACGATCACGCCCAGGAAATGCTGGACCTCATAGTGAAGGAAAACAGACTTCAAAACAGAGCAATCATAGGTATTTTTCCTGCCAATAGTATCGAAGATGATATTCAGATTTATGACAAAGAAAATGGCAGTATTTGTGATACCGTACATTTCCTTCGGCAGCAAAGAAAAAAAGCGGATGGGCTAGCGTATCACTGTCTTGCAGATTTCATTGCGCCGGCTAAATCCGGTAAACAGGATTACATAGGTGCTTTTGCAGTGACAGCCGGTATAGGAATAGAGCCTTGGGTAAAGATGTATGAAGCACAGCATGATGATTACAATGCCATCATGATGAAAGCACTGGCTGATAGATTAGCTGAAGCACTGGCTGAATATATACATGAGAAAGTGAGGAAAGAAATATGGGGATATGCCAAATCCGAACAATTATATAATGAAGCGCTAATAGATGAAAAATATCAGGGTATTAGACCTGCGCCCGGCTATCCTGCATGTCCGGACCATACCGAAAAGGACATCATCTGGAGATTGCTGGATGCCGAAAAAAATACAGGGATTATACTTACAGAAAGCAAAGCAATGTATCCTGCATCATCAGTAAGTGGATGGTATCTGGCTCATCCGGAGTCAAAATACTTTGGGCTAGGCAATATTTCAAAAGATCAGGTACTTGATTATGCTAAAAGAAAGGAAATGAACGTTAAAGATATAGAAAGGTGGTTGGCACCAAATTTGAACTATTAATATCTGAACTTTTAAATGGGAGCTCTTTGTAAATAGGTATAAGTCAGCTTCATTAAATATTCAAATCAAATTAAAAATAAACCATGATATACAGACTTTTACTCATCATTTTTCTGGGTATAATTTCAACACTCACATACAGTCAGGCTATTAATGAAGCAGCCGCAAGAGCTGAAATTGAAAAAAGAGGCTATGATGCGGACCGATTTAAACAAGAAATGATAAAAAAAGGAGTAAATCCTGACAATATCAATCCTGACAATCCCGCAGATGTAGCCAGGGCTAAAAAAGCGGCGGAAGAAGTAATGGTGCTATTGGATGCAGAAAAAAAAGCCAAGGAAAAACCTGCACCCAATGTTAAAAACCAAAATGATTCTTTGACAGTTCCACAGTCAAAAACAATGGACAACAGAACAGTAGACGATAAAGATAAACTTACCAACCAGACCAAAGATATTCAGAAGGCCGTAAAAGACGGTGCAACCATTGAAGAAGCAGTAGCTGAAAAACTTCAGGAAGCTGCTAAAAATAAATTACCGCCTGCAGTGACTTATGGTCAGCATATATTCAGGGACAAATCATTGCAACTTTTTAGAACAGCAGAAGATGCCAAACCAACCAAAGCTTATGTGCTTGGGTCAGGAGACAGAGTCGCGGTTTCCATATGGGGTAGTTCGACAGTAAATTTTGCCACAGAAATCCAAAAAGACGGCTATATACAGGCCACCGATTTACCAAGAATTTATATCTCAGGATTAACATTGGGACAAGCAGAAGAACAATTATATACCTTTTTAAGAAGATACTATTACTTCGCTAAAGAAAATTATGAACTAACCGTCACCACAGCAAGGACACTAAATGTCAATATTGTCGGGGAAGTATTTAATAACGGAACCTTTAATGTATCAGCCATCAATACCGCTTTTAATGCACTGATCGCGGCCGGCGGACCCAATGATTTGGGAAGTGTGAGAAAGATACAATTGCTCAGAGCAGGTAAAAAACCTGTAACTTTGGATGTATACCAATATCTGCAGAACCCGGTGATCAGTCAGGACTTTTATCTGGCTGAAAACGACTATATCAATGTACCCGTAGCTGAAAAATTAGTCCTTATAACCGGTGCAATTAACCGTCCATTCCGGTATGAACTGATCGGTAAAGAGCAACTTATAGAACTCATAAAATTTGCAGGCGGTCTGAAAGCCAATGCATTAAAAGGAAACATCAGAATTAAGCGAATAGAAAATGACTCTATCAGAATTATTGATGTAAATTATGCAGAAATAGAAAAAGCTGGAAGAAATTATGCTCTATTTAATGGCGATGAAGTGGAAATCCTTTATATCAATGAGAACATACGCAATGAAGTGTCTATTTCTGGCGCTGTTGACAATCCCGGAACGTATGCCATGAATCCAAATGAAAAAATTTCCGATCTGGTAAATAAAGCTGTTCTTCAAGATAATGCCGTTACCACTATTTCCTATCTGAAGAGATTTAATCCTGATTTTAAATCCATCAGATACGAATTTGTAAATCTGGACAATGTGATTAAAAACCCACAAGGTGACGACAATTTCCGGCTGCAAAAAGGAGATGAATTGATCATTTCATCCAAAGCAAGTTTTGCCGATACTTTTAATATCGTCATAGAAGGAGCGGTTAGAAATCCGACTATTATGCCGCTTGGCACAGAAGATAACCTTAAAGTATCAGACGCAGTATTTTTTGCGGGTGGGCTTGTAGATGATGCGATCGATGAATTTGCTTATATATTCAGAACTAAAGTGGCTGATGCAAAAACGCAAGAATATATAGCTGTTAACCTAAAAGAAGCCCTGACTAATCCATCTTCTCCGGCCAATGTAAATCTGAAACCAAAAGATCGCATTGTATTCTATTTTAAAAATAATTATACAGACGAATCATTTATCAGAATAGCCGGGGCAGTAAGAAATCCTGGTGAGTTTTTATATAATCCATCGCTCAAACTTAAAGACGTATTGATTTTGGCCGGTGGATTTAAAAGAGAGGCAGCCTTAGACAGAATTGATGTATACAGATTGGATTTTTCAGAAAATAAATCTACCCGAGTTTTAGCGGCAAATCTTGGGGTAGATGAAAATTATAATCTAAAGTCAAGTGGTGAGAGTTTTGAATTACAACCATTTGATCAGATTTTTGTCCGACTTGCTCCGGAATTTGAATTATTAAGAAATGTTTTTGTCAACGGAGAAGTTAAGTTTCCGGGTACATATGCATTAATGAGTGACAATACTAAACTTGCCACCATCATCCGAGAAGCCGGAGGTGCTACAGATGAAGCCTTTCTAAAGGGAGCGACCCTCGCCAGAGGAAAAGATAATATCGGTTATGTCATTATAGATTTGGAGAAGGCAATAAAAGATCCCCGCTCATTTGAGAATATAATACTACAGGAAAACGATGATATCTATATTCCTAAAATCAATAATATCGTAACCATCACCGGTGCTACCAGAGCATCAGAGTTGTATCCCGAAAAGATCATTAGTCAAAATAAAATTCAGATACCTTATCGCCAAGGTAAATCTGCAAAATATTATATCGATGAATATGCAGGTGGATTGTCTAAGGATGCGTCATTCAGGAAAATTTCTGTGATAGATGCGTCTGGTAAAGTGACAAAAGCAAAAGGATTTCTTTTCTTTAAAAAATATCCTGATGTCGGACCCGGATCAGAAATCAGAGTAGGATATAAAGATGTGGAAATCAAGGATATAAAAAACGGTGAAAAGGAAGATGTGAAATGGGGAGATATTCTGGCAAACTCTATAGCTCAGGCCACCGCAATACTTTCGCTAATTTTATTGATACAAAATGTCAACTGATAAAAATTTTCATATTATCTTTGAGTAATTTTTATACTCAATATGTTAGAGACGCTCATATCATCCAAAACCCGCATCAAACTGTTGCTAAAGTTTTTCCTCAACAGCAAAGCTACGTCTTATCTCCGGGGGCTGGAATCTGAATTTGGTGAGTCATCCAATGGCATCCGTATAGAACTCAACAGATTTGAGAAAGCCGGTATGCTGTCGTCATTTGTCAAAGGCAACAAAAAATATTTTAAAGCTAATATTGAACACCCTTTGTATAAAGATACACACAATATTATCATGAAATATATCGGATTTGATAAAATCATAGATACCGTGATAGAAAATTTGGGAGACGTTAAGCGAGTATTTGTCACAGGCGCTTTTGCCCTTGGACTGGATGAAAAAACGATTGATCTGGTGTTTGTAGGAGATATCAATAAGACTTATCTCACAGAATTGGTAGAAAAAGTTGAAAAACACATTCACCGCAGAATACGATATATTGTGTACAGTGAAGCTGAAATGTTTGAGATGAAATGGGAAGAATTGAACGGTCAGGCTTTATTACTTTGGGAAAACTAATCAAGGTGAAATGATGGATAAGCAACCGAAACAAGAGATCATTATTAATCAACTGTCACCGACAGAATCAAGATGGTTTGCAGTGTATACCAAGTATAAATGTGAAAAGTATGTTGCTGAACAACTTTCCAAAAAAAATATCGAGGCATATGTACCGATTATTACTAAGACAAGAAGATATTCCCGTAAAATAAAACATTACCAAATTCCACTGATCAGTTGTTATGTTTTTGTTTGTATACATAAAGCCGAATACGTGCCCACCCTCGAAACTGAATATGTCATGAAATTTCTCAAGCAGGGCAAAGATCTGCTTTGTATCCCTCATGCAGAAATTGACACACTCAAACGGGTAGCCGGAGATGTAGAAGAAATTCATATCATAGAAAATAATATTTTTCAATCAGGGGAGGAAGTAGAAGTCATTTCGGGACATCTGACAGGTATGAAAGGCAAAATCATATCGCGGTTAGGAAAACGAAATTTTGTTGTAGAATTAAATACCATTGGGTACCAATTAAGCATACAGGTCGACCTGAACTTATTGAGACCTTTAAAAAATAAAAAATTAATCGCCTGATTATCGGGTAGATATTTTTGCTATTTTTCACTTTAGTGATGAAGTCTTTGCGACTTATCAGCGGCGAAGCCATTTTTAAAAATGTTGATTTGTTACAGGTGCGGATGTGTATAGTTGGTTTATTCCATTTATATAAAGAACTATCATCTCTATATATGAAGAATTATAATGTATAATTACAATTTTGAAAAATTAGAGATATGGAAATTGAGTATTTGTCTTGCAGCTGATCTTTAAAGGACAACCATCAACTTTCCGAATGAAGAAAAATTCGGGTTAGTTTCACAACTAAAAAGAGCATCATCTTCAATATCCACAAATATTTCTGAAGGTGTTTCAATGTTCACTGACAAGGAAAAGTCTCGTTTTATTGAAATGGCCTATGGATCGACTATTGAAGTTTTGAGCCATTTATTATTTGCACACGCGCTAGAGTTTATTGAAGAGCAAGAATTAAATAACTTTAGATTCAACATAAACGAATTAACTAATAAACTTAATGCATTTCATACACATCTTAATATCAAGAAAAGCTAATAAATTTTTTAGAAGCGATACGCAAATTTAACAAATACAACAACTCCACAACTCCACAATGAATATACAAATGGTGGACGTAAAGTCCCAATACCTTAAAATCAAAGAAGAAATAGACCGTGGCATTCAGGAAGTACTGGATACAACAGCCTTTATTAATGGGCCACAAGTTAAAAAATTTCAAAAGGATTTTGAATCTTACTTGAATGTAAAACATGTCATACCTTGTGCCAATGGTACAGATGCGTTGCAAATTGCCATGATGGCAGTAGGACGTAAACCGGGTGACGAAGTCATCGTACCGGCATTTACTTACGTGGCAACAGCTGAAGTGATTGCGCTTTTGGGATTGATACCTGTCATGGTAGATGTAGATGCAGATACTTTTAATATAAATGTGGAAGGCATCAAAGCAGCGATTACACCAAAAACAAAGGCCATCGTCCCAGTGCATTTATATGGTCAGTCAGCTGATATGGAATCCATCATGAAAATTGCTGGTGAGCACAAACTGTGGGTTATAGAGGATAATGCACAAGCTATTGGATCAGATTATACCTTCAGTGATGGACGTAAAGCAAAAACTGGTACCATCGGCCACATAGGTTGTACATCTTTCTATCCATCCAAAAACTTAGGATGTTATGGAGATGGTGGAGCAATCATGACCAACGATGATGCTTTGGGAGCACTACTTCACAAGATCGCAAACCATGGCCAATCCGTGCGTTATTACCACGATGTGGTAGGTTGTAA
>Ga0105048_10020658_pt1 | contig 10044 bp, 5 predicted proteins | sample MAT05_FD_78382 | JGI IMG/M metagenome (GOLD analysis project Ga0105048, IMG submission 78382) | Freshwater microbial communities from Lake Fryxell liftoff mats and glacier meltwater in Antarctica - MAT-05 | ecosystem: Environmental > Aquatic > Freshwater > Ice > Liftoff microbial mat | place... | reverse complement strand
GTCGACGCGCAGCTCGCTTTCCTGAGCAAAGACCTGACTCGTGCCCGCGAGCGTGCGCAGACCTTGTTGCGCGTCTTCCCCGACAACATGTCGGTGCTGATCGTCAACGCCGCGGTGGAAACCGAACTCGGCAATCTGCTGCAGGCAGAAGCCCACCTTGCCAAGGTCATACAGCTGAACCCGAGCTCAGAGGTCGCGCGGCGCAACCTGGGTGAGGTTTATGTGCGGTTGGGGCAGCCGGCCAAGGCCTTGGAAACGCTGCGGCCGCTGCTGACCGCCAACCCGCCGCGCATCGAGGCGCTTTCGCTGGCCGGCGATGCCGCGCTGCGCCTGGGCGACGCAGCCGGCGCAGAACGCTTCTTCCTGGCCGCTGCCAAGGTGGCGCCTGACAACAACCGGCTGCAGACGGCGCTGGCGCTTTCGCAGTTGAACCGGGGCGAGACCAACAAGGCGTTTGACAACCTGGAATTGCTGGCCAAGAAGTCCGACGACACCTACGCCAACGAAGCGATCTTCAGCGCGCGCATGAAACGGCGTGAATTCGATGCGGCGCTGCTGGCGCTGGACGCGATGCAGCAGAAGGCGCCAGAGAAGAGCGGCCTGCTCGAATTGCGCGGACGTGTGCACCTGGCCCGGCGCGACTACCCTGCCGCGCGCCAGGCCTTCGAGGCCGCGTTGCTGAAGGACAAGGCCAGCTTCGCGGCTGTTTCCGGGTTGACCAGCGTCGACGTCGCCGAGAAGAAGTACGAAGTGGCGATGCAGCGCCTTCAAGACAACCTGAAGGCCTACCCGCGCAACCACTACGCCCTGCTGTCCATCGCAGAGCTGAAGATCTTCACCGGCGCGCCGCTCGGTGAGGTGCGCAAGACCTTGATGGATGCCATTCAGCTGGCCCCGCTGGACGCGCAGCCGCGCCTCTTGCTGATCGAACAGCTGTTGCGCAAGCGCCAGTTCAAAGAGGCGCTGGTGGCGGCGCAAGATGCCGCGGCCGCCCTGCCCAACGACGTGCGCGTGCTCGATGCCGTGGGCCGTGCACAGCTGGAATCGGGCGATATCGAGCAGGCCATATCGACCTACCGCCGCCTGGCCGCCAACAGCCCGAACTCGGCAGCGGCCTATGTGCGGCTGGGGGACATCTTCAAGAACTCAGGGCGGCGCCCACAGGCCGAGGCTGCACTGCGCAAGGCGCTGGACCTCGAGCCCACGCTGCGCTCTGCGCAAAGCTCGCTGCTTGACTTGATGATGGATTCAGGCCGGCGCGGCGAAGCGCTTGCATTCGCCCGCAAGCTCCAGGCCGAACAACCGAAGCAGCCCTCTGGTTACCTGCTGGAAGGCGCCCTGCATGTCAAAGGCAAGGCCGTGGACGCGGCCGTCACCGCCTACCGCACCGGGCTTGCGAAGACGGACAGCAATGAAATTGCCACCGTGATGTTCAGGGTGCTGCTGAGTGCGGGGCGCCAGGCAGAAGCGGACCAGTTCGGCGCCAGTTGGATGAAGGCGCACCCGGATGATCTGTTCTTCGACTACCTGCTGGCCGAGACTGCCATCACGCGCAATGAATACGCGAGCGCAGAACCGCGGCTGCAGCGTGTGGTGGCAGCCTACCCGGACAACGTGCCTGCGCTGAACAATTTGGCCTGGGCGCTTTCGCAGCAGCGCAAACCCGGAGCCGTGGCGTTCGCCAGGCGGGCTGTTGATCTGGCACCCGCCAACGCCGACCTTCTGGACACCCTGGCCACTGCACAAGCGGCTGAAGGGCGGGCCACCGAGGCCTTGGCCACGCAGCAGCGCGCTGTCGGGCTGGCGCCGGAAAAGCACGAATTGCGGCTCGGCCTGGCCCGCATTGCGCTTCAGGCCGGCAACAAGGACCTGGCCCGCACCGAACTGCAGCGCCTGCGCGATTTGGGGCCTTCCTACCCGCAGCAGGCTGAAGTTGCCCGGCTTTTTCAATCACTTTGAAGAAAACACCATGACGCGTCTGCCACTGAACCGCAAGGCGTACAGCCGAAACCGACTCACCGCCACGCTGGTGGCAGCAGCTGCTTGCACCTTGATGGCGGCCTGCAGCGGGCAATCGGAAGCTGACTTGATCAGCTCGGCCAAGGTGTCCATGGAGAAGAAGGACACCAAGAGCGCCGTCATTCAATTGAAGAACGCGCTTGCGGCCAACCCGCAGTCAGGCGAGGCCCGCTTGCTGCTGGGCCGGGCGCTGCTGGAGGAAGGCGACGTCACCGCCGCGCTGCTGGAATTGCGCAAGGCCCAGGAACTGCAGGTGCCCGACGGGCAGGTGGTGCCCGACCTCGCACGCGCCATGCTGCTGGCCGGCGAACAAACCAAGCTCATCGCCCAATACGCCAGCCTGGAACTGCGCGAACCCGCTGCTGCCGCTGATCTGAAAACGTCGTTGGCCACGGCGCTGGCCGTTCAGGGCGACAACAGCAAGGCCGCTTCTGCCATCGAGGAAGCCTTGCGCCTGATGCCCGGGTTTGCGCCGGCGCTGATCGTGCAGGCCCGCCTTCGCGCGCTGGACAACGCGCCGGACGACGCCATCGCCTTGCTCGACCAGGTCTTGGCGGCCGAGCCGGGCAATGCGCTTGCGGGCACGCTGAAGGCCGACATGCTGCTTTACGGCAAGCGCGATGTCGACGGCGCGCTGGCCGCTTTCCGCAAGGTGGTCGAGTCGCAGCCGAGTTCCATCGCGGCGCGCGCCGGCCTGATCAACATCCTGTTGGGCCAGCAGAACCTGACCGAGGCACGCACCGAGTTCGACCTGCTGAAGAAGGCTTCGCCCAACCACCCCGAGACGCTGTACTTCGAGGCCCAGTTCGCCTTCAACGACAAGGACTACAAGAAAACGCGCGAGATCAGCGAGCAGGTGCTGAAGAGCTTTCCGAACAACGTGCGCGTGCTGGAACTGGCCGGGGCGGCCGAGTTCCGCCTGAAGAACTACCTGCAGGCCGAAGCTCTGCTGGCCAAGGCGCTGAAGCTGGCGCCGCAGCAGCGGCTTTCGCGCTTGTTGCTGGCGCAGACCTACCTGCGCAACGGCGAGCCGAACAAAACGCTGGAAGCGCTGAAGCCGGTGCTCGAGACCGGCAAGGCCGATGGCGTGACGCTTTCGCTGGCCGGCGAGGCTTATCTGCAACTGGGCGACGCGGCGCGGTCGGAACAGGCTTTCCAGGCGGCGCTGAAAGCCGCCCCCGACGACGCACGCGTGCGCACCTCGGCAGCGCTGGCGCAGATGGCCCGCGGCAACAACAGCGGCGCCGTTGTCGAACTGGAAGCCGTGGCCGCGGGTGATGGTGGCCCGCGTGCCGACCTGGCGCTGGTCAGCGCGCGGCTGCGTCAGAACGACATTCCCGGCGCGTTGAAGGCCATCGACGGGCTGGAAAAGAAACTGCCCGACCAAGCCCTGCCGCTGCAGCTGCGCGGCCGCGTGCTGACGATGAAGAACGACGTCGCGGGCGCCACCCAGAGCTTCGAGGCCGCCATCGTCAAAGAGCCGGCGTACTTTCCCCCGGTGGCCAGCCTGGCCGCGCTGGACATGGCGGCGAAACGGCCCGAAGAAGCGCGCAAGCGCTTCAACGCCTTCATCGAGAAGCAGCCCAAGAGCTGGCAGGCCCGCATGGCCATCGCCGAACTGGAGGCCCGCATCGGCGCGCCCGCAGCCACGGTGACGGCGGCGCTGCGCGAAGCGGTGAAGGTGAACCCCGCCGAGCCGCGCCCGCACATCGGCCTGGTGAACCACCTCATCGGCACCGGCGAGGCGAATGCCGCGCTGCTGGCCGGGCAAGACGCGGCCGCCGCGCTGCCCAACAACACCGAAGTGATGGACGCGCTGGGCCGCGCCGAGCTGAACGCAGGCGACCACCAGCGCGCGCTGAGCACCTTCAAGAAGCTGGCCAGCCTGCAGCCGCGCAACGCGGTGCCCGAAATGCGTCTGGCGCAGACCTTTGCCGCGATGAAGGACAGCGAGTCTGCGGGCCGCGCATTGCGGCGCGCCGCCGAATTGCAGCCGGGCAACATGGCGATTCCGCGCGCGCAGGCCGGCTTGGCCGTGGCCGATGGGCGCCCTGAAGACGGGCTGAAGATCGCGCGCGAGATGCAGAAGCGGGCGCCGCAAGATGCCACGGCCTTCACCCTCGAAGGTGAAATCGAGGTCAGCCGCAAGAACTGGGACGCGGCCATTGCCGCCTATCGTGCGTCCCTGAAACTGGCGCCTTCTTCGGAAAACACGGCCAAGCTGCACACCGCACTGCTGGCCGCCAAGAAGCCGGCCGATGCCGAACGCCTGGCCGCCGAGTGGACGAAGGCCCACCCCAAGGATGCGAGCTTCATGTATTTCCTGGGTGACTTGGCGCTGGCCCAGAACGACCTGCCGCGTGCAGAAGCACGCTACCGCAGCGTGCTGGAAGTGCAGCCCGACAACGCGCTGGCCTTGAACAACGTGGCCTGGCTGCTGGTGAAGCAGGGCAAGCCCGGCGCGCTGGCATTGGCGCAGAAGGCCAACCAACTGCTGCCCGACCGGGCGCCGCTGGTCGACACGCTGGCGGCGGCTCTGGAAAGCGAGAACAAGCTGCCCGAGGCCATCGAGGCACAGAAGCGCGCCATCGCCTTGGAACCGAAAGACCCGAGCCTGACGCTGCGCCTGGCCAAGCTCTACATCAAGGCCGGCGACAAGACCCGCGCGCGCGGCGAGCTCGATGCACTGAGCAAGCTGGGCACCAAGTTCGCCGGCCAGCCCGAGGTGGCGCAGCTGCTGAGCACCCTGTGACTGCCGCGCCAGCACGGCTCTGGCGCCGCCGCGAGGGCCTGGCGGCTTTGGCGGGCATGGGCCTGCTGGCGGCAGGTGGAGCGGCGCGCTCGCAAAGCACGGGAACGGGAACGCTCCCCGACATCGTCGCCAAGAGCAAGCCCTGCGTCTTGCCGGTGGGCACCTTCAACGCCACCGACAGCCCGCGCTTCGGCTTTCGCGGCAGCGGGTTCGTGATTGCGGAAGACAACGGCCTCGGAACGCTGGTGGCGACGAACTACCACGTGCTGCCAGAAGGTGCCGGCAGCTCGGGCAGCCCGCAAATGGCGGTGCTGACCGGGCCCGCCGGCCCCGGTGCCGAAAGCCAGCGCCGGCTGGCCCGCGTGGTGGCCACCGAACGCCTGCATGACCTGGCGCTGCTGCAGCTGGAAGGCCCGCCGATGCCTGGCCTGGTGCTGGAAGCGCCCGGCCAGGCGCGCGAAGGCCAGGCGGTGGTGCTGATGGGCTTTCCCATCGGCGGCGCCTTGGGTTTCTCGGTGGTGACGCACCGCGGCATCGTCGCCAGCATTACTTCAGCGGCGATGCCGGCGCCCAGCGCCCGCCAGCTCGACCCGCGTGCCTTGAACCGTCTGCGTGAAGGCAACTTCGAGCTGCTGCAACTGGACGCCACGGCCTACCCGGGCAACAGCGGCGGGCCACTGCTCGACGCCGACACGGGCCGCGTGATCGGCATCGTCAACATGGTGCTGGTGAAGGCCGGGCGCGAAAGTGCGCTGAGCAGCCCGACGGGCATCACCTACGCCGTGCCGGTGGCGCAGCTGCGCGCGTTGATGCAGCGTCGTTAGAGCAGCGGCGCTGAGGGGTGCGCCTCAGGCGCGTGCTCAGGCGCTGGTTTCAGACCCTGGTTTCAGACGCTGCCATCAGATCCTGCCCTCAGCCCCTGCCCTCAGACCTTGTAGTACTCGCGGTACCAGGCCACGAAACGCGCCACACCGCTGCGGATGTCTGTGGCCGGCGTGAAGCCCACCCAGTCGCGCAGCGCGTCCACGTCGGCATAGGTGGCGGGCACGTCGCCGTCCTGCAGCGGCAGCAGGTTCTTCTGCGCCTTCACGCCGAGCGCGTCTTCGATGCAGCCGATGTAGTCCAGCAGTTGCACCGGGCTGTGGTTGCCGATGTTGAAGATGCGATAAGGCGCATTGCTGGTGCCAGGGTCTGGCGTGTCGGAGACGAAGCCCGGGTTCGGCGCTGCAGCGCGGTCCATCACGCGGATGACGCCTTCGACGATGTCGTCGACGAAGGTGAAGTCGCGCTGCATCTTGCCGTGGTTGAAGACGTCGATGGGCCGCCCTTCGAGGATGGCCTTGGTGAAGAGGAACAGCGCCATGTCGGGCCGGCCCCAGGGACCGTAGACCGTGAAGAAGCGCAGGCCCGTGGTGGGCAGGCCGAAGAGGTGGCTGTAGGTGTGGGCCATCAGCTCGTTGGCCTTCTTCGTGGCCGCGTACATGCTCACCGGGTGGTCGACGCTGTCGTGTTCAGAGAACGGCATCTTGGTGTTGCCGCCGTAGACGCTGCTGCTGCTGGCATACACGAGGTGCTGCACGCCGCTGTGGCGGCAGCCTTCCAGCACGTTCATGAAACCGACGATGTTGCTGTCGATGTAGGCGTGCGGGTTCTTCAGCGAATAGCGCACGCCGGCTTGCGCAGCGAGGTGAATGACGCGGTCGAAGCGTTCGGCGGCAAACAGCGCCTCCATGCCGGGCCGGTCTTCCACGTTCAGCTGCACGAAGCGAAAACGTTCGTGCGGCGTCAGCCGCGCCAGGCGCGCCTGCTTCAGCGTGACCTCGTAGTAGTCGTTCAGGTTGTCGAGCCCGACCACCTCGTCACCGCGTGCCAGCAGGCGCAGCGTGGTGGTCATGCCGATGAAACCGGCGGCGCCGGTGAGCAAGATTTTCATGGAGTGGGTGCAGTGGTGAACGGGCCTTGTCGACAACCCGAAATTCTGGCACGCGGGTTGCGCGCCGGCGGGCCTGCAAGCGCAACGCCCGACGCGTCAGCGCGGCAGTTCGCACGCACAGGCGCGCAAGGCATCGAGCAACTCGACCACCGCCGCCTGCGTGTGGGCTGCAGACAGCGAGATACGAAGCCGCGCCGTGCCCGCCGGCACCGTGGGCGGGCGTATGGCCGGCACCCACAGGCCGCGTTCCCGCAAGCGCGCCATCAGCGCCAGCGCGGCCATGTTGTCGCCGATGAGCAGCGGTTGAATCGCGGTGCTGGAAGGCATCAGGCGCCAGCCCGCCGCGTCGATGGCCGCATCGGCGCCCGGCGCCAGCCCTGCCTGCAACTGCGCCACCCGCGCCCGCAGACGCTGGCGGCGTTGCTCGCCATCTTCGCTCAGCATGCAGCGCAGGCCGGCCCGCACCGCTTCGGCCAGCAAGGGCGGTGCGGCGGTGGCGTAGGTGTAGCTGCGCGTGGTCTGCAGCAGCCATTCGATGAGCCCGTCCGGCCCGGCCACGAAAGCCCCGGCCACACCCAGCGCCTTGCCCAGCGTGGCCATGTACAGCACACGCGGTGAGGCTGCAGCGCCCGTGCGCCCCACTGCGGCCAGCACACCGCGGCCTTGCGGGCCGAGAACGCCGAAGCCATGGGCATCGTCCAGCAGCAGCAGCGCGTCGTGGGCCTCGCACAGCGCCAGCAGGCCGGGCACGTCGGCAACGGTGCCGTCCATGCTGAAGACGGCGTCGCTGATGACCAGCTTGCGCCGCGCCGGGCTGGCCGCCAGCAGCCGTGCCAGGTGCGCCAGGTCGCCGTGGTCGAAGCGTTTCAGTTCTGCGCGCGAAAGTCGCGCACCGTCGATGAGGCAGGCGTGGTTCAGCGCGTCGGAGAACACCGCGTCGCCCGCGCCCACCAAAGCCGGCACGATGCTGGAGTTGGTGGCATAGCCGGCATAGAAGTACAGCGCGCGCGGCAGTTGCACGGCGGCGGCCAGTTCCAGTTCCAGCGCGGCATTGGCCACGCTGTGGCCGCTGACCATGGGCGAAGCACCGGCGCCGACGCCGTAGGCATCGACAGCCGCGTGCACTGCGGCCTTCAATGCCGGGTGCTGGGCGAGGCCCAGGTAGTCGTTGTTGCAAAAGGCCAGCAACGACTGCCCGTCCACAGTGATGCGGCCATCGGCCTCGGGCAGCACGGTGCGGCGTTGGCGGCGCAGCGCGCGCACATCCAGGTCGGCCAGGCGGCCGTCGAACTCTTCCAGCCAGCTCATGGCACGCGCTTCACTGGCGAGTCACCGGCGCTTCACCGGCGCATCACCAGCCATCAGGCAACTGCAGCGAGATGCTGCGCGGGTCGGGCGCTGACAACCAGGGCACCACGCCGAGCAGCGGCGCTTGCAGGCGCAGGCGCAGCGTGTCGATGTTTTCATCGCGGCAGGCCATCTCGGGGTCGATGCTGTTGGCCACCCAGCCGGCCAGCGTCAAACCGTCGCGGCGGATGGCCTCGGCCGTCAGCAGCGCATGGTTCAGGCAGCCCAGGCGCAGGCCCACCACCAGCACCACGGGCACCGCCATCGCACGCGCCAGGTCGGCAAGCGTCTCTTGCTCGTTCAGCGGCACGCGCCAGCCGCCGGCGCCTTCCACCAGCACCACGTCGGCCAGCGCCAGCAGCGCCGCATGCGCGGCCAATAACTCGGCCACGCTGACATGCCGCCCCGCGAGCGCAGCCGCCAAGTGGGGCGACAAGGGTTCGGGCAGCGCGACGGGGTTGTCCAGATCAGCGGGCACGCGCACGGTGGACGCCGCGCGCAGCATCTGCGCGTCTTCGCTGATCCAGGCGCCGCCCTGCTGCACCAGCCCCGCCGCCACCGGCTTCATGCCTACCACACGGGCGCCGCTTCGCGCCAGCGTGTGCAGCAGCGCGGCGCTGACGAGCGTCTTGCCGACGCCTGTGTCGGTGCCGGTGACGAAAAACGAACGCAATTCAGACACCGTCCACCCCCACTTGCATGAAATCGCCTTGCAGGGCCGCCGCCTTGCCGTCTTCTTCGCTCAACGTGGCCTGCAGCGCCGCCAACGCAGCCCGCGCCAGGTGTTCGCCTTCTTCAGCCGAAATCACATACGGCGGCATCACATACAAGGTGTGCCCGATGGGCCGCAGCAGCACGCCGTGCGCCAGCGCGTGGCGCGCATAACGCCGCGAGAAGTCGGGCAGGCTGCTCGCGATGTCCCACGCGAAGATCATGCCTTGCTGCCGCGCGTGGCGCACACGCGGGTGCTGCGTCAGCGGCGCCAATTGCGCGGCCAGGCGGGCTGCGGTGGCAACGTTGGCACGCAGTGCATCGGTCTGCTCGAAGAGGTCCAGCGTCGCCAATGCCGCACGACAAGCCAGCGGGTTGCCGGTGTAGCTGTGCGAGTGCAGGAAACCCCGCGCCACGTCGTCGTCGTAGAAAGCCTCGTAGACGGCATCGGTGCACAACACAGCCGACAGCGGCAAGGTGCCGCCGGTCAGACCCTTCGACAGGCAAATGAAATCAGGCCGGATGCCCGCCTGCTGGTGCGCGAAGAAACTGCCCGTGCGGCCGAAGCCGACGGCAATCTCGTCGACCACCAGGTGGACCTCAAAGCGGCTGCAAAGCTCACGCGCACGCTGCAGGTACAGCGGGTGGTGCATGGCCATGCCGGCCGCGCATTGCACCAGCGGCTCGACGATGAAGGCGGCGGTTTCCTCGTGATGTTCGGCCAGCCAGTTCCCCAGCGCCGCAGCAGCGCGTTCAGCTACGGCCGCGCCGTTGTCGCCATCATGCTCACCTGAAGCGGCCCGCCGCGCGTCGGGGCTCGTCACTGTGGCGGCCAGGCGCAAGAGCGGCGCGTAGGCTTCGCGGAAGAGCGGGATATCCGTCACCGCCAGCGCGCCCACGGTTTCACCGTGGTAGCCACCCGCCACGCCCACGAAACGGCACTTGCCCGGCCGGCCGGCGTTGCGCCAGTGGTGGGCGCTCATCTTCAGCGCAATCTCGGTGGCCGAGGCGCCGTCGCTGGCATAGAAGGCATGGCCCAGGCCTGTCAGCACCGCCAGACGCTCGGACAGTTCCACCACCGGCGCGTGCGTGAAGCCAGCCAGCATCACGTGGTCGAGGCGGCTCAATTGGTCGACCAGCGCGGCGCGTATCGCCGGGTGGTTGTGGCCGAAGATGTTCACCCACCACGAACTGATGCCGTCCAGCAGGCGCCGGCCCTCGAAGTCGTACAGCCACACGCCCTCTGCCCGTGCGATGGGCACCAAAGGCTGCGCCGCGCCGT
>Ga0105048_10020657_pt1 | contig 10044 bp, 7 predicted proteins | sample MAT05_FD_78382 | JGI IMG/M metagenome (GOLD analysis project Ga0105048, IMG submission 78382) | Freshwater microbial communities from Lake Fryxell liftoff mats and glacier meltwater in Antarctica - MAT-05 | ecosystem: Environmental > Aquatic > Freshwater > Ice > Liftoff microbial mat | place... | reverse complement strand
GGGTAGTACAGCACCCGGAGACACCGCGATGAACGAGGAAGGCTACCTCACCGGATTCGGCAACGAGCACGCGACGGAGGCCGCGCCCGGCGCCCTCCCCACCGGCCGCAACTCCCCGCAGCGCGCGCCCTTCGGCCTCTACGCCGAGCAGCTCTCGGGCACGGCCTTCACCGCGCCGCGCCGCGAGAACCGCCGGAGCTGGCTCTACCGCCTGCGCCCCACTGCCTCGCACCCGCCCTTCGAACCCGCGCCGCATGGGGAGCTCCGCAGCGGCCCCTTCGACGAGCTCCCCCCCTCCCCCAACCGCCTCCGCTGGGACCCGCTCCCCGCGCCGACCGCGCCCACGGATTTCGTCGCGTCGCTCGCCACCTACTGCGGCAACGGCTCGCCCGCCGCGGGCGCCGGGATCGCCATCCACGGCTACGCCTGCAACCGCTCGATGGAGGGGAGCGCCTTCTTCGACGCCGACGGCGAGCTCCTCATCGTGCCCCGCGCCGGCCGACTCCGCGTCGTAACGGAGCTCGGTGTGATCACCTGCGGGCCCTTCTTCGCCGTCGTGATCCCGCGCGGCGTCCGCTTCCGCGTCGAGCTCCTCGACGGCGTCGGCTCGGGCTACGTCTGCGAGAACTACGGCGCCCTCCTGCGCCTCCCCGAGCTCGGCCCCATCGGGTCGAACGGCCTCGCCAACCCGCGCGATTTCGAAACGCCCGTCGCGGCCTTCGAAGACCTCGACCGCCCGACGCGCGTGTACCAGAAGTTTCAGGGGAGGCTGTGGGTGAGCGAGCTCGACCACTCGCCGCTCGACGTGGTGGCGTGGCACGGCAACCTCGCGCCGTACCGCTACGACCTCCGCCGCTTCAACACCGTGGGGACGGTGAGCTACGACCACCCCGACCCGTCGATCTTCACCGTGCTCACGTCGCCCACCGACACCCCGGGCGTGGCCAACTGCGACTTCGTCATCTTCCCGCCGCGCTGGATGGTGGCCGAGGAGACCTTCCGCCCGCCGTGGTTCCACCGCAACGTGATGAGCGAGTTCATGGGGCTCGTCCACGGCGCCTACGACGCCAAGGAGGGAGGCTTCGTCCCCGGCGGCGCGTCGCTCCACAACTGCATGAGCGGCCACGGCCCCGACGTCGCCAGCTATGAGCGCGCGGTGGCCGCGGAGCTGGGCCCGGCGAAGATCGACGGGACCCTCGCGTTTATGCTCGAGAGCCGCGCGGTCCTCGCGCCGACGCGCTTCGCGATGGAGACCGCCGCGCGCCAGCGGGACTACGACGCGTGCTGGCAGGGCTTCACCAAGGCCACCGTGCCCGGCGGACGTCGGATCTGATCACACCGCCGCGAGGTCGACGAGGACGGGCGCGTGGCCGCTGTCCGCCGCGAAGCGGACGAGGTCGGCGCCGCGCAGCGCCGTGGTCCGGTCGCAGCGCAGCGGGTGGCAGTGCACCACGTCGGCCGCGGCCACGGGCGCGTCGAGGACCAGCGTGACGGCGCCCGCGCGGTCGTTGAGCACCGCGAGGGGAGTCACCGAGCCGGGCTCGACGCCGAGGTGCGCGCGGAGGCGGTCGTAGGACGCGAAGGAGAGGGTGCCCGCGCCGAGGTGACGGCCGAGGGCCTTGAGGTCGATGGGGACGTCCTCGCGCGCGGTGACGAGCCACATCGCGCCCTTCTTGTTGCGAACGAAGAGGTTCTTCACATGGACGCCGTCGTGGCGGACGCGGTGGCGCCGGGCCTGCTCGACGGTGAACACCGGCGGGTGCTCGACCGTGGCGCTCGCGATGTCGAGCGCGCGGAGACCTTCGAAGAGCGCGGCGGCGGGGTCGCGTAGCTCGAGCGCGTGGTCGAGCATCGCGTCGCCGTCGAAGACGAAGCGCCCCGAGAAGCCGACGCCCGCGAGCATCAGCGGGAGCCAGATGGCGTCGTCGGCCCACATCTCTCCGTACGGCAGCTCGTGCAGCGGGTACCACCGCGGCGCCGCCTCCTCAGTCTCCGTCGGCTCCCCCTCGCACGCGTCGGCGGAGAACACGTGGCACTCCAGCCCGTAGCCGTCGACAAACTGGAAGCGCAGCTCCCCCCGGGCGCGGGCGCCGACGGGGCGTACGCAGACCTCCTCCTCCACCTCGCGCACAGCGGCCTCGAGGGCCGTCTCGCCGGGCTCGAGCCGTCCGCCGGGCGCGTTGATCTTGCCCGCCCCGAGGCCGCGCTTCTTCCGCATGAGGAGCGCTTCGCCCCCGCGGATCACGAAGAGAAGCGTGGCCACGTCGCGGGGCCGCCACGCGCCCCAATCGATGTCCGCGAGTTTCACGCCGCGCCGTCGGCGGCCCGGGCGGCGACGAGGGCGTCGTCGGCGGCGATGGCGCGGTCGATGTCGGTGAGCACCTCGGCGATCGCCTCGCGGGCCACCTGCTCGGCGCGGCGCGCGCGGGCGTCGGCCTCGGCCACGCGCTGCGACGACTCGCGCTGCGCCTCGTCGAGCTTCTTGCGGAGCGCGGTGAGCTCGTCAGCGAGGTCGAGCGCGGCCATCGCGAGCAGCGTCGACGCCGGCGCGCCCTTCGCTCCCTTCGAGAGGGCCTCGACGCGGCCATTGACCGTGGCCGCGAGCTGCTCCAGGTGTCGCTCGTTGCCCTGGGCGGTGAGCCGGAGGCGCTGGCCGCCGACCTCCAGGGCGACCGTCTGACGGGGTGGGTTCTGCACGGGGGGGACGCTATTCGCTCCGCGGGGCGTGTCAACGGCGACGACGCGGCGGCTGCGGTCTCGTGCAGGTCAGGGCGGGGGGCCGAGGCCGACGTCGCCCCAGCGGACGACCGCCGCGCTCGCGTTCGAAACGATGCCCACCGTGTGGAGCATCACGAGGCTCCCGGGCCGAACCTTGCCCTCCAGCGCGGCGTGGTAGAGGTTGGCCGGCATCAGCACGGGGCCGGTGTTGGCGTAGAGGTGGTGGGTGCTGAGCGTCTTCTCCGGCGGAAAGCCGAGGAGCCGCGCGGCGAAGCTCGCGTACCAGGCGACGGGCGTCGGCACGACGAAGAAATCGATGTCCGCGAGCGTCACCCCGGCCCGCGCGGCCGCCCCCTCGCAGCACTCCACCAGCGCGCGCTCCGAGGTCTGCCGCAGCGCCGCCGCCGCGTCCTTGCCCGCGCGCATCACCACCGCGGGGGCCGCCTCGCCGGGGACGAGCTCGTAGTACATCGCGCCGCAGCGCTCGGCCGTGTGGACGGTCTTCACCCCGAGGACGCCCTCCCCCTCGGGGACTCTGCCCACGACGAAGGCCGCGGCGCCGTCGCCGATGGCCCAGGAGAGCGTGTCGGTGTCGGGGTTGGTCTTCGAGTAGGCGCAGGAGACCACCACCACGACGCGCTCGTAAGGCCCCGCGCGGACCAGCGCGCAGGCGGCCTCGAGGGCGACGAGCGCGCCCGAGCAGGCGGCCTCGACGTTCCACGCGGGGCACCGCAGGGCGAGCGCGTTGGCGAGGAAGGCCGCGTTGCCGACGCCGGGCTGGTCGGGCAGGAAGGAGCTCGCGATGAGGAGGTCGACGTCCCCCGCGGCGAGGCCCGCGGCGGCGATCGCGGCCCGGGCGGCGGGGAGTTCCATGGAGAGGGCGGTCTCCCCCGGCGCGAGGAGCCGGCGCTCGACCGCGCCGCGGAACGGGTCCGCGACGTAGGGGGCCATAGCCTCCACGAAGGCCGACTCGCCGGGTGTCAGGCCGGCGGGGGGCGACCACACCCGCGAGAGGTTGCGGTCGGTCTGACCGGCCACCATCTCGGGGTAGCGCGTGCGCCAGAAGTCGTTGGTGCGCACGGACCGCGGGAAGTGGACCGCGAGCGAACGCAGGCCGACGGCGGTGGCGCTCACGGCTCACCCCCCGACGCGCCGCGGACGCCCTGCGCGATGAGCGCGTGGATGCGCCTCATCCAGGGGCCCGGCTCGCTCGGGTCGAAGTTCACGTCCACCACGAAGGGGCCCTCCGCGGCCATGGCGTCCTCGAGCGCCCGATCGAGCTCCTCCTCGCGCTCCACCCGCGCCCCGTCCGCGCCGATCGCCCGCGCGAGCATCACGAAGTCCACCCGCGGGATCGCCATGTCGGTCGGCCGGAGCCCCAGCGCGCGCATCCCCTGGTCTACCATCCCGTAGGCCGCGTCGTTGAGGACGATCCACACCGCCCGCGCGCCGTGCTGCACCGCGGTGCTCACCTCGCAGTTCATCAGCATCGAGCCGTCGCCGACCACCGCGACGACCTTCCCCTGACGCGCGATGGCGGCCCCCACGACGCCGGTTGTGAAGTGGCCCATCGAGCCGAAGTTGACGCTCACCCGGTAGCGCCCGGGCTCGCTGAAGCGCAGGTGGTGGTTGCACCACGCGAACGCGTTGCCCGCCTCGGCCATCACGAGCGCGTCCCTCGGCTCCACGACGACGCGCTGGATGGCGTCCATCAATACGCCCGCCCGCACGGGTCCTTCGTGGCGCGCGGGCGGCGCCTGCGAGGCCGCGGCGCGCGGCTCCACCGCGCGGACGGTCGACTCCGGCGGCGGCGGGAGCGAGCCCTCGTACTCGGATTCGCCCGTCGCCGTCGTTCGCACATGCGCCGCCGGCCAGGCCCGGAGCAGGTCGGCGAGGAAGGCCTTGGTGTCCGCGTGTATGGCGTGCGTGGTGACGTTCGGGTACGCGGTGCCGGGGACCTGGGGGTCGATGTCGACGTGGAGGAAGGCCCGCGCCGGGACGAAGTCCTGCTGCCAGTACGAGGTCGACTCGCCGAGGCGCGTGCCGAGCACGAGGACGTGGTCGGGGCGGTTCGCCCGGAGGTATTCCTCCGGGTCGCCATGGCCGCCGAGCCCGGTCACGCCAAGGAACAACGGGTGGCGCTCCGGGAAGACCCCCTTGCCGCGGGGCGACGACATCACGCGGGCCCCCGCGCGCTCGGCGAACGCGCGGAGCTCGGCCGACGCGTGGCGCGCCCCGAAGCCGACCCACACAACGAAGGGCCCCCCGGACAGCATCCGGACGTACTCCTCCATCGCGTCCGCGGCGCACCTCGGCGCGGCCGAGAGGATGCGCGGCGAGCGCGGCGGCGCGACGCTCGCTCCCTGAACGTCCGTGGGGATCGCGACGTGGGCGACAAAGCCCCCGGGTCGCGAGAGCCCGCCGGCCACGCGCGCGACCACCTCGTCCAGCTCCGCGGCGCTCTCCATCATCACGCCGTAGTGGAAGATCGCCCCCGCGGTGAAGAGGCCGTCGAGTGGCAACGTGTAGCCGCTGGTCTCCTGGCTGGCCCCGCGCCCGCGGAGCGCGGCCGAGGTGCTCGCCGAGACCACCACCATCTTCGCCCCCTCCGCGCGGGCGGCGGCGATGCCCGTGAGCGCGTTGAGGAGGCCGGGGCCCGTCGTCGTGACCACCAGCGCGGGGCGTCCGGTCGCGAAGTACGCCTCGGCCGCCGCGAACGCGGCGCCGGCTTCGTGACGGCAGTGGACGAAGCGGATCGGGCTGGCGCCGAGGGCGTCGCACAGCTTCGCCGCGGCGCCCCCGATGACGCCGAACGCGTGCCGGACGCCGAGGTCCGCGAGCATCGTCACGAGCGCCTCGGAGACGTTCGGGGAGGGGCTCGCGACGGCGCTCGCGGGCTGCGGACCGACGGGGGGCGTGCTCGGGGGCGCGGGGCCCGAGGCGGGGACCCCATCGGGGTACAAGGGCGGGATGGCGAAGGTCATGTGGTCTCCTCGGTTCTCGTGGCGTGGGCGGAGGGCGCCGCCGACGCGGTCTACGGGGTCGCGCGAGAGGGGGTCGGAGCCTCCCTCGGTTCGAAGCGGAAGATGGGCCCGCGGCGCGGCCGCAGCGTCGCCAACGCGCGCGGCACGACCGGGAGGTCGGGCGCGGGCACGAGGCGGAAGCGCTGCACGATGAGGGCGAGCACGATCTGCATCTCGGTGAGCGCGAAGACATCGCCGATGCATTTGCGCGGGCCGCCGCCGAAGGGGAGATAGGCGTAGCGCGGGCGCGCGCGGGCGTCGCTCGGGTCGAAGCGCCCCGGGTCGAAGCGCTCCGGGTCGGGCCAGAGCTCTGGCGTCCGGTGGGTCACGTAGGGGCAGATAAAGAGGAGCGACCGCGGCGGGATGAGGAACCCGCAGAACTCGTCCTCCTCGACGTTCTGACGCGCGAAGATCCAGACGGTGGGGTAGAGCCGCATCGTCTCGTCGATCACCATGCGGGTGTAGCGTAGCCGACCGAGGTCGTCCGCGGTGGGCGGGCGCCCGGCGAGCACCGCGTCGACCTCGGCCTGCAGGCGCTCGAGCACCTCCGGGTGGCCCGCGACGAGGTGGAGCGCCCAGCAGAGCGCCGTGGCCGAGGTCTCGAAGCCCCCCGCGAAGAAGGTCATCACCTCGTCGCGCAGCTCGACCTCGCTCATGGGCGCGCCGGTCTCCTCGTCGCGCGCGGCGAACAGCAGCGGGAGCAGGCCCACGGGCGTCGGGGCGTCGCGGCGCGTGCGGATGATCTCGTAGACCGCGTCGTCGAGCACGCGCATCGCGCGCCGGAACCGCAGGTTGCCCGGCGTCGGGAGCGCGAGCGGGAGCTGCACCGGCGAGAGCAGGCGGCCCGTGAGGAACGAGAACACCTCGTCCCAGGCGCGCCCCAGCTCCTCCGCGCGGCCCGCCGCCTCGACGCCGAGCAGCGCGCGGAAGAGGATCCGCTGCGTGAGGCCGGTCATCTCCTTGAACACGTCCAGCCACTGGCCCGCGGGCCGCGCGGCCCACGCCTCGCAGGCCGCGACCGTCACCTCCGTCATCGCCTGCGTAGCCTCGAGGATGCGCTGCCGGTGGAAGGCGGGCTGGACGAGGCGCCGCTGTCGGCGCCAGTGCTCGCCCTCGCTGGCGATCAGGCCGTCGCCCGTCACGAGGCGCATCACTTCGAACTGCGATCCCTTGGTGTAGTTGCGGCTGTTGTCCTGCAGGACGTGCTGCACCGCGTCGGGCTGGGCGATCAAGAATGCCCGGCGCCGCCCGAAGGGTCCGAGGTCTGCGACGCCGCCGTGCTGCGCCGCGACGTCCGTGAGAAACGTCAACGGGTTGCGCGCGATCCCCGGCAGCGCAGCCAACCACGCGAGGCCGCGGTATCCCGGCGGCGGCAGGGACGAGGGTCGATTCGAGGGAGGCCCGGAGGCCCGGTCGGAGGGTTTGGCCACGCCACGTTAGCTACAACACCCCGCGGACGGAGCACCAGCCGGGGTGCCACGATTTGGTGAGCGTCGGGGCCCGCTGCACGGCCGGGCGCGAGAGGCCTCGTGCGGTGATGTCGATGTCGGCGCCTCGACCGTTGCGTGGACCGGACGTCTTCAGCCGCAGCGGCCCGGCGCCGTTACCCCCGAAAGAAGCCATGAAAGAGGTATCAGGCAATGTGCTCGGGATCTTTCACCGCGCCGCGGAGCGATACGCCGTCTCCCTCGACGCGATCTTCACCGGGCTGGATGTGTCGCCCGACGAGGAGCCGGAGCGCTTCGGCTGGGAGACGTTCTGCACGCTGTGTGAGCGCCTGGGTTCGCTTTGCACGGGCCGCGCCCCGCTCGACCGCGTGGGCGAGCTCCTCTTCGAAGTGCCCGGGCACCAACGCATCCGCGAGGTGATCCAACTCGTCGCCAGCCCGCGCATGCTGTACTGGGCCAGCATGCATTGGGCGGGAACGAAGGCGTTCCTGCATGTGACGACCGACCTCGAAGACCTCCCGAACGGCCAGCTGCGCCTCACGATCCAGCTACCCGACCAATACCGCGACTCCCCCGAGTTCTTCCAGATCTGCGAGGGCATCTTCCGCGCGACGCCGAAGCTCATCGGCCTCCCGTGCGCGAACGTCACGCTCGAGATCGGACCGCGCGTGGGCGTGTACACCGTCACGTTGCCGCCCTCCCTTACCCTCTGGGCCCGGATGCGCCGCGGCGTCATGCTGATCCTCGCCCCCCGGGCGGTGCTCGCCGAGCTCCGCGACCAGAACGAGGAGCTCCGCGCGCGCTTCGAGGAGCTCGCCGCCGCGCGCGAGGAGGCCGAGCGCCTCCGCCTCGAAGCGGAGCGAGCGCGCGACGACGCCCAGGTCGCGCTGCGGGTGAAGTCGGAGTTCCTCACCACCATCTCCCACGAGCTCCGCACCCCGCTCAACGGCATCATGGGGCTCACCGACATGCTGCTCTGCACGAGGCTCGACGGCGAGCAGCGGGACATCGCGGACACCCTCTTGCGCTCCGCCGACACCCTCTTCGGCCTCATCAGCGACGTGCTGGATTTTTCGAAGATCGAGGCGGGCAAGCTCGCGCTGAACGTCGCGGAGTTCGACCCGGTGCCAGTGGTCCGCGGCGTCGTGCAGCTCCTCTCCGGGATCGCCCACGGCAAGGGCCTCGCGCTCACCGCCGAGGCGGGGGCCCTCCCCGCCCGCGCGATCGGCGACTCCGAGCGCGTCCGCCAGGTGCTCGTCAACCTCGTGGGCAACGCCCTGAAGTTCACCGAGCGCGGCTCCGTCTCGGTGGAGGCCGCCGTCGTCAGCCGCGACGAGGCGCGCGCACTGCTCCGGTTTACGGTGCGGGACACGGGGATCGGGATGTCGCCCGACGCGCTCGGCCGCATCTTCGAACCCTTCACCCAGGTCGACACCACGACCCGCCGCCGCTTCGGGGGGAGCGGGCTGGGCCTCGCCATCTGCAAGCAGCTCGTCGCGCAGATGGGGGGCGAGATCGGCGTCGAGACTGTGGCGGGGCGAGGCAGCTCCTTCTGGTTCACCGTCCCTGTCGGCCTGCCCTCAGTCGCCGCGGCGCCTGTGTTCGAGGCCCCGCCCGCCGTGCCCATGTCACCCTCGGTGGCGCTGCTCGTCTCGCTCCATCGATCCCTCCGGCCCCCGCCCTCGCGACCGAAGTCCCTCCGTCCACCGTCGCGGCGCCCGAGGTCGGCGGGCCCGCGTCCGGAGCACGCGTCGGCCCGCGCCGTCGAGGACACGCGCCCCTGGATCCTCCTCGTCGACGACAACGCGGTGAACCTCAAGGTCGCGGCCCACGCCCTCACGCGCCTCACTTTCAACGTGGTCCCCGCGACCAACGGCGCGCACGCCCTGGAGCTCTTCATCTCGCGCACCTTCGACGCGGTGCTGATGGACTGCCAGATGCCCGAGATGGACGGCTACGAGGCGACGGCGCGCATCCGGGCCGCGGAGGCCTCCATCCCCCGGCGGACGCCGATCATCGCCGTCACCGCGAACGCGACGGAGGGAGACCGGGCGCGCTGCCTCGCCGCCGGGATGGACGACTACATCCCGAAGCCGCTCAAGATCGACCTGCTGCGCAACACGCTCACCCGCTGGCTCGGGCCGCCGTCGGTCGAGGCGCTCGCCACGCGGCGCGCCTCCCTCGCCCCCGGCCCCGCCCGAGCGGGCGACGCCTCCCTCAGCTCCCCCTCCACGTAGCTCAGGGCTCGTGCTCGTCGTCCGACGGGCGGCGCGCGCTCTCGCTGCGGCGGACGATCACCCCGATGATATCGAGCGGGTCGAAGCCCAGCAGGCCCTTCAGGTCGAGGCCCGCCAGCACGCCCGTCGCCTGCGCCGCGAAGGGCCCGAGGAGCCCCAGCACCTCCAGCCCCGCGAAGAGCCTTCGTGACCGCGACACCACCGCGCGGACCGCCCCGGCGCTCGCGGCCATCGCGATCCACGGGGGCATCGGGTCGACCACGACGTCGCGCGTCGCGATCGCCCGCGCCCACGCGCCCGCGGCCTCCTCGCGGAGCAGCTCGCGCACCGTCGCTGTCGGCGCGAACACCCCGCACGCCAGCGGCGCCACCTCGCGCTCGACGGCGGCGCGGATCACCCGGTGGTCGCGGCGGAAATCGCCGCCCAGCGGGCCCGTGAGACGTCGCAGGGCCTCGGGGCCGAGGACGAGGTCGACGGCCCCGCCGCGGCGCCGCGCGACGAAACCCGTCTCCAGCTCGACCCCCTCGTAGAGCGCCATCGTGAAGCAGTACCCGTCGGGGAGCACCGCGTCCCAGGCCCGCTGCACCACCTCCGGCGGCGGCAGCGGGACTGAGCGGT
>Ga0105048_10020654_pt1 | contig 10045 bp, 9 predicted proteins | sample MAT05_FD_78382 | JGI IMG/M metagenome (GOLD analysis project Ga0105048, IMG submission 78382) | Freshwater microbial communities from Lake Fryxell liftoff mats and glacier meltwater in Antarctica - MAT-05 | ecosystem: Environmental > Aquatic > Freshwater > Ice > Liftoff microbial mat | place... | reverse complement strand
CGGATCGCACAAGCCGTCGCCACACGTGTCGCAGGGTCCGCAGTCATCCGGGCACGTCTCACAGAACTCGCCGCCCAACGTGTCGCAGAAGCCGTCGCCACACGCTTCGCAGCTGCCGCAGTCCTGTTCGCACGTGAAGCAGAACTCGCCCGCACCCGGATCGCAGACGTCGTCCCCGCAGCCACCGCAGCTGCCGCAGTCGTCGGGACACGTGAAACAGATCGCGCCGGCGAACGGATCGCACGAGCCGTCGCCGCAGCTGTCGCACGTGCCGCAATCTTGCGGACAAGTGAAGCACAGCTCACCCGAGAACAGATCGCACACGCCATCGCCGCAGTTCTCGCACTCGCCGCAGTCGTCGGGGCACGTGAAGCAGAACTCGGCCGACAGCGGATCGCACACGCCGTCGCCGCAGTCGCTGCACTCGCCGCAGTCTTGCGGGCAGGTGAAGCAGAGCTCGCCGGAGAACGGATCGCAGATGCCGTTGCCGCACTCGTCGCACGGGCCGCAGTCCTCGGGGCAGGTGAAGCAGAGCTCGCCGGAGAATGGATCACAGCTGCCGTTGCCGCACTCGTCGCAGCGACCGCAGTCGGTCGGACACGTGAAGCAGAACTCGCCTTGCTCGAGCTCGCACAGGCCGTTGCCGCAGCCCTCGCACTCGCCGCAATCGATCGAGCAGTTCTCGCACGACTCGCCGAGCGCCGGATCGCATGAGCCGTCGCCGCAGGTTTCGCAGCTCCCGCAATCGATGTCGCACCAGCCGCAGTTCTCGCCGAGGTCGAATTGGCAGACACCGTCGCCACACTGACCGCACGGTCCGCAGTCGGTCGGGCAGATGTCGCAGCTCTCGTCGGCCGAGCAGATCAGATCGCCGCAGCTCGGCGGGCACGGCCCGCAGTCGATGCTGCAGTTCTCGCAGCTCTCGTCGGCATCACAGATCGCGTTGCCGCAGTCGGGCGGCGGGGTCGTATCGGTCGCGGTGGACGTGGCCGTCGTCGTCGCGCTGTCGCTGTCGACCGCGGTGTCCTTGGTCCAGCTGTAGTCCGTGCGACCGCAGCTCGCGGTGAGGAGGGCCGGCAGCACGAAGCCGCACCACGCGAGAAGCCATGTCGTCCACCGTGCCATCGCCGTCCATGCGCCCGCGAAGGCGCTCCTACTCGATGTTCAGCGTAACAGTGATCCTTCATGCGGTCGAACAACGGACGAAGCCGCGCGGGCGGTCCGCGCGCCGCGAATGTTCAGTACGGCCGCCCCCAAGCGTCCACGCGTGGCGCGGGTGCAGGTGCAGGAGGTGGGGCTGGGGCCGCAGGCAGCATCGGTGCGACGTGCACCGTCCAGCTCACACCGTCGTGATAGCGGAGATATGTCGGTACGGTGGGATCCGGGTACCAGCCCGGCAACGCGAGCGGGACCGGCGGCGCCGCGAGCAATCGCGGTCGCACGCCGACGAGGTACGCGATCGCGGCGGGCACCGTCACGAACAGCACGAGTAGCAGCCACGTCGTTCGCTCGCTGCCGATCGCCTTGAACTCGCGATCGGAGCGGCTGGCGACATCGACGATCGCGTAGATGCTGACGCCGATCAACGCGAGGAAGAAAATCGCGAGGATGCCGATCACGAGCGCCCGCGAGCGTAGCAAGCGTTGCGATCGAGGGCATTCGGTGGATTCGTTTTCAGGGGAAGCGGCCCGCTTCCCCCCATGCCGGCGAAGCCGTCACGGAGCCTCCCCCTTTGCATCGCTTCGCTCCATCTTGTTCGTGCCGTGACCCGTCGCTCGATGTCCCGAGTCTTGCGGATGCCGGTTCTTGTGGCCATCGGTGCGAGTTTCAGGTAGGGCCATGTAGGATGCATTCGACCACCGTCGCGCGATCCTGGTCTGCTCTCGCTCTGCTTTGTGCCGCGACCTCGGTGCTCGGCACAGCCGACGTCGCGCAGGCTGCACTGTGGCGCGACGTCTCCGACACCGCGCTCGGCACCCCGACGGCGGGATGGACGAACAAGGTCGAGCTCGCGGACATCAACGGCGACGGGCTGGTCGATCTGCTGTTCGCGAACGGCGGCAACTACAACGAGCCCGGCGATCCGACGACGTGCGGCGTGTGGATCAACGAGGGGCCCGACAGCAGCGGCGTGCCGCGCTTCGCGGATCGATCCGAGGCGATCCTCGGCGAGGCCGGTGGGCTCGCGCGCGTGATCAAGGCCGGCGATCTCGATCGCAACGGCACGACCGACATCGTCATCGGCCACACCTACGAGACGCAGAGTCGCCTCTTGCTCGGCGACGGCAACGGTGGGTACGTCGATCGTACCGATCTGTTGCCGCAGATCCCCGCGAGCCTCGGTGATCTCGAGCTCGGCGACGTCGACGACGATCTCGATCTCGTGCTCGCCGACTGGGGGCTCGACGCGGGTTCCGGTGGGTTGCTCGATCCATTCACGGCACCGGGCGGCCGCACGATGTTGTGGCGCAACGAGCTCGCCGACGGGACGCTGCGCTTCACCGACGCGACCGCGACCGCGATGCCCGATGCGCTGGTGATGTGGTCGTGGGAGCTCGAGCTCGTCGACGTCGAAGGCGACTTCGATCTCGACGTGATGATCTCGTGCAAGACGTGCACGGGTAGCTTCCTGTTCCGCAACGACGGCGGTCGCTTCCACGCGCAATGCGACCGAGCATCCTCGATGCCGACTCCGACGGCGATCCGGACTTCATCGTCGCGGCGCTCGGCGAGGACGAAGATCGTCTGCTCGTCAACGATCTCGCCGGCAGCGGTACGTTCGTGACCGGCCCGGCGACGGGGCTGCTCGACACGCCCGGCACGCTGGGCATCGCGCTCGCGGATCTCAACGGCGATCGCAAGCTCGACGTCGTGCAGAGCCAGGGCGAGCTCGCCGAGCCGGAGAAGGTGTGGGTCGGCGACGAGATCGCGGCGGACACCGCGAAGCCGGTCGTGCTCGCGGTCGATCCGATCGGTGACGGCGCGGATGGTCCGCGCGTGCGCGCGCGCGTCCACGACAACAAGAGCCCGAACCGCCGTGTCGCCAGAAGATCCGCTCCCAAGGTGGCGGCGAGGGCTGCGGCTGCACGAGCGACGATGCGCCGAGCGGCGGGCTCGCGCTCGGTGTGCTCGTCCTGCTCGCCGTGCGTCGCCGTCGCTGACCGTCACTGCGGCAGCGCGTACGCGACGAGCCCGCCGCGATCCATCGCCCTTGGCTCCGTGGAGAACCAAAAGCCGTAGCCGACGTACACCGTGCCGTCGACGATCGCGACGCCGCCGCCCATGCCCGCATCGGGATCGTCGCCACCGGGCGCCGCGTTCCACAGCTCGATACCGGTCGTCGCATCGAGACCGTGCACGATGCCGTCGATCGTCGTGTGCCACACGACGCCGCCCGCAAGTGTCAGCGCGCCGAACACGGGGCGCGGCATCGGCCGTTGCCACAGCGTCGCGCCCGTCGCGGTGTCGAGCGCATAGACGACCGCACTGTTCTCGTCGCTGCCGAAGTCGAAGATGTTGCCGACCCACAAGTTCGTCGCGACGTAAACGACGCCGTCGCCGACCGCAGCAGTCGTCATCACGCCGCCGAGATGACTGCCGGGCCCGAGCTCGACTGCCCAGATCGTCTCGCCGTCGTCGCGATCGAGTACCGCGTACACGCCGGCTTTGTCGCCGACGCCGACGACGTCGCGATCGTCGATCTCGAAGAGGTTCGGCGCCGCACCGATGTCGGCATCGACGCCCTGCGGCTCGGGCATGAAGATCGTGTAGACGTCGCCGGCGGTGAACTGGCGCGACCACGCGATCTCGCCGCTGCCGATGTCGAGCGCGACGAGCGAGTCCGACAGCGGCGACGCGGGTGGCTCGTACGAGTTGCCGGTGCCGATGAAGATCAGGTTGCGCTCGAGGTCGACGGCGGGTGTCGACCACACGGGTACGCCCGCGCCCGCGCTCTCGTCGTCGGCGGTGACGTACGTGCGCCACGCTTCCTCGCCGCTGGCTGCGTCGAGCGCGACGATGCTGCCGCGGAACGTGTAGTCGTCCATCAACATCGCGAGCTCGGTCGATGCGACGCCGACCACGATTCGAGCACCGACAGCGACCGGCGAGCCGTAGATCGCCGCCGTCGGGTGATCGTCGAGCTCGACCGTCCACAACACGCTGCCGTCCTCGCGAGCGACGGCGTGCAGGAAGCCGTCGTTGTCGCCGATCCACACCGTGTCCTCGCCGACCAGCGGTGAGTCGTTGAGCTGCAGGCCGAGCGGCGTGATCCACCGCGGCTCGCCGGTCGCGACGTCGCGCGCGTGCAGCTGGCCGGCCCAGTCGCCGAAGTACACCGTGCCGTCTTCGATCGCGGGCGTGCTCGTCACGCCCGGCAGCTCTTCGGCCGACCATCGCTGCTCGAGGCATGCGATCGTCTCCGGCGTGATCGCGCGCTCGGCCGCATTGAAGCGCGAGTTGTTCGCGTCGTAGCCGTAGCGCGTCCAGCTCGTCGCGGGGCCGAACGAAAACCGGCCCGCGCAGATCGACTCAGTCGTCGAGCTGTCGCCCGCGGGCTCGGTCGTCGCCGTCGCAGGCGCGCTCGTCGTGTCGCCGGCGTCGCCGGTCGCGTGCCCCGACGTCGCGCCCGGCGCGGCTGGTCCTTCACCACAGCCGAGCGCCAGCGCGACAGTCACGCCCCGCAGCGATCCGCACGTGCACACCAGCGCATCGTACTACAGTGACGAGCGCGTGCATGCGGTCGCCATCGGTAGGACGCGCGGCGATGTCGACGCCGTGGTCGCCGACGTCGCGATGCGTCTGGGTCGCTCGCATGCGGAGATCCGTCAACGCATGCGCCAGCTGTCGCTGGATGCCGGCGAGGATCCGATCGTGCTCGGCGTGCACCGTGACACCGAGATCGCGTTCGCGACCGCGGCGATGCTGCGCGAGCATGGTTTCGATGCGCACGCGCTGCCCGTGCATCGACCGGTGCCGAACCTCCGCGTCGCGCGGGGCTTCGTGATCGACGAGGGCCTGCTGCGCATCGAGGATCGCGAGGGCCGCAGCGCCGATCTGCAGTACGCCGAGATCGACGCGCTCGTGCTCGCGCGCAGCTACAGCCATCCAGCACCGCCGCGCGAGTCGGCCGTCGCGCCTGGTTTCGGGCACACGTTCGCCGCGCAGCTCACGAATGCGGCGACGCAGGGGCGAACGCACGGCGGCCAGCCGACGCACGAGGGACTCGTCTACGTGTTCGGTGCGGCGCACTGCTGCGCGCTGCGCGAGCACGAGCTGCGCTACCAGTCGTTCGGCGCCGCGCTGCAGCTCTCGCGCGGCGCCAACTTTCGTCAGCTCGTCGATCGCCTGCGCGAGCGCTGCACACAGGCCGTGTACGACGCGCGGCTGGTGCGACCGGCCGCGCAGTCCCACATCCTGGGCCCGATGTTCGCCGTCGACGTCCGCCTCGAGCTCGCCGCTGCGCTCGTCGCCGCGTCGGTGCGCAGGGCCGTGCGCGGTCCCTACCGCTGACGATGCCGCAGCCGACGTGCGCCGCCGTCGTTGTGGGCGCGACGCGCTTTGGGTATACCCACGCGCAATGGGTACCGCGATCTCGATGACTCCCCAGGGCCTGGTCGTCCCCGACGCGCCGATCATTCCGTTCGTCGAAGGCGACGGTATCGGCCCGGACATCTGGGCCGCGTCGGTGCGCGTGCTCGATGCAGCGGTTGCGAAGGCGTACGGCGGCAAGCGCAAGATCGAGTGGCTCGAGGTGCTCGCCGGCGAGAAGGCCCACACCCAGACCGGGGAGTGGTTGCCCGATGCCACGATGGCGGCGTTCCGTCAGTACCTCGTCGGCATCAAGGGCCCGCTCACGACGCCGGTTGGTGGCGGCATCCGCTCGCTCAACGTCGCGTTGCGTCAGTCGCTCGATCTCTACGTGTGTCTGCGTCCGGTGCGTCACTTCGCCGGCGTGCCGAGCCCGGTGAAGCATCCCGAGGCCATCGACATGGTGATCTTCCGCGAGAACACCGAGGACATCTACGCCGGCATCGAGTTCCAGGCCGGCACCGACGATTGCAAGAAGTTCAGCAAGCTACTCGCCGACAATTTCGGCTCGCGCTTCGCGAAGGTGCGTTTTCCCGAGACGAGCGGCTTCGGCATCAAGCCGATCTCGCAAGAGGGCACGGTGCGCCTGGTTCGCGCGGCGCTGAAGTACACGTTCGACAACAAGCTGCCGAGCCTGACGATCGTGCACAAGGGCAACATCATGAAGTACACCGAGGGTGGCTTCCGTGACTGGGGCTACGAGCTCGCGAAGACCGAGTACGGCGCGACCGATCTCGACGGCGGTCCGTGGCAGATAATCCGCAAGGATGGCCACGAGGTCATCGTGAAGGACGTGATCGCCGATGCGTTCTTGCAGCAGATCCTCACGCGTCCGGCGGAGTACTCCGTCATCGCGACGATGAACCTCAACGGCGACTACATCTCCGATGCGCTCGCGGCCCAGGTCGGCGGCATCGGCATCGCGCCGGGCGGCAACATCAACTACGTGACCGGTGCGGCGATCTTCGAGGCGACCCACGGTACGGCGCCGAAGTACGCCGGCCAGGACAAGGTGAACCCCGGCTCGGTGATCCTGTCGGGCGAGATGATGCTGCGCTACATGGGGTGGAACGAAGCCGCGGATCTCGTCATGAAGGGCGTGGACGGGGCGATCGGCGCGAAGACGGTGACGTACGACTTCCATCGCATGATGGAGGGCGCGACCTTGCGCAAGTGCAGCGAGTTCGGCGACGACGTCATCGCGCACATGTCGTGATCGCTAGAGCGGCCCGACCGCCTGCGCCCACACCTCGAGCAGCACCATGATCGCCATGCACGTCGCGAGCGCTTCGCCGACGACGCGGGCGAGCGACCACTGTGCGCCATCCTCGTCGAGCCTGCGCACCATCGGCAGCCCGACGACGAAGTACGCCGCGTAGCCGAACGAACCCCACGCGAGCATCTTGTCCTGCTTCTCGTAGTGGAAGAGGTCATGCATGAGGTCGGTCCCCATGAAGAATGTCTCGGCGAACGCGATCACGTACGCGAGCCCAAAGACGATCGCGACTCGACCGAGCGGCCCGGGCTTCAGCCTCGCGCGCAGCGTGCGATCGGCGACGACGAGTAACGCGAAGTACGTGACAAAGTACGCCTGCGTCAGCGGGTACATGAAGATCGGCACCATCGATCCGGTGCGACCGACGACGTTCGACTGCAGCGTCCAGCTCGCACCGAACGCGTAGCGCATGCCCATGAGGTCGAAGAAGTACGCCGTGCCGAAGTAGGTGCCGAACGCGACGACGATCGCGACCCACAGGTTGAAGCGGAACCAGTAGGTGCGCGACAGTGGCTGGCCACGGTCAGGCCGCGGGCGAATCAAGAGCGGGCCGATCGCGGCAGGGGCCGCGCATGCGCTGCAGAACAACAGGTACTCGAGGTCGCCCCAGCCGCGCAGCACACCGGACAGCACGACCGTCGCGACCGCGGCGATCCACAGCGGCGACGTCAGGAGGAAGAAGCGCTCGGCCCAGGCCTTGCTCGGGTTGGGCGCATAGGCGAGCATCGGCGCCGCCGAGGATGCCATCCTTCGTGCCGATGAAGCCCGCGAGCATCTCGATCCTGTCGGCGGGCTCGTTCTGCGAGGGCCTCGCGCCGGTGTTCATGGGCTTGCAAGGAAGTGCGCCACGGCGAGCACAGCGAGATCGTCGGCGGCCAGTGGGGCTTCATCGATCGCAACGGTGCGGTCGCGATCCCGATCGGCTACGACAGCGCGGGCGCCGGCGACTGAGGCATTCTTCCCGTACGGGAAGATTTTAGCTTCTCACGGGCTTCGAGCTGGGTGAACTTTCCCGTACGGGAAAATTCCTAGCCATTGGCGGTGGTTTGCCTCTATTCTTCCCGTACGGGAACAAATGATCGACGTGCCCCTACAAACGGCAAGCGAGCTCGGAGCGCTGATCCGGGCCCGCCGCAAGGCCCTCGCGGTGACGCAGACCGAGCTTGCTGGTCTGTCCGGTGTAGGTGTGCGCTTCATCGTCGAGCTCGAGCGTGGAAAGCCGACGCTCGAGCTCGGCAAAGTGCTCCGCGTACTCGAACGACTGGGGGTTCAGATCTTGGCGCGCCACGATGCGGAATCGGCATGAGCATGCTCTTCGTGTTGCTAGACGAAAGCGAAGTCGGTCGAATCGAGCAAGTACACTCGGGACTGCGGTTTGCCTACTCACGCGCGTGGCTCGACGCGTCGGAAGCGTTCGCCGTCAGCCACTCGCTGCCACTGCGTGAGCAGCCGTTCGACCAAGAGGCGACGCGCTTCTTCGGCAACCTGCTACCCGAGGGTCCAGCGCGAACGTCTGTTGCACGTCAGGTTGGCATCAGCGAGGACAACGACTTCGCGTTGTTGCGCGCGCTCGGCCAGGAGTGTGCTGGCGCGCTGCGAATCGTCGAGTCAGTCGCACCTCCCGTCACGCGCGCCGAGCCGCGGCGGTTCGTCACTGACGACGATCTCGATGGTTGGTCAGGTGGCTCGGGGACTGCGGTGTCAGGGAGTGAGCTTCGCCTGTCACTCGCCGGGGCACAGTACAAGGTCGGCGTTGTGCTCGACGGCGACGATCTCATTCTTCCAGAAGACGAGTTTCCGTCGACACACTTGCTGAAGTTGCCGAACAGGGACTACGCGGCGCTCCCGCAGAACGAGGCGCTGGTGCTGGCCCTGGCCCGCGCGATCGGACTCGACGCCGTCGAGAGCCGGTTGTGGACGAAAGGCAAGCGAGCACCGCTGCTCCTCGTCACCCGCTACGATCGCGTGGGCACGCCGGTGCGACGGCTCCACCAAGAGGACCTGTGCCAGGCGCTCGGTGTCGATCGAAGGTCCAAGTATCAGAACGAGGGGGGGCCGTCATTTCAGCGTTGTATCGAGATCGTCCGCAAGATCAGCTCACGTTCGATTCTCGACCAGCGCGCGCTGCTGCGGTGGCTCGCGTTCTGCGTGGCCGTCGGCAACTGTGACAACCATGCGAAGAACCTATCGCTACTACGTGATGACTCGGGCCGATGGCGCCTCGCACCCTTCTACGATCTCGTCTGCACTCGAGCGTATCGGACGCTGAGCAGGAAGGTCGCGATGGCGATCGGTGGACGAACGGACGGTGACAACCTGCCGCGGGCGGCGTGGCACGACGAGGCACTGGAGGTCGAAGTAACGGCGAAGTATTTCGCCGCAGTCGCATCAGGCGTGGCGGCCGACGTCGAGCGCATGCTGCCCGAGGTGCACGACGAACTCTCGGCACAAATCGGGACCCGCGCTGCCTTCGAGGCAACTCTACGCGCGATCCGAAAGTGTACGCGCACACTGCAGCGCGGCCTCGCGATCTAACCGCAGATCTCGCCGACGCCGCCGAGGTTGTAGCACATCATCGGCGGCGGACAGGTCATGCCGTTGCTGCAGTCGAGCGCGCATGCCTGCATCGCCATGCCATTGACCGTCGTCGGCATGCAGCGCGGCACCGCAGTACCACCGGGCGACGCCGCGCAATCCACCGCAGGATTTCCGCAGCCGGTCTCCGAGCAGAAGCCGTCGATGTCGTTCATGTCCGCGTCTTGGATCGTGATGCAGAGGATCGGGTCGAAGCCGCACTCCTCGGCCGTCAGACACGGCGAGTACATGCCGTCCATCGGCTGCATCCCGTTGCCGGTCGGATCGTTCGTGTCTTCACTCGAGCCACCGCCCGACGTATCGAGCGTGTCCATGCCACCCGTCGTCGAGGTCATCGTCGTCGAGACGGCGCCGCTGCTCTCGCTGTCTTCGCCCGTGCTGTCGCCCGTCGACGATCCGGAGCTCTCGCCTGTCGTCGGATCCACGGTCGTCGTCGTCATCGTCGTCGTCGGATACGGCGCGGTGCCGCTACCGAACGGATCGCTGTCGTTGTTGTCGACCGTGCACGCCACGAGCAGCGTGATCACAGACCCCACAGACCCAGTCCTGAGTGCTCGGCGCATCGGCAGTTCCCCACCGTCGAGG
>Ga0105048_10020653_pt1 | contig 10046 bp, 7 predicted proteins | sample MAT05_FD_78382 | JGI IMG/M metagenome (GOLD analysis project Ga0105048, IMG submission 78382) | Freshwater microbial communities from Lake Fryxell liftoff mats and glacier meltwater in Antarctica - MAT-05 | ecosystem: Environmental > Aquatic > Freshwater > Ice > Liftoff microbial mat | place... | reverse complement strand
TCGCGCGCGAATGGGGCCTGGGGCGCGGGGCCTTGGGGCCCGTGTTCAGCGCGGGCCTGTTCGGCCTCATGATCGGCGCCCTCGTCCTGGGGCCTGTCGCCGACCGGATAGGCCGCAAGCGGATCATTATCATCAGCACGGTGGTTTTCGGCCTCGGAGCGCTGGCGACCGTCGCCACTCAGGATGTGCGCAGCCTGCTCGTGGTGCGTTTCTTGACAGGGCTCGGCCTCGGCGGCGTTATGCCCAACGCCATCGCCCTGGCCTCGGAGTACAGCCCCGGCCGCCGCAGGGCGACCATGGTGATGACGATGTTCTGCGGCTTCTCGGTCGGCGCCGCCCTAGGCGGCCTGCTGGCCGCCGCCCTTATTCCGCAATTCGGCTGGCGGTCGGTGTTCCTGGTCGGGGGCATAGCGCCCCGGCTGCTCACGCCGCTGCTGGTCAAACAGCTCCCCGAATCGATCCGTCTGCTGGCTTTGGGCGGCAAGGCGGACGGCCGTATCGCCCAGCTGCTCGGCCGCGCCTTCCCCTCCGCCGGCCTGTCTGCGGAGTCCAGGTTCGGCGCTCAGGAGCCGAAGCTCGTGGGCCTGCCGACCGCCCACCTGTTCGCCCAGGGCCGGCTGCCGGTGACCCTTCTGCTTTGGGTGGTGTTCTTCATGAGCCTGCTCGACCTCTATCTGTTGTCCAACTGGCTGCCCACAGTGCTCAACGACATGGGCGCCTCGGTGTCGGCGGCGGCAGTGATCGGAGCCATGCTCCAGGTGGGGGGCGTCATCGGCACGATCATCCTGGGCCGGTTCATCGACCGATTCTCGTTCCAGGCCCTGGCCCTCACCTATCTGTTCGCATCCGCCGCCGTGGCTATGATCGGGCTCTCCAGCCAGTCCATCCCGGTGGTGACCGCTGCGATTTTCCTGTCAGGGTTCTGCATCATCGGCGGCCAGATCGCGGCCAACGCCCTCGCCGCAACCTTCTATCCGACGAGCATCCGCTCGACCGGCGTGGGCTGGGCCCTGGGGATAGGACGAATCGGCTCGATCGTCGGCCCCCTGGTCGGCGGCATCATGCTGGCCCGCCACATGGACCCGCAAACTGTCTTCATCGCCGCAGCCGCTCCCGCCCTTTGCGCCGCCGCCGCCGCGTTTGGCCTCAGCCGTCTCGCGCAACGGAGCGGGTGATGACCATGACCGTCGAGCCCGTCGCCGCCGGCTTCGCCGCCCAGATCTGCGGAATTGACCTGCGGACGACCCTGGCCGAGGCGGCCATCCAACAAATTGCTGCGGCGCTCGATCGCCATGCCGTGGTGGTGTTCCGCGACCAACCCTTGAGCCAGGAGGAGCAGATTGCGTTCTGCCGCAGGTTCGGGCCCCTCGACCTCGGGCTGAAGCGCATCTATCAGCCTGCGGGCGCGACGGAGCGGGCGCCTCGGCCCGGCGCCCGCATAAGACATGACGCGCTGATCGACATATCCAACTTGGACGCGGCGGGCTCCGTCGTCGCCCTGGATTCCAAGAAGATCGTCGCCAACATGGCCAATCAGCTTTGGCACAGCGACAGCTCGTTCCAGAATCCTCCTGCGCGCTACTCGATGCTGTCAGCGGTTTGCGTGCCGGCGACCGGGGGCGACACCCAGTTCGCCGACATGCGAGCGGCCTATGACGCCCTGGACGCCGCCACCCAGGCCGAAATCAAGGGGTTGGAGGCCGAGCACTTCGCTCTGCACTCGCGAGTTCTGCTGGGGGATGACGACTACACGCCCGAGCAGATCGCCGCCTATCCCCCGGTTAGCTGGCCGATCATCAGGACCCATCCCGGTTCGGGCCGCAAGCTGCTGTTCATCGGCGCGCACACGACCAGAATCCTCGGCATGCCGATCGCCGTCGGCCGCATGCTGCTCCAGGACCTGCTCGAACACGCGGTCGATGCGCGCTTCGTCTATACGCACGAATGGCGGGCAGGCGACCTGGTCGTCTGGGACAACCGCGCGACCCTGCACCGCGGCCGCCGCTACGATCTGAGTCAGCGGCGGGAACTGCGACGCACAACGACTCTGGACATCGACAAGGCTGACGGCGGGGTCGGCGTTCAAACGCGGACGACCTGAATTCTCCGCTCCAGATCGCCGAAGTTATTGCGGAGGGCGGGAAATGAAGGGGATGCGGCTGGGCGCCGCGCCTAGGTTCGGCCGGCCAACTACGGTGAGGCGGAACATGCTTGCGCACGGGGCCACGACGGTAAGGATTGCGGGATGACGAACCCCTGCCAGGTCATCCTTCGGCGCTATCCGGACGGCGCCCCGCAACAGGATGATTTCGAGCTTACCGACCTGCGCATGCCTTCGGCAGGAGAGGGCGAGGTCCTGGTCGAGGTCACCCACTTGTCGATGGACCCCCTCACCCGCGTGCGGATGCAGGAGACTCCGACCCTGGGGCCCCGGATGCCCCTGGGCCAGTGCGTCGACAGTCGCGGCCTGGGGCGGGTGATCGCATCGCGGCATCCGGCCGTGCGCGTTGGCGACCACGTCTTCGGCGACGTCGGCTGGCGCACCCATGCGGTCCTGGCTGGCGACAAGGCCAAGCGGCTGGACCTGTCTCTGGGTCCTCCGCATCTGCATCTCAGCGTGCTGGCGTCCTCGGGCCTGACGGCCTTCTTTTCGATCCATGTCGTCGGCGCTCCCAAGGCGGGGGAAACGGTGCTGATCGCTCCGGCCGCCGGCGCGGTCGGCTCCCTGGCCGGACAGATAGCCAAGCGTTCCGGCGCCCAGGTGGTTGGAATCGGCTCGGGCGATCAATGCCGGGCCCTGACCGAGGACCTCGGCTTCGACGCGGCGATAGATCACCGCGACCTGGAGGCGGGGCTGGCCAGACACTGCCCCGCGGGGGTCGACGTGTTCCTGGACGGCGTCGGCGGCGGGTTGCACGACGCGGTGCTCGGCAGGCTGAACCCCCATGCGCGGGTAATCCTGCTCGGCTTCATCTCCGGCTACACCGAAGGCGGGCCGCCCCGCTATGGCGCCGCCCTGCCCATCCTGCTTAAGCGGGCGCGGATGGAGGGCTTCCTGCTGGGCGACTGGCAGGACCGCTTCTCAGAGGCTGAAGCCCGGCTTTCAGCCTGGGTGAAGAGCGGCGAGATTCGCCCTGTCGAATCCATCTGGGAAGGGCTGGCTCAGGCTCCAGCGGCCTTCAGCGCCCTGTTCGGCGACGCTCGGCCCGGAAAGCAGATCGTGCGCATCGACACCTAAGCCGCCTCGATCGTCGCAGGCGTGTTAGCCGCGCCGCTGTCGCCCGCCACCGCGCGAAGAATCTGGATCACCTCCATATTGGCCGGATTGGCCAAGGCCCGTTCCTTGTAGGTCATGTTGATCTCGGCCTCGAAGCGGGGCAGCCCCTCCACCTGGATCACCTTTATGCCGGCGTCCGACCCGATCAGCTCCTGGGGGAGGAAGCTGAGGCAGTCGCTGCGCCGGATCAGGGCGATCAGATAACTGGCCGAGCTGCTGGTCGTAGAGGCCTTGGGCGGAGAGAGGCCCTGAGCGAAGAACAGCTCGTCTAGGGTCTGCCGCCACCGCTGCGTCGCCGGAGGCAGGGCCCAAGGCTGGCTGAGCACCTCGGTGATCGTCACCGGCCGATCGGCAAGGGGATGACCCTCGCGGCCGACGATTTCAATGCTCCCGCGCAGGAGCACCTCGGTCGTGAACGATGCGTCGGACACCCGCGGCCAGCCGCCAACCGCCACGTCGATCTCGCCGCGCCGCAGCGCCGGCAGCAGCTCGTCCACCAGCCCCTCCGTCACCGTCAATTCGATCTGGGGGTGAAGCCGCTGCAGCATCACGGCCACCGCCGGCATCAAGTTGGTGGCCACCGACGCGCCGATGCCGACGCTGACATGGCCCTCGGACTTGCCCTTGAGGCTGGCGATCTGCGCTTCCGCCCGCCTGAGTTCCTGTTCGATCATCTTGGCGTGCATGGCCAGCGCATTGCCGTAGACGGTCGGCACCACGCCCATGGTGGTGCGGTCGAACAGGCGCACGCCCAACTCGTCCTCGATCTGGCGGATGCTCTTGGACAGGGCCGGCTGGGTCAGCAGCAGCTTTTCAGCGGCCTGGCCGATGCTGCCCATCTCGAAGACCGTAAGGAAGTGCCTCAGACGTCGTGATTCAAGCATGCCGGCTCCTCTGCGGCGATGCTCTGCCCGAGGCCTGCGGCTGTCAACGTCGGGGCCGCCCTAGGGGAATCAGGCCGTGGTTGCGGCCGGCGCCGAACGGCTCCGACCGGAATAGGCGACGAACACGAGGAGCAGGCAGAGGGCGTGGCAAGCGACGCCAAACCACGCTACCGGACCGTAGACCTCGTTCGGCGCCAGACGGCCGGCAATGGCCGGCGCAGCGGCGATCGCCAGCGACTGCACCACCACCCCCGAAACCAGCCAACGCCCGGTGCCGTCGATCGCCGCAAGCATCCCAAGCACATAGGGGAAGGTGAAGAACCACGAAAAGCCGAACAGGCACGCCGCCACGGCGAAGCTGCTGGCGTCGAGCGGGCGGCTGAGCAGGATCATGCTGGCGATGGACATGACGACGCCGATGGTGATCGCCAGGGGCCGGCCCAGGCGGGCGCCGATGATCGCGGCCACCGCCGCTCCGGCCGCCCCCGCCGCCAGGGTCATGCCCACATAGCCGCCGGCCTCGCTGCTGGTCAGGCCGAACGCCGTTCCGAAACGGCCGAGGAAGGGCCATACAGCGCCCTGCCCCAGGAAATAGGCCGCCACGGACGCGACCGCAGCCACCGGCGCCAGCCACACGATGCGCGACAGGGCCGATCCGGCCGCCTTCGGGCGGGTCGGCGCGGCGCCGGTGAAATACGGCGGCGCCAAGGGAATGAGGAGCAAGCCGATCGCCGCGACAAATCCCATGATCAGGTAAAGACTGCCGATCCCCGACGCTGCGACCAATTTTGACATGGCCAGACTGGCCGCCGCTCCCAACCCGACCTGGACCACCGAATAGAGCGCAAAGAAGCGGTCGGGCTGCTTTGAACCCGCCATGACCGCCTTCAAGGCGCCGAGCGCCGTTCCTGCCCCGAGCCCGGCCGCCAGCCTCATGAACGCCAAGGCCTCGAAGCTGCGGGCGGTCGCCGACAGGAACCAGAAAGCCGACAGCACCAGGAAGCCGCCGAGCAACAGCGCGCGGCGGTTCCATTGGCGGATAATTAAGGTGATGCCGAAGGTGCCGACTCCGTAGCCGACCATCTCCGACGCCACGATCAGGCCTGCCTGCTCCGGCGTGAGGCCGAGGGAATCGATGATTCCCCCGACCATCACCGGATTGAGCACCACCGACGCACTCGCCAGCACGGCCATCAGCACAATGGCCGCCATATTGCCGGGACGGTCGATATCAAGCGAGGTCGACCGGTCTCCCAGAAGCTTGGCGAGGGCGCTCATGCGTTAGCTGCCCAGCTTGAAGGTCGCCTGCAAGGCGATCGTGCGGGGCGGATCGGTGAACTTGAAGTAGGAGCCGGCGTTCTGGATCAGATCACCCGACCAGGACGCCGTGGTCTCGTCCGACAGGTTCTTGCCGATCAGGGCCACTTCCCAACGCTGATCTTCCGGCGCCAGAGCGATCCGGGCGTTGTATTTCCAGAACGCCTCCTGCACCGACAACGGAGCGTGGTTGAGCGGCAGGAAGGTGTCGTCCCTGTAAGTCGCGTCCGCGCCCACCGACAGGGTCAGGTCCGAAGCGATCGAAGCCTCATAGACCGCGGACAGGGTGCCCGACCATTCCGGGGCGAACTGGGTGCGCTGACCACCCAGATTCTGGGCCCCGGCGACGCAGCCCTGGGCCACGGTTTGACCCGCGTAGCACTGGGCGTTCCTGAAGGAGTCATAGGTGGAGTCCAGGTAGGAGAGGTTGCCGCTGATCCGCAGAGGCTCGATGGGCCGCCACCGGCCGGTGACCTCCACCCCTTGAGACGTCGCCTCGGCCGCGTTGCCGACCCGGAAGCCGAAGCCGCCGTTGAACGAGGACACCTGCAGGTTCTCATAGGTGGTGTGGAAGGCGGCTATGTTGATATCCGCGTTCCCCCCGGGGAGGGTGGCCTTGAGGCCGATCTCGTAGCTCTTGGCCTCTTCCGGCCTGTACTGGAAGAAGGCCGGGTTGCCGTCGGTGAGCCCGGCGTCGAACCCGCCGGCCTTGTACCCAGTCTGATAGGTGGCGTAGAGGAACAGGTCGTCCGTCGGCTTCCAGTCCAGACCGATCAGCGGCGAGGTGTTGTCCTCGCTGCGCGAGGCGCGCAGCACGTGGTTGTTGCTGCTGAACGGCCCCGCGAAGAAGCCGAGGGTGCCGGGGTTTCTGGTCAGGGTGCGCTGGAAGACGTCGGCGATAACCTGGGTCTTGAGCGCGTCCTTCTCTTCGGTGGTGTAGCGCAGGCCGGCGCGGAGCGACAGGGTTTGAGTGATGCGCCATTGGCCCTGGACGAACACAGAGGCGCTTTCGGCGTCCTGATAATAGTCGCTCGCGCGGGTGCCCGAGGTCGGATTGCCGAGTTCGGCGAGGTTGAGGCTGGAGTCGAACCGCGCCGCCAAGTCGGTCTTCATGAAGAAGACGCCGGCGATGAACGACAGGGTGTCGTCTGCGGGGCTCGAGAGGCGGAACTCCTGGCTCCACTGGTCATAGTTTTCGCGCACATCGAGCAGGAACAGGCCGCGCCGCGTGTTATCCGGGTCGAGAAGGTCGGTGTAATCGTATTTGGCGTACCCCGAGGTCGACTTGAACGTCAGCGACCCGAGCGCCGCCTCGATATTGAGGGCAGCCGTGGTCATCCGCGTGTCGGTCCCCTGGATGCCGAACTGGCCGCCGCCGCCCGCAGACAGGGTGTCGTTGAAAGTGCAGTCCTCCCTCGGGTCCTGAACCGCTAGCTGCGCGCGCAGGGCCGGGGCGCAAAACGAAATCTGGCTGCTGCGGCCGATTTCCTTGAAGCGCGAAGTTTCCAGCTTGAAGTTCGCCTTGATGGTGTCGGTCGCCTGCCAGGCGAGGGTCAGGCGGGCGATGGCGTCCTTGGCGCCGGGCTCGTCCTTGCCCGAGGTGGTGTTCCTCACATAGCCGTCGGCGTCCCGGAAACGCAGGGCGAGGCGCGCGCCAAAGCGTTCGGTGACCGGCCCCGAAATCACCAGATCGAGCATTTTCTCGTCGTATTCCGGCTCGTAGTAACCGGTGGCGATGGTCTCGAAAGAGCTGCCGGGATTGCCCGTCGCCAGGCTGAGGGCGCCGGAAATAGTGTTTTTGCCGAACAGGATCGACTGCGGGCCCTTCAGGACCTCAAGCCGTGCGATGTCCAGCAGGGGCCCGCGCACCTGGCGGTCACGGCCGTAGTAGACCCCGTCGACGAAGGTGCCGACCGACTGTTCGAAGCCCTGGTTGGTGCCCGAACCGATGCCACGGATGAACAGGTTGCTCTGAATGCCGGCGGCGCCGAACTGAACGGCGGGGATCAACCGGGTCAGGTCCTCAAGGCGGATGCTGCCGCTCTCGGCGATGGTCTCGCCCGAAATGGCCGACACCGTCACCGGGGTGACCTTGAGGTTCTGCTCACGGCCCTGAGCGGTGACGATGATTTCCTCGAGACCCGTAGGCGACGCGGCCAGAGCCGGGCCGCACACCGAAGTCAGCAAGGCCACGTTGAGCGCGGCAAGTCTAATCTTCATGGTTGAATCCCCCTTGTGGACTGTTCGTTGTTGAATCAATTTAGCAGTTCAGGACGTTATTGCACATGCAAAGCAAAGGTCGCCGTGTTCTTGGCCGGCGTCGAGGCGATATCCCGATGCCGGTCAAGGAAGGCCAGCACGGCTGCGTTGAAGATATCCGGCTCCTCAATGTTGGTCAGATGTCCGGCTCTCGGGATGACGCGGAGTTGCGCGCCGGGAATGCTCTGCGCCATAGCCATGGCGTGCGCGGGCGGCACGCTGCGGTCGTGTTCGCCAGCCATCACCAGGGTGGGGACCTGGATCGTCGAGGCTTCTGCAAACCCCCGATAGCGGGTCACGGTTTCAAGCGCTTTCAGGTACGAATCCTTGCGAAGGGCGGCGAGGCTTGCCGTAACCGCCAGCCGCGCCGGGCCGCTCGCATACGGGCCAAGCAGGGTCTCGGCGACCGTCGGCGCGATGTCGGCCGTGCTCTTGCCTTCATCGATCAGCGGGCGGCGGCGCAAGCCCAAAAATTGCTCGATGTCAGCCTCGGTCTCGCCCTGGGCGGTTCGCGCGCTGCACAGGATCAAGGTGGCGACCCTCTGCGGCCGGCGCTTGTAATAGTCCAACGCCACGCGTGAGCCCATCGACAGGCCGAGGATGTGCGCCTTCTCGGCGCCGAAACTGTCGAGAACGCGGTCGAGGTCGGCGCACAGATCCTCGAACCTGAGCGGGCCCTCGTAATCGTCGCTATCGCCATAACCGCGCGCGTCCCACGCAGCAGCCGTGTAACGGGAGCCGAAGACCTCCAGCTGTCCGCGCCAGTTGGTGCGGGCGCCGCCTATGCCATGCAGCATGACCAGCAGCGGCCCCGATCCGCGCCAGTCCACCGCGATATGCGGGGCCGGCCCGATGCGGGCCTTTTGCAGCGCCATGTCCGGTTGCGGGGTCAAGCCAGCTCGCCCTGCAACTGCCCATCCTTGACCGCGACGACGCCGTCGAGGGTGATCGTGCACTTGCCGACTGGCAGGTCGTAGTGGCCCAGGGTGTGCCGCCCGGCCGAAGGGTTGGCCCCGGTGGAGAACAGAAAGTTGCCAGCATAGGCGCGCAGCTCGGTCCCGTTCACGTCGCCCTTGTCGTACATAATCAGCGAGTCCCAGCGCGCCGCAGGGTTCATGCCCCAGCCGATGTGCGACACACCGTAGGCGTTGGGGTCGTTCCAGGCCTCGAAGTAGCTGCGCATAAGGTCGCCGTCGAAGCTGTCGCCCTCGACCCGGGTGACGAAATCATCCTCGATCACCAGCCGCACGGGGCTTTCCAGATACCGTTTGAAAGTGAGGTTCACATCGCCTTCGGCCAGCACCAGCACGCCGTTGGTCGAGTGCGGCGCCGGGAACGAGCTGCAGGTTCCGCCGGGCCAGGTGGCCAGTTGTCCAGGCTGGCGCGCGACGCCGAAATTGCCTCCCACCCGGATGCCCTTGAGGCTGATGGTCAGGTCGCTGCCGGCGGCTGACGTGACGCGCATCTCGTCGGCTTCGGAGAGCATCTCGCGGGCGCGCTGGATCTTGGGGAACAGGGCGGCGTCGGGCTTGAGCCGCTCAAGCAGCTCGGGATGCTCGTTGCTGATGTAGAGGATCCGGGCGCCGGACTTCAGGATCCCCGGCGTCTCCGGGGCGTGCATGACGCCCTCGACCGTGCAGTCGACGATAAAGGTGACGCTGCTCAGCGCCGCGACCGCAGGCTCAAGCTGCTGGATGGCGTGGGACGAGCCGGTCGAGCGGACCGCAACCGGCGCCTCGAGCCGAGGGGTTGGCATGACAATATGAAAAGGGCGGGCTCCGATCGCCTGCAGCGCAAGTTCCGCCAGATGGACGTTGATCTGCCGCGACTGGGTCTCCGACAGGATCGCCACGATTTCGCCGGGCTGCACCTCGCAGAGCCGGAAAGTGTGCGCGAAGGCGTCGATCCACTTCCCCTCGATACGGTCACGCAGCATTTCGGCCTCCGGTCTCAGCCCATCTGCGGAGAGGGCGCTGACGCCACCCAATTCATTCTACAGCGGGCGACATAACTTCGGAGAGTGGCCCGGCCCCGCCCGCGCTACTCAGCCTTCCAGGCCGGCGCCGTCAGGCGCCGCTTGCCGTCGGCGGTCATCGGCGTGTCGGCCTGAAGATCGGTGCGGTCCCAGAGCTGGCAGGTGACCGGCGTATGCTTCTGGTCCAACGCCTCGCAGTAGTTGGTGAACTCGCAGACACGGACCTGGTCGCCATGCCCACTGACGACCTTGGCCCACCAGTCCGGATCGGCCAGGGCTTGCCGGGCCATGCCGATGACGTCCCCATGCCCGCTTTGCAAAGCCGCCTCGGCCT
>Ga0105048_10020648_pt1 | contig 10049 bp, 8 predicted proteins | sample MAT05_FD_78382 | JGI IMG/M metagenome (GOLD analysis project Ga0105048, IMG submission 78382) | Freshwater microbial communities from Lake Fryxell liftoff mats and glacier meltwater in Antarctica - MAT-05 | ecosystem: Environmental > Aquatic > Freshwater > Ice > Liftoff microbial mat | place... | reverse complement strand
GTGGGCGCGATTCTGGTGACCACGGACAAGGGCCTGTGCGGCGGCCTCAACACCAACGTGTTGCGGCTGATGCTGCAGCAGCACAAGGAATGGAAGGCCAAGGGTATCGAAGCCGACTACGTGGCGATTGGCGGCCGGGGCTTAGGCTTCCTGCAACGGATGGGCGCCAATGTCGTGTCCAGCGTCGTGAACCTGGGCGACCGGCCGCATCTCGACAAGATGGTCGGCCCGGTGAAGACGCTGATCGACGAGTACATGGCCGGCAAGGTCGACGAAGTACACATCTACTTCACGACCTTCATCAACACGATGCGCCAGGAAGCCCGGCACGGGAAGATCATCCCGATTCCTGACCAGTACCAGACCCCGACCGGCGAAGTGCGCACCGCCGAGCTCTCCGGCGGGTCGTGGGATTACATCTACGAGCCCGATGCGCAGACGCTGCTTGACGGCATGTTCAGGCGCTACCTCGAAGCCATCGTGTTCCAGATGGTCAACGAGAACATGGCCTCGGAGCAGTCGGCACGGATGGTCGCCATGAAGGCCGCCAGCGACAACGCCGGCAAGATCATCAAGGAACTGCAGCTGATCTACAACAAGACGCGGCAGGCGGCCATCACCAAGGAACTCTCCGAAATCGTCGGGGGCGCTGCCGCAGTCTGATGCAGCCAGTCAATCGAATTCGCATTCAACGAGCAGGGTATATCCATGGACCAGGGAAAAATTGTTCAGTGCATTGGCGCGGTCGTCGATGTGGAGTTTCCGCGCGACCAGATCCCGGAGATCTACGATGCGTTGAAGCTTGACGAGATCGGCCTGACGCTCGAAGTCCAGCAGCAGCTGGGCGACGGCGTCGTGCGCACGATCGCGCTGGGCAGCTCCGACGGCCTGCGCCGCGGCATGATGGTCGTCAACACGAAGGCGCCGATCATGGTGCCCGTCGGCACGGAAACCCTTGGCCGCATCATGGACGTGCTGGGTCGCCCGATCGACGAGCGTGGCCCGGTGGCCGCAGCCAAGACCATGTCGATCCACCGCGCCGCCCCGGCGTACGAAGAACTTGCACCGTCGACCGAACTGCTCGAAGTGGGCATCAAGGTCATCGACCTCATCTGCCCGTTCGCGAAGGGCGGCAAGATCGGCCTCTTCGGTGGCGCCGGCGTGGGCAAGACCGTCACGATGATGGAACTGATCAACAACATCGCGTCCGCGCACTCGGGCCTGTCGGTGTTCGCCGGAGTCGGCGAGCGCACGCGCGAAGGCAACGACTTCTATCACGAGATGATCGACTCGGGTGTGGTCAACAAGGACGAGCTGGCCAAGTCGAAGGTATCGATGGTGTACGGCCAGATGAACGAGCCGCCGGGCAACCGCCTGCGTGTCGCGCTTACCGGCCTGACGATCGCCGAGTCGTTCCGCGACGAAGGCCGCGACGTTCTGTTCTTCGTCGACAACATCTACCGCTTCACGCTGGCCGGCACTGAAGTGTCGGCGCTGCTCGGCCGGATGCCATCGGCGGTGGGCTATCAGCCCACGCTGGCGGAGGAAATGGGCCGCCTGCAGGAGCGCATCACGTCCACCAAGACCGGCTCGATCACATCGATCCAGGCCGTGTACGTGCCGGCGGATGACTTGACCGACCCGTCGCCGGCGACCACGTTCGGCCATTTGGACGCCACGGTCGTGCTGTCGCGCGACATCGCCTCGCTCGGTATCTATCCATCCGTCGACCCGCTCGACTCGACGTCGCGCCAGATCGACCCGAACGTCATCGGCGAAGAACATTACAACTGCACGCGCCGCGTCCAGCAGACGCTGCAGCGCTACAAGGAACTGCGCGACATCATCGCCATTCTCGGCATGGACGAACTTTCACCCGACGACAAGCTCGCCGTGTCGCGCGCACGCAAGATCCAGCGCTTTTTGTCGCAACCGTTCACGGTGGCCGAGGTGTTCACCGGCTCGCCGGGCAAGTACGTGCCGCTGAAGGACACGATCAAGGGCTTCAACATGATCGTGAACGGCGAGTGCGATCACCTGCCGGAGCAGGCGTTCTACATGGTCGGCACGATCGAAGAAGCCTTCGACAAAGCCAAGACGCTGAACTGACATGGCCCACACCATTCAGGTCGACGTCGTCAGCGCAGAAGAGATGATCTACTCCGGCGAGGCGGAGTTCGTCGTGCTGCCCGGCATTGAGGGCGAGCTCGGTATCTATCCGCGCCACACGCCACTCTTCACGCAAATCCGGCCCGGTGCCGTGCGCATCAAGGTGCCAGGGCAGGCGGAAGAGGAGTTCGTATTCGTGCAAGGCGGGTTCCTCGAAGTGCAGCCGCACAAGGTGACCGTGCTGGCCGATACCGCGATCCGCGCGCACGACCTCGACGAAGTGAAGGCCATCGAGGCCAAGAAGAAGGCCGAGGAAGCCATGGCCAACAAGGACTCAGCGGCCAACATGGCGTCGGCGCAGGCCGAACTGTCGGTTGCGATGGCGCAGCTCGAAGCCATTCGGAAGTTCAAGAATCGGGCTTAGGCTCACGTTTTGTGGCTTCAGCGAAGGGTGGCCTTTTGGCCGCCCTTCGCACTTGGAACAGCAAACGTTGGCGAAAGCCGGAATCGTCTCGACCTTGCGTGCTGATGTTCCGAGGCTGCGCAGCCGCGATCAGTTGTGCCGCAAGCACGATCGAATTTCGCACACGCTCGATATTGCCGACGTAGCCTCCAACAGCTTCCTCTGCGCGCAGGATCACAGCATCGGCGGTGATCAGGCCCTGCGTTGCCAATGACGTCAGATCGCGTTGGTCGTGCTCCTCGAAACGCGCGATCTTCGAAACGGCGAGATCGACTGGGGACAAGAGGCGCACCTCCAGCACCTTGGGGTCGACACCGAATATGATCAACGGAATGGAATCGTCGTGGGCGTTGTCGTGCATGAGACCAAAGGTATCGTTGTACTGACGATCGAAATAGATCAGCCGCGGACGCCCGCTGGCGTCCACGTAATTCACGTCGAGATCGTCGGGCAACAACATCCTCTGGGAAAAAACGGCGTCGACATCCCCGTTGCTCCGTGCTCCCGTATACAGATGCACGGCGGTGCCGCCGGCGAGATACATCCGCACCGGCAGTGACTTGCGATCTGCCTGAGCCAGCGGCACGGCAATGCGTGCCGCAATTTCGCTGAATGCCTTCACGAACCTTGGATCCGCCAGGCGACTCGGCTCCATGATCGCGGGGAATTTCGGTTCAGCCAATGGATGCTTCCGCGATCTTCGTGCGTTCGCTGTTGCGCAGGTGTCGCAAAGCCGGAAGGACTCGATAGGGCTTGACCGGCGCGCTCGACGAGGCGCAGCGGCCGCTGGTCGGTGAAATCCGGAACCTGCTGCCGGTGAGCACGGCCCGGGGTACCGCCCAAGCGCGCGGCTCCGGCCAAGCGGAAGCCGGGCAAGGCCCGGACCTCGGGACGGACCCGCGCGCGGGTATGATCGAACGCCCGGGTCAACGACGAGCGCACATGCAGAACACCACCAATCGCACCTGGGCCGAAATCGAACCGGGTGTCAGCGAGCAACTGGTCCACACGGTGACGGCGGCGGACGTCGAGGCCCTGTCACTCGTGGCCGGCGACGTCGAGGCGTTTCAACTGCGCCAGACGGACGCGGGGCATCTCGGCTCCGCGCCGGGCGCTGCAGCCATCGCCCTGGTGGCGGGACTGCTCCACCGGCGGCTGCCCGGCCCAGGCAGTGCCATCAGCGGCACGCATCTTCGCTATACAGGACGTCTCCACGTCGGCGATGTACTCACTGTCGACGTGCGCGTGCGCACCAAGTTGCCCGATGGCCGCAGCATCGAGTTCGACTGCCGGTGCGTCAACCAGCGCGGCGAAATGTTGGTGGACGGCACTGCGACGGTGCTGGCACCGACCACTCGCGTCGAGTACGACGACATCGCCACGCCCGAAATCGTGCTGCGCTACAGCGACCGGCTGGGGCGGATCTTCGCGCGCTGCGAGGCGCTTGCGCCAGTGCCATGCGCGGTGGCCTTTCCCTGCGATCGAGATTCGCTGCTGGGCGCGCTCGAAGCCGCGCAACGCAATCTGATCGTGCCGATTCTCGTGGGGCCGCTCGCCAAGATCCGCGCGGCGGCGGCCGCGGCGCATGTAGACCTTGCGCCCTACCGGGTGGTCGACGCACCGCACAGTCACGGCGCAGCACAGCAGGCCGTGGCCATGGCGCGTGCCGGCGAAGTGGAGGCGCTGATGAAGGGCAGCCTGCACACCGACGAATTGATGGCCGCTGTCGTCGATCGCACCACCGGCTTGCGCACCGATCGTCGCGTGAGTCACGTGTTCGTCATGGACGTGCCGGCCTATCCGCGCCTGCTGCTGATCACCGACGCCGCCATTAACCTGGCACCCAACCTCGAGGTGAAGGCGGACATCTGCCGCAATGCGATTGCACTGGCCAAAGTGCTGGGCGTGACACTGCCGAAGGTGGCGATCCTGGCCGCCGTGGAAACCATCAACGCGAAGATGCCGTCCACGCTCGACGCGGCGGCGCTGTGCAAGATGGCCGACCGCGGCCAGATCACCGGCGGCGTGCTGGACGGCCCGCTGGCGTTCGATAACGCGGTGTCGCCGGCGGCTGCACGCACGAAGGGCATCGTCTCGGCGGTCGCCGGACAGGCCGACATCCTGCTGGTGCCGGATATCGAGTCCGGCAACATGGTGGCGAAGCAGCTTACGCACCTGGCCGGCGCGGACAGCGCAGGCATCGTGCTGGGTGCGCGCGTGCCGATCGTGCTGACGTCGCGTTCGGACAGCGTGCGCACACGGCTTGCGTCCGCTGCGGTGATGAAGCTGGTCGCGCATGACCTGCGCGCGCGACGCGCATCGCAGGCCTGATTGTCATCGCGATGACGGCGGGCATCCTGGTCCTGAATGCGGGGTCGTCGAGCCTCAAGTTCTCGCTGTTCACGCAAGCCGACGCGGCGCCGGTACTGGTGCAGCGCGGACAGTTGGACGGCCTGACCACGGCGTCGCGCTTCGAGGCGAAGTCGGCCGCAGGCGAAACGCTGGGGATGCAAACGTGGCCCGATGCCCTGGGGCATGCGGGCGCGCTGGAATTCCTGTTCGATTATCTCGCCGCGGCGCTGGCCGCGCATCCGTTGCGCGCGGTCGGCCATCGCGTCGTGCACGGTGGCATGCATTTCGCGCGGCCGGCGGTGATGGATGCCGCAAGCCTGGGCGAACTGGAGCGCCTCGTGCCGTTGGCGCCGCTGCACCAGCCGCACAACCTCGCGCCGATCCGGGCGCTGCTGCAGATGCGGCCGGGACTGCCGCAGGTGGCATGCTTCGACACCGCGTTCCACCGCACGCAGTCGGCGCTCGAGCAGGCGTACGGCCTGCCGCCGGAAATCACGTCGCGCGGCGTGCAGCGCTATGGCTTTCACGGGCTGTCCTACGAATACATCGCCAGTGTGCTGCCCACCATCGACGCCGGCGCGGCGCGCGGGCGCACGGTGGTGGCGCACCTTGGCAACGGCGCGTCGATGTGCGCGATCAAGGACGGCCGGAGCGTGTCGTCGACCATGGGATTTTCCACCGTCGAAGGGCTGCTGATGGGCACGCGCAGCGGCACGCTCGACCCTGGCATCCTGCTGTACCTGATGGACGAGTTGCAGATGGACGCGCGCAGTATCGAGAAGCTGATCTACCACCAGTCGGGCTTACTGGGCGTGTCCGGATTGTCGAGCGACATGCGCACGTTGCGCGCCAGCGACGATCCGCGCGCCAGGTTCGCGATCGCGCTCTTCTGCCACCGGATCGCGCGCGAACTGGGCGCGCTGGCGGCGGCGCTGGGCGGACTCGATGCACTGGTATTTACCGGCGGCATCGGTGAACGTGCGGCGCCGATCCGCGCGCAGGTCGTTGCGGCTGCCGAATGGTTGGGACTGCGGCTCGATCCCGAAGCCAATGCACGCGACGGGCCCCGCATCAGCGTGGCCGGAACCGCATCGGCGTGGGTGATTCCGACGGACGAGGAACTGATGATCGCGCGCCACACCGGCGCGCTGATCGACGGGAGCAGGCAATGAGCGAATGGCGAATCGAAAAGGACGCGCTGGGCGAGGTCCCGGTGCCGGCGGCACGGTTGTGGGGCGCGCAGACGCAGCGGTCCATCGACAATTTTCCGATCGGCGTGGCGCGCTTCGCGTTCGGGCGGCCCGTGGTGCGTGCCTTCGGGCTGGTCAAGCAGGCAAGCGCGCGCGCCAACCTGGAACTGGATGTGCTGGCTGCCGACAAGGCGGCGTGGATCGAACGCGCCGCGCAGGAAGTGATCGACGGCACGTGGGACCGGGAATTTCCGCTGGTCGTGTTCCAGACCGGGTCCGGCACGCAGTCGAACATGAATGCCAACGAAGTGATCGCCAACCGCGCGATCCAGTTGGCGGGTGGTGTCGTCGGATCCAAGAAGCCGGTCAATCCCAACGACGACGTCAATCGCAGCCAATCGTCCAACGACGCCTTTCCCGCGGTGATGCACATCGCGGCGGTGGAGGAACTCGAACGCGCATTGCTGCCGGCGATCGCCGCGTTGCGCGCGACGCTGGACGCAAAGGCGAAGGCGTTTGCCGACGTGGTGATGCTGGGCCGCACCCATCTGCAGGACGCTACACCAGTGACGCTCGGACAGGTGCTGTCAGGCTACGTCGCGCAACTGGACGACGCCGCAGGTTTCATCCGTGCTGCGCGCGACGCCCTGTACCCGCTGGCCCTGGGCGGCACCGCGGTGGGCACCGGGATCAATGCGCCGGCGGCGTTCGGCGCGCTGGTGGCAAGGCACATCGCGGCAATCACCGGCAAGCCCTTCGTCACGGCGCCGAACAAGTTCGCCGCGTTGTCGGCGCACGATGCGATGGTCAATGCCAGCGCCGCGCTGCGCACGCTGGCCGGCATCGCGATGAAGATCGCCAACGACACGCGGCTCTACGCCAGCGGACCGCGGGCGGGCTTCGGCGAGATCACCATTCCCGACAATGAGCCGGGCTCGTCGATCATGCCGGGCAAGATCAATCCCACGCAGAGCGAAGCGCTGACGATGGTGGCCGTGCAGGTATTCGGCAATGACACGGCGGTGGCCTTTGCGGGCACGCAAGGTCACTTCCAGCTGAACGTGTTCAAGCCGATCATGCTGCACAACGTGCTGGAGTCGATCGAGCTGCTGAGTGACGGCCTGCACTCGTTCGACGAGCGCTGCGCGCGGGGCATCGAACCCAACCGCGAGCGCATCCGTGAGCATCTGGAGGATTCGCTGATGCTCGTTACCGCGCTGAACCCGCACATCGGCTACGAGAATTCGGCGAAGATCGCGCTGGCCGCGCATCGAGACGGATCGAGCCTGCGCGAATCGGCCTTGAAGCTGGGGCTGGTCACTGCCGAGGACTTCGACCAGTGGATCGATCCCGAGGCGATGACGCGGCCGGACTGAACCGTGTCCCCGATGTTCCTGTTGTTCCTGTCAATCCCTGTAGGCGAGGCTTCAGCCTCGCGCAGCGCTTGCGAGGCTGAAGCCTCGCCTACAGGCGTTGAGGTGTTGAGGTGTTGAGCAAGCGCTGCGCGAGGCTGAAGCCTCGCCTACAGGACGTTGCAATGAACCGAGGCGACTCCGACGTGGTCTATCCAACGTCGCGACCCATTGGAAGGAAAAAGTGATGCGTGCCTCTTCATGGCTTGTGATGGCAGCAGCTGCGGTCAGTCTTCCTGGAATCGCCTCCGCGCAGGCCCCTCGCTCGCCCACGCCCGCCGTCATCGACGCGCCGGTCCGCGTGACCGAATTGGCGAAGGGCCTCGACCGTCCGTGGGGGCTCGCGTTCCTGCCGGATGGCCGGATGCTGGTCACCGAGCGTCCGGGGCGGCTGCAGCTCTATGATCGCGACGGCAAGTCCGCACGCAGCATCGGCGGCCTGCCAAAGGTCCACACCGGCGGCCAGGCGGGATTGCTGGGGATCGCGGTGTCACCCAACTTCGCGCAGGATCGGTTCGTCTACCTGAGCTTCGCCGAGGCCGGCGAAGGTGGCGTCGGTACTGCCGTGGCGCGCGGGCAACTGGGCGAGAACGCGCTCGAGAATGTACAGGTGATCTGGCGGCAGGTTCCCAAAGTGAGCGGCGGCAACAATCACTGGGGCTCCCGTCTCGTGTTCGCGCGCGATGGCACGCTCTACATCACCACCGGCGACCGCTACACGCAGAAGGATCGCGCGCAGGACGTCACATCCACGCTGGGTAAGGTCGTGCGGGTGAATGCCGACGGCAGCATTCCGACAGACAATCCCTTCGTGAAGCGCGACGGCGCGCGACCGGACATCTGGTCGATCGGTCACCGCAACCTGCAAGGAGCGGCGCTGCATCCCGGGACCGGTGCGCTATGGACGATCGAGCACGGCGCGCGTGGTGGCGACGAAGTAAACATCCCGCAGGCCGGCAAGAACTACGGCTGGCCGGTGATCACCTATGGTGTCGACTATTCAGGTGCGAAGATCGGCGAAGGCACCGCCAAGGCCGGCATGGAACAGCCCGTCTACTACTGGGATCCGGTGATCGCGCCATCAGGCGCCGCGTTCTATACCGGCAACGCGTTTCCCGCGTGGAAAGGCAGCCTCTTCATCGGGTCGCTTAATCCGGGCGCCTTGGTGCGGCTGCAGCTCGATGGCGCGCGTGTGGCCAAGGAAGAGCGGTATCTCGGCGATGTCGGCCGCGTGCGCGACGTGGTGCAGGGGCCGGATGGGTTCCTGTATCTTCTCATCGATGCGAACAACGGGCGTTTGCTGCGTGTGGAGCCAAGTCCCTGAGTCCCGCCAGTGGCTGCATCAGGCTTTCTTCCGGTTGGCCTCGAGCCAACCGTCGACGAGCGCAACCGTTTGGTCCACAGTGGCGTTGCGCATGCCTTGCTGAGCGGCAATGGTTCGCACCAGGCGGTCCACCCGCTCGATATTGGTCGCGCCGGCCGCGAGCGCGCGTGCGGCGGACGACGGATTGGCGAGGGACTGTGCCGCATTGGCGTATCTCTCGAACGGCACGAGGTCGTGGCGACTCGCGCCAAGCGACTTGCATAGCGTGACCACCCATTCGTACACGGCGCGCGACTCATCGATGTCGGTGTGCACGGCATCCCGGATCGAGCGCATGCCGTCCTTCTGTACGCAGCGATAATTTCCGGCGAGCAGCATGGCCCATTTCGCGAGCGGCACGAAGACGGAGTCGTGCACCTTGAGCTTGACCGGTAGCTCGAGTTTTCCCTCCGGGGTGTCGAAACGGACGGCGGCGATGTCAGCCTCCAATTGACGCAGCATTGCCGTATGCACATCGGAATCGAACCGTGCTGCCTTGAAGTTCGTGGGCAAGCGGACCTGCAGTACGTTGACTTTTTCGTCCGGCGGACGAAACGCCTGCGGGTCGGGACTGCACAACGTCATCAGCGCCGGGTCAAAGTTGTCCCAGACGGTCGGGTCGGTGTAGCAGTCGCGGCAGGCGTCGGCATCGACACCGGGAATGCGCTTCAGGAACGCGAGCGGCGGCATGTTCATGATCGATATGCAGGGCACCCGCTGCTTGGCCACCGCTGCGATGAGTTCGCGGACGCCAGGCGCACGGTACTGCGGCTCCTGCATCGCGAGCGCGACCAGATCGTAGTCGGCAGGGTCGATGCCGTCCGTCCCGCTGGCGGTCATCTTGCCGGGCAGCTTGCGCGAATCGATCTCGACGAGGCCTTCGCGGCCCTTGACCGGTAGGCGCACGCGGAAGCCTTCGCTGTTCATCAGTTCGGCTTCGGCGGGAAGGCAGACCAATCGCACTGTGTGCCCCGCCATCAATAGCTTGCTGGCGAGCAGCGAGCCGTAGGACGCGCCGAGCATCAAAATTTTGCGGGTAGCCTGCATGGCAAACCTTGTTGTTGTTCGGCGGCACGCGCCGAGCGTTGCGGTTTGTCGGGATCCGAATTCGAAGACCGGTGCCTGCGCCGCGGTGGGCCATCCTAGACACAGTGGTGTCG
>Ga0105048_10020644_pt1 | contig 10050 bp, 8 predicted proteins | sample MAT05_FD_78382 | JGI IMG/M metagenome (GOLD analysis project Ga0105048, IMG submission 78382) | Freshwater microbial communities from Lake Fryxell liftoff mats and glacier meltwater in Antarctica - MAT-05 | ecosystem: Environmental > Aquatic > Freshwater > Ice > Liftoff microbial mat | place... | reverse complement strand
CGCTGATCGGGTCGAGCGTTGCGAGCGATCGGGCCAGGCCCTCGGTCAGCAACAGGTCGTACAGGCCATCCGGCAATGCCATCGCGGTCCCTCGCTCCAGCTCTTCAGCTCTTCAGCTCTTCAGCAGATCGGCCGCGTGCCACGGCATGCCGGGTAAGCCGTGCAGCCCCAGAACTCGCTGCCGGAATGCGCGCCGCGCTTTGCCGTGCGCCGCGCCATCGGCGCCACCACCACCGGTCTCGGCAACCTGGTAGCCCTGCAACCGAAAGCCCTCGCCCACAAGCATCTCGAACTCACGCCAGCTCATGCCGTCGAGGACGTCGGTGGCTTTGCTTTGAGTCACGTCCGCGACGAGGCTTTGCCTGGCCCTGCGTCGCCAGGCCGACATCCCGGCGCCGCCAAGGCAGAGGATGGGCAAGATGTATTGGCCGACGCTGGCCAGCGTCTTCCAAAGGGTCTGCGTGACCATCGCACCCACTTGTCCCGGTTGTGCGGTAGCGACGACCTGCTGGGATGCGACGCTGTGCAGCAGCAGGTAGCTCACCAGTGCCAAGACGACGCCGACCCACCAAGGCAGCATTGCCACGAGGTCCATCAGGTCCTCGGCGGGACTGGTTCTTCCGCGTCTTGCCATGCCTTGTTCTCTCCCTTGCTCAGGGGAGTTTGTACCAGCCAATCTGAGTTGCCCGCGCACGGACAGGCCTGTGCGGCACGATGCTGATCGGGTTAGGTCAACGAACTTGCCTCAGGCCCCGACGCTCAATCTGCCCGAAGAGATCGACCAGCAGGATCGTCGTCGAGATGTCCGCGAGGCCACACCGGCTGCAAACGACCGGCACAACCCAAGCCTCACTGGCCGAGTAGAGCGCCTTCAAGCTCTGGGCGCTGATTTCGGCGTCGAGTACCAGGCAGCGCTGGAGACGCGGCAGAAGTAGAGCCCGGCAACCTCCAAGCGCGTGCCTCTCCAGCGCTTCACAGACCCGACGTTGAAAACTGTCAGAAACTAGGTCATACTTCTGACAGCCAAGGAATCACCGTGTCCAACCTCGCCCAGCAAGTCCTGACGCACGCCGCCGCTCTGCCGGAGGGTGCCAGCTTGTCCGCCAAAGCCCTGCTGCATCTAGGCAGCAGGGCGGCCGTGGACCAGGCGCTGTCGCGCCTGGCCCGCAGCGGCGAACTGTTGCGCGCCGGACGGGGTGTCTACGTCCTGCCGGTGAAGGGCAAGTTCGGAGCGCGGGCACCGGAGGTCGCCAAGGTGGTCCAGGAATGGGCCAGCCAGCGCGGCGAAACGGTCGTCGGCAGCGGCGCGGCCGCTGCCAATGCGCTGGGTTTGACAACCCAGGTTCCGGTGCGCCAGGTCTTCCTGACCTCGGGCCGCAGTCGCAAGCTCACGCTCGGCTCGCAGACGGTCGAATTGCGCCACGCCCCGTCGTGGCAGTTGCTCTACCCAGGGCAGGCGGCCGGCGAAGTCATCCGCTCACTGGCGTGGGTGGGGCCCTCGGCCTCCGAGGCGGCACTTGGCAAGCTCAAGCGAAAGCTGCCGGCGTCGGAATTACTGGCCGTCGCGAACGCACGTGCGCGCCTACCCACCTGGCTTGCCAGCCAGGTCAGCACGCTGGTGACGCGTGCCTGAGTTCTTCACGCTGTCGCGAGAGGACCAACGCGAAGCACTGCTGGTGGCGGCAGAGCGGTCGGGCCGCCCGCTGCACCTACTCGAGAAGGACGTGTGGGTCGTGTGGGCCCTGCAACACCTGTTTGCCGGGCCGCACGCGCGGCACCTGGTCTTCAAGGGCGGAACGTCGCTCTCCAAGGCCTATGGCGTCATCCGGCGTTTCTCGGAGGACGTGGACCTCACTTACGACATCCGCGCCATCGCGCCGGATCTGATCGAGAAAGCCGAGTCGCCTTGGCCCACGTCGCGTAGCCAGGAGAAGAAGTGGAGCAAGGCCATCCGGCAGCGACTGGCTGACATCGTCAGCCGCGGACTGGCGCCCGAGCTGGCCGCAGCCCTTGCAGATCAAGGGCTTCCTGCAAAGGCGCGGGCGGAAGACGAACAGATCTTCATCGACTACGAAGCCTTCAGCCAGGGCACAGGCTATGTCGCGCCGTCGGTCCAACTGGAGTTCGGCGCACGCTCGACCGGCGAGCCCAACGAACCGCGGCCGGTCCTCTGCGACGCGGCAGCGCACCTGCCGGAGGTGAGCTTCCCCGAGGCCACGCCCCAGGTCATGCGTCCTGAGCGAACGTTCTGGGAGAAGGCCACGGCCATCCATGTCTTCTGCGCACAAGGCAGCTTTCGCGGTGGCGATCGCTTCGCGCGCCACTGGCATGACGTGATCCGCCTCGATGCCGCCGGGTTCGCGGGCAGCGCAGCCGCTGACCGAGCACTGGCCCAGGCCGTGGCGGCGCACAAGAGCATCTTCTTCGCTGAGTCGACGCCGGACGGCACGCCCATCAACTACCAAGCAGCGGTCTCCGGGGCCCTTGTCCTGGCTCCTAGCGGCGGCGCGCAGCAGGCGCTGGCCGAGGACTACCAGCGCATGGTCGAAGACGGCCTGCTGCTGGACGACGCCGAGCCTTTCGACGCCTTGCTACAGCGCTGCAGTGCCCTGGCCGACAAGGTGAACAACGCCACGCGAGGATCGACTTGACGCGGGACCCTGCACCGCGAGGACAGATCAGCGTATGCGCCTTTCGACGAACCCGCGCTACTGGCATGCGCGCGGCGGCGCATGACAGCCGCACTGCGCAGGCGCAGGCTACAGTTCTGGGGCTGCATGCCCTGGCAACAAAGACGTTCAGCGCAGCCCTGCATGTTCAAGTTGTGCGGTGTTCTGTGGAGTCTTTGAGGCAAGGCCAACGAAACATGAAGGCACGACACGCACTTGGCTTCGTACTCGAAGTTCAGGCAGAACATCGAGTAGTTTGGTTGCGGGCTGGGTGCAGTCAGCTGCTGTTCAAGAGCGGCTCCCGCCGAAGTAGCGGCGCGACGGGCAGCTTCCTGGCACTTCGCACACACCTACGAACATTCCCCCGAACATCTCGGCGTGTTCGCTGCGCGCGCCTCGGCCCATGGGTTAGGGTGCGCGGGCGAACAGACGGGCCGTTGCTCGACCCCACAGTCTCCCGCCACGCCATCGGTTGACCTGCGCCCCGCTCTGGGGGCAGCAAACGGGTGCTTGCATCTTGAGCGTGGATGCCCAGCCGTCGGGCGCCGTTAGATGGGTCGTGATCGCCGCCGGAGGTTTAAGGCTACGCTGATCAAGTCCACCGTTGGCACGTCTCCTGCGTTGAATCGAGCATGAAGCAACAGACCCTTGCCATGGCCGCTGATGACAACGCGCAGTACGAGCAGTACCGCCGCCCGACTAAGCGCGACACCTTTGTGGCGACGATGGAGCAGATTGTGCCGTGGTCTGCGCTGTGTGAGGTGATCGAGCCGCACTACCCGAAGGCAGGCAATGGTCGGCCCCCGGTTGGCCTGAAGCGCATGCTGCGGATGTACTTCGTTCAGCACTGGTTCAACCTGGCCGATGCGGCCTGCGAGGACGCGCTGCTGGACAGCACCGCACTGCGCCGCTTCGTAGGCATCGATCTGGGCCGCGAGCGCGTGCCGGACGCGACCACGCTGCTGAAGTTCCGCCGCCTGTTGGAGACACACAAGCTCGGCGAGGCCCTGTTCGCCAAGGTGGGCGAGGTGCTGCAGGCCAACGGGCTGAAGGTCGGCATTGGCACGATCGTGGACGCCACGATCATCGGCGCGCCCAGTTCCACCAAGAACGCGGACAGGAGGCGCGACCCCGAGATGCACCAGACCCGCAAGGGTCAGCAGTGGTACTTCGGCATGAAGCTGCACATCGGCGTGGATAGCAAGACGGGCCTGGCGCACAGCGCGGTGGTCACGGCGGCCAACGTGCACGACAAGCACCCGCTGCCGCAGTTGCTGCACGGGCAGGAGGAGCAGTTCTATGGCGACTGCGCTTATGCCTCGCAGACCGAGCAGATCCGGTCCAAAGCACCGAAGGCCAAGGACCTGAGCAACCAGCGGGTGCGCAAGGGCAGCGTCACCGAAGAGCTCGAGCGCCTGGTCAACCGGGCCAAGTCCAAGGTTCGTGCGCGTGTCGAGCACGTCTTCGGTGTCGTCAAGCGGCTGTGGGGCTTCGACAAGGTGCGTTACCGCGGCCTGGCCAAGAACGCCACGCGGTCGTTCGTAGCGCTCGGGCTGGCCAACATCTACCTGGCGCGCGGCGCACTGTATGGACAAGTCCGCCCGTAAAGGGCGCAGGGCGAGCCAATGGCTCGCAAAGCAGCCCGAAAAGGGTTGCGATCGGATGTAATCCGCTCGGAATCAGCATTCCAGCACCGAAATTGGCCCTGATTCGGCCATTGCCAACGCCATCACCACTGGATGACCTAATTCGGGGTCTTGATCAGCGTTGCCTTAAATGCAGCAAGACCAAGAGTCAACGCCCAAGCCCGCCGGTGCGTCGCACTTCCAGGCAGACTTCGCCTGCCCTCATTGGCTGCGCAGGCGTGCGAGTGCGGCGCTCCTGGTGGCAGCGGCAAGCCTCAGCGCATGCGGTGGGGGTGACGGCTTCGTCACGTTCGACATCGGCATCCGGGTGGGCGGCGTGGTGGTCAGCGGTCCGCCCATCTACTCGGGTGGTTACCGATCCGTCACGATGCGCGCCGGCCAGTCCATCCAACTCGATGCGAACGAACCCGTGTACTGGACGCTTTTGGTCGGGGGCAGCAGCGTCGTCGGCAGTGTCACGGTGGTTTACGCCGGCCTGGCCATCACGCAAACCACGATCAGCAATTCGCGCATCATCGTGGACACCAGCTCGCGCTTCGGGCTGGTCAGCCCGGTTCCGATGACCTTGATCGCCACCTCGACGATCGATTCGGCGCAGGTCGCAACCGTGGACGTGCTGGTTGTCAACTGAGCCGGGCCGCGGGCGTTTGTTTTCCATTGACCCGCTGCCCGCTGCCCGCTTCCCGCTGCCCCGATTCCCCGCTACAGCCGCGGTTCGCCGAAGCGGTTGACGCTGATCGTCCGCCCCGGAGCGCTGCTCATCTGAATCTGATGCTGCACGCCCTGGAAGCTGTAGCCCACGTCCCAATAGGCCGGCACCGTGCTGGGCACGCTGGTGCAGCGGCGTACATCCTGGGCCGAGCCAGCGTCGCCGTCACGCCCGCTTCTGGCGCCGATCACGGCGCCAGTCACGGCGCCACCGGCGGTGGCCAGGTCCCGGCCGGACCCGCCGCCGATCTGGTGGCCGATGACGCCACCGATCACTGCGCCAAGAAGGGCCCGGCCGGCCTGGTTGCCGCTGCTGCTCGTGGCCTCCTGCTGTTCAATCCAGCAGCGCTCGGTCGGCGGGCCGACGACGGCACGCACGGCGGTGACGGGCACTTCGAACAGCTGCTCGTTGGCCCGACGCCGGTAGACGTAGTTCGGAACCGCCGCGGGGTCTGGGGCGTCAGGCGCCTCGGCGCGGCGCTGGTCGGTCGGGCGCGCCGACGACAACTGGTCGTTCAGGCCCATGCCGCCCAGCGAAGGGTAGCTGCCCGGGCGCAACACGGTGCAGGGGCCACGGTAGCCGGCATCGCCGCAGACTTCCCAGCGCCCACCCTGCACCACGGCCGAGGAGGCGCGATCGTTGAAACCAGCGCTGCGCAGTTCCTGGGTAGGCTGCGTGGTGGTGAAGCTGCGGCCGCGATAGCCATCGTGCTCATAAAAGGTGATCTGGGGACCCGGCGCCACGGCCACCGGCGCCGGTACCTCGCGGGGGTCGCCACGGGGCGGTTCGGTCGGGCGTGCCGACGACAGGCGGTCGTTCAGACCGGTGCCGCCCAGCGACGGGTAGTTGCCCGGGCGCAGCACGACACAGGTGCCGCCAAAAGCGACGTCGGCACAGACCTCCCAGCGCCCGCCCTGCACGACGGCTGAGGAAGCGCGGTCGTTCAAGCCGGTGCCGCGAAAGTTGCGCAGCGGTCCGTCGGCGGTGACGCTGCGGCCCTGGTATCCCTCGTACTCATAGAAGGTGATCTGGTGCCCTGACGGGGCGGCAGCCGGCGGCGGGTCATCACGCCGCCAGTCGGCCGGGCGTGCCGACGACAGCCGGTCGTTCAGGCCCATGCCGCCCAGCGACGTGTAGCTGCCCGGTCGCAGCACGACGCAGGAGCCGCCGAAGGCGATGTCCTCGCAGACCTCCCAGCGCCCGCTCGTCACCACCGCCGAGGAGGCGCGGTCATTGAAGCCGGCGCTGCGAAAGTCGCGCAGTGGCTCTGCAATGGTGAAGCTGCGGCCACGATTGCCATCGTGCTCGTAGAACGTGACCTGGGCCCAGGCCGGGCAGGTAAGCAAGCCGACGGCCACGGCGATGGTGGTTCTGTGCAGGGTTTTCATGCGGGTCCTCTTCGGTGAAAACAGTACCCCGTCTTGCGAAGGCTTGCGAAGCGCTTGCGAAGGCTTGCGAAGGGCACTGCTTGGCCGCAAGCGTGGCGCAAGCGCCACCGTGCGTCTGTGCGACAGGGAACATTCGCGCCGCGCGCCGGCCGGCCAGCCCAGGACACTGATCGACACCACCTGAGTCAAGGTGCACCGGCCGGCGCAGGCCGCAGCCCAGCTGGGCGACTGCGCGCAAGCTGACGCAACCGACCCCAACCTGCCGGCCGCTGTTGCCGACTTGCCACTGAGAAGCCCACGTCCAAGGCATCGCGCACCTCTGTCTCACCCGTCCAGTCCTTTTGGCACCCGTTCACCGCTACCATCAAGGCACGTTTACGGGCGAGTTCGGCATGAAGACCTTGAGCATCATGTTTGTCGAAGACAACATGGAACTGCGCATCGCTTTGACTGAGATACTTGCTGCCCCGGGTCGTGCGGTCGCCGCCTTTGCCACAGCCGAGGCGGCGCTTGCGGCCTGGGAGGCCGGCGTGCCAGACCTGCTCGTGACAGACATCAGCCTGCCCGGAATGTCGGGGACAGAGCTGACACGAATCGTCGTGGCGAAGAAGGCCACGCAGTGGGTGGCGCTGTGCTCGGGCTATGAGTACGGCAATCAAATCGCCACGCTTGGCAAGAACGTGCGCGCGTTGCCCAAGCCGTTCGAGCTCGAACAACTGGAAGCGCTCATAGATGAGGTCAACGCATGCTTGAGCCCGCCATAAACTGCGGTTGCTGCAATCGGTACCGCAAAGTACAGCAGGCCTGGTACCGGTGGCGCCTGTTCTGACCGGTACTTCGTCTCAGCGCAATACTTCTTACTTCCCAACCATGAACCTCAGTGCATTCATCAGCAACAACATCGATGCGATCGTCGACGAATGGGAGGTATTCGCCAAGACGCTCTTGCCGGTGGCCGGAACCATGTCCAGCCTCGCACTGCGCGATCACTGCCGGGAGATCCTTCTGGCCACGGTGGCCGACATGCAAACGCGCGAGACAGAAAGCGAGCGCGCCGCGAAGGCCCAAGGCAAGGCTCCCCAAGACGCAGGGGCGGACACGGCCGCTACTGCGCACGGCGCGCTGCGCCATCTTTCGGGCTTCGACCTCGTGCAACTGGTCGCCGAGTTTCGCGCCCTGCGTGCCAGCGTTCTGGCGTTGTGGAGTCGCCGCTTGTCTGCCGGCTTGGCAGATGAGGAATTGACACGAGATTCAGAGATCGAACAGATCACGCGGTTCAACGAAGCCATCGATCAAGCTCTGGCAGCGTCGGTCGACAGCTACGCCATTGCCGTGACCGCGTCCCGCGACATGTTCCTTGCCGTTCTCGGGCATGACCTGCGCAGCCCGCTGCAAGCCATCAGCATGACGGGTCGGCTGCTGCTCAAGCCGCAGCTGTCGGATGCAGCGCTTCAAACGGCGGCGATGCGCATAGAGCGTTGCTCGATGGCGATGGGTTTGCTGATCAATGATTTGCTCGAGTTCACGCGCACCCGGCTGGGTTCTGGCATCCCCATCGCACGGACGGCTTGCGACCTCGGGGCAATTTGCACAACGGCCCTCGAAACGATCCGCGCCGGCAACCCTCAGCAAAGCTTCGAGGAGAAGATATCGGGCGACTTGGTCATCTCGGCAGATGCCCTGCGGTTGCATCAAGTATTTTTGAACCTGCTGAGCAACGCCGTTCAGCACGGCGATCGAAGCAAGGCGATTTCCTTGACAGCCACCGGTGCGAGCGATGGCATCGAAGTGCGCGTGACGAACTTCGGGCGGCCCATCCCGGAAGCTGCGCTGCAGACGATCTTCGAGCCATTGGTGCGCGCGCCAAGTCCGGAGGCAGACCTCCACGAGCAGACAAAGTCCAGTTTGGGGCTCGGGCTGTTCATCGTCCGCGAGATCGTGGTCGGCCATGGTGGCTCGGTCACCGTGCGATCGTCGGCGGACGCAGGAACCGTTTTCACAGTTCGCCTTCCGCCAATGCACGAAATTTCTGCACCCGCTTGACCTGCCCGCAGCGCCCGACGCGGCTGCAGCCTGACGCTGGGCTGGTGCCCCCTTCCGAAGGGCAGCTGACCGGAAGTCAGTCCCACGAAGCGCTTGACTCAAGCCTGCTCAGAACCGGCTTGGCCAGGCTGCTAGATCTGCGCGCCAGGCGCCTTTGACACATGGCCGCCTGTCGTTGCCGACCCGTCTTCAGTGCGCTGGGCCGAGTCGATGATCTGCAGCAGCTCCTCGGGAATCACAGGCTTGACCACATGACGGTCGAAGCCCGCCGCGGTCGAGCGTTGGCGGTCCTTCACGCTGCCGTACCCGGTGAGCGCGACCATCAAGGGCCGCGTTGTTGATTGGCGTTCCCGCATGCGGACCGCGACCTCGTAGCCGTCCAGACCGGGCAAGCCGATGTCGCACAGCACGACCTGCGGATCGAAGCGATCAACCACATCCAGGCCCGCCTGGCCGTCCAGGGCAATCGCGACTTCGTGACCCGACTGACGCAACAATTCGGCAAGGACTTCGCCGGCATCGACGTTGTCGTCGATCAACAAGATCCGAGCCCGGGTGGGCGCGGAATGCCCGAGTGCGCTCGGTTCGATAACCGCATCCACTTGATGTTCCAGGCGCGGCAGCGTCACGACGAATTCGCAGCCCTGGCCACGGCCCGCGCTGAAGACCTCGACGGTGCCGTTGTGCAGCTCGACCATGCGGCGCACGACCGTCAGGCCGATACCCAGGCCGCCCAGGCTGCGATCGATCGCTCGTTCGTCTTGCGCAAAAAGCTCGAAGACGTCGGGCAACACGTCGGCCGAGATCCCCATGCCGTTGTCGATGACGCGCACGACGACGGATTCACCCTTGCGCTCGACGCTCAAGGTGATCGAACCCCCGGCCTGCGTGTACTTCGACGCGTTCTGCAACAAATTGAAGAAGACCTGGGCCAGACGCACTGCATCCCCGTTGACATGGAGCGGGGCTGCAGGAAGGTCCAGCGTCAGCTTCTGGCCTCGCGCCTTCACGAGATCGTGGGTCGCTTCAACGGCCCGGTTGATGAACTCGGTGACCTCGGTGGGCCGTGCCTGCAAAGTCACTTTGCCATGCGTCACGCGCGAAACATTCAGCAGGTCATCCAGCAGGCGCACCATCTGTTGGACCTGTCGCCGAATGATGCCCAGGATCGGCCGCGGTACAGGCTGCCCGTCTTGCACCCGGTCCAGGATTTCCACGGCGTTGCTGATAGGGCCCAGAGGGTTGCGCAACTCGTGCGCCAGCATGGCCAGGAATTCATCCTGGCGCCTTCGTGCGATCAGAGCGGCCTCGCGCAGTTCCTGAGCTTCGATCGTGGCCAGAACCAGATGTTCGTTGGCTTGGCGCAGCTCGCTGTTTTGCGTGTCGACCGCGGCGCTTCTGCCTGCCTCGGCGCGCTGCTCTTCCTCTCGCACCCGGGCGCTGCCAGACGCATCGCTGGCAACCCGTTCGCTTTCGCGCAGTGCCTTCTCGCGATCGTGCATCACATCTTCGCGGCGGTCCAAGGCAGCCTGCCGCTGATCCAGGCTGAGAGCGTTCGGACCCTGCCCCCGCTCAGTGGGGGCGAGCTCGTCTCT
>Ga0105048_10020643_pt1 | contig 10050 bp, 6 predicted proteins | sample MAT05_FD_78382 | JGI IMG/M metagenome (GOLD analysis project Ga0105048, IMG submission 78382) | Freshwater microbial communities from Lake Fryxell liftoff mats and glacier meltwater in Antarctica - MAT-05 | ecosystem: Environmental > Aquatic > Freshwater > Ice > Liftoff microbial mat | place... | reverse complement strand
GGAATCAGATCGCTGGCAGGATTCACGAAACCAACCATCCTGTCGGTTACTCAACACAATTTCAACGCACTCCGGGTAAAGACCCTATTTTTCTGCGTCAGCAAATTCAAATGGACTCGGCTCGCCCTTTACCCAAACTGCCTGATGCAGAACTTTTGATTCTGAAACCACAGTCGGATTTAAAGACGCCCTTCCCCACGCGATTTCTAACGGAAGTTTGGCGTAATCGACAATACATCCATCACGACTGTAACAGCTTAAGTCATGGACTGAACCCATGAAAATGCAATCGACAGGGCACGGATCCACGCACAATGCACAGAACATGCACTTCGTGTAGTCGATCGTATAGCCGTTGATTCGAAAGCCTTTACCGACCGGACTTTTTTCCTTGTCGATATAGATGCAGTCCACCGGACAGGCCACAGCGCACTTGTCGCAGCCGATGCAGGTGGTGAGGTCAAATCTGTGAAATCCACGATAACGCGGCTTCACTTTGAGCGGCACTTCGGGGTATTCGTAAACCTCTGTAAACGTCCGTCGGTTATACGTCTTCATCATCGTCAACAATGTGACGTACATGCCCTGCAGCACGGTCGTTACCGACATCCAGACGTTTCGGAACCATTCCAACATGTGATCGACCCTCGGTCGCGCGGCCTTGCTGTTGAATTGCTCAAATCGCGGCAACTGACTTTAAAAGCAGTGCCCGTAGAATTATAGGACTGACCTCACGAGACGCAACCGGCTTGCACGCCATCCTGGCATTGAGAAGCTATAAATCGCGATTTTCGTTACGCGAGAACCTGCAAAAAAATTACAATCGATCGGTTCCCAATGTCCCCTGCAGCTCGGTCAGATACTCGGGCGACAACACGGCACTCAATCGCTGGCGAGATTTCTCGAGTCGTCCGGAGATGTTCATACTCAGTTTTTCCTCATGGAACTCATTGCTGTTGTAGAACGTTTCCAGCGACTCGACGTGTCGTTGCCATAACTGCTGCTCGCGTAACTGACGCAGGCGAAGGCGATCCGTGTACCAGTCGGATGCCAGCAATGACTCTTTCGTAAACAGGTTTCGAATCTCCGGGTCGCGAATTGTCTTACTCTCAAACGACCCATTAACCATGATATGCAGCAGCGCCTTCAATGGCGGACAGGCGATATCGATCGAACCGTCTTCAAAGTACATCCTGGCAATCCGCTGCTGCGCTTCGGCAATGTAAAGAATACCGTCCGCAAATGCCGCTGGATCCTGAGTTTCCGGCTGCAGAATTTCCGTATCGAACACTCTCTTCGGATTATCGAACACGCGTCCTGCAAATCGGCGAATGAACCGTGTCGTGATCCGCCAGCCGAGTCGGCTGGCCGGAATCAACCTGCCATCGAATTCGTAGTCTTCCATTTTCTCCAGCAATTGCTCAGAAATCAGGAATTCCGGAGACCGTTCTTCAGGGCTCAGACGACACCAGACTTCCGGAATCAGCAGACTAATATCATGATCTACGCGAATACGGCTGCCGATGTGTCCGGCTGGCGTCGAAAATCCGGCAAGACCGGTCAGCAGGTAACTCACAAGTGCATTGTTCAGATCCGTGATCGGACGCAGACAATTGAAGGGCCCTTTCGTCAGCGCACCTTCACTGCCGGCACCGGTCGTCGATGGACTCTTGCCCGTGAGTGCACTCACGAAGTCCATGAATAGTTCCGGCAACTCCTGATAGTGAATCGGATTGTAGACCGACAAGGCGCGAATGCCTCGAGCCGGTTCGGGCGGATTGTTGCGGCGCCCGATCAGGACTGCCTGTACGGGAGTATGTACGGCTTTGTCGATGGGGACTGCCCGTGAAAGCCGAATCCCCATCACTGCCACATGCAGATTCACGGGATCAATCAGCGTCGGTCGGGGCTGCAGATATCGTGGATTGCGACTCGGTACGCCGTTCACCATTCGCGGCGTGTTGGAACACACGACGTAGCTGTCGTCTGCCTGCTGCATTTCGCGAAGCAGTTGCTGCATCGGCTGTGTAAACTGGCTCAGATCGACAGGCCGATCACAGATCTCATCGACTCGCTTTCGCGACAATGGCTCAAAGTTGACGATGAAGTTGTCGGACCGCGCAAGATCGGCCTCCGTCTGCTTATCCAGACCGCGATGCACGGCATCATCGGGGCGCTGAAAGAGCCGATACTCGCAGTTTTTCACAAACTTGTAACTGGTTTCTTCCGTGACCACATTCCCCAGATGCTGCAAAGCGCGACGCGGTACGATGACCGACGCAGTGATGTCATCTTCTGTCTGAACCTTCTGTGCCGGTGCGAAGTCCTGACGCAGCTTGTAGGTCCTCCATGAGCTTTCGCCAAACAGCCCGACGCGCAAATATGTGCCCACCAGTTTTCGATCGCCGAATTTGAGTTCATGGCCGGGATGACCGTTAACGATGTCCACAGAAAAATTCCTGCGCCAATCGTCGGGATTACCGGTGTGCATCCGCTTGATCACAAACACAATCGCGTAAATATGATCCGGAATTTCTTCGAGCCATTGGTTGTATGCGTCAGTATAGTCTACAGATGGTGTCAGCAGCTTGATGACACTGCCGAGCGATCTCGTGCTGTCCAGCACCTTGCGCGTCGGTTTCTTCAGATAGTCCGGCTGAACGCTTCCAGTGGGGCTCCAGCGGTCCGCATAATCGCGATCAAAGATTTGCTGAATCAGATTCAGGTCACTTTCGGCGTCAGCCACAAAGACCGGACCGTGCAGCAGATAGTCCGCGATGGACTTACTGATCTCACTCTTGCCTCCACCGCTCACGGTACACGGTTTGTGACAGAGGACGCCTTCGAACAACGTTCCGATAAGTCGCCAGGACGGAGCCGCCGGGTGCTTCTCCAGCCGCACTTTGTAGCCGGAGGGCGTAATGTAGATGTAGCCCGGACGCAGCGGGATGCTGTGGATGCCACCGCCGGAGTGCCACGAAATACGCTGATCACTGACTGTGAAACGCGCATTTTCAGAGACATAGATCACATTCGGATGTGTCGCATCGACCGCGTAACCGTCCGGCTGCACATGCATCAGCGACTCATAATCCCTCGCGACGTCAGCGAATGTCCGATTGTTGTAACGCCTGCTGTCCGCTGAGAATTCTTCACCCAGATTGAAACTGGCAAACGCCATCGCTCCGCCGGCGTGTTCCTCTTCCACCTGCCCTCCGAGATTGGCGGCATAACTGAGTTGTGTCTTGACTTCCTTCTTGCAATAGCCGTAATAGTTGTCAGCGATCAGCGTGACGATCACACCTTCTTCATCGCGACATGTCAGTTTAAATGGGACGCCATCGTTGTACTTTTCATCTTCAGATTTCCAGCACATCCCGTCTTCGCGCTGCCGTTCAGTGGCTTCTTCATACGACGGCAGGCCAACATCCTTTTTGGAGACGCCAACCAGATGAGGTGCCAGAATCACACAGCCCGTATGGCCACTCCACTGCTCCACATCCAGAGCCGCATCGTGAACAGGCAGAAATGGATCGCCCGCATTGCCGAAAATGGACTCAACGAAGTCCAGATTACTGACAAGTGCTCCGGGGGCAAAGAGGCGAATTTCCATCGACTGCTGTTGACAATAGCCCGGTACTTCAGGACACAGAATTGGTCGAATGAGCAGCGAGACAAAAGCACTTGCCGGATTCGTATCGTGATGCGTAAACGGCAATTGCAACAGACTGTCCGGCGGATTCATCGCGTGCCTGAAAAGCGCAGCGAATGTGACTTTCGGAACGACTTTTTTGTCACGCGGAACTGGCAGGCCACCTTCCGTGATGTGAAACGTGCCTTCCGTTGTGCGGCGGTCGTTTGCAGGATTGTGCAGCACACCGTTGCGCACACGATACGAAGCTCCGAATTCGTTTTGATATTCGTCGCCGTCGTGAGGCAGAGATAATTCGCGGGCGATTCCATGACGGTCAAGGATCACCGACAGGTCCGGCAGCCGCAACGCACTGCAACCCTTAACGCGATCGAAGTACCGACGCAGAAACGCCTCAATGCGCGCGTCCGCAGGGCAGTGGATCGAATCGAGTCGCTTGAGTCGTTGATGGTAGGTGCTGAGCAGCCGGGGCGCACCGAGCCGGTCGTGGTCCTCGAAGCATTTAGGAATCGGCAACCCGTTCGCAATCAGTTTGAGGACAATGTAGCGGGTAATGCTCTCTCGCGATTCCGTTTTCTCTGCCCTTGACTGATGTGCCACAAACCCGATGGATTCTTCCAGATCGCGCCAAGACATTGCGTCAAACCCTGCCTACAGGACCAACTGACTGCAAACACTTCCGTCGGTCTGCAGGACTTCAGGAATTTCAACACATCCTGGCATCCGCTGTGAATCCGCTGAACCCGTTTTTCTCAGGTGCAGGCTGATTTCCGTCTAGCGGGAACGTGCTCATCAGTCGCAAGTTGCCGCAACACGTGTTCACGAACGTGCCGTCGGACAGAAAAGGGAGGTCGATTGGCTTTACAAGTTCGCGTGCGATTGGACAATTGCGATACAATCCCGGCATCTGATCATCGAGCCGAGTGCTGCTCGCCAATCACTATACAAGGTCCTTGCGATGAAGCATTCTGAAACGACAGAAGAACCTGACGGACGCCGATTTTCGGAAGGGAGAGTTGCAATGCGTCCTGACATCTCAGAAGAAGAAGCGATTCGCACAATTGTGAACGAAGGAACCTGCGCAGACTATGTCGATATCGCTGACCGTGTCCGGGAACGATTCGGCCTGAGCGTGGGCGCCGGACGAGTTGAAGAAGTCGTCATGGCGATGAAGCACGAAATGCCAGGCCAACCCGTCCCTCGACTGAAGAATGCCGACATCAAACTTGCCGGAGACCTTCGTCATACATCGGAACCGGGAGCACAGCCGCAATGTGCATCTGAAACAGTCTCTGCGGATTCAACGCCGCCCGCGCATGATATTCTGAAGTTTGTCGAATCGATGGGTGGATTCGACGCCGCACGGGCTGCGATCACAGAGCTTGAAGATTCACTCAGAAATCTCTTGAAGTAACGCACATCACAGTTGCGTCTCGCATGAGAGAGTCCGCCACAACAGCGGCGGCGAAGGCTGAACAGGAGGAGTCCGCAAAATACCGTCAGTTGAAGACGAGTGCCGATCTCGGTGGAAACGAAAGTCGGAATTGTTCCAGGATGGTTCAACACTTTTGGTGCATTCAGAAATGGACATCAATATTTCTGGCAACCCATCAAGGTCAGGGACAGAGAATAGTTGCAGCCATTGAGCTGCTCAATCACGGAGTTCACGTTGATCGGTTCCTGTCGAGATCTTAATTCCCTGGACAGCGCCAGTTATGGCGGAAACCGAGCGTTTTTGTAACCCGAAGCGTAAGCGAGGGATTGTACCTAGTTCGTTCCCTCGCTTACGCTTCGGGCTATTATTCTGGAAAAAGTGGCGCTGTCCAATTACGCTGTGCCTGTCTGTCCGCTCAATGCAAGGAGATATCCATGTCCGGAGTCGTCACATTCGTACATCCTACGCTGATCCAGGGTAAGCAGAACTCAATTAACGGGGGTGTGTTCGATGCCATGCTTGATGATACAACCTGCACTGATCGCAATAATTCAGAGCTGGAAGTGATCATGCGGGTCTATTTCTTTGATGCGTTCAACGATCCGGCGATCACCACAAAAGATCCGACCGATCCGAATAAGGGATTCGCCAAGGATCATGATGGAGTCGAATTCAATGCGACTCCATGGGATCCTGCCAAGTTGATCGTCTGGACGAGAAAGGCAGTCACTACCGCCCAGAAATTTTGGCACGGCAAGTTCTGGCTGGAAACGCCATCCACCTACAGCGGTCTGGATATCACATTGGGCAGCCAGAAACATCGTCCAAATGTCTGGTGTCGATTTGACGTGGAAGCCACAACCACAGAGGCGGGATCACACTTCAAGATTGCTGTCGCAAATATTTCAACTCCCAAAGATCCCACGCATGGTTTTCAGTATCGATCCAACATGCTGCTGTACGATGTGCAGGATCCGATCAACACGAAAAAACACGAGGTTGGGCATCTGCTGGGCCTGGATCATCCTGGCGGTAACTGCAATAACGCAGCCTGTTATAACACAGCCGACGACGACATTATGGGCAGTGGCAAGTCGATCCTGCCCCGACACGCACTGCCCTGGCAGAAGGCCATGGCCACCATCACATCGACCAACAAGGACGACTGGAAAGTCCACCAGTGCAAGGTCTTCCCGAAACGCGTTTAAAGAATTGTGCCGTTACTGCACCGCCGCTTCAGGCACACTGGGTGCGGAAAATCCGAGGCTGTCGCTGAGCTTTTCCAGGACGACGACCAGTCCGTGAACGTCCTCTGCGCTGTCCACCCGCAACACAACGGGACGGACAATTTTTTCCGCGAAGTCGTGGAGCGCTGCGAGTTGTTTCAGATAGGGCAAACCGTGAGAGTATCGGCGGGTCGGTCCGAGCGACCATGTATCGCCACTGTTTGCTTCCACAGAAAACGCGAACAACCCGGCGGGAATCAGCGCACTTGACACTCGACGAAATGTTTCGCTCAAATCACCAACATAGACAAAGACATCGGCGGCCAGAACCAAATCACTGACAGACTTCTGATCGGCCAGGAATTCAACGATACCACCCACATGCAACTCTTCGTAAATGTTCCGCCGTCGCGCCACAGTGATCATTTCCGATGACAAATCGACACCGATCAGACGGCCTGCGATGGTTTTGAAGACTTCGCCGCAAAGTCCGGTGCCGCAGCCGAGATCCAGAGTCCGCTCGAACGAGTCCCTGCGCAGTTCCTGCACTGCTGCCCATAAATGCTGCGGCGTGCGATACTGCAGGTTACTTACCAGATGCTCATCGAATCTCGCCGCATAGGCGTCAAACAGCGAAGTCACATAGGCAACCGGTGCCGTTGCTGGAACTGCTGCCGCCGAGCCCTGACAGGCCGCCAGATGGTATCGCCATTCCGTCGCGTCAGGTCTGAGTCTGACAGCTTCACTCAGGTGCGACAGCGCTTCGTCCGTGAGCTTTGCGCGTTCGAGGGAAATACCCAGAGCGTAGTGGGCATCAGCGGATTCCGGATGGTATTCGTGTGCCTTCCGGCAAATTTCGACTGCATCGTCAATTCGCTGACACTTCAACAGCGCTGCGCTGTAGTTCAGAAGTGCGGCAAGAGATTTCGGTGCATGGAAGACGGCCCGTTCAAAACAGGACATTGCCTCTTCGAGTTGCCCCAGTTCACGATACACTATCCCGAGATTGTTATGAGCATCCGCAAAATCCGGGCGCAATTCAATGGCTCGCTGGAAGGCTGCGATCGCCTCGTCGCGTTGCTCAGGAGAGTTCAGAACCGTGCCGAGGTTAAAGTGCACTTCCGCAAGTTCCGGGCGGTACTTCAACAATTCACGCAAACGCCTGGCAGCCGCTTCGAATTCACCTGCATCGTGTAACAACCCGGCCAATGCAAACGAAGCGTCAATGCAGCCGGGATCCTGCCGAAGCACCTGCTGATAAATGGCGATGGCACGCTTCGTCCGCCCAGCCTGCACATGCAGCTCGGCCTGATTCAGGTGTCTCCTCTGTGACGGTGAATTCATCCTCAGATTCCGATCGGAGTCAAACTGAAGATTGAAGCAAACGACATCTATCAGAACATGGATCTGCAACAGGATAAAGCGATCAGCGCACGGATTCTCGCCACAGATTGAAGTTCGGCAGAGAATTCAGATTCTACTTCAGGAATCTCAATGACGGCTCCGTGCGACAAGTTTATCCTGGCGGCGTCTCGCGCGGTACGTGGGGACAACGAGTCCAAACGATGGGCTGAAATTTGAGTTGAGGGATACCAATCCATGCGACGACTCACGGTTTGCCGGCAACGTAACCGTAGTAGTTCCGCAGAAAAACCTTGGGGTGCATGGGTTTTGACTTATCTGCCGGGACAGTTTGAAGTGCCGCCCAGCTGTAGACACTGAGGCTAATCTGAGCGGCTGGGTCTGCCTGGATGGCACTTAAAGTACACAATGAAGCCATGCCGACCCAGTGATCCGGGACGGCAGAGAAATTCTCCTGTTTGCCGGAGTTCAGCATGTCGGCGGCGATAAACAGGCTGACCTTGTACCCCTTTGCAAAGTACTTATTTGCTTCCACAACGTTGTCCCAATCTTTTGTCAACAGCAGGTTGGTTTCGTTGTGAACGTCTGTGTATCCAAATTTCGTCATCCAGTCCGCGACGGAATGCGGCAAGGTGATTGCCTTGACATCGTCCCACCAGTGGCCGGTTTGTTTGTAAGTGAATAGCCAGTTATCCGAGTCGCGCAGACTTCCGAGCACCAGCCAATCGACAGCAGCGTTATTCGCGGGCAGTGCAGTTGAGCGAAACGTCGAGGTTGACTTGATGGTCAAAGACTTGATGGTTGCCACGCCAGTGTCGTATAGACTGATCGCCGCTTTCACGTAGGCCTCCGGGTCCGTTTTTGCAATTTCCTGAATAAACGCAGCTGGCCCGCAGAGGCTGGATCCGCTGGAACTCACATTGACGGAATTGTTGATCCGATCAACCAGTCCATCAGCGACTTTTGCACGATCAAGGTTCGGCCACACACCGACAGTGTGCGTCCGAAAATCATCAACCAATGCCAGAGCCTTTGTTTGACTTTCAGTAGCCATGATGATTCCCTTACTGATGCTGACGACGAAACTGATGCTGACGACGAACAATGCTTACGAACTACTCTTGAATTCTTCCAGGGCAGCGACGTTATGATAATTCAAAACGGAACCCACTGCCCGATTCGCCGACTTCAACCGCGACAGATTTGATTGCTATTCCGTCGGCCATCCTGGAGAGAACTTCCGCAGACAACTGTGGCAGCAGGGTACCTGTCAGGATTCTATCGACATTTCTTGCACCGCTGTCAACCTCCGTACAGCGGCTGACAATATTGTCGAGAACTCCCTGCGACCACGTGAATGGTGCGTCGTAGTGTTCGCGAATTCTGCGAGCGATCTTGCCGAGTTTCAGCGTGGCGATCTGACGCATAATTGTGTCGCTGAGCGGAAAATACGGGATGACGGTGATTCGCCCAAGGAATGCCGGCTTGAAACTCTTCAGTAGTTCCGGATGAATCGCTTCGGCCAGTGCTTCGGGCGACGGCATGGTTTCCGGATCGGCACAGAGCTTCATCATCGCATCGGTGGCTGCATTTGACGTCATCAGAATCACGGTATTGCGGAAGTCGATGTCGCGGCCTTCCCCGTCCTTCATGTTGCCCTTATCAAATACCTGGTAGAAAACATCCTGACCTCCTGGATGGGCTTTTTCCATTTCATCCAGGAGCACAACGCTGTACGGTTTGCGACGGACGGCTTCTGTCAGGATGCCGCCTTCTCCATAGCCCACGTAGCCTGGAGGAGACCCCATCAGCAGCGAAACTTTGTGCTCTTCCTTGAATTCACTCATGTTGATCGTCGTCATATTCTGCTCACCGCCATAGAGCAGTTCGGCGAGCGTGATGGCCGTCTCCGTTTTTCCGACACCGCTGGGACCGACAAGGAAGAACACGCCGATTGGTCGACTTGGATCCGTGAGATTCGCGCGAGATGTTTGAATCCGCTGAGCAATCGCTTCGAGTCCGTGCGACTGACCGACAACCTTCTCCTCCATCCGTTCGCGAAGTTTCAGGATCGTATGGATTTCGTCGCTGACCATCCGCCCCACGGGTATTCCCGTCCAGGAAGAAACAATTTCAGCAACTGCCTGAGCATCGACGCAGGCCTGCATCAGTGGCCGGTCACCCTGAATTGCCGCGAGCTGCCTGTTCAGTTCACCCAGCTGGATCAAAAGTGTTTGACGTTCTTCCGGTGACATTTCAGCGGGTGCTTCCGTGGCGGCGGATTGTCCTGGCTTTGTGGCCGCTGGTTTTGGGTCCGCTGGTTTTGCACTGGCAAACAGTTCTCCCGCCAATTTTCCACGAATCTCGCGGATCTG
>Ga0105048_10020642_pt1 | contig 10050 bp, 5 predicted proteins | sample MAT05_FD_78382 | JGI IMG/M metagenome (GOLD analysis project Ga0105048, IMG submission 78382) | Freshwater microbial communities from Lake Fryxell liftoff mats and glacier meltwater in Antarctica - MAT-05 | ecosystem: Environmental > Aquatic > Freshwater > Ice > Liftoff microbial mat | place... | reverse complement strand
CTGCCGAAGCTCCACCCGAGCGGCGGGGCGGCCCACCTCGGGGCGGCCCACGCCCCGTTCGTCATCGACGCCGACCCGAACGCCCCCGGCTTCTCCGTGCCGGATTTGGTCCCCCCGCCCGCCATCGCCGCCGGCCGCCTCGACGACCGCCGCCGCCTGCTCGAAACCGTGGACCGCTTCCACCGCGGGGCCGAGGCGCGGGCGAACAAGTCCGCCGGGGCGGTCGGCACCTTCCGCGACAAGGCGTTCGACCTGATGACCTCGACGGCGGCGAAGCAGGCGTTCGACATCCGGGCCGAGCCGGAGAAGATGCGCGACGAGTACGGCCGCACCACCCTCGGCCAGAGCTGCCTGATGGCCCGCCGCCTGGTGGAAGCGGGGGTCCGGTGCGTGACCGTGGACCACAGCAATTGGGACACCCACGACGGCAACTTCGCCGTCCTCAAGAACTCGCTACTGCCGACGTTCGACGCCGGCATCAGCACCCTGTTCCGCGACCTCGCCGACCGCGGGCTGCTCGACACGACGCTGGTGGTGGTGACGGGCGAGTTCGGCCGCACCCCGCGTATCAACAAGAACGCCGGCCGCGACCACTGGGGGCCGTCGTTCACGCTGCTGCTCGGCGGCGGCGGCATCAAGGGCGGGCAGGTGGTCGGCAAGAGCGACGCCCGCGCCGAGCGCCCGGCGAGCGACCCCTACGGCCCGGAAGACCTGTTCCACACCGCCTTCACCCAGCTGGGCATCGACCCGACGGCCGAGTTCCGCACCCCCGACGGCCGCCCGATCGCGCTGGTGAACAACGGCAAGCTGATTAGCGAGCTGGTCTGATGAAGACGGTTCACCGCAGAGAACGCGGAGGACGCGGAGACGAGCCACCGAGCCGAGGATTTCATGAACCGATTTCGCGTCTTGCTGTCCCTCTGCGTCCTCTGCGTTCTCTGCGGTGAACCGGCCTTTTCCAGCCCGCCGGTGGCGAGCTACGTCTTCCCCGCGGGGGGGCAGCGCGGCACCACGGTGCCCGTGCGCGTCGGCGGGTTGTTCCTCCACGACAAATGCCGCTTCGCCCTCGACGGGGCCGGGCTGAACGCCTCGCCCACGCTCGGCCGGGCGAAGCCGCTATGGTTCGAGGGGCCGGTGCTGCCGCTGCCCGACTCGCAGCAACAGGAAGACTACCCGGCCGACATGAGCGGCACGGTCGGTGTTGCGAAGGACGCGACGGTCGGCCCGCGGCGCGGGTGGCTGTTCACGTCGCAAGGGGGGACCGGCGGGCTGGTGTTCGTCGTCGGCGACCTGCCCGAAGTCGTCGAGACCGAGGCCGACGGCGACCCGCTCGCCGAACGCGTCGCGCTGCCGGTCACGGCCAACGGCCGCGTCTTCCCACGCGACGATCTCGACCTGTGGGAGTTCGACGCCGCCGCCGGCCAGACCGTGACCGCCACCGCCCTCGCCAAATCGCTCAACTCGCCGCTCGTCCCCAAGCTCGACATCCTCGATTCGGCCGGCCGCGTCCTCGCCGAGAACATGACCCACCCGGTCGCCGGGGCCGACGAGTCGGTGCGGTTCACCGCCCCCGCCGCCGGCCGCTACCGGGTCCGCGTCGGCGACGCCCGCGGGCAGGGCGGGCAGGCGTACGTGTACCGCCTCACCCTTACCACGGCGGTCGTGCCCGACTTCCACTTCCCGCTCCGCGTGACGCCGGACGGGTTGAAGGACGTGACCGCGACGAAGGAAGTCGTGACCGCCCCGGTCGCGCTCAACGGCCGCATCCCCGCGCCGGGGGCGGCCGACGAGTGGCGCGTCGCGCTGAAGAAGGGCGCGTACACGCTCGACCTGCTCGCCCGCCGCGCCGACTCGCCGCTGTGTGGGGTCGTGACCGTGGCCGACGCCGCCGGCAAGGAAGTCGCCCGCGGCGAGGCCGCCGACCCGTCGGCCGACCCGACGGTCGCGGTCGTCGCCCCCGCCGACGGGACGTACACGGTCCGCGTCGCCGAGCGCTTCCGCACCCGCGGCGGGCCGAACTTCGCCTACCGCCTGCGCATCACCGACGCGGCCGCCGCCCCTCCCGGCTTCCGCCTCACGCTCCTCGCCGAGAACCGCCAACCGCCGGTCGCGCCCGACGCCGTGGTCGTGCTGCGCGGGGCGACGACGAAGGTGCGGGTGGGCGTCGAGCGCACCGGCGGGTTCGCCGGCCCGGTGGTGCTGAGCGCACTCGCGCTGCCCGCCGGCGTGACGGCCAAACCGGTGACGGTCGCCGCGAACCAGGCTACGGGCGAACTTGCGTTGCAGGCCGAGACGACCGCGGCCCCGACCACCGTGCCCCTGTCGGTCGTCGGCACCGGCCACGTCGGGTTGGGGTTCCCGGCCGTCGTGGGGTTGCGGGCGGCGGTCGGGTCGCCGGTCGCGGTCGCGGCCGTCGTGCCGGGTAGTCGGTTCCTGCCCGAGTCGCCGACGGCGTTCCTGACCGTCGGCGTGCCGACGCCTTTCAAGCTCGTGGACGAGTTCGTGATGGCCAGCGCCCCGCGCGGCGAAATCTACCGGCGGAAGTACCGGGTCGAGCGCGACCCGGGGTTCGACGGCCCGATCGAGGTGCGCCTCGCCGACCGCCAGGCCCGCCACCTGCAAGGGGTGAGCGGCCCGGTCGTCACGGTCTCCCCGGGGCAGACCGAGTTCGACTACCCGGCCTACCTGCCGCCGTGGATGGAACTCGGCCGCACCTGCCGGGTGTGCGTGATGGCGACGGCGCGGGTGAAGGACGCGGGCGGGGCGGAACACGCCGTCGCGTTCGGCGCGACCGGGCAGAACCAGCAGATGATCGTCGTCGTCGGCCCCGGCCGCCTCGACCTGGGGCTGGAGAAGCAGACGATCCGGGCCGCCGCCGGCGGCGGAGTCCGGGTGCCGGTGCGCGTCACCCGCGGCCGCGACCTGACCGGGGACGTGAAGCTGGAGGTCGTGATCCCCGCCCACTGGACCGGCGTGACCGCGGCCCCCGCGACGATCCCGGCCGGCGGCTCGACCGGCGAGGTGGTGGTCACGTTCGCGGCCGGCGGGGGCGGGCCGTTCAACATGCCGCTGGTCGTCCGCGGGACGGTGGCGACGGGCAGCACGCCGGTGGTCGCGGAAGCGAAGTTGGAAGTGGTGAAGTAGTGGGAGGGGCGGGGAAGAACCTAACCCCCCAACCCCCTTCCCTAGGAAGGAAGGGGGAGCCGGACAAATCCGTCGGGCCGTAGGCCCGGCGTCTGACTCCCCCTTCCTTCCTAGGGAAGGGGGTTGGGGGGTTAGGTTGCCTTTCGCCCGTTCGCCCTCAGTGGCCGCGCGAACGCGGCCCGTCGGCGTGGCGCGGGCGGGGCGGGGGGTCGTCGTCGGTCATCGGGTGGGTGTAGTCGAGGTACGCGAGGTAGAGCAGCGCCCCGAGCAGGGCGTAACACGTCGCCGTGCCCGAGAACGACGGCGAGAACATCTTCACCGCCGTCCCGGCGTACTTGTTCAGCTTCACCTTCAGCCCGCGGAAGTCCACCGAGTACATTTCGTCGAGCAGCAGGTGGGAGAAGAACCCGGCCATCACCCCGCCGGCGAGCAGGAGGCGCAGGCGGCGGTCCGGGCTGTGGTAGCCGAGGTACACGATCAGCCCGCAGATCAGCAGCGCCGGCACGCTGTGGAACATCCCGCGGTGGACCGTGAACCGGCGGAACACCTTGGACGCCCCGTACCGGATGCCGACGTAGGCGAACAGCAGCGTGACCAGGATGCCCTCCTGGGAGACGTGCATGTGGAAGAGCCGCGGCACGAGGGTGAGCGGGAGGACGACGGCGGCCAGCCCGAACATCTCGCGGACCGGCACCCCGGAGTCGCTGTCGAGGTCCGGGAGCATGCCGCCGACGGCGGTGAGGCCGGCGGCGAGGAGGGCCGTCTCGGTCGGGAAGCCGAGGGGTTGCACGGCGACCCCGCCGTAGGCGACGCCGAGCGCCCCCGAGACCGTGATGTGCGTGCGGAACCCGGCCATCGCGCCCCCCGGCCGCCTACCGATCCGGTTTTCATAGTAGGCGACTCGCTCCGCGAGTCGCCTTTTCCGGACGGGCGTAACCCCGGCCGAAACGACCGCTCGCGGAGCGAGTCGTCGTTCCCCCCCCGGCCGTCGCCGACGGTCAAGGCGTAACCCCGGCCGAAACGACGACTCGCGGAGCGAGTCGCCTACTATGAAAACCCGCCGCCCTACCGACCTTGCGAACCCGCCCGTGGTGTGGCCCAATCTAACTTAAGGAATCCGAGTGGAGGGGGCGGCCATGACGAACGCGGACATCGCCCGGGCGTTGCGGGAGCGGGCGGCGGAGTACTCCCACGGCGGCAACAATCTGTACCGGATCCGGGCCTTCCGTCAAGCCGCGATGGCGGTCCTGGCGCTGCCGGACGAGGCGGCGGCCCTGGTCGCGGCGGCCGGCCCGCGGGCGCTCGAGCGCCTCCCCGGGATCGGCAAGAGCCTCGCCGGCACCATCGCCGGCCTCGCCGGGAGCGGGAGTAGTAGTCGAGAAATGGTCGGGGCGGCGTGAGACGTGCTGTCGGCTCAACTCTTGTGGCACGGGTCTCTGACCCGTGTAGCCCGCACGGGTCAGAGACCCGTGCCACAAGAAAAAGGCACGTCCCGGGGCTTGCTCTTTTCTCACACTCGCACTCACACTTCCACCCTACCACCGCAAACTGTACTGGGCGTAGACGTAGTCGAGCGGCACGCCAGCGCGGGCGGTGCTGGTCGCCCGGATGAAGTCGCCGGGGAAGAAGTGGCAGTAGTTCAGGAAGACGTCCTGGCGGTCGGTCAGGTGGAAGTTCAGGAGCAGGTCGAGTTCGCTCCCGATGTCGTTCCCGGCCCGCCCGGTCGGGTCGCGGCGGATGGGCACCCCGGCCGCGTTGTACAGGGCGTCCTTGTTGCTGTCCAACCGGAAGACGTGGTACTGCGCCCCGGCGGTGAGCCAGTGGGCCGGGTAGGCATACGCCTGCACGTTGAAGTTGCGGACGTTCTGCCCGCCGGTGATGTCGATGAACCCGTAGTAGTAGTGGCCGAACTGGAAGAGCTGGTTGAACGTCCGCCGCTGGCCGGTGTTGTTCGGGTCCGGGTCGCCGCTCGCGTAGTCGTACCCGGCCCACACCGTCGGGGTGGCCCACACGTCCTTGAAGTACCACCCGAGGTAGGTGTGGAACGCCTGGGCGAGGATGGTCTGGTCGGCGTGGTGGCCGAACTGGAGCATCCCTTCGAGGTCCACCAGCAGGCCGTTGTCGGACCGGCTGTAGTAGCGGCTCCCGAAGGTGCTGACGTTGAACCCGCCGCTCCGCCGCTGCCCCCGGGCCACGTTCCGGTTCACGTTGTCGAGGTTCAGGTAGTACCCGTCGACGAACGTCCCCTTCTTCGGCTTGTACGTCGCCCACACCCCGCTGAACACCTGCTTCGTGTCCCAGGTGTCGAGCCCGTCGGGTTTGACGGTCGTGGGGCGGACGGCGAAGGCGTCCACGTCGACTTTCGCCGAACGGTAGAACGCCTTCACGCCGTCGAACCGGGTGCGGTTGTTCCCCCAATCGACGGTCGAGACGAGCCGCTGCGAGCCGTACAGCAACTCCTGCCGGCCGCCGCGGACGTAGGCCGGGTTGCCGTCCCACTCGCCGGCCTTCACGTCCACGAACAGCTGCTGGATGTCGCCCCGGTTCACGTCGCGCGGGTAGGGGGGGAAGTCCTGGTAGGCGGTGTCCCCGAAGTAGAATTCCATGAACCCCCGGACGGCGTCCTCGTACCACACGTCGGCGTAGGCCCGGGTGCGGATCAGGTCGTAGGTGGAGTTCACACCGGAGAGGCGGGTGTTCGATTCGTAGTTGTACCGGTAGCGAATTTCGCCACCGGTACTGACCAGCCAGTGGTCCCCGACCGGGACGCGGTGCAATCGTTCGGCCCAGTCGCGGTCCTCGGGGGGGATCGAATCGAGGTAGCTGAAGTCGAACTCGGCGAACGACGGCGGGATCGGCCCGCCGCGGGGGTACGGCCAGCGCGGCGGCTTCTCCTGCTCCTCGCCCTGGATCATGGCCAGGAGAGTGTAGAACCCGGCGTCGGTCGGGGGGACCTGGACGGCCCCGGGCGGGGCGAACGGCTGGACCGGGTACTTGTGCCCGTGGAACTTCGGCGGCGGCTTGGCGGCGGCCGGAGGCTTCCCGCCGGGGGCCGGCCCCGGGGGCACGGCCCCCGGCGGGTTGGGGGCCGGCGTCGGCGGCTGGAGAATCACCTTCGTCTCGTCGTCGTCATCGTCCTGCCCGCGGGCCTTCCACCCCGGCTTCGGCGTCGGCGACGGCTTCAACGGCGGGAACGGTTTGGGCATGAAGTCCATCCGGGAATGGACCGGCGTGTTGCCGGGGCCGGCCGGGGCCGGCTTGCCCTTCCAGACGACCGGCGCGAACGGCATCCCGGGCTTGATGGTGCCGGGCGCGGCGGCGGGCTTGACGCCCTCCGGCTTGGCGGGCGCGACGCCCGGGAGCGTGGCGGGGATCGGCGGCACGGGGGCGTCCGGGGCCGGGACGACCGCCGGCACCGCCAGCGGCGTCGCGTCGGGCACCGGCGTCTCGGCCGCGGCACGGACGCCCGCCGGGGCCGGCGACTCGGGCGGGTACATCGTCCCGGCCCGCTTCCACACCACCCGGGCGGCCGCGGGCGTGGTAGCCGCAGCGGGGGCGGGTGCCGCGGGCTTGGGGGCCGTGGAGCGGTCCGGGGGGGCGATGGGGGCCTGTGCCCCGGCCGGCGGGACCGCGCCGGCGAGCAACCCGGCGGCGAGCGTGAAACCGGCGAGCGTGCGACGACTCATGTTATCCACCTATCCGGCTCGACTGCGACGACCGCGACGACCGCGTAACTCGCGTGGGTCGGTCTAACCGGATAATCGGAATCGCGGGCCGGGTCGGTTTAATCAAATCCCCCGGAGTGCCGTTGCGCCGGGCGTCGGGTTCACACCTTCCAGTCCACCTATTTTGAACCGGCTCGGCGCAAGCCCCCCGGCCCCCTCGGGTTCCTTAACCGGGCCGACCGGATCGGACGGGTCGGGCCGAACTTTTCGGCGGGGCCGGCCGATAAAACCCCCAGCCGCCCGGCGCGCCCCGGGCGTCGCGGCCCGCCGGACCCCGCCCCCGGCTTCGCGCTACCGAGGCTTAACTACATGGCCGCCCCACTCGACCGGTTGATCGCCGCCCTCGCCCGCACCCCGATGACGAAGTTCTTCCAGCAGCTGATCGCGGACTACCCGGACCTGCTGATGAAGGACCAGACGGTCGACGCCGTGCGCCCGGACCGGACGTTCCGGATGGCCGGCCGGTGGGTCACGAACTTCGGGTCGGACAGCTTCCTCGGGTTCGACCAGGACGCCCGGGTGCAGGACGCGATCGTCCGCGGGGTGCGCGACTGGGGGACGCACAACGGCGGGTCGCGGGCGTTCACGAGCGTCCGCGCGAGCGCCGTCGCGGAGGAGAAGATCGCGGCCTGGCTGGGCACCGAAGCGGCCGTGATCTACCCGTCGGTGACGCTCGCCAACCACGGGGTACTGCCCGGCCTGGTCACCCGCCACGACGTGATCGTGGCCGACCAGTTCGCCCACAACTCGATCGACGAGGGGATGAAGATCGCCAAGGCCCGCGGGGTGCGGACGGCGAAGTTCGCCCACAACGACCCGGCCGACCTCGCCCGGGTGCTGGCCGGCCTCCGCCCGTACCGGCACGCCGTCGTGGCGGTCGACGGCGTCTACAGCATGAGCGGCGAGCTCCCCCCGCTGCGGGCCTTGCGCGAGGTCGCGACGGCCCGCGAGGGGGTCTTGTACGTGGACGACGCCCACGGGACCGGGGTGCTCGGCGAGCGGGGCCGGGGGACGGTCCTGGCGGCCCTCGGGGACTACGACAACACCCTCGTCGTCGGGTCGCTGTCGAAGGCGTTCTCGTGCCTGGGCGGGTTCGTGGCCGGCCCGCGGGCGGCGTGCGAGGTGGTCAAGCTGCGGTCGAACACGCTCATCTTCGGCGGCCCGGTCCCGCCCCCGTACCTGGAGGCGGTGTGCGTCGTGGTGGACATCCTGGACTCGCCCGCGTACGCCCCCATCCGCGCCCGCCTCGACGCCAACGTCCGCCGCCTGACCGACGGGGCGGCCGCCCTCGGCCTGACCGTGATGGGCGGGCGGGTGCCGATCGTGTCGGTGGTGGTCGGGCCGGAGGAGACGACGCTGCGGGCCGGGCGGTTCCTGTTCGAGCGCGGGTACTACGTCCAGTCGGTCATCTTCCCGGCCGTCCCGCACGGGGCGGGGGTGTTGCGCATCCAGGTGAACGCGAACCACGACCCGGCGGCGATCGACGGCCTGCTCGCCGCCCTCGCCGAGCTGCGGCGGGCGCTCCCGCTCCCCGGCCCGGCGGGGGGGGTGTTGCCGTTCCCGGCCCGGCCCGCCGGCGTGCCGGCGGCGGAGTCGATCTCGGCCTGAGACACGGTCCGTTTGGTCGTGTCCGTTTTGCTTGTGGCACGGGTCTCTGACCCGTGAAGGCCACACGGGTCAGAGACCCGTGCCACAAGCAAAAGCCAGATCAGACACGACCAGCCAGACCGTGTATGAGGCTCGCCCCGGACGGCGGCCGGTGTCGTCTTTCGCGCCGCGGAAGAACGTCCTTTCGCGGAGCGAAAGGCGACGCGCTCGCGCGGGCGGGACGCCCGCGGTCCCGGGGGGTAAGATTCCCCGGAGCATCCCCCTCCGAGGCCGCGCCGTGGACATTCCGACCGTTCAACTCGTCCGCCAGACCGCCCCGCAGCCGATGATCGCCGACGTGGCCGCCGAGGTCCGCCGCCAGTGGCTCACGTCCGCGACCGCGAGGCGGATCACACCCGGCATGCGCGTCGCGGTCGGGTGCGGCAGCCGCGGCATCAAGAACTACCTGACCATCGCGAAGGCGACGGTCGATGCCCTCAAGGAGCTCGGCGCGAACCCGTTCGTCGTCGCCGCGATGGGGTCGCACGGCGGGGCGACCCCGGCCGGCCAGCGCGAACTCCTCGCCAGCTACCACATCGACGAGGCCCACCTGGGCGTGCCCGTCGTCACCGACATGGACGCGGCCGAGGTCGGCACGAACTCGTGGGGCCAGCCGGTGTGGTGGGACAAGAACGCCCTCGCCGCCGACGGCGTCGTCACCGTGTCGCGGGTCAAGCCGCACACCGACTTCCGCGGGCGGTTCGAGAGCGGCGTGGTCAAGATGCTGGTGATCGGCCTCGGCAAGCGGCACGGGGCCGACCAGCACCACAGCTGGGGCACCCGCGGCCTGCGCGACATGATGGTCGAGTCGGCGAAGGTGATCGTCGAGACGACGCCGTTCCTCGGCGGGCTGGCGATCCTGGAGAACGCCAACGAAGAGACCGCCCACGTCGAGGTGCTCGACCGGGCCGACCTGTTCGACCGCGAACCCCCGCTCCTGGAGAAGGCCAAGCAGCTCATGGGCCGGCTCCCGTTCCCGGCGTTCGACGTGCTCATCGTCGGCGAACTCGGCAAGAACTACAGCGGGGCCGGGATCGACCCGAACGTCGTCGGCAGAATGTTGATCGAGGCCAGCCCCGAGGCCGAGACGAACAACCCGCGGGTGACGCGGATGGCAGTACTGGACGTGTCGCCGGAGAGCCACGGCAACGGCACCGGCATCGGCATCGCCGACCTGACGACGGCCCGGGCGCTGGCGGCCATCGACCCGGTCCCGTTCCGGATGAACAACCTGACGGCCCGGTTCCTGTGGCGGAGCAAGCTGCCGCTCGGGTTCGACACCGACCGCGAGGTGATCGGTGCCGCGGTCGAGACGTGCTGGCAGCCGCTGGCGGACCAGTTGAAGTTCGCGGTCATCCCGAACACGCTGGAGGTGGCCGAGCTGTGGGTGTCGGCGGCGCTGGCGGCGGAGGCGGCGGCGAACCCGAACCTCGAACTCGTCGGCAGCCCGACGCCGCTGCCGTTCGACGCGGCCGGCAACCTGGCGCAGGAGAAGTTGTTCCCGCACAGCGTCCGCGGGCGGCGGGGGCGGAAT
>Ga0105048_10020641_pt1 | contig 10050 bp, 10 predicted proteins | sample MAT05_FD_78382 | JGI IMG/M metagenome (GOLD analysis project Ga0105048, IMG submission 78382) | Freshwater microbial communities from Lake Fryxell liftoff mats and glacier meltwater in Antarctica - MAT-05 | ecosystem: Environmental > Aquatic > Freshwater > Ice > Liftoff microbial mat | place... | reverse complement strand
TTCGCACACCGAGCATGCGATGCTTGCCTATGACGACATCCCGGCGATCAGCGTGCAGGGCCATCCGGAGTTCTCGGACACCTATGTCACCGCTCTCTACAACAACCGGCGCGGCAAGGCGCTCAGCGACGTTCAGGTCGACGGCGCCATAGCGAGCCTTCAGCAACCGAAGGACAGCGAACGCGTCGCCAGATGGATCGCGCGCTTCCTGCGCACGGCGCGGACCTAGCGCCGCTTGATCAGCCTGAACGCTGCGATCCAGCCGGCCGCCTGATAGGCGCTTGCAAACAACAGCAGCGTATCGAACCAGGTATTCGAATCCCACACCGACCAGATCGGCAGCAGAGCCATCACAGCGATCAGCGCCGATCCCCCGTCCAGCCAGCGATCGCCGAACAGATATCCAAGACCCGTCCGGTTGCGCAGCACTTCACGACGCGTCACCGGGAAAACACCGTCATCAAGGCGGGGCGGACCAAACGCCTCCTGCAGCCTGTCGAAGTCGATTATCCCCGTAAGATCGCGCAGCACATCGGCCGTGGCGCGCCCCTCGGCCACCGCATCCCACGACATGCCGGAACGGAGCCAGCGGATCACCACCGAAAAAAGGATGGCGCAGGCCGTCGCAAACTGAGGAAAATCGGACGAGGTCATCGACCCTATGTAGGGATGACTATCCCCTGTTGGGAATGGCTGCCCAGTAATCGAAGTCGAGAATCACATCCGGAAGGTGTTTGCCCTCGGCATCCTTGTGGGGGAATTCCGCGCACGGGAGGTTCTTGGTCGCCACCAGCCGCAGCCGCAACGCGCCTAGCCCGTCGCCGAGGTCGACCTTGTCGAGCACTTCAGACCAGGCAAACACCGTGTCGCCGGATCCCAGCGGGTTCACGTGCTGGCCGGCATTGATCGCGATGATCTCGGCCGCATTGGCAAGGCCGTTGAACGCGATCGAGCGCGCCAGCGAGATCACGACGCCGCCATAGATCAGGCGCTTGCCACGGGGCGTCTGGCTTTGGGCGTACTGGTTGAAGTGAACCTTGGCGGTGTTCTGGTAGAGCCGCGTCGCGATCTGGTGCTCGGCTTCTTCCACCGTGAAGGCGTCCACGTGATCGATCTTCTCGCCGATCTGATAGTCCTCGAACCCGAACGGCGAGCCTGCCAGCGTGAAGTCATACTCGCCCAGATTGTACGCGCGCTTCGGCAGCTCACGTGGATCAACGGCCGCGGGCAATTTCGGCACAACAACCTCCGGCGCAGGCCTCGAATGGTCCTTCTTGTTGACCATCACCCAGCGCACATAGCTGAGAACCTCTTCGTCTTCCTGATTGTAGCCATGCGTGCGCACATAGACGACGCCGGTCTTGCCGTTGGAGTTCTCCTTGACGCCGATCACCTCTGACACCGCGCGCAGCGTGTCGCCCGGAAACACGGGCGCCAGGAAACGGCCGTCGGCGTAACCGAGGTTTGCAACCGCATTCAGCGAAATATCCGGCACCGTCTTTCCGAATACGACGTGGAAGGCGAGCAGGGGATCGATCGGCGCGCCGGCAAGTCCGATATCCTGCGCGAACGTGTCGGCCGAATAGAGCGCATATCGCGACCCCGTCAGCCCGATGTAAAGCGCTGCATCCGCCTCTGTCACCGTGCGCGGCGTGGCGTGCACCAGTTCGTCGCCCACGACAAAGTCCTCAAAGAAATTGCCGGGATCGGATTTGAAAGTCATGGCGTGCGCCCGTTTTTGGTTTGCAACTGCAGCTCTCCCTTATAGCGGGTCAGCCTTCCCAACAACGGCGCCGCGATTGGCACGTCAAAGGTAAATGCGCCCGTGTCACTGACGCTTTCACTGGCAACCGAACGCGGCGCAAGAAACGCAGGCAGCGGTAACCATCCCATGCGCCATTCACTTATGCTCATGATCAGGCGTTCGTCGGACGCCAGAAGCGCCAGCGTGAAGGTGAAAGGACCAAATTTTTCTGTCACGCGGCTCTGTCCGGCGTAAGTGATCTCACTTCGAAAGCGCGATCCGCCAATCTCGCGTTCCCAGATTTCGCACCCTGGCGCGGTCAGCCTCTTGGTGACGCGCACGGGTGCGTCCGCTGACTTGCGCGGAAAGCCGAACAATCGCGCGGGAAGCCAGGTGAAGGCGTTAGCGCCCGCGACTTCGGCCCTTCCGACAAAGCGCGAGACCGGTCCCTGCCGATGCGCCGACTTCACGGCCGCCGGAAGAGCGTCAAATGCGGCGCCCAGAGCCATCTGGAACGGCCCCAACATCGTCTCGCACGCGATCCCGGTCTTGAGGCCCAAGCGCTCGAAATCCTCACGAAGATCGTCCAGCGAAAGCATGCCGACGCAGGCTCGCGCGTCAGGTGAGATAGCCTCTCCATCCAACAACTTCCGCGCCATCGCCAGCGCGGGCAGGGTGGGCGTGAACGGCCCAACCACCGGAGGCGATACAAGCGTCCATTCTGCGCGCGCAGGCACATCGTCCGCATCGCGTCCCAACGCTTCCACGAACATCCCGCCGCGATCCGACCCAAAGGGGCGTAGCAACGACGATAGCCACAGCAACAAGCCCGCAGACTTCCTGTAGCTCTTCACCAGCCCCATCGACCGCAGCGCGCGAAGCACGCCTAGACCACGATGCATCAGACCCAGCTCCAGCCCGGCCATGAACACCGCATCCTCGCGCGGCGCATAGCGCTGCGGGATCAGATCAAGATCCGGCGTTTCGGCCAACGCAAACCGCCGCTTGCCAAGGTCGCCCACGCAATGCTTGCGCGTACCGCTCCATCCCGGCCGCATGCGCCATGCGCCGTCCTCGAACACCCGCACCGGGGCGCCCGTCCAGCTCAGGATCGCCTCGACGACGGACCGCCCGCGCGGCGCACGATTGCCCGGAGAGATCCCCGCATGAATACTGTCGATGCGTGTCCACCCGCTCGTCATCGCATTCAGCGCCGCATGTGTGAGCGCAGGCGTCGAACTCGCGCCTGTGATCGCGCGCACGCCCTTGGCTTTCGCGTCTGCATCGAGCGCCGGAAAAGCCCCGACAAAATCACGCCCGTCCGCAAGGTCGATGTAGTCAACACCCGCCTCAATGCAGGCCCGCGCAAAGACAAGGTCTGCGCCCTGAAAGGGTCCAGCCGCGTCGATCACAAGATCGACACCCAGCTGTCTGATCTCGTCGGCCGTAGCCGTGCCGCGATCCAGCGCTACAGCGCCCGCCGCCCTCACATCCCGCGCAACAGCCTGCGCCTTCGCAAGGCTGCGTCCAGCAATCAACACATCCGCATCGACCGTATCCGCAAGCCCGCGCGCCAGCCGCGAGCCAAACACGCCCGCTCCCCCCACCAGCAGGATGCGCTTGCGGCTCATGCCCGCCGGAGCGTCAGCCGTTCGCCGCTTCGCGCGCCGCGATCGCTTCGGCGACAGCGACCATGCGCCTGGCCTGCGCGAGATGCAGCAGCTCGGTCATCTTCCCGTTGACCTTCAGCACGCCCTTGCCAGCGTTGGCCGGGTCCGCAAACGCCGCGATTACATCCTTCGATTGCTGCACGGCGTCGGCGGCCGGAGCAAAGATAGCGTTGCACGGATCCACCTGGCTCGGATGGATCAGCGTCTTTCCGTCGAAACCGAATGCGCGCGACTGCTTCGTCTCCGCGACAAAACCTTCTGCGTTGGCGATGTCGTTGTAGACGCCGTCGAACACGAGAATGTCGAACGCACGCGCCGCTGCGATCGCCAGCGTGTAACAACCCGCCAGGTTCTCACGGCCGGGCATCGGCTCGGCGCGGAAATCCTTGATCAGGTCGTTCGATCCCATCACAAATCCCGAAAGCCGGGTCGTCTTCGCCGTTGCCGCGATCTCCTTGATGTTGAGGATCGACAGCGGCGTCTCGATCATCACCCACAGCTGCAGGCCCTGCGGCGCGCCCGCTTCGGAGATCGATTCATCCAGCCAGCGGACATCATCCGCACTCGTCACCTTGGGGGCAAGAATGCCATCGGGATTGGCGTGGGCCGCCGCCTTGATGTCGGCCTTGCCCCATTCCGTGTCCTGTCCGTTGACGCGGATGATCAGCTCACGGGGGCCATAGCCGCCCGCCTTCACCACATTGGCCACCCGCTCGCGCGCCTCAGCCTTTGCCTCGGGCGCGACCGCGTCCTCGAGATCCAGGATCAGGGAGTCCGCCGGCAGCGTCTTGGTCTTCTCCAGCGCGCGCTCATTGGCCCCGGGCATGTAGAGCACCGAACGGCGCGGACGGATGCTGGACGTGCTGGCGGACATGGGAGCGGCCCCTTTTTTCTGCAGGCGACAGCGTGATGGCGGACCACAGGTCCAAGATCAAGCTGGCCTTTATCAATATGGCGTAGGCCTCAGGCTAGGTTAAAGTCGCGAATTCGCCGCGCACAATCTCGATACGGACAGAGCATGCCCCTGGTGCTGGTGATTTCCTCCTATGTCGCCGCTTCCCGCGTTGGCGGAGGCATAGCGCCCTACGTGCTGGGCCCGATGAAGGTCGATCCTGTCCATGTGCCCACCTGCCTGTTCGGCCGGCATCCTGGCTGGGGAGCGCCCGGCGGAGCCGCCGTCGACACCGACGTCATGGCGCAGATGCTGGAAGGTATAGCCGCCAACGGCTTGTTCTCGCTGGTTGATGCGGTCGTCACGGGTCATTTCTCGCACCCCGAGCAGGTCGCTGTCGCGGCGGAGGCGATCGCAAGCGTTCGCGCCGCTCCGCGCGGGAGTGCGCACGATCACGCGCCTGCGCGACCGATCATCATTGTCGATCCGGTGATGGGCGACGAAGCGCCCGGTCTCTACATCAAGCCGCTGGTCGCCGAGGCGCTGGCCGCACGCCTTGTGCCGGAAGCGGATGTGCTGGCGCCTAACCTTTGGGAATTCGCGCGCCTGACAGGCACGGATCTCGCGTCATTGCGCTCGGCGGAAGATGTGGCTGCCGTCGCCCGTGCGCGAGGAGGGCGATGGCTGATTTCATCCGTGCCCTCGCCACAAGGCATCGGCGTGCTGCATGTCGATGGCGCAAAGGCGATGCTCGCGGAAACCTCCCGAGTGCCTGGAAAGATTCCCAACGGCACGGGAGACATGCTGACGCTTCGCTTCGCTGGCGGTCTGGTGTCCGGATTCGGCGCGGAAGGTGCGTTGGCTGACGCCATGGGCGCCACGCATGACGTAATTGAAAAGACGATCGAGTGGCACGGGCCGGAACTGAACGTTGCGGCGTGCAGCGATCGGCTGGCGCAACGGTTCGCCGCCCCCGTGCGCTTACTCGCGTGAGAGCGGGTAGAGAGGGTTCACCGCTTTCTCTTCCGTATCGAACACGCCCTTGCCCGGAACGAAGTTGATCTCCAGCCGCACCCCATCAGGGTCCTCGAACAGGATGGAGTAATAGCCCGGCGCCCAGCCATCCTCCTGCGGCGCCCGGATGATCGTGGCGCCCATAGTTTCCAGGAATGCGTGCGCCTCATCAATGTCCGCGCGTGAGCGCGCGCGAAAGCAGACGTGGTGAAGGCCAACGCGCTGCTGCGCGAAGCGCTCGCCTTCATGTTCGGGCGCAGGCCGTGAGATCAGCACGCCCGTGCGGCCGCCCACGCAATAGTAGCCGTATTCGTTGTCCAGCACCTGGTGGAGACCGAGGAAGGGCAGCAGCTTGCCGTAGAACGCCCGCGCCACGTCATAGCGTCCGGCCGTGATCTGGATATGCGCGATGCCGTTGATTTCCATGAGCCGTCCTCCGCGACGCAGTTGAGCCGATCTAAAGCCCATCAGCAACTTGACCAGTCCGGCAGTCCGGCTGATGTGTCGCTCATGGCAATCACCGGATTCACCGCTGCAGGCTTCGACAAGGTTCGCGAGGCGTTTGAGCAGAACTTCACCGACGGGTTGGAGCAGGGCGCAAGCTTTGCTGCGTGGCTCGGCGATGAACTGGTCGTCGACCTGCGCGGCGGATATTCCGATCGCGCCGGAACGCAGGCGTGGAACGAGCGCACACTGTGTCCGGTCTATTCCGCAACCAAGCCTGTTGCGGCGCTGATCATCGCCCGCCTCGTCGAGCGGGGGAAACTCGATTACGACGCGCCCGTCGCCGACTACTGGCCGGAATTTGCGACCAACGGCAAAGGCGCGTTCACGGTCGCCGAAGCGCTGTCGCATCAGGCGGGCGTGCCCGGCTTCCCCGATCCCATCGATCCCGCGCTGTGGCTCGATCCGCCTGCGCTGTCGGCCGAACTCGCGAAGCTCCCGCCCATGTGGGGCAAGGGCGAGGGATCCGGCTATCATCCTCTCACCTGGGGCTACATCGCGGGCGAACTCGTGCGCCGCGTTTCGCCCCGCTCGCTGGGCGCCATTCTGCGCGAGGATATCTGCGCCGCGCTTGATATCGATTTCTGGATCGGCCTGCCCGAGAGCGACCACGGCCGCGTCGCCGAACTTCTGAAGCCGAAAGCCGCCGCCGAGTTCCCGCACAAGAATGCGGAGACGCGGGCGGCCTTCCTCACGGCCTGGGCCGCCGCCCCGCGTGGTTCGACAGAATGGCGGAAGACGGAAATCCCATCCGCCAACGGCCACGGCACAGCATCGGCCATGGCGCGGCTCTACAGCGCCTTCGCCCAGAAGGGCCGCATCGGCGAGACGCGCATCATCGCGCCCGTCACGTGGGACGAACTCACGCGTGAACGCGTTCAGGGCGAGGATCGCGTGCTGCCCGGCCGCGTCGCGTTCGGGGCAGGGGTCATGCGCAACCTGCCGCTGATCTACGGGCCCAACCCCGAAACACTCTGTCATTCGGGGTGGGGCGGATCGGGCGCGTTCGGCGATCCTGGCACGGGCCTGGCCGGCGCCTACATCATGAACCGCCAGGGCACGCACCTGCTTGAAGACGCGCGCCGCTCGCTCATCATCGACGCGCTTTACGCCTGCCTCTAGCTGCCGCGCAGGAATTGTGGGGCCACTCCCTGCTTCAGCATCACCGCCGTGAGCGGGCCGCCAAAGCACGCCCCGGTATCCACATTGATCCGGTGAGGGAAGTTTTCCGGCTGATAGCTGCGCGGTGTGTGGCCATGCACGACCAGCAGGTTTTTCAGCTCGCCTCGCTCCGGCCAGTTCGCGTGGTCGAAGAAGCGATCTGACCGCGTCCACAGCCGCACCGCCTCCGGACATTCTGGAAAGCTCGAGGGCTCGATGCCCGCATGCACGAACGCGATGGCCCGCTCACTGTCGAAATGGATCGAACCAAGCCCGCGCATCCAGGCGATATGCTCGGCCGGCACGCTGTCTCGCCAGTCCTGTCCGGCCAAGCCTGAACCGCCGACATAGCTGTCCGCCGCCTCGGCGCCGCCCTGCGACCACCATCCGCCCGCATCGATTGCCCCGTCATAGGCGTCGAGCATCATCTGCTCGTGATTGCCCTTGAGTGAAATGACGCTGATGGAAGGATCGTTCGCGAACCGGGCTTCGAGCGCCATAACGCGTTCGATCACGCCCTTTGTGTCAGGGCCGCGGTCGACATAGTCGCCAAGATGCACGACGCACGCGGGCGCCCCCTCGAGCGCGATGCGGTCGAGGATAGCCATGTGCAGTTCACCGAGCTTGCGCGACTCGCCGTGCACATCGCCAATCGCGAAGTAGATCAGACCCGCCATGACGCGCCTTCACCCCCAACCAACCCGGATGGAGGTTCAGCCATTACGTCGTTTTGAAATCAGGGCAAGTGGCGCCCCAATGGTCGCCCTAGGCGTGGATCGACGCCAGCTTGGCGATCACGGCCACACCAGCCGAGCCGCCTTCGCCACGCACATCCTTGGCGTGCAGCGCAACCAGCGCCGCGAGATGCGCCTTGGCGACCGTCAGCATGCGCTCGTCCAGGGGATTTGCGCCTTTGCGCAGCGTCTCGATCAGGCCGCGCGCAATCTTGCCCAGCAGAGGATATCCCAGCACGCCGGCAAGGCCCGCCATGTCGTGCATAGGCGCATAGATTGTCTCGAGTTTCAGGGAGCCGGGCACAGCCCCGTTCACGGCCTGCTGAAGCCGCTCAAGCTCGCCCTTGGTCTGCTGCCACCATTCGAGGCGGGCGGCCTCCCATTCGGGGGACTCGGTCGGATCTGTTGCTGCGCTCATGTCCTGCCTCAACCTCGCAAATCTACTTTACGCCCCCACGGCGTGGTCGCCGCTGTAGATCACACGCAAGGTTTCTCACGTGTTATTGGCAGTCGCAGCATTTGCCCGATCGGACGGGAAAAGGCTTAACGGCCACATGCTGTCCGATTGTCGGCCAGGTTTCTTAATACAACCCTTCCCGATGTGGGTCGTCGCCACGGAAACGTTGGGATGTTCCGGTTAATTTGCGCCTGCGCAACCGGCGCCTTGCTTGCGAACAGTATCCTGAATTCGCTCTTCGCGACTTCGCATGGCAACCTTCAAGCCCCGCACGTTAATCGTTGCGGGGCTAACTTTTTTCAGTCCGCCGTCGCGGCCACTCTGGGTTGCCGTCCCGCCAGCGTAAACAGCAACACCCCCGCCCAGATAAGTGCGAAGGTCAGCGCATGGCCCGGGGTGAACGGCTCGCCCATCGCGATGGCGATTCCGAACTGAACGGTCGGCGCGATGTATTGCAAGATGCCGATGGTCGACAGCTTCAGCCGTCGCGCGCCCATCGCAAACAGGATCAGCGGCAGCGCCGTCAGCGGACCCGCCAGCATCAACAGCGCAACGAACCCCGGCTCACCCGATCCAAACACCTTCACGCCGGCCGGAAGGAAGACCAGCAGATAGAGCAGGGCGGCCGGGGCAAGCCACAGGGCCTCCAGGCCAAACCCGATGCGGCTGTCCACCTGCGTCGTCTTGCGGATCGCGCCATAGATCGCGAAAGATATCGCCAGCGACAGCGACACCCACGGAAACTCTCCCACTACCAGCGTCTGGTTTACGACGCCCAGCGCCGCGATCCCCACGGCGACAAGTTGCAGCGGCTTGAAACGTTCGCCAAAGAACATTGCCGCGAACAGGAAGACGATCAGCGGATTGATGTAATAGCCAAGGCTGCCTTCCAGCACGCGATGGTTGGTCACCGCCCAGATATAGATCGTCCAGTTGGCGGCGATGGCGATGCTGGAAACCAGCAGCGTGAACAACAGACGCGGCTGGCGGAACACGTCAGCGAACGCGCTCCACTTGCCGGCTGCAACGACGAGTATCAGCGCCGTCGGCACAGACCAGATGATCCTGTGCGCCAGAATCACCAGCGGCGGCGTATCTCCCAGCAACTGGAAGTACAGGGGCAGGAAGCCCCAAAGGCCATAGGCGGCCATTGCGGCAAACAAGCCGCTGCGTATCTCGGCATCCTTCGGCATGGGCGCTAGATAGGCCCGTTCGTCCGGGGGCGTAACCGTGCCGCCGGACGATAGTTTCTCAACCACCTCGGAGATTTTCTCCTAGCCGCTCGGAGCGGACAGAGTCTTCAGCTCGCAATCGCCCGACCGAATGCGCCACGGTTCACCAGCAGTTCGACACACTGGACCGCCAGCATTGCCGCGCCATTGCGGATATCGTCGGCCACGATCCACATCGCGAGACCGTTGGCCACCGTCGGGTCGTCACGCACGCGGCAGACATAGGTCGCCCACTCGCCCACGGCGCCGATCGGCGTCTCGTAGCCGTCCTCTTCCTCGCGCCGGTCGATCAGGATGATGCCCGGCGCCTCACGCAGCAGCGTCCGCGCTTCCGAGGCGGGCAGGGGCTCGGCCAGCTCGACGTGCACCGCCTCGCCCACGCTCACGAAGGTCGGCACGCGCACACAGGTCGCCACCACCTGGATGTCGTTGTCGATGATCTTGCGTGTCTCCGCCGCGATCCGCCACTCCTCCTCAGTGAAGCCATCGTCCATCACATCGTCGATCGACGGGATGACGTTGAAGGCGATCTGGCGCGGAAACTCCTTCGGATCCGGCGCCTGGTTCACATACATGCCCTTGGTCTGCACCCACAGTTCGTCGATGGCGCGCTGTCCTTCGCCCGAAACCGACTGGTAGGTC
>Ga0105048_10020640_pt1 | contig 10050 bp, 10 predicted proteins | sample MAT05_FD_78382 | JGI IMG/M metagenome (GOLD analysis project Ga0105048, IMG submission 78382) | Freshwater microbial communities from Lake Fryxell liftoff mats and glacier meltwater in Antarctica - MAT-05 | ecosystem: Environmental > Aquatic > Freshwater > Ice > Liftoff microbial mat | place... | reverse complement strand
GTGGTGGGCGACACCGACGCCGGGCCCGAGATGCCCTTCAGCTTCTACGAGCTGATCGCGCACCTGACCAAGACCCGCCGCTTCACCGCCGGCACCATCGTGGGCAGCGGCACCGTCTCGAATGAAGACCGGGCCCGCGGCATCTCATGTCTGGCCGAGCGCCGAATGATCGAGACCATTGAGAGCGGCAGCCCCCAGACCCCCTTCATGAAAGACGGCGACCGGGTGACCATCGAGGGCTTCGCCAACGGTATCAGCGTGTTCGGCCGCATCGACCAGCGGGTGCGGGTGGTGCGCTGAGGTCGTACCCCGGGTTCGAAGCAGAAATCGTCGCGAGCCATAAATCGATCTCTCGTGCGAACCGTTCGAGGGCGCCCCTCTTCACCTGGAGCTCCTTCAATGCGTCACTCTCTGCTGACCGCCTGCGTGGCGGTGATGACCCTGGTTTCTTCTGTCGTGCTCGCCGATGTGGCTCCGCTTCGAGGCCCGGCACCCCAAGCCGAGCCCAAGATTCAAGTCGCCGTCTTGCTCGACACCTCGGGCAGCATGGACGGGCTGATCAACCAGACCCGTGAGCAGCTGTGGAAGATCGTCAACACCTTCGCCACCGCCAAACGCGACGGCAAGCGCCCCCGCCTGGAGCTGGCGCTCTACGACTACGGCAACGACGGCAACCCGGCGACCAACGACTACGTGCGCCGGGTGGTGCCGCTGACCACCGACCTCGACAAGGTCTCGGAGGCGCTCTTCGCGCTGAAGACCAACGGCGGCAGCGAGTACTGCGGCGCGGCCATCGCCCACGCCACCAAGGAGCTCGAGTGGAGCCGCGACCCGCACGACCTCAAGTTGATCTACATCGCCGGTAACGAGCCGTTCACCCAGGGTTCGACCCGCTTTCAAGACAGCGTCAAGGCGGCCATCGAACGCGGCATCGTGGTGAACACCATTCACGCCGGCACCGAGTCAGAGGGCATCAGCGGCCAGTGGCTGGCGGCGGCGAAGATGGCTGACGGCAACTACCTCTTCATCGACCAGAACCGCGCCGTGGCCCGCGTCGACGCGCCGCAAGACGCCGAGCTCGCGCGCCTCTCGGGTCAGCTGAACCAGACCTACATCGCGTACGGCTCGAGCGGGGGCGAAGCGGTGCGCCGCCAGGCCGCGCAAGATAAGAACGCGAGCGCGGCCAGCCCCTCGAGCTCCGCGGCCCGCGCGGCGTCGAAGGCCTCGGTCGCCTACGACAACTCGAATTGGGATCTGGTCGACGCCAAGAAGAACGGCAAGGGCCTGGGCTCCATCGCCAAAGAAGACCTGCCGGCCGAGATGCGCAGCATGGGCGAAGAAGAGCGTGAGAAGTTCGTCACCGAGAAGAGCAAAGCCCGCACCGAGATTCAGGGGCAGATCGCCAAGCTGGCCGCCGAGCGCGAGACCTATGTGAAGGCCGAGCTGCAGAAGGTGTCGGTCGCCGGCCCCAAGACGATGGACGACGCGCTCCTCGAGTCGGCCAAGGAGCAGGCGAAGAAGAAGGGCCTCTCGTTCTAAATTTAAGTCGCTCGTTTCACCTCGTTTGAAGTTCGAAAGCGGCGGGTCTCTTCATCGAGGCCCGCCGTTTTCATTGGGGTGGAGGGTCGGTGTAACGCATCGCACCGCACGCCCTCCTTGACTTGCTCCGTGCGCTGCGTTTCGACGCGGTCGGTGAAGCTCTTCAACTATTGGCGCTCAAGCTCAAGCTACCGCGTTCGTCTCGCCCTGCACTTCAAGGCGTTGCCCTTCGAATACATCGCCGTGCACCTGGCCAAGGGCGAGCAGCACCAGAGCGCGCACCTCGAGCGAAACCCACTTCACACCGTGCCGCTGCTCGAGGTCGAAGAGGGCGGCCACACCATTCACATTCCCCAGTCGGTGGCCATCGTCGAGTACCTCGAAGAGCGCTACCCCGAGAAGCCCCTCTTCCCCAAAGACCTGTCGGCACGAGCGGCGATGCGGGCCCTGGTGGAGCAGATCAACTCGGGCATTCAGCCCTTTCACAACCTCTCGACGCTCAAGTACGTCAAAGACACGCTGCACAGCGACGAGAAGCAGTTCGCCGGCAACTTCCTTCACGCCGGGCTCGACCAGCTCGAAGCGTTGGCCAGGCGCACCGCCGGCACCTTCATGGTCGGCGATCAGTTCACCTGGGCCGATGCCTGTTTGTTGCCGCAGCTCTACGGCGCGCGCCGCTTCTCGGTCTCAGAGACCAACTACCCCTTGCTGGCTCGAATCGAAGCGCGCGCGCTGGCGCTCGACTTCGTGCAGCTGGCCATACCCGAGCGCCAAATCGACGCTCAACCCACCTCATAAGGAGACCACTATGGAATCACTCGGCATCAAGAAGATCGAATCGGTTCACTGGTACGTGCGCGACATCGACCGCACCCGGAATTTCTACACCAAGCTGATGGACTTTCAGGAGCTGGGCGAGTCGAGCGAGGCGCTCACCGCGCGCGGCAAGCAGAAGTCAGTGGTGTTCAAAGCGGGCGAGGTGCAGCTGATCTGTAGCGCGCCGGTGGGTGAAGGCGGGCGGGCGCATCGGTGGTTGCAAAAGCACCCCGAGGGCGTGGGCACCTTGAACTTTCAGGTCGAAGACATCGACAAGACCTTCAGCCTGCTCGAGGCGCGCGGCGGCACCATCATCGACGACGCCATTCAACGCCACGACGATGGCAAGGGCGGCAAGCTCGCGTTCTTCAGCATCACCACCCCGTTCGGCAACACCACCTTTCGCTTCATTCAGCGCGATGGGTACCAGCCGCTCTTCCCCGGGTACGAGTCGCACCCCACGCCTCGCGGCGGCAACAACCGCTTCAACTTCTTGCGGGTCGACCACGTCACCTCGAACTTTCGAACGCTGGCCCCGATGGTGCTGTGGTGCAAGCACGTGCTCGGCTTCGAGGAGTTCTGGAACATCGCGTTTCACACCGAAGAAGACATCGAGGCCGGCAACCAACACGGCACCGGCCTCAAGTCGACCGTGATGTGGGACCCGAAGTCGCAGGTGAAGTTCGCCAACAACGAGCCCTCGCGACCGCGCTTCAAGCACTCGCAGATCAACGTCTACGTCGAAGATCAACGTGGCGAAGGCGTGCAGCACCTCGCCCTCGAAGTGGGCGACATCGTGGGCACGGTGAAGACGATGCGGGCAACCAAGGGGCTCGACTTCTTGAACACGCCGGCGAGCTACTACGACTACCTGCCCGAGCGGCTCGAGAAGAGCGGCATCAAGCGCATCGACGAGAAGCTCGAAGAGCTGCGCGAGCTCCAGATTCTGATCGATGGCAGCAAAGAGCATCGCTACATGCTGCAGATCTTCATGAAAGAGGTCTCGCAGCTGTTCGCTGATGTCGATGCGGGCCCGTTCTTCTATGAGATCATTCAGCGCAAGGGCGACCGCGGCTTCGGCGGCGGCAACTTCAAGGCGCTGTTCGAGAGCATCGAGCGGGCGCAGACGGCCGAGAAGACCCGCATCGCCAACCGCTAGCGCAGGCGGCGGTCGGGCACGTAGCCATTGGCGCGAAGCCAACCTTCGTGCGCGACCGGCGGGGTGTCGCTGGGCCGCCACGACGATTCGATGGCCAGGTCTCCTTGAGCGAGCAGGCGTTGAGAGTCAGTGCGGCGCTCCATCAGCACTTGGGTCAGCAGGGTGGGCTTGGTCATGAAAGAGGCTCGCTTGGGCTTGAGAAATGACAGGTCGCAACGGGCCTGTTACGGCGATCAAGCGTCGGTTGCGGGCGGAGTCAAAAAAGCAGCTTCACTTTGAAACGAGGATTCGATGATTGAACGAGTGACCACCGGCGTCGTACCGCGCAAGCACCACATTCAACTGCGAGACAGCGCTGGCCACCTACATTGGGAGCAGTGCATCACCCAAGACGGTTTTGACGCGCCCTACACCATCACCTACCACCGCCACGCGCCGCACCATCAGGCGCAGGCCAGCGGCACCCACGGCTTCGGCGCGCGGCAGCTGGTGAGCGACCGCCCGCTGGCCAAGCGCCACTACCTGACCCAGAACATGACCGCCACGGCGGGAGGCTCGGCGCTCGACAACCGGGTGCCGCTGTTCGGCAGCGCCGATCTCACCCTGGGCATCGTCAAGCCCACCGAGCCCGACCCGGCCTACTTCACCAACGCCGACGGCGATGACCTGTTCTACGTGCACGAAGGCGGCGGCACGCTGCGCACCCTGCTCGGTGATTTGACCTTCGAAGAGGGCGACTACGTCTATGTGCCGCGCGGCATTCTGCACCGCTTCTTGCCCACGCCCGGTCTGGCGCAGCACTGGCTGTGGGTCGAGTGTCGCGGGGGTATGCACATTCCCTCCCAGTGGCGAAACGGCGTCGGCCAGCTGCGAATGGATGCTCCGTATTGCCACCGCGACTTCAAGAAGGTCTCGTTCGGTGGGCCCATCGACGAGGGGCTGCGCGAGTCGGTGATCAAGCGAGGCGACGCATTTCACACCTTCACCACCAAGGAGTCACCGCTCGACGTGGTGGGGTGGGACGGCACGGTCTACCCCTTCGTCTTCCCCATCTTGAATTTTCAGGCGCGGGTGGGGCTGACGCACTTGCCACCGACTTGGCACGGCACCTTCGCCGCGCGCGGGGCGCTGATCTGCAGCTTTGTGCCGCGCCCGACCGACTTTCACCCCGAGGCGATACCCTGCCCCTACCCGCACTCGTCGATCGACGTCGACGAGTTCATCTTCTACTGCCGCGGCAAGTTCACCAGTCGCAAGGGCGTGGGGCCGGGCAGCGTGAGCCACCACCCCGCGGGCCTACCGCACGGGCCGCACCCGGGTGCGTACGAAGGCAGCATCGGGCACAAAGAGACCAACGAGCTGGCGGTGATGCTCGACTGCTTGCTGCCGCTGATGCCGACCACCCAGGCGCTGGCGCTCGAAGACCCCAACTACCACCGCAGCTTCATTCCGTAGACGACGAGGTCTCAACGAATCAAAACCCAGGTACCCAACTCAATGGTGAGCGCCGGCTCGCGCCGAGTTCGGAGGCGCGGCGGTGTGCTAGGCCGGGCGAATGCCGGTCGAGCTCCAGCGCGGAGGTTTGCGATTGAGCGGCACCCCGCTCTGGTTCGACGCTCGCCGCAAGACCGACTACAGCTTCGTCTCACACGCCCACAGCGACCACATCGCGCGACACGCACGGGTGGTGGCAACGCGAGAGACGATTCGGCTGATGGAGCATCGCCTCGGCTCGCTCGACTCGACCCAGGCGCTCGAGTACCGCGCGCCCACCACCATCGACGGGCTGCACCTCGAGCTCTTCCCCGCGGGGCATGTGTTGGGCTCGGCGCAAGTGCGGGTGACGCGCGCCGATGGGCATCGGGTGGTCTACACCGGCGACTTCAGCCTCGAGCCGGCGCTCACCGCGACCGCGACCGAGATCGCCAGCTGCGACACGCTGGTGATGGAGTCGACCTTCGGGCACCCGAAATTCCGCTTTCCTTCAAAGACCGAGGTCTACGACGAGGTGGCCGACTGGTCTCGCAGGCAGCTGGCGCAGGGTATTCGGCCGATTCTCTTCGCCTACTCATTGGGCAAGTCGCAAGAGACCATCAAACAGCTCACCGGGCGCGGCTTGAAGGTCGTCGCCCACGCCTCGATTCACGACATCGCGGTGCTCTACACCGAGCTGGGCATGCCCATCGAGGCCCGTCGCTACGACGACACTTTCGCCGATGATGAGGTGGGCATTTTTCCTCCGTTCGGTCGCGGCGAGAGCCTCAAGCGCACGCCGGGCAAGATCACCGCGGTGCTCACCGGCTGGGCCATGGAGCCCTGGGCCGCGCGACGCTACGGCGCCGACCGCGCCTTCCCCATCTCTGATCACGCCGACTACCCCTCTCTCCTCGCGTACGCCAAGGCCTGCAACACGCGCGAGGTCATCACCATGCACGGCTACGCCGACGAGCTGGCCGCGTCGCTGCGCAAAGAAGGCGTGTTCGCCCGGGCCATCACCCGCGCAATACAGATGGAGCTGCCCGGCTTGCGATAAGAGTGAGCCCCATGTCGCTGGGTCTGCGGTGCGCAAACGAGGTCATCGCGGTCGACGCGTCGATTGCCGAGATGTCGCGGCCGCGCGTGCACATCGGCGCCTTCGAAGACCACAGCGGCCAGGCGCCCCTCTTCTCGGTCGAGCGACATCGCGGCCTCCAGGGGCAGCGACTCGAGACGCCGCTGGGGCTCGCCACGGTCAGCCTCGAAGCGAACCGGTTGTCGGTCGACATCGAAGAGGGGCCATTTCTGGGTGAGCTCGCGCTGCGGCTCGCCTACTTCATCGTCACCGCCCGGCTCGGTGGGTTGCTGATTCACGCCAGCGGCCTGGCGGTGGGGCAGCGAGGGTTGATCGCCTGTGGCAAGAGCGGAGACGGCAAGTCGACCCTGGCCCGGCTCAGCCGCTCGAGCACCCGACTGCTCACCGACGAAGTGGTGCAACTCTTCCCCGACGGCATGGCGGGCGGCACTCCGTTTCGGTCTGACTTCGACAACGTGGGCAGCCCCGGGCTCTGCCGCGCGAGCCACTTCGTGAGCTTGCGCAAAGCCGACCTCGAGGCACTCGAGTCGATGACAGCAACTGATGCGGTCTCACTCGCGCTCTCGCAGTCGTTCGAGCCGCACGCCTTTGCTTTGCCTCGTGTCGAGACCCGTCAACGAATCATGCAGTTCTTGGGCGCGGTCGAACTGGGGACGCTGGCGTTTCGCAAAGACGAGGCGGTCGGGCCATTCGTGGCTCGGCTGTTGGGCGCCTGATGCTGCTCGATGCGGCTTCGGTTGAACGCGCAGTGGCCGGGCTTCGCCTCCGCGTTCCGCGTGGCCCCCATCGCGGTCGCAGCGGCGATGCGCGGGCCTCGTCGGTCGGCAGCTCGGTCGAGCTCCACGACTTTCGCAGCTACCAGCCCGGCGATGATCTGCGTCAGGTCGATTGGAATGCGGTGGCTCGCACCGGCGACCTGGTGCTGCGGGTGCGCCAGGAGGAGGTCTCGCCGCGCTGCGAGGTGATTCTCGACGCCTCAGCCTCGATGGCGGTGTCGAGCGAGAAGGCGAGCCGGGCCCGCGAGCTGGCCTACGCCATCTGTGTGATGGCCCGGCAGGCAGGGCTCGAGGTGACGCTGGTCTGTACCGGGCCGACGCCGCGGAGGCTGACGATGATCGAGGTGCTCCCGGCGCTGCAACAGACCGCATTCGACCAGCGGGTGCCGTTCGATCTGGCGCTTAATCACCTGCCGCCGATGCGACCGTGCGGAGTTCGGGTGGTGATCAGCGATTTCCTGCTCGAGGCCGCTCCGGGCGCGCTGGTCGAACGCTTCAGTCGGGGCGCGGCGCAGCTGACGCTGCTGCAGGTGCTCGATGCTGAAGACCTCGAGCCGACTTTCGTGGGTGGTGCCCGGTTGACCGACGCCGAGACCGGCGAGGCGCTCGACCGAACGCTGACCTCCGACGACTTGAAGCGCTACGACGAGCGGTTTCGCGCGCTGCTGGCGCTGTGGCAGAGCGCGATCTCACGCGTGCACGGCGCCTTAATTCAGGTGAGCGCGGCAGAGACGCTTGCCGCGCTGGTGAGAGGGCCGCTCGCCGCTGCGGTGAGCGTGGAGTAGCCCGATGCCAATCGCAGGATGGGGAACGCACGTGGATTCGAACGAGCTGTCGAAGTGGGTCGATGCGCTCGGGCAGGGCGATGCGGAGACCGCGCTGCGAGGTCTGCTCAAAGCGTATGCGGAGGCTCGGAGCGCCGAGTTGGCCGACCTGATCAACCTGTCGTCGACCAATGCGCCGGCGATCAGCGTTGAGGCAATGACACAGCACGGGCAAATGCTGGAGGTTGGGCTAGGGCCTCTCTCCAAGGCTGTCGTCCTGCGTTCGATTCGTTTTGAACGAGGTTTTCTTGCCCAAGCAGAGTTGGCGGGCCCGCCACCGGAAACTTCGCTGCTCCAGCTCTTGAGATCGGTGGAATGCACTCCTGCGCAGTTGTCGCCCCTCGCGACTCGTGGTCAGACCCGATGGCTGCGCTCGATGACACTCCACTCACGCGCGGGCATTGACGCTGCCGCCGAGGTGCTTTCACACGTCGCCTTCTCAACGTTGAACTGCCTGACCCTGGTGTCGGTCATCGCACACGTGAACGATGTACTGCCGGTCCTGTTCCGGTTGGAGTCGCTGCGCAACGTGACGACGCTGCGGTTTCAACGCGGAGTCATAGGTGCACCGAGCCCCGACGTGCTCGCGAAGGCCCCGCGGGGAACCGAACAGATTGACCTCCTCGACTCGCAGCGAAAATGGACCAGAGGGTCCATTGACTGGCCAGATACGCGCAACCCTGATGAGAGCGCTCCCTGACCCGTCTTCAGCCTTTTGCCCCACCGCTTCAGGGTTTTCGGCCACCGCTTCCGGGTCATGATCGCCCCCATCCACGCTTTTTCGGCTCTGCGTCACTGAATACGCCGCCCGCGTCGCCGTCTGCACGTTCACGGAGATCGCATGCGCCCCACAATTCTACGCCTCACATCCGAAATGCCGACTGAATCCAGTCTTTTGACCGAGGCCCGTGAGTTGGGGGCCACGGTGGCCGCAGTCCGATTTCAGGTCGGCGATCTCCAGGCCGAAGCCGGCGAGCAATTGAGGGCCCGCGCCGACGCCCCGGAGCTCGAAGCGCGGGGGTATCTGGTCACCGACGCGCACTTCGAGCGGTTGCGCATCTTGGCCTCGATGCTGGCGCCGATGGGGTCACGGCGTTCACAGCTCGAAGTCGACCGCGATCTTGCTCACCAGCAACTCGAGCGCGCGCGGCTCCGCTTGCTGGCCATTCGCGAGCGTTTCTCTCGCATTGGCGTCGCGGTCGGGCACCCCGCCTCGCTCTTTTCATTCAGCACCCGCGCCACGCTGCGAGTGAACGTGGTGACCCTGGGCATGGAGGAGGTCATTCAAAACATCGAGCAGCTGGGAAGCGAGATGCCCGACCACGCGACGGTCGACGCCTTGCTCGCCGAAGCCCGCGCGCTGGTCGCGAGCACCCCGCCCGTGCGTCGCCACGCCAACGCCTTACGACTCGAACTTGCGGTACAGATCAAGCTCACCGCGCAAGTCTCGCGTCTGCTCTACGAGACCTTGATGCACCTCTCGTCGCAAGGTCTGGCGGCGTTCGATGACGACTTGAAGCGCCGCGCGCCCTATTCGCTCACGTCCCTTCAGGCGGCGAAGACTCGCCGTCAGCAATCTTTACCGCCAACCGCTTGAACCTGAGGCGCCTCGAAGCTCGACCCAGTCGACTCTTGCTCAGGGGAGGTGGCTCAGAGTGAGCGCGACCTCAGCACTTTCATTCACCACACGCTGATTCACCGCCGGCAAGCGACCGATGTAGCCGAACGACCGCTGAACTCTGACGCCATGCTTCTGGCTCAGGCTGAGGTCGAAGGCCTCATGGGTGTACTGATTCGCTGAGGTACCAAGCTGGTCGAGTGATGACGTGCGTGCGCGGTCTGCGACATGACAACTCACACAATCGACGCTCGCTGGGCTCTTCAGAAGTGGGTTCTCAATTCGAAAGGCGAGGTCGAAGGCGGCCTGAAGATCGTAAGCGTTCAGGGGTGGGGTTGAGCGCCTGATCTCCGCGTGGGACTCGTGGCGCATGACCCCGAAACTCCCCGAGACGTTGGATGCGAAAATCGAGCAACTGGTGCGCGAGCACCTGCTGGGGCAGCAGGTGGCGGCGAGGGCGGCAATCGAGCGCGGGTTCGCGATGATGACGGCGCGAGCCCCGACTCGTCGACGCCGGGCGTACGTACGTGCGGCCCCGACGAAGGTCGCGGAGCTCGCCGAGCAGTTGTTGGAGGCCGTGAGAGCGTGCCCAGGCGAGACGATGACGGTCATCGCGGCGCGTGTCGGCGAGAAGCCCCGCGTGCTGCACCGGCCGATGATGCAGCTCAAGGACGCGGGGCGCGTCCGCAACGCGGGAGAGCGTCAATTCACGCGGTACTTCCCGATGGCGGTGGCGAAGTCGGCGT
>Ga0105048_10020637_pt1 | contig 10050 bp, 10 predicted proteins | sample MAT05_FD_78382 | JGI IMG/M metagenome (GOLD analysis project Ga0105048, IMG submission 78382) | Freshwater microbial communities from Lake Fryxell liftoff mats and glacier meltwater in Antarctica - MAT-05 | ecosystem: Environmental > Aquatic > Freshwater > Ice > Liftoff microbial mat | place... | reverse complement strand
CACTGCCCGGGCAGCCATCGCTACTTCGGGCACACCGCCTTTCCCTTCCGCCGCCTGCATGATCTCGGCCTGAACATCTGCCTCGGCACGGACAGCCTCGCGAGCACGCGGTCGCTCAGTCTCTTTGAGGAAATGCGGACGCTGCGGGCGACGGAACCCTGGATCACTCCCGAGCATGCGCTCCAGACGGTGACGGTGAACCCCGCGCGCGCGCTCCGCCGGACGCGCCAGCTCGGCGCGATCGTGCCCGGCGCACTGGCCGACTTGATCGCCGTGCCCGTGACCGGTAGCGTCCCGCACGTCCATGAAGAAATCGTGGAGCACCGCCACCCGATTGCCTGGGTGATGATCAATGGCCAGATCCGCCCATAATTTTTCCCGCCTCGCCCTCGCCGTGCTCCTCGCCCTGGGGCCGACGGATGCGCCCGGCGCGCCGCCACGGCCCGCACCGACCCCGAAAGCCACCCCGCGCCCGAAAACCACGCCGCGCCCGTTCACCGAGATGCTCGCCGACGGCCAGCTCGAACTCGCCGCGGGCGGCGCCATCGTCATCGACGCCTACACCGGGGAAGTGCTTTTTGAAAAGAACCCGGACACCTCCTACTACCCGGCGAGCACGACCAAGATCCTCACCGCGCTGCTGGTGATCGAAGCGGGCAACCTCGATCAGATGGTCGAGGTCACGGCGGAGGATGCACGCGTCGGCGAATCCGGGTTGAGCATCAAACCTGGCGAACGCTACACCCGCCGCCAGATGCTCTTTGGCCTCATGCTCAAGAGCGCGAACGACGTCGCCCACGCGCTCGGGCGCGACAACGCCGGCACCATGCCCGCCTTTGCCGAAAAGATGACCCAGCGTGCGCTCGAACTCGGCGCCCGCCACACCGCCTTTACCAATCCTCACGGCCTGCACCATGTCGCCCACTTCACCAATCCGCGCGACCTCGCGGCGATCACCCGCGCGGCGATGCAGCAGCCGTACTTCCGCGAGATCGTGACCACGCGCGCCTTCACCTGGCCGCGCCCCGAGGGCGACTGGATCGTCAGCAATCACAACCGGCTGCTCAAGGAATTCCCCGGCTGCACCGGCGTGAAGACCGGCTTTACCAATCCCGCGCAGCAAGTCCTCGCCAGCGCCGCCTTGGAAAAAGGCCGCGAAGTCATCGCCGTGGTCATGCACACGAACAAGCCCGGCATCTGGGAAGACAGCAAACTTCTCCTCTCCTACGGCCTGAAGTACCCACCGGGCACCGGCCCGACTGCGCGCGAATCCCGTGGCCTCGGCGGAAACTGAACCCCGCCGCGCAGCGCGGGATTTGCCCTCGTCAGGCCAGTCCCTCGTCCCCTAGCGTCTCCGCCCCATGAGAAGCATGACCGGCTACGGTCGCGGCCACGGCGTCCACCACGGCTGCAAGTACAGCGTCGAACTCAACTCCGTGAACCGGAAGCAGAGCGACGTGCAGGTCACCCTGCCGCGGGAACTCTCCGAACTCGATCCGCAGGTCCGCGACATCATCAACGCCGAGGTCTCGCGTGGCCGCTTGAACGTCGTCATCGCCGTGCATCGGAGCGCGCCGGTGAATGGGAATCTCGCGATCGATGCGGAAGCCGCGCGCGCCTACTATCGCGCGATGCTCGATCTGCAGCAGGAGCTCAAAGCGGGCGGTGAGGTCACCATCGAAATGGTCCTGCGCGCTCCGGGCGTGCTCCGGGTGCCGGAGGAGCAGGTGGCGATCGACGAAGCCTGGCCGCACGTCGAGGTCGCATTGCGGCAAGCCCTCGGCGAACTCGTGGCCATGCGCGAGCGCGAGGGCAAACATCTCGCCAAGGATCTCGTGAAGCGGCTCAAGCTCGTGCGCGATTGCGTGCGCAAGATCCGCCAGCTCCAGCCTGACGTCGTGAAGCGCTACCGCCAGTCGCTCCAGGAGCGCATCCACCGCGCGGGCATCGATCTGCCGCTGGACGACGACCGCCTCGTCAAGGAAATCATCTTTTTCGCCGACAAATCTGACATCTCCGAAGAGCTCACGCGGCTCGACAGCCACTTCGCGCAGTTCGCCCATCACCTGCGCCGCAATGAACCCGTCGGCCGCACCCTCGAATTCATGAGCCAGGAGATCGGACGCGAATTCAACACCCTCGGGGCCAAGGCGAATGACGTGGAGATCTCGCAACTCGTCGTCACCTGCAAGGCGGAGATGGAAAAGATCCGCGAGCAGCTCTCGAACATCGAATGAAGCGCCCGGCGCGAGCACCATCCGCGGCGCAGATTGGACTCGCGACGGGGCCCGCCCCCGGACTTCAATCGCCGACCTGAAGACCTCCATGCGTATCTCGCGCCGCGGCATCCTCTTCGTGCTCTCCGCGCCCTCCGGCGGCGGAAAAAGCACGCTCCTGAACCTGCTCAAGCCGCATCCCGACTTCGTGTACGCCACCTCCTGCACCACGCGACCGCCCCGACCCGGAGAAATGGACGGGCACGACTACTACTTCATGCCCCCGGAGGAATTTGAGCAACGCATGCTCGTCGGCGACTTCCTCGAACACGCGCGCGTCCACCAGCACCGCTACGGCACCCTGCGCGAGACGGTGATGCGGCATCTCCTCGCCGGTGAAGACGTCCTCATCGACGTGGATGTCCAGGGCGCGGCCGCGATCCGCCACAATGCCGACGCGCAACTGCGCTCCTCGCTCGTCGATGTCTTCCTCATGCCGGCGAGCCTCCAGGAACTGCGGCGGCGCCTGCTCCGCCGCGGCACGGAAGATCCGGAAGCACTCGAGATCCGCCTCCACAATGCCGTGACCGAGATGGCCGAGTGGCCGTCCTATCGCTACACCATGCTCAGCGGCACGCCGGAGGAGGACGCCGCGCACTTCCGCGCGATCATGCTCTCCGAACGCATGCGCAGCCATCGCTTGAATCTCTCGGGCGAATGAGCGCGCCGGTCGTCATCGTCGGCGTCACCGGCTCGATCGCCGCCTACAAGGCCGCGGATCTGGTGAGCCAGCTCCTGAAGCGCGGCTACGAAGTCCACGTCGCCATGACCCACGGCGCGCAGCAGTTCGTCACGCCGCTCACTTTTCAAACGCTCTCGCGGCAACCCGTGCTGACCAGCGTCTTCACGCGCGCGGACGAATGGAAGCCCGGGCACATCGACCTCGCCGATCGCGCGGACCTGCTCCTCGTCGCGCCCGCGACCGCGAACATCCTCGCGGAACTCGCCGGCGGCTTCGCGAGCAATCCGATCTGCGAGATCGCGCTCGCCACGCTCGCGCCCGTGCTCCTCGCGCCCGCGATGAATGGCCGGATGTGGCTCCATGCCGCGACGCAACACAACGTCGCCACCCTGCGCGCGCGCGGCGCGGAATTCATCGGACCGGAGGAAGGAATGCTCGCGTGCGGCTACGAAGGAATCGGTCGCTTGTGGAAGGTGGACGAGATCGTCGCGCGCGCCGCGCAGATCCTCGCGCAAAAAAAGAGCGCGTGATTTTTTTTTCGTGCGCGCCGCGCCGCGCACCGCGGAAAAATTTCCGCGCGCGCGATGTGCGATGCGCGTCCGATGCCGATGCCTGCTTGATCGCGAGCCGATCGCGACTCCGCGCGCGGCGGCACGCATCTTGCGATCAGGAGCGCGGCAATCGCGCCAACGATACTTCCCACGAGCACGCAACTAAAAAAACTCGTTGACGCATCTGACCAACTTCATTACCCAACGCACACCACGCGAGTGATGTTCAAACTCACCGACAAACATTTAAATTTCGTGACCCGCAATTGCGGAGAGAAAGGGGGGATTAACGATGGCGATTAAGAAAACTGCTACAAAGAAGCCTGCCAAGCAATTGGCCGCAAAGAAGCCAGCTCCAAAGAAGGCTGCTGCTGCTGCACCGAAGAAAGCTCCGGCCAAGAAAAAGGCTGCTGCTAAGAAGAAGAAATAACGGCATCCCTGCCCATTTCTTTCAAAGACGGGAGGAGAATTTATTTCTCCTCCCGTTTCTTTTTCCGGCATGGTCCCCGGGCCGTGGAGAGTGAAATCGCGTCCTCTGCCCGCATCGCGGAATCTCGTTCCCTTCCACTCTCACTCTCCACTCTCTCAATGAATCCATCTCCACTCTCCGTCGCCATCGACGCCGCGCGCGCCGCCGGTGCGCTCCTGCGCGCGCACTTCGGTGCGCCGCTCGATGTGAATGAATTCCACGCTCACGACATCAAGCTCGACCTCGATGTGCGCACCCAGCAACTCATCACCGATCATCTGCTCGCGGCCTTCCCGGATCACGGGATCTTCGGCGAAGAAGGCCTCGCGGGGAATCAGGAGAGCGCGAGCCATTGGATCGTCGATCCGATCGACGGCACGGTGAACTACTTCTACAGCATCCCGCACTTCTGCATCTCCATCGCCCTGCGCCAGGCCGGCGAGATCGTGCTCGGGGTGATCTACGACCCGCAGCGCGACGAACTCTGGGCGGTGGAAAAAGGCGGCACGCCCACGCTCAACGGCCAGCCGATCCAGGTCAGCGCGCGCACGAAACTCTCGGATGCGGTGCTCTCCGTCGGCTTCGCGAAGTCCGCGGCGACCATCGCCGCCGGCCTGCCACTGCTCGGGAAATACGTCCAGCACGCGCGCAAATGCCGGCTCATGGGCAGCGCCGCCCTCGATCTCGCCTACGTCGCCTGCGGCCGGCTCGACGCATACATCGAGCAGCAGGTCAGTCTCTGGGATGTCGCGGCGGGAAAAATCCTCGTCGAAAGCGCCGGCGGCAGTTTCCAAATGACGGAGCGCACCGATGCGCCGGGGAAAATCTCGGTCATCGCCTCGAGTGGACACATCGACCTGAACGTCTGATGTCCGCTTTTCTCTCCGGCATCGGCTACGATGTGCATCAGCTCGTGGAAGGCCGCCCGCTCATCCTCGGTGGCGTCGAGATTCCGCATTCGCACGGGCTCGACGGACACAGCGATGCGGATGTGCTCTGCCACGCCATCGCCGATGCCATCCTCGGGGCGATCGGCGAACGCGACATCGGCCACCATTTTCCGAACACCGACCCCACGATCCGCGGCATGAGCAGCCTCGAGATCGTGCGCAAAGCGGCGCAGCTCGTCGCCGCGCAAGGGGGCCGCGTGGTGAACATCGACGCCTCGCTCATCGCCGAGGCCCCGAAGATCGCGCCCCATCTCGACGCGATGAAGGAGCATCTCTCCGCCGCGCTCGGCATCCGCCCGGAGCGGGTCGGGGTGAAGGCGACGACGAACGAACCTCTCGGCTTCATCGGCCGGCGCGAAGGCATCGCCGCCTGCGCGGTCGCGAGTGTGGAGCTGCCGGACGCGTAACGATCCGCTTCAAGAACCCGGCGGGCGCGGGCCGCTCCCGATCACTTCCCGATGCAGTAGAGATACTGCGCGCCGCGGATGAAGAGACACCCGTCGCTCACCGCGATCGAGCCGCGCACATTCTCGTCCGGCAGCACATTCGTCGCGAGGATCTTGAACTCGTCCGCGGTCGCGTCCACGACATGCGCGGAGCCGCGCTCGTTCACGATGTAGAGCCGGCCGTCGGCGAGCGTGGGTGAAGCGCGAATGACCGTGCCGCGCTCCGGCACCTCGCCCTGCCAGATCTTCTCGCCGGTTTTGGCGTGGAAGCAGGTGAGCGTGTGCGAATCGCCATCGAGCGCATAGAGCCGGCCATTGGCGTACACCGGAGTGCAGACATCCGGCGTCCGCTTCTCGTCGAACTTCCACACCAGGCCGCTCTCCGTGATGTCGCCGGTCAGGTCCGTGCGGAAGGCCAGCATCGCCTCCTTCTTCGGGCCGCAGACGATCGCCAGTTCGCCCGCGCTCACCGGGCTCGGCACGATGCGCATGAACTGGCCGCTCTTCGGATTCACCCCATACCCGCGCCAGAGTTCCTTGCCGGTCGCGCTGTCGTGCCCGGTCAGGCAATCCCCGCCGAGCACGAGGATCTGCGTCTTTCCACCGACCTTGTGCGGCACCGGCGTGGCGTAGCTTTCCATCGACTCGATCACCGCCGTCGTCTTGCGGACTTGTTTCCAAAGGCTCTTTCCGGTCTGCGGATCGAGCGCGAGCAGGTAGCTCTCGCGTTCGCCCCCAGCCCCGCCGAGGCCGGGATAATCCTCCGGCGCGGGCGAGCGCTGCAGCACCTGGACGTAGAGGCGGCCCTCGTAGAGCAGCGGCGAGGAGCCGTAGATCCACATGATGGCAAATTTCCCGTAGTCCGCCGCGAGGCTGCGCCGCCACAGGATGTGCCCCTGGAAATCGAGCGCGACGAGATCGCCGGTGCCAAAGAGCACCCACACGGTCTTCCCATCGGTGACCGGCGAGGGCGAGGCCATGTTGCCTTTGCCCTTGTTGATGTCGCCCTCGGCGAGCGGCTTTTGCCAGCGGATCGAGCCATCGCTCTTCTTCAGGCAGAGGAGGAGCAGGTTCTTGTTCGCATCGGGCGAAGTGACAAAGATCGAATCGCCCCAGATCGCCGGCGTCGCGCCGCTGAAGGCCGGCAGGGGCGTCTTCCACTTGACGCCCTTTTCCGCGCTCCAGTGGAGCGGCAGATCTTTCTCGGGCGAAGTGCCGTCGAGCGACGGACCGCGCCATTGCGGCCAGTTCGTCGCGTGAGCGGAGAGCGTAAAGGCGAGGGCGGCAGCGGTGAGGAGGAGCTTCATGGCGGAGGCGGTGTTGGGTTCCGGGGTCAGGGACGAATGATCGCCCTGCATGAATCCAAACAGAAGCCCGGCCTTGGGTTCAACCTTGGGGAAAGTGGATCACCGATCCTGGCGCGCGCCGCTACTTCAGCTCGTAGCAGGCGAGGTCGCCGGCGTTGTTGCGCACGTAGAGCCGGCCCTCGGCCAGCGTCGGCTGGACCCAGCAATGGCCGCCGAGCGCCTGCCAGCGCGCGACCTGCTGAAAGCCCGACGGCGATGCTTCCGCGACGATCACCTCGCCCTTTTCATTGAGCACGATGAGCCGCCCGGCCGCACAGATGAGCGCCCCTCCTCCGATCGGCTGCTTCCACCGGAGCTGGCCGGTCGCCAGGTCGAGACAGACGAGCTGGCCGCGCGGTCCGTCATTCCCATCGATCCCGTAGATGTGTCCCTGCCAGATCACCGGGCTGTTAAATTGCGCGCGCAGATCCTTGTTGCGCCACACCGTCCGGGCGCTGCCACCCGCGATCTCGAGCACCGTCGCGCCCGTGCCGTAGCCCGAGGAGATGAGCACGCGATCGCCGCTCAGCACGGGCGTCACGGCGTTCACGTCGTAGGAGGTTTTCCACGGGGAACTCCACAGCTCTCGCCCGCTCTTCACCTCGAGCCCGACGACGCTGGCCGCCTTGAAGACCACCGCCGTGCGCCGACCGCCGAGCGCGCCCACCACCACGCTCCCGTAGCCGCCTTCGGCTTCGCCGGACTTCCACACCAGCGCCCCGCTGCCCGGGTCGAGCGCCACCGTGGAAGCACCCGCGCCCCCGGCATCGAGCAGCACGAGCCCGCTGTCGATCGTCGGCGAGCCGGCGTAACCCCACGACGGGCGCCGACCCTTGAAGTCCTGCATCAGGTGTTTGTTCCAGACGGGCCGCCCACTCCCGGCATCGAGGCACCAGAGATCGCCGGAGTGGCTCAGCGTGTAGATGCGACCGCCGTCCCAGGTCGGCGTCGAGCGCGGGCCGCCCTCGAAGTTCTTCGCGTCCACGGGGAGCGCAAACTTATGCCGCCAGACTTCCTTTCCCGTCGCCGCATTCAGGCAAAAGACCACGTCCTGATCGCGTTCATTGCCCATCGTGAAGAGCCGTCCACCGACCACCGTCACCGCCGAGACGCCGATGCCCACCGCACGCTTCCAGAGCTGCCGCGGCTCCGCCGGGATCGACGCGGGCAGCTTTTCACTGGTCACACCATTGTGCGCCGGTCCGCGGTAGTGCGGCCAATCCGCCCCCGGCGCTGCCGGCGTGAGGAGCAAAAGGAGCGCAGCGAGTCCGGGCAGAGCTTTCATCGGCCTCTGCTAAGGCCACCCCTGGCGGGTGTCAACGGAGCCGCCACCGCCCGGCACGCCGCGCTATCGCTGGCAGCGCCCGCACCAGCGCGTGGTGCGACCGCCGATCGTCGCCGACTTCACGGTGCGGCCGCAGCGCGGGCACGCGCCGTCGCCCGCCCAGCGCACATGATAGAACCAGCCCTCGGGCGGATCGGAGAAATCCACCGCCACTGTCTCCATCGCCACCCGGCACACCTCGCGCGTCTCGCGCCACAATCCCTCGGCCCGGCGGGCGAGCGTGCCGCAGGTCCGGCGCGGATCGATCCGCGCGCGCCAGAGGATCTCATCCGCCATCCAATTCCCGACCCCGGGAAACCGCGTCTGCACGAGCAGCGCGGCCTTCACCGCGAGCCGGGCGCGCCGCCGCAGAAAATCCCGCACCACCTCCACGGTGAACTCCGGCGAGGTGACCGCCGCCGGGAGTGCCGTCCACCACGGAGGCGGAGCCGTGCCTTCAAAAAAACGCACCCGGCCAAACATCCGCGGATCGCTGAACACCAGCGCCTGCGTCGCCTGGAAAAGCACGAGGTGATCGTGCCGACCGGGGACGAAATCCCGCGGCTCGACCCGGATTTTGCCCGTCATCCCGAGATGCACGCCGACCCAGAGCCCGCGCGAAAAGCGGAAGAGCATCTGCTTCGCCCGCGCCTCGGAGCCGAGCAGCCTCGCCCCCGGCAACGCCGCCGCAAACCGCACGGGATCTTCCCCGCGAAAGAGCCGCGCGCCCCCGTGCAGGGCCACGCGCGTGACCTGGCGCCGCAGACCCGCATCCCACTGGCGGCGGTAGTATTCGACTTCGGCGAGTTCGGGCATGGGCGGTGGAGCGTGGAGCCGCACGCCTTCCCCACTTTCGAGCCCGGGAAGCGCATGGATGGACTTCTGCGAGCGAACGTGGAGAAATAGTGCGCGCTCCGTGCGTGGCACACCCGCCGCTCGAGACGCAACTCTCATCGCTCCCCTTTTCCCCATCATGGCCATCTACATCTACGAGACCACCGATCCGGCCCGGCCCGCGCGCCGCTACGAGCTCTCGCACAGCATGAAGGACGCGGCCCTCACCCAGCACCCGGAGACCGGCGAGCCGATCCGGCGCGTGATCGTCGGCGGCCTCGGTGTCATGGGCCGTGGGAATCCCCCGAAGCACGCCGACATGCAACGCGAGCGACGCAGCAGCAGCGGCGGCTCCTGCGGCACCGGTTGCGGCTGCCACTGATTTTCCCCACCGCCGAGCCCCGCTCGCGTCGGACGCCGCATGCACCTCGCCTACTTTGGCCAGACGCCCGGGCAGGGCACCGGCAGTCCGATCACCATTTTCCGCCATCTCCAGCGCTGCGCGCAAAGCGGAGCGCGCATCACCGTGGTCGCCGAGTGGGGCCAGGCCGCGGACGCCTGCCTGGCGGAGGGCTGGGCCGTGCATCACCTGCCGCATCGCCGGGCCTGGTGGCCACCCTTCAGCGGTGGCGAAGGGTGGAGTCGCACGCTCCGCATGCGCCTCTGGGCGCGGGAGTGCGGACGCATCCTCGGCCAGCCCGATGCGATCCTCACTTACCTCGGCCTGCACTCGGGCCTGCTCTCCGAAGTCGCGGCCCACTACGCCCGCGCCTCCGGCGTGCCGCTGAGCATCCTCGTCCACGACGACGTGCGCGCCTTTCCCCCCGGCCCGGCTGAGACCCTCGAGGTCCTCGTGCGGCGCTACCGCTGGATCATGCAGCAGGCGCGGCAACTCTGGTTTGTCTCGCGCGAGCTGGCCGGAGCCTATGGCTTCGAGGGTGGGCCGCAAAATGTCCTCCTGCCGATCCCCGAAGGCGGCACCCCGCGCGTCGCGTGGCGCCCGGACTTCGCCACCCGGCCCGTCGTGGTCTCGGCAGGCTTCCTTTACGAGCAGCAGTATCCGCTGCTCCGCCGCGTCGCGCGCCTCATCGACCGCGCCGGCGGCCAGCTCCTGCTGCTCACCTGCGCGTCCCCCGCCCTGCGCGATCTCTGCACCCGCGAACCGATCACTT
>Ga0105048_10020636_pt1 | contig 10050 bp, 8 predicted proteins | sample MAT05_FD_78382 | JGI IMG/M metagenome (GOLD analysis project Ga0105048, IMG submission 78382) | Freshwater microbial communities from Lake Fryxell liftoff mats and glacier meltwater in Antarctica - MAT-05 | ecosystem: Environmental > Aquatic > Freshwater > Ice > Liftoff microbial mat | place... | reverse complement strand
GAGCCTTGCGTTCATCCTGGGAGTATTGCCTTTGGTGATTGCAAAGGGCGCAGGAGCCGCAGGCCGAAACTCTATCGGCACCGGGATCATGGGCGGCATGATCGCGGCCACAGTGCTGGCGATCTTCTTCGTGCCGGTCTTCTATGTGCTCGTTCAATGGGTGAGTGAGCGATTCACCGGTCCGCCTCAACCAATTTCACCCGAACAAACAGGGCTCCAATCGACAGCGGCCAAGCCAACCCTCGCGACAAACGCAGATCAACACGAGTAAATGGCGTGTTTGTTAAGGAAATGCTAAGACTATTTAGATTGCGCTAGCAATATGTAGATTCTACTAATGATAGAAATGGCAATCGAGAGATCTTAATAATTCGCCTAGGCTTTGGCCCCAACAAGGAGCCCCAGTATGGCCAGCGCCTGGTGTAAAGCCGCATCGCATCGCGGATTCACTCTCATCGAACTGCTTGTCGTCATCGCAATCATCGCGCTGCTGATTGGCATCTTGCTACCTTCACTTGGCGGTGCGCGCGAGCTTGCTCGTCAAACTCGCTGCGCTTCAAACCTGCGCCAGATGGGCATCGGCGCGACGACGTACGCCGCCGACAGCCGTGGCTTTTATTCCTCGGGCCGATTCGACAACCGCAACAACAGCGGCCCCGGCCCCATCAATGAACGCGGCTGGCTCGCCGACCAAGTCAATGGCGGGTACACCGTCCCCGGCCAACTCCTTTGTTCAACAAGCCCCGGCCAATTTACCCAATCCATGCGCATGGCTCGCCTTTCCGACCGCCCCGCACGCTCATATTCCCTGGCCGAACGCGACGAACTCGTTCGCCAAGGCTTCAACACCAATTACACCATGTCTTGGTACATGGCGTACACCGGCTTCAAAAATCCTGCCGACGACAACAACGATCCGCAGCGCAATCAGTGGGCCATCGGCCCGCTCAATGAAAGCCGAATCACTGGGACCAGCCCGAATTACGTGCCCCTCTTCGCCGATGGCCGCGTCGAAGACAGCCCCGCTGGCGGCATCGCCACCGAACTTGTCGATGGCAAAAACCTTCGTTACGTCAAGGACCTCACCGACGGGCCCGTTGGCCAAGTCGCTGACGGCACCTGGGGTCGCCAGAAGTATTCTGACTTTGGTCCAGGCCACGGCAAAGCACCCGGCGGCAAGGTCAACAACTCTGCGGGAGGCTCGGCGAATCGCAAAGAACATGATAAGTACTACGGCAACTTTCTCTTCGCCGACGGCCATGTTGAAACAATCGCCGACTCCAATCGTGATGGCGAATACGGCTGGCTCTCAGGTAGCTCGCCCGCTGCCGACGCCGCTTACGACGACGACATCGAAGGCAAGGTCTTTGGTGGACTTTTGAGCAGTGGCCGCTTCTGGCGACCAGCACCCTGATTTGCTTTCACATTAGAACTACCACAGCACCAAAATACAGCCATTATAATACTAACGTTCATCTCAATATCTATTGCATCGAGTATGGAGAGACACTCGATGTAACAAACTCAACTGCACGTGCAATTGAGAATCAGCCTCTGTGTTCATATCTGTTCGTATGCACACCGATGTTTTTCAGGAGAGAGATCATGCCTGCTTCCCACCATATTCGTCTTGCCAGCCTTTGTGCTGGCATCTGCGTCGCCGCAACCCTCGCCAACGCGCAGGTCGTCATTAACGAGGTGTATTCCAACCCGCCCGGCAGCGGCTCCGTCGATGATCGCTGGGAATACGTCGAGATATACGGCCCCGCTGGCTTGAACCTCACCGGCTGGGCCATAAGCGTTAATTCTGGTGGCCAGGATCCCGACGGCAACAACATTCCCGGTCCCCTCGCCACCGGCACCTCTGGTGAAGAACTGTCCGAGATCGACGAAGCCTGGTCACTTGATGGCCTCACCATCGGCGCCAACGGCTTGCTCTGCCTTTACAACAGCGCAGGCTCCAGCCTCCAGCTTGCGCAGTTCAACGCCCAAACCACCCGCCGTACCTTCGCCGCTTCGCACATCCCAACCACCGACACCGCAGGCCGAATCATCAACGATGGCTCAGTCACCTACTCTCTTGTTCGTCGTCGCCCCTTCCACGCCCTCAACACCGCTGGCGTCTCTCTTTACGACGGCCAGCTCGCCACCTCACTCCCCGTCGGCGTCAACTTCCCCTCCACCGTCCGCTACTCCTTCCGTAAAGACGCGGGCATCGACGTAAACTTTGACGGCCGCTTCGACCTCAATGGCATCGGCTTCTTCGTTGATTCAGGCATTCCATTCCCCGCAGAAACGCCACTGAACAGCGAAGCCGGCATTGCCCCAGACCCAATCGCCACTGTCGAACCTCTTCAGGTCGTTGACGACCTCGCCGTCTCGCACTTGGGCGGCAAGGAATACACCCGCAGCCAGCAGCAGGAAATCTCCGAGACCCCAGGCTTCAACCCCGACGCCCTTTCCCGCATCTTTTACTTCGGGTCTAACCCCGCGCGAGGCTCCATCTTCTCCGCAGGCGTCATGATTCCCACCCGCACCGCCGACGAAGAATTCATCTATGGCGACATCGGCTCGGTCGCCAACAACGACTACTCCGACCCTTCCATTTCTCCTGTTCCTCCCGCGCCACCCAAAGGCCCAACCGATCAGAACGGCCCAACCTACAACGCCGCAGGAGTCCTTGATCCCCAAGGCACCTTCCTCTTAAACGACATCAACGTCACTGCATTCAACGTCACGCCAGGCAACTTCAACGACGTTAACTCCAGCGGTCAGGGTGGCATCAACATCACCCAGTTCCGCTTCGTCCCCGGCGATTTCAACTTCGATGGCGTAGTCAACTGCGACGAGAAGGCTCTTATCGAGATCGCTTCCTCCGAATCCTGGTCGCTCGACATGACCGAAACCAAGGTTCGTGAAAACGGCACAGTTACCACCGCCGACGACGTGCAATACACCGGCTTTCGTTTCCAAGGCCGCGAATTCAATGGCGTCCTCGCCATGATTCGCAAGAACCTTCTGGATGGCTCGACCGGCGAATGGACCAGCGCGCAAGTTATCCAGTCTGGCGCAATCGTCGCCTGGGGTGGCGTCGTCACCACGGCTGACCTTGCCGCGTTTAACGCTCTCTTCCCCACGCTCGATTGTGCACCTGCGTGCCCCGCTTGCCCCGCCGACTACAACCAAGATGGCGGCGTGACAGGCGACGATATCGCGGCCTTCTTTGCTGATTTCGAAGCCGGCTCAGGTTGTGCAGACACCAACGTCGACGGCGGCATCACCGGCGACGACATCGCCAGCTTCTTCTCCGTCTTCGAAACTGGCGGCTGCTAAGCACGCAATCTTGATACGGTCCAAACCTTTCAATCTAAACTAATCTTCAACAATACAGGTACCAACAAAGACGCCGGGGCTCCACAGCCTCGGCGTCCTTTAATATAGTGAATTTATTCAAGGTCAAGACCAGCTGAGCCTCTCCGGAAGTTCCGGGATAGGGTGTTTTACAGTGCAAAACCGCTGTGTCGTCTGTTCTCTATTTTCAAACATGATTGCGCGTAACACTCATCAACGGTACGTAATATACTTTGTCTATGAGCGTGGAGCCAGGTAAGCCAAGCAACGATTCTCTGGCTGAGCATCCAGCTTTTACTGGTACGCCCCCGGTTACTCCTCTAGTTACCCTTCCAATTAATCCTGCTGGTTCCGCCATCGCGCTTTTCTGCCCACGCTGTGGCTATGACATGACCGCGATGTGCCCCAGCACCGCCGCCTCCCCAGACGCGCTTCAACACAAAGGCACTTGCAGCGAGTGTGGTTTGTCTTTCACTTGGCAAAGCCTCTTCGACATCAAAGCCGCGATCTTGCCCAAGTTCGTCGAACACAGCAAAGGTTTCTTTGCCACCATCTTCGCCGCATGGCGAACCTGGCTCTGGGCAATCATCCCCGAAATCCTCTGGCGAAAGGCAACGCTTGATCGCCCCGTCCGCATCAGCCGTGCCTTTCTTTGGATGCTCATAATCATCGTCGGCAGTCGGCTCGCCGAAGTCGTTTTGGTCGCCGCGTGCAGTCTCTATGACAACCTTGCAACGTTTGGTCTTCCACCATCAATCCTGCTCCTCATCGATTCACTCACATATGCCTATAAGCTCCGCTACAACATGCGATCGTGGTACGCCTTGCCCCCAATCGTCGCTTTTATGTTGTACTTCTCAATTGCTGCTGGCGCGATGTTCTTTCTGCTCCCCTTCACCCGCGCCCAAGCAAAGATCAGATGCGTCCTGGTCATCCGCGTTGCGATCTACTCTCTCGCGCCTCTGGCCGTCTGGAACATCATTCTCCTACTTGACATGCTTCGCGCAGTGCTCGACATCAATGGGGTATTCTCGGGCATCACGTCATCCTCATTACGTGTACGAATCACACAAAGCGTTCAAGAATTTGCCGACTTCTTCAAGCCATACGCCATTCACATGTACCTCGGCATCACGCTCTGGCAATTTTGGTATTGGTACGCAGCGATCCATCGCGGCCTGCGCATCAAGCGCCCTCTCGCCGTCACGCTCTCGATTGTCACTGTCGCCGCGCTCGCCGCCGCTGCACTGACTGCATATGGCGTCTACTAGCCGAACCAAAAACACCAGCGCAACATCTCATGCCTATCTCGCCTATCTCGCCTATCTCGCCTATCACGTCCTTCGCGCAGATCACATCACTCAAACCATTCACGTCGCCGGTTCGATCGTCGCCGTCAACCCTTTGCTCTTAAGCTGCTGCTGATACAACTCGGCACGCTCTTTATGCGTCACCAACAACAGCGCAACGCCCGTCGCGTCTGCCTCCAACGTCACCTCAATTGACCGCGTCTTATCCAGCGGCGTCAACTCAATCAGCGTCCGCACCACATACCCCATCTCGTTCACATCATCATTATGTAACAACACGCGAAAAGGTGGCAACTGATCCACCTTGGGCCCGCTCGGCCGCTCCTTCACCGCCGTCGATGATTTCGGCGTTTCCGCCTGCGTTTGCGCTGGCGATTCTTGCCCACCCTCCGTTGGCACCGCAACTGGCGCCTTGTTCGGCTCTTCTTTCGGAGTCGCAGGAGCATCCGGCTCTTCAGCCATTGCTCCATACTTGCAGGCAGTCATCGAGTCTTGGTTGCATGCGTGCATCACATTTCCCTTCGTGGTATCTCACCACATAATCCTGCACAACAGTATCGACCAAAGCTTCTACATCAAGCCCCCTTTCCAACTGAGGCTAAGGCTTCACGCCTTCGTCACCACAATCAGCCATAAACTCGTCCCAGAACCCATGGCACACACACCTAATCCTCATCCAAGCCCCAATTCCGGCCAATCCCAACCCTCGCTCCCCAAACTCGTCATAGTCGTCGGCGCCCATCCTGCCGCCGAAGTCAACGACCGCCCGACCGCAGCGTATCTCGCCAGCCAACTCCACGCCATCCTCATCGAGCAATGGCTTGAAATCAGCCTTAATCCCGCCGACCTCGAGCCAAACGCAGTCCTCACCTGCACCGACCTCTGGTACATTAACGATGCGACGTTGCGACCCTTGCCCACAATCGCCGTCGGCCCGCCCGAGCACAACGCATGCACCGCGTACCTCGCTGACAAATTGCCAAGCGTCCACGTAGTTGACAACGTGCTCTTGGTCCAGGCGGAAATTTCCTTCGAAGCCGCACTCGTCGCGTGCTGGGGAGTGAACCAAGCCGCGACCCGCCGCGCCGTCGACGTCTTTCTCGCAAAGCTTGGCGAAGAATTTGTCCGCCAAGCCCTGCCCCAAACCGACGCAGATGAATTCGCGGGCTAACTCCTCTTACCGCGCAAATAATCTGCCCGCATATCCAATCAAGCCTTCACCAACATCCGCAGCGCAAGCGAGATCGCCGCCCGCATGCTTCCTTCGTTCGCAATGTTCTGCCCCGCGATGTCAAACGCCGTCCCATGGTCCGGGCTTGTTCGAATAATCGGCAGCCCCATCGTCACATTCACCGCCCGATCCCACGCGAGCAACTTCACCGGAATCAATCCCTGATCGTGATACATCGCAACCACGCCATCAAGCGCACCACTCGACATCCGATTAAAGATCGTGTCTCCAGCAAACGGACCACTGCAATCAATCCCAAGTGATTGAATCTTCTTAATCGCAGGCGTGATGATTCGATCTTCTTCATCGCCCATCAACCCGCCTTCGCCCGCATGCGGATTCAGCCCCGCAACCCCAATGCGTGGCCGCACATGCCCAAGCCGCGTCAACAACTCGTGCATGTGCTCCGCCGCGTGCACGATCCGTGCTTCGCTCAAATCCGTAGGCACGCGCGATAGCGGAATATGCACCGTCGCCAGCGCAACGTTCAATTCGCGCTGCTCCCCTTTGCTCGGCGCATGAAACAACATCGTCACCCTTGGCGTGCCAAATCGCTCCCCAAGCATGTCCGTGTGCCCTGAAAAACTCGTGTGCCCCGCCATGTGCCACGCACGCTTGCTAATCGGTGCCGTCACGATCGCATCAATTGCCTCATCAAATGGCGGCACAAACGGACGCTTCACAGGTATGTCTCGTGCCGCAATCTCGCGCGTCAACTTAGCTCGCGCAATGGCTCGATCAAACCAGTGGAACGACGCCGCCCCGCCAAGCACGCTATCACCTCGCGTAGGCACGCTATCCAGCGCGTCCGCGTCCGCAAACGTAATCCCCGGATCATCATTCCAATACGGCCTCATCTTCGCCGCCTGCGCCGCCTGGTTCATCGGCTCAGGATTCCCAAAGATGATGTAGTTCGCTTTGATCCGCAGCGAAGGGTCCGCAAGCGCCTTCGCAATAATCTCTGGGCCAATCCCGCCTGGATCACCCATCGTGATCGCAACCGTTGGCAACCCATGATCCGAATTCGGCGTGCGGGTGTGCATTACAGGCATGATAGAAGTTCAATTCGCCACCCGCCAGCACCCGCCAGCACCCGCCAGCCCACCCGCCAACCCACCCGCTAGTCCTAACTCGCTCTTTCTTTACCCACCAACATACCCCCCAGGCGTCAACGTTCCCTGCTCAAGAAAGACTCGCGCTTGATTAATTGCCCACGTCTGCGCCGCCATTCGATTTCCCCCAAGATCGCCTAGCATCCGCTCAACCGCTTCGCGCAGCGTCCGCGTTCCGTCCAGCCCCGCCAGCAACCCTTGCACGCCATCATCAATCGTCGTCACACACTGCAAAGGCCCAGGCGTGCGCAGCGTCGGCCGTACCCCACGCCACGCGCCACTAGTCAGTATCGACGTCTGATCCATCGCCAACCCCGGCGCAGCCTTCAACCGAACATCAAGCAGCCCATTCACATCAGGTAGCTCGCTCAACAGCACAAGCCCCGCAAACACACGGCGAACCTGCTCCGACCCCATGCCCCCAGATTGCTGCCAATCCAGCGTCTCGGCACGAAAGAAATTCGCCCTGCTCAAGCCACTCTCTCGCGCGATGGAACGTGGCGTTCGCCTTCCCAAAATAATCGCGCCAAAGCTGATCGCCCCGATCTCATTAGCCTCGTAATACGCCTGCCAACGATCAAGCATCTCCGGCGTGATCTCATCGCGCGCAGTATCGAGCTCACCCAACCACGCCAGCGCATACGAACGCGTGTCGTGCGTCTTGCAGCGAATTAACCACGCATCACACCCGCCACACGCATTGCTCGCCTCACGAATCCACTGCCGAGGCCTCGCGTCCCAATCTTCGTCATGATGCCAATTGCACACAATCGTGCAGAATCCGCCCTCTTTCAACATCGACGGCGCCTCGCGCACGATCCGCTCGGTCACCGCATCCCCAACCAGCCCATTGCTAAACGCGACCACGCCCGGATCCGGCCCGATCATAAAGGGCGGGTTGCTCGTAATCACATCAAACAAACCACGCGACTCTTCCACCGGCTCAAAGAACGATCCCTCGCGCAGCTCCGCATTCTTTACGCCACATAACCCAAGCGACCACCGCGCAAACGCAATGGCTCGTGGCGATACATCCGTCGCAATCACCCGCTCCGCACAAAGCCCAAGCTGCGCCGCTTGAAACCCCTGCCCCGTGCCCAGATCCAGCGCGAGCGTCCCCGCAGCTACCCGCGGCCTCACCGTCAGGTGCGCCGCCATCAGCGACGCAAGCCCAACCCCAAGCACATGCGCATTGCCATGCTCGCGACCCGTCATGTGCTTGGAAAAATCACGCGCGAAATACTGATCGCCCACCGGTGCGAGCCACGCCCGCGCAATTGCCATATCCCCGTCGGCGACAATGAGCCCCGCTTCAACCAGCGTCTCAAGCCCGAGCCTCGTCTCCGCACTATCGCGCCCTCCCGTCAGCGCATCATCCAATCGCTCCGGATCTTCCGCAAGCCCAAGACAAAAAACTCGCGCGAGCACATGCAACGGCTCGGTCCCCTCGCACCGTCGCCGCGCCTCAAACCGTGGCAACCAATCTCCGCCACTCGGCAGCGCGCCCAGCCGTTTCAACCGATCCGCGACATACCCAACCTCACGCAACCTCGCCGCCAACGGCGCAAGGTCAACAATCGGCCCAGCAGTCGGTGGCGACCTTTCCAAAGGCGATGTCATCGCGCGATTCATCGCTACAGCGTACCACAGCACGCGCGGTTTTAGCCAGCCACTTTCCAATGAACGCAAATGATTTCAGGCCGACTACCCCAACTTCTCCGTCATAAACGCCGTGACCTTGTCCATCCCAATTCGGCTTTGCGCACCTGTATCTCGATCGCGCACCGTCACCGTCTGGTTCGTCAGCGTCTCGCCATCGATCGTAAAGCAATATGGGCAACCCGCTTCGTCCATGCGCGCGTAACGCTTGCCGATACTCTGCTTGGCGTCGGTCTCGATAAACCCAGTCCGCCCAAATCGCGCGAAAATTTCCTCATACAACTTGTCCGCAACCTCCGGCATCCCATCCTTGTTCACCAGCGGGAAAATCGCAGCCTTGATCGGCGCCACCCGTGGGTTCAGCTTCAAAAACTCAGGGCTCGGGCGCGATTCATCTCGCGTATACCCCTCGCACAAAATCGCCAACACACCACGATCAAGCCCCGCCGCAGGCTCGATGCAATGAGGCAGATATTTCTCACCTCGTTTGCTCCCATTGGGCAACAACTCGCCACGATCCTGATCAAAGTATTCGAGTTTGATCTTGCTGTGTTCCTGATGCTGGGTAAGGTCATAATTGCCGCGGTGCGCGACCCCTTCAAGCTCGCCAAAGTCCGGCGAAGTAAATGGAAAGCGATACTCAACGTCGCTCCCCGCGAGCGAATAGTGCGCCAAATCCTTCTTCGGCGTGTCATACAACCGCAAGTTCTCACCCGCCAGCCCGATCGACTCCCACCACTTCATTCGAAACTCACGCCAGAAATTAAACCAGTCCATGCTCTCGCTCGGATGGCAGAAAAACTCCAGCTCCATCTGATCAAACTCGCGCGAGCGAAACGTAAAATTCCTCGGCGTAACTTCATTACGAAAGCTCGTACCCGTATTCCCAATCCCAAATGGCATCCGCACCCGCGTGCTATCAACTACATTCTTAAACTGCAAGAAAACGCCCTGCGCCGTCTCAGGCCGCAAATACGCAATATCGTCCTCGCCCGCCGTAGCGCCCACGTACGTCTTGAACATCAAGTTGAACTGCTTAGGTTCAGTGAGCGAGCCAACCTTCTCCGCATCAGGCCCCAACACCTTGGCAAACCTCTCCACCAGAATCGTCGTCAGCGCGACCACGTCGGCCTTCCCAAACGCCTTCTCCGCTTTCTTTAGCTGCTTGGCTTCCGACGCCGTCCCCGGCACAAACGCAAACAAAGGCTTATCCCCAGGCTCGCCCGATGCCGGCACGTACACCTTCACATGGTCATAGCGATAGCGATTCTTGGTTTCCTTGCAGTCAACCATCGGGTCGTTAAACCCGCCCACGTGCCCGCTAGCCTGCCACGCGCGCGGATGCTGAATAATCCGCGTCTCCACAGGCACGCACTGCACCCGCTCG
>Ga0105048_10020633_pt1 | contig 10051 bp, 10 predicted proteins | sample MAT05_FD_78382 | JGI IMG/M metagenome (GOLD analysis project Ga0105048, IMG submission 78382) | Freshwater microbial communities from Lake Fryxell liftoff mats and glacier meltwater in Antarctica - MAT-05 | ecosystem: Environmental > Aquatic > Freshwater > Ice > Liftoff microbial mat | place... | reverse complement strand
TTTCAGCTCCCAGATATCCAGCGAAGCCTTGCGAAACGCAAACTGCATTTCCGCTGTCGGCGAATATCCGAATTTTATAAAATCTTCATACATGTCCAGCTGCTGATTTTTTCTGGCGATAAAAGCCTTGATCGGCCCCAGCAGCGCTTGACGGTCCGCAAGACTGACATCATCGGAGATAATTGTGGCAAACCTGAACTCATCCAGACTTATACCGGGTGATGGTTCTGAAGAGAGCTGTTCCAGGTAGCTGATCAGAATTGACATATCACTGTCGGAAAGCCGGTAGCGGGGCATGACGTCATTGAATGCCTGGCCCGCAGAATCCGTGCCGGTTCGCAAGGCCTTTGCCAGCGTGTCACGGCTGTAAGCCGGGCGTTCGACAAGTCCGTCTTTATAAATATAACGACCCTCTTTTTCTGCTTTGTCACCCATTGCCAAAGGTCGTCGATATGGCTTGTACAGTTTTTTCCCGGAGGTCGGCGGAATAATCACACCACCCTCGAAAGTACCGATTCCAGCACGAAGATGGCAACTGGAACAGCTATAAGCCTTGCTGTCCACAGCAACGTCTCCACGGGTAAACCCTTCCATTGGTTTACCGGACGGAAGAATACCTTCACGGTACATACGTTCTCCAAGCTTTATCAGCTCCGCTTTAGTATGTTCTCCCGGCTTCATTGACCCGGCATGGGCTTGCTGGGCAGTGTTGTTTAACAAAAAACTAAAGAGAATGGTCAGTAGCAAAGAAGTGGCGACTGTCTTGAAGAAAGATTTCATTTTTTACCTGTTATGGTGAGGGGAAGGTGGCCGAAGGCCGGATGAGGGGTCAGCAATGCAAATACATCCAGCCTTTCCCCCTCACCCTGGCCCTCTCCCTCAAGGGAGAGGGGACTGTTTGTTAATATAGTGGGAGAGTAGTTCTACTCAGGTTTATTTTTTAGCCGGCTCCTTTGGAACAGGCGGGACAGCGGTTAACGGCTTTCCAGACGACGGCTTTGCCACTGCCGCCGGATTAATTTCAAGCAGCTCTACTTCAAAAACAAGCGCTGCGCCAGGCAGAATCATTTCACCGGCCCCTTTATCTCCATAGGCAAGCTCAGACGGGCAGACCATTTTGGCCTTACCGCCAATCTTCATCAGCTGCACGCCTTCAATCCAGCATTTGATGACGTTGTCGAGCTTGAACTCCAGCGGCTTGCCGCGCTTGTAGGAGCTGTCAAACTCTTTGCCGTCTATCAGCGTACCACGATAATTGACCTTAACCACATCTGTCGACTTTGGTGATGCGCCCTTCCCTTCCACCATGGATGTATAGACCATACCGGAAGCTGTTTTTACGGCACCCTTTTCTTTGGCTGCGTTTTCGAGAAACTCTTTGCCTGCGCCAGCCAGCCTTTCACCAGCGGCTTTACGCCGGGCTTTGGCCAGATCCTGAATTTTACTGTTATAGGCAGTCAGATCGACTTCTTTCTTACCGGCCTGGGCATCGGACAACCCCTGCTTTACTACATCAAACTCGGCAGGCGTAAATTCAAAAACAGCCAAAGAACGTGACACTGAATGCCCAATGGCATAGAGAGTTTTCTGGTCGTCGTTCATCGCAGCCGGTTCGGCAGCAAACAGTGTTGTTCCGGTCAGCAGGACAGTAAAAAGACTTATGGTTTTTGCAGCAAATTTCATCAGCTTTCCTCCAATTAGTGATTTATCAACCTGGTAAGCATACCACATTTATATTAATGTTCTTTACATCAACATAGATTTAAATTTTCTTCTTCATCAGCAATCAGATGAAACCCCCTCAGCAGAGAAAGAAGCCGTGACGGCTCAACCGGCTTTTCCAGATAGTGGGACACCTTCAGTTTTTCTGCTGTCATCTTCAACTCTTCACTGCCATAACCGGTAACAAGTATCACTTTTGCCTGAGACTGAAGATCCTTCACACAAGAAACAAGATAAAGCCCATCTGCATTATCAGACCCGGCAAACCGCACGTCTGAAATTACGGCAAAATACTGGTATAAGTTCAAAAACTCTATTGCCTCTGTAACACTGTCGCAGATATCGAATCCAAAACGCTCGCTCTCCAGCAGTCTGCTGTAAGCAAAACATATCGCCTGTTCATCGTCAACTATCAAGACTCGGTGGGGATCCTGTTCACCCTCGGTTTGTTGTGACGCATATTGTTGGTTTTGAATTAACATGATTAATCCTTAAAAAAGCAGTTAACCGTCGATAAAGGCGGATGCACGCCGATAAATCAAAAGCTTGGAAGTACTCATGGTTTAACCTGAAAGGTGAATCTGCTTTTTACTATAATGCCTGGTTTTCTCGGCGTTCATCGCTTAGAAGCGCCTACTTTTGGCGGCGCGTTCGGCGGTTCAAATGCCGTTTGTAGGTTAATGAAACATCCAAGAATCATGCCGGTAACACTTAAAATAAAAACAACGTAATTTCAGATTGTTAGCAATTTTAAATTATGCTTTAAATTGCAAAATTGAGAATTTGTCTCAACTTGATATGATTTAGATGAGACAAGCAGAACATGCAATCTATAATAAACTGATCGATTAGCTTTTTGAAGCCTATGTCCCTCCCCCTTGCAAGGGGGAGTTTAGGCGGGGGATGGGGCATTTGCGCTAACTTAAGCAGAAACTGCTATGCTTTTCTCCCTCCCTTTCAAGGGGAGGGTCGGGGTGGGGATGGGGTAGATGGTGGGATTTTAGTAAGTTACCAAAAACAACCCATCCCCATCCTAGCCTTCTCCTTGAAGGGGAAGGAACTAAAAGCTCAAAGTTAGCGCTTATGGCGGATGGGTAGATTTTCGGGTTTGCAGCAGCTAAAACCCATCCCCACCCAAATCCTCCCCTTGAAAGGGAGGGGATTATAGACCAATACAATTACTAAACCGGACAACGCTGAATAAAACAGAGGCTCTTGATATTCAGTTTTGTTTGATATAGGCTGTAAACACAGTAGTTTTACTGAAATGGAGAAATTTTTATGAATAGCGATGATATCTTGCGAAACCTTTGCAACAGTCAGCCACTGGCAGTACTTGCAACTGCTGCCGCAACCGCTCCCTACGCCAGCCTGGTAGCGGTTGCCCTAACTGCTGACCTGCGTTGCCTGTATTTTGTAACACCACGGGCAACCCGCAAATTCAACAACCTGGTCAGCAACGGGCAGGTAGCACTGCTGGTTGATAACCGCAGCAATCAGGTGAAAGATTTCAGACAGGCGGCTGCAGCTACCATGATTGGAACTGCCGAGGAGTTGACCGGGGATGAAAAGAATTCTGCATTGGAAATATATCTGACCCGCCACCCACACCTGAACGACTTTGCCCGTTCTCCGGAGGCGGCTTTATTCAAGGTTCAGATAGAGCGTATCAATCTGGTGAACGGATTACAGGATGTTACAGAATTTAATTTCTCAAAATGAGGCTCGATACGGCCAGAGTAAAGAAAGAATCAGGCAAAATCTAACTCCCCCCAACCCCCTCTTATTTAAGAGGGGGAGTTAAAACCAGCCAGCTACTTAGCACGTCCCTCCCCTTAATTAAGGGGAGGACAGGTGGGGTTAGCAGCAATAGCAACCGGTGACACATGAATAACCTGCAAAAAAACATACTGAATCAAAACGGTTTTACTTATCTGATGGCCCTGATACTGATTATGATCATGGGGATCATGCTAGGTGCAATCGGCCAGTCCTGGCAGACGATCATGAAAAGGGAGCGGGAAGCAGAACTGCTTTTCCGTGGAGGCCAGATTAAGAATGCCATTACTGCCTGGAATACGCCAAGAAAGACAGTTGGGCAGATTCAACAAGTCGTAACACCTCTCAATGACTTAAAGCAACTGCTGGAAGACCCGCGCACCGTCGACAAAGTGCGCTACCTGAGACGCATGTACACCGACCCGGTTACGGACAAAGACTGGGTGATTATCCGTGACCCGCTTAAAGGTATAACCGGTGTTGCCAGCAGCAGCCTGGATAAACCACTCAAAGTTGATAACTTTCCGGATGAACTGAAAGACCTGGCAGGCAAACAGAGTTACAGTGAATGGAAGTTTATGTATGTACCTGCCGGACAGCCAACACCCACCCCGCCAGGAGTTCCACCACCGGTCAGCCCATCAAATCAATTAAAAGGTTTTAGGTAATTGCGCCTGCTTTTCAACAAGCTCCTTGATTCTGATCAATGCCAGCCTGCAGACAACCAGATACGGGGTTGCCAGCAGCGGCACACTGAATACTACCCGGCAGCGACCAGGCCCTATTGATTCTACTCGATGGCCTGTTGCCTTGATTCCTGCCACCGACCAGCTCCAGCTTTTTCCCTCTTTAAATGTGTCAATCCGGAATGGCAGCCATAAACCTGCCACTGTTTTCACCCTGCCCGTAACTCCAGCTTTTATGTATCGTTCAGGACAATCGACTTCACAAATAGAAAGCCCCCACTCCGGCCAGCGGGAAGTATCTGTAAGAAGCTCCCAGGCATCCATGGCAGAGGCTGATATTTCAAGAGATGTTTCCACTGTCACATTACTTTAACCACTTATCCGCATAAGCGGCAAAAACCGTAGAGATACCACACAGGAAACAGCCCCAGCCGATATCCACGATTGTCATTTTGACGGGCCAGCTTTCCAGTGTGGCCATGTTGGTCATGTCATAAACAACGTAGACGACCAGACCAAACATGGCACCCCAGCCCAGTGCCGACCAGAACATGTTGTCCGGGTTGACGCGCGGCAGGACAAACAACAGTATTCCCAGCGGCAGGGCAAGATAAACCAGCAGAGCTGCCCAGTAGACCGGCTCGATCACCGCTCCCCTGACTCTGGCATAGGAGCCGAGTTGCGAGATATAAAAACCCTGCATCAGCCTGGCAATCCAGATGTAATCCAGCAGCAGCATGAATGGAATCAAGGTCAGAAACAGCTTGGCATAGTGCCACATGGAATTCTCCTTTATTATTCTAAAAACGGAATTTGAACCGGCGGTTAACTATTTTTTTAAAGTTTATTTAGGCGGCAGCGGCAAAAAGGCACTGGTGCGGCGCTTGTACTCTTCAAAATCCGCCCTGCCCTCATAATGTTTCTCCAGCATCGGTATGCCGGAAACCTTCAGGATCAGAAATGTAATCGTCAGCGGGCCAATAATAGTCAGCCAACCGTTCGGAATTGACAGGGTCATCAGGTAAATGCCCCACCAGAGGGTGACCTCACCGAAATAGTTGGGATGACGGCTGTAGTGCCAGAGTCCGGAGGTCATCAAGACCCCTTTATTGGCTGGATTCCGCACAAAACGGAGCAGCTGCCAGTCGCCGATCGCCTCAAAACAGATACCAAACAGCCAGATCGCTACTCCTGCGAAATCCACCCAACTGAACCGGGTTGTGGTTGAAGCATTAATAAATATTACCGGTACAGAGACGATAACCAGCAAAACCCCCTGCAGCATATAAATCTGCAGAAATGAACGGGGATAAAACCACTTGCCCCACTGCTCGCGCCACTGCTTATAGCGTTTATCCTCGCCCCGACCACGGTTACGTGCGTGAATATGCAGAGCTAGCCGAAGCCCCCAGATCAGTACCAGCAGAGAAACCAGAACAGCACGCGGGGCGAAGAAGCCTCCGGCAGCCAGTGAGACAACTGCGGCAAAAACAAAGCCCATGCCCCAGGCGATATCGGCAATATCATTGCGCTTTAGCAGAAGTGAAAGGGCAAACCAGATTGTCATATATAAAAGAACCGCACCACCGGTCAGAAGAAACACCCCGATCATTTTTGCCCCTCCGTTGTCTGAAACTGCTGCCTGATTTCTTCCATTCGGCTGCGATTCTTGCCCAGGTCCGAATATCCCAGACGCGAGGCAGAACGGACATGAATCAGCGACTGACTGCGATCCAGCAGAAACTCTCCGTCATCTACAAAACCAATTCTGGTGCGGAACTCCGCCCTCAGGTATTCAGCCGTAGTTTCCGTAACGGTTGTATCACTGCGGGAAACAAGCGTGTGCTTAAGACTGGAAAAGGCCTGGCCCGGTTCCCCCTTGAAGGCCAGAGGCGAAATGCGATGTTTTTCATCAGCGGCCTGACTTGAGACACAGTTTGGAGAGGATGGGCAAGGCTTGAACATGCCGTCCCGCACGCCCAGATATTTCGGCCTCTCACCGGCACAGGCGGCAATAACAAGTGAACAGACCGCCAAAATGATACGCTGAAACATAACTTACCTCGCTTTTTTAACTAATCGCTAACCGCTATTTTATCCCGGCCTCTAAAATATTTTGCCAGCCAGTATAGCAGCGGCGTCATAACGCCCCACCCTGCTGCGAGGACAAGGATTCCATTCATATCAGGCAGAGTTAAAGTGGCACCCAACTTGCCACCGCTGTAATAGGCCAGCGGCCCACCCACTGCCCCGAACAACGAAGCCAGCAGATATTTACCCCGTAACCATCCAAGCGACACATTCAGGGAGGCCGCAAAATTCATCCAGAGTCCAATCATCCAGACAGGGCTGCATGGAGATGGAAGCAGGTACTGCACTGGTGTAAATATTCCGGCGGCAACCAGCGCCGTATCAAATATAAAACCTAAAATACCGGCCGAGATGATCAACTGCAGCTCACTGCGTGGTTTGTCAATCAGGTACAGATTGATTGCCAGAACCGGAATCAGCACGGCTGTACCAAGCCATGGCATTTCCCGACCTGCACCCAGCACCGCTGCAAACCAGGCGGCCTGAAACAATATGGCATTGCTGACATTCCTCAACACGTCAGAACTCCCTGTTTACCGGCTTCGAAACCGGCCGAAACCCGGGCTTTGCAAACATCAGCTGCAAGCATCCAGTGAAACGTTCTTCAAAGGCCCCCTCACAGTAACAGAGGTAATAATCCCACATGCGAATGAAGCGTTCCGGATAACCCAGTGACTTGACCCTGTCCAGAGCTCCATGAAAATTGCACCGCCATTCACGCAGTGTGCGGGCATAGTGTCCCGTAATATCCTCCAGGTTTGTCAGTCTCAAATCAGTTGAAACCGCAGCAGCTTCAGACATGGCCGTCAACGAAGGGCAGCAGCCGCCCGGGAAGATATAGCGATTTATAAATTCCGGTTTTTTCAGGTACTTTTCATAGGTCTTATCCGGCATGGTAATAACCTGGATCAAGGCCGCTCCGTCAGGTTTCAGTCTGTCGCTGCAAACCCTGAAAAAATCTGGTAGATACCTGTGACCAACCGCCTCGATCATCTCAATTGAGACCAGACGATCAAAACGCCCCTGCAGATCTCTGTAATCCTGTTTAAGCAGCGAGATCTTGCCTGACATACCGTTCTTTTCAAACAGTTGCTCTGAATAGTCGTGCTGCTGTGATGAGATTGTCGTTGTTGTCACATGACATCCGTAATTTTGAGCGGCATGCATGGCAAAACCGCCCCAGCCGGTGCCGATTTCCAGCAGTGTCATACCAGGTTTAAGTTCAAGCTTTCTGCAGATAAGATCAAACTTGGCTTTCGATGCTTCCTCCAGTGTTCTGTCTGGAGTTTCAAAAAAACCGCTTGAATACGCCATGGTCGAATCCAGAAACAGGCGATAGAAATCATTGCCCAGATCATAGTGAGCAGCAATATTTTTACGGCTGCCGCTACGGGTATTTTCATTCAGCAGATGCAGCAAACGCTGGAAACAGGAGAAGAAGCTGGCCAATCCGCTCTCCAGATTATTCTGTGCAGCCTGATTACGTACCATAATGCGAATCAGTGCCGGAAGATCATCGCAATCCCACATCCCTTGCAGATATGCTTCTGCAGCTCCCAGACTACCACCGCCCACAATCATCCGGTAAAAAGCGGGATCATTGACAGAAATACAGGCAGCAGGTTCCGAACCTGGCCGACCAAACTGCATCTGCTCGCCAGCCTCAATAAATACAACTCTGCCGTAGCTTATGGCAGCCATGCTTTTAAAAACAATGCCCCGCATCAGCCTGACCGTAAAGCTTACTGACGAATCCATTGAATTGGCATATTCCGGTGTGATCTGTTCTTCGCCGTTCAAGGGTGATACCTCCCCTTTGTAATCTTGTTTTCTGTCGGATGCGGACAGAACCTTATCCCTTTAATCACTAGTTTCAGCGCCTGCCAATAGATGGCCGCTATTACTCTGGCGGTCATTATCGGCCATTTAAAGAGCATTAAAGACATATTGCCCGTGGACATAGCAAGGCGTTCCAACTCAAGCTGCGCCCAGAACAACTGCTCTCCCTGCCGACGGCTTTCCATTTTTACCGCCAGATTCTCAGTCGGCTCAATAAAACGCCACTGATAGTCGATTTCCATCGGCATGAACGGAGAAACATGGAATTCCTTCTCCAAATCAAAAACGTGCCAATCACCTTCTCTTCTGCTTTTACTCAGATCCAGCGCCCGCAGATACTCCTCACCCCAGGGAGTGTTGTGCACTTCCGGCATGATGGCCTGCAATGTTTTCCCGTCACTGCCATAGCAGTAATAGATGCTGATCGGGTTGAAACAGTAGCCAAGATAGCGTAGATGGGTCAGCATTCTCACTGGCCCGGCCGGTCGCCAGCCAAGCTGTGATTCCACAACATCCCGCACCGCAGTATCCAGGCAGCCTTTGCCCGGCTTGATGTGATCACTGCGCCGGAAAGTGGCCCAATTAGGTTTTTCCACGGACCAGAGCAAACAATCTTTAAAAACCGTGTCCAGCTCTGCCAGGTCCAGATAGACAAAAAACAGGTTGTTACGGAATTCGTTATTGACCGGAACCAAGCGGCGATGCCCGACCCAACCTTTGTAAAGGCAGCTTTCCATCAGAGCTTTTTACCGAACTGCTCACAAACGGCCAGTGCGCTGTTGACACCGTCCTCGTGAAAACCATAACCCCAGTAAGCACCGCAGAACCAGGTCCGGTTGACTCCGTTGATTTCACTGCGCCTCTTCTGAGCAGAAAAAGCCGCAGCAGAATAGACCGGGTGATGGTAGACCAGTTTTTTGATAATCTCTTGCTCTGCAATCATTTCTGGCGAGTTGAGAGTGACGCAGAATTCCACCGGCGCCTGCAGGGACTGCAATTTGTTCATCCAGTATGTAACCGCAACGCCGTCGCCATCTGTTTCAGGAATCAGGTAATTCCAGCTGGCCCAGGCCTTTTTCAGGCCGGGCATCAATGCAATATCTGTATGCAGCACCGTTTTGTTAAGCTGGTAGGGAATCGCACCCAGCAGTTCGCGTTCCGTTTCCGATGGGTCAGCCAGCATCCCCAGCGACTGGTCGCTGTGGCAGGCCATTACAACCTGATCATACTTCTCGCTGCTGCCATCCGGCAGCGTTAGTTCTACAAAATCCGCAAACCTGCGCACCGAACGAACAGGGGACGAAAGCCTGATATGATCACGAAATGGACGTGAAATCGGCTCCAGATACTGGCTGGAACCTCCTCTTACAACCCGCCATTTCGGTTGGTCGATAACATTCAGCAGACCGTGGTTGGTAAAAAAGTGGGCAAAGGCTGCGGCCGGGAATTGCTGGAACTGTTCCGGATCTGCAGACCAGATCGCCGCTCCCATGGGGATCAGAAACTTGTCTTTGAACATTTTGGAATATCCCTTTTTATTGAGATATTCACCCAGGGTCAAGGACATGTCACCGTTTTCCAGCAGCTCCCCGGATTCGTTATTAAAACGGAAAATATCCAGCAGCATGGCCCAGAACGGCAGGTTAAGAAGATTTTTGTGTTGACTGAAGAGGGTCTCCAGATTGGTGGCGCTATACTCCAGGCCGGTCTGCTTGCAGGAAACGCTGAAACTCATCACGCTCGGCTGGGATTCAACACCGAGCCTGTCCAGCAGTTTTATGAAATTAGGGTAGGTCCGTTCGTTGAACACGATAAAGCCGGTATCGACCCTATAATTGGTTCCATCCACCTCAACGTCATGAGTGTCGGTGTGACCGCCAAGGTGATTATTGGCCTCGAACAGTGTTACTTGATGGTCCTGGCAGAGCAGATGG
>Ga0105048_10020632_pt1 | contig 10051 bp, 4 predicted proteins | sample MAT05_FD_78382 | JGI IMG/M metagenome (GOLD analysis project Ga0105048, IMG submission 78382) | Freshwater microbial communities from Lake Fryxell liftoff mats and glacier meltwater in Antarctica - MAT-05 | ecosystem: Environmental > Aquatic > Freshwater > Ice > Liftoff microbial mat | place... | reverse complement strand
TTCTGCAACTCAGATTCTTACTGTTACCGATACAATCGATCCAATCTTAGTTGGTGTTCCTGCAAATGCAACGGTTGAATGTTCTAACATTCCTTCTCCTGCTGCTGTAACTGCAACTGATAACTGTGACGAAGAAGTTACTATTGATTTCACAACAGAAACTATCACAGGAAGTGGTTGTACTTATTTAATTGTTCGCACCTGGACTGCAACAGACAATTGTGGCAATCAAGATACAGCTCAACAAATTCTTGAAGTAACCGACACTACTGCTCCTGTAATTTCAGGAAGCAACATTGAAGTTACCATTGAGTGCAATGAGAGCCCAATAACAGTTGAACCAACAGTAACAGACAATTGCGATGAACAAGTTGTTGTTGAATTTGAGCATGTAACAATTCAAGGTGATTGTGCTAATGCATGGACTGAAGTATTCACCTGGACTGCTACAGATCATTGCTTCAACATCTCAACAAGAGTTTATACTTATCATTTTGAAGATACAACATCACCAATTTTGATAGGTGTTCCTCAAAATGCAACATACGAATGTACGGATGTGCCTAATGCTCCCGTTGTAACCGCAGAAGACAATTGTGATGAAGATGTTGACGTTGATTTCAACGAACAAATCACTACATTGGATTGTGGTTACACTATCCTTCGGACTTGGATTGCATCTGATGATTGTGGAAACGATGTTATTGAAACTCAATTGGTGACTGTTCAAGATACAACAGATCCAATCGTTGATTCCGCTCCTGCGAACGCTACTTACGAATGCGACCAAGAGTACGAAAACATTATGCCGGTGTTCAGCGATAACTGCGATAACAACTTGACAATATTTCCTATCAGTTCAATTCAACAAATGGATTGTGGATACCTTATCAGCAAATCATGGACTGCTGTAGATGACTGTGGAAATGAAACAACTGTTAACCAAACAATTACTATCGTTGATACAACATCACCAATATTGAGTGGTATTCCATCTGACGAAACTGTTGAATGCGATAACATTCCAACTGAAGCTATTGTAACAGTTAGCGATAACTGCGATAACGAAGTTGTTGTGGAATACACAGAATTAATTTCTGAGGGTTGTCCTTACACTATTACTAGAACATGGTCTTCTGTTGACAATTGTAATAATGATGTTACCGCTACACAAATCATTACAGTAATTGATACAACATATCCAGTTGTAGAAGTACCTGCAGATGCGACTGTAGAATGCGATAACATTCCTACTGCAGGTGCATCTTTTGCCTCTGACAATTGTGATTACAACCTCGAACTTGGTTATAGCGAAAACATCATCCAAGGTGATGGTTGCAGTTTTGTAATAGTTCGCACTTGGACAGCTAAAGACAACTGCAACAATCTTACATCTCAAAGTCAATACATCACTGTTGTAGATACTACATATCCAACATTGATTGGTGTACCTTCGGACGAGACAGTAGAGTGTGATGCAGTTCCTACTCCGGCATCTGTAAGTGCTAACGACAATTGCACTGAAGAACTTGAGCCATCATTTGAAGAAAATATGGTAGAACAAGAATGTGGGTACTTGTTGTTTAGAACATGGAGAGTATTAGACAACTGTGGTAATGAAACCATAGCGACTCAGATCATCACGGTTGTTGATACAACTGATCCTATTTTCAGTTCTATACCGGAAGATGCAACTATCAGTTGTGGAGATGCAATTCCTTCAATACCAACATTAACAGGTTCAGACAACTGCGATCTAGAAGTTGAATTAGCCTTCACAGAAAACATCGAAACTCTAGAATGCGGATACATCATTCACCGTATGTGGACTATTAGCGATTATTGCGGAAATGATGCTTCAACAGAGCAGAATATCTACGTTCTAGATGAGATTGCCCCAGTTGTTTTCGGAGTTCCTGCTGACATCACTATCGAGTGTGACGAGGAAATTCCTGCCGCAAATCCTAATGTTTACGCCACGGATAACTGCGATATAGCTGTTGAGGTAACTGTTTACGAAGAGATCATTCCGCAAGCTTGTGGATATGAAATCAAACGTTTCTACGTAGCAACTGATGCTTGTGGAAATAGCACTTATGTTCCACAAACTATTTCTATCGTTGATACGACAGATCCGATTATCGAAGCACCTGCTGATATCACAGTAAACTGCGATGATATACCTGCAGCAGCAGAATTATCAGCAACTGACAATTGTGATAACAATGTAACAGTATCATTCGACGAAGTTGTTGAGGGCGGATGTCCTTACAACATTATCAGAACTTGGACTGCGACAGATGACTGCGGAAACACTACAGTGGTTTCACAAATTGTGAGTGTAGTAGATGAGATCAATCCGGTATTCGATACATATCTTCCATTTGTCTCAGTTGAATGTGACGAAATTGGAGCATACATTCTTACAGCTACGGACAACTGCGATAATGAAGTTGAAGTAGTTGTAACTGAAGAGTTTCAAGTGTCCGGACAGTGTTATGGCAGTATTCTTCGCACTTATCTTGCTACTGACAATTGTGGAAACACAGCTACAGCATTTCAAATAATTGACATTATTGACACGACTGCACCAGTCTTGAGTAGTGTGCCTTCTGAGATGACAATTGAGTGTGGCGAAGATTTACCTTCGGTTGCAAATGTTACTGCCACAGATAATTGCACTGTAGATCTGAACGTTGTTTACACACAAACACAGACCAATGAATTCTGCCCATATGATGTGGTAAGAACTTGGACTGTATCTGATGATTGTGGAAACGTAACTTCTAATACACAAGTGATTCATGTAACTGTAACTGTTCCAAATCAAATCCAACTTGTTGCTTATCCAAATCCTGCACAGGATAACTTCACGGTTAAATTCAGTGTATCAACAGATGAGAAAGTTACAGGTGGAGTTTATGATGTAACCGGTCGTTTGGTCCATAGCATCATCAATGCGCAAGCAGATGGAGGTCGTCTATATGAGTGGAAGATCAATGCAGAAGCATTCCGTGCTGGTTCTTATGTTATAATGATGAACGTAGGTGATGAAATCGTTCGCGAAAAAATGATGATTAACGGTAAATAAGCCGCATCGTAGATAGTTAAAAATGGCCATCCTAGCGGATGGCCATTTTTGTTTTGAATGACTTGAATGAAGGCATGTGGGGCATCAAAAAGCAATAGCTCAAGGCACAGCTTTTACCAAAAGCCTTTATTAATGGGTCCAAAGGTCTTATTAATAAATTGCTTTGGTAATGCAGTATCTACATTCAAATAGTTTAATGCGGCAAGGCTTAAATTGGACTATCATGAATGTGTCTACGGAATTATATCGTTACTTATAATACCAATTATACGAAATAGATATTCCAATTTCGCCAATAGTCTAATTGAACTATTATACCAAAAGCATTTATCAATTGGTCCAAAGGACTCTTTAATTAATTGCTTTGGTAGGGACTTAACTAGCATTTAAGTAGTTTAATGAGGCAAAGCCGCTTTTGGACTATATTGAATGCATATACGGTGCTATTTCATTACATTGGCAATAACCATTGTATGGATATCAAAATCTTTGGACCCGTTAATTATTACAACTGGCATAAAATGGTTCACACCATTTTATGAGTTACAGTGGTAACGGTCGTTATGATTGATGTTTAGTAAAATGCAGAAAAACGAAATTGGGCTAAGAGTATGAATCCAAATGGTATTCGACTATATTAAATGAGTACACTGTATCTTAAAACACGACGCTTAAAATGCATTTCGCAAAGTCTTTATAATTGAGAGATCAAACTTACATTAGCCGCTAGATTTTTATAAAACGAGCCTATGTGCGGAATTACATGTCTCTTTGCTGCCGGAAGCACCAAAGAATTGAGAACGAATGTGTTGGAAATGTCGAAAAGAATAAGACATCGAGGGCCCGATTGGTCTGGAGTGTATAGCGACGATAAAGTAGTTTTTGCTCATGAGCGTCTGGCAATAGTTGATCCACAATCAGGAGGCCAACCTCTTTACAGCCAAGATCAGAATTTGATTCTTGCAGTCAATGGTGAAATTTACAATCACCGCGAATTAAAACTAGATCTTCCGGAATATCCATTTTTGACACAATCAGATTGTGAAGTGATTCTTGCACTTTATGAGCGAAAGGGAATCAAATTTATTGAAGAATTAAATGGAATATTTGCATTTGCACTTTATGACAAAACCAATGATTGTTATTTGGTTGCCCGCGATCATATGGGAATTATTCCATTATATATGGGTTGGGATCAATCAGGAAATTTCTATGTTGCTTCGGAGTTAAAATCACTTGAAGGCGTTTGTAATAAAATTCAGGAATTTCTACCCGGACATTTCCTTTATAGTAAAGATGGTCAAAAACTTCAAAAATGGTACACTAGAGACTGGACAGAGTTCGAAAATGTAAAAAACAACAATACGGAAATTGCTGATTTAAGGAAAGGACTAGAAGAGGCCGTTCATCGCCAACTTATGTCGGATGTGCCTTATGGTGTGCTATTATCAGGAGGGCTTGACTCTTCGATTATATCTGCCATTACAAAAAAATATGCTGCTAACAGAATTGAATCGGGTGATACACAACAAGCTTGGTATCCACAATTGCATTCGTTTGCCGTTGGACTGAAAGACTCGCCGGATCTCGCTGCTGCACAAAAAGTGGCAGCTCATATTGGATCTGTACATCACGAAATAAACTTTACAATTCAAGAAGGACTGGATGCAATTAGAGATGTTATCTATCATCTTGAAACGTATGATGTCACCACCATCCGTGCGTCGACGCCAATGTATTTGCTCGCAAGAGTTATAAAGTCAATGGGAATAAAAATGGTTCTTTCAGGAGAAGGTGCCGATGAATTATTTGGGGGGTATTTATATTTTCACAAAGCACCAAATCCACAAGCGTTTCACGAAGAAACTGTTCGCAAACTCAGCAAACTACATCTATATGATTGTTTGAGAGCAAACAAATCTTTAGCGGCATGGGGAATAGAAGGGCGTGTACCTTTTTTGGATAAAGAATTTATGGATATCGCCATGCGTCTGAATCCAAAAGATAAAATGGCCGGTGAAGGCAAAATGGAAAAATGGATACTTCGAAAATCATTCGAAGATTTATTGCCACATGAAATTGCTTGGAGACAAAAAGAACAATTTTCTGATGGAGTAGGATATGGTTGGATAGATACATTAAAATCTGTCGCTAACGAACAAATAACCGATGGCCAAATGGAACAAGCTAAATTCCGTTTTTCGATTCACACTCCCATGTCGAAAGAAGAATACCGATACAGAGAAATATTTTCTGAACTCTTTCCATCTGATTCAGCAGCGATGTGCGTACCATCGGTCAAGTCTGTGGCATGCAGCACACCAGAAGCATTGGCTTGGGATGCATCATTTCAGAATCTAAATGATCCTTCGGGAAGGGCAGTGAAAACGGTGCATAATGATGGGTATAAATAGAATAACATTTTATTGCAATACTTAAATCATGTTTATAGAAACTTCTCAAAAGTGTAGACTACTTTTCACTTCCATCAAATGAAAACCGAAAAATATTGAGTCATTGATTATCTATAAATGAAAGCCATCATTCACAGCACTTATGGTCCCTCGAAAGTTGCACAATTAGAGGAAATAGAAAAACCTATACCTGCTCACAAAGAAGTATTGGTTAGAGTTATATATTCTACTGTAAATCGGACCGATTGTGGCTTTCGAAGTGCTGAATATTTTATTTCGAGATTTTGGAGTGGCCTATTATGTCCAAAATATAAGACCTTAGGTTGTGAGTTTTCGGGCGAAGTAGAAGCAGTCGGTAAGGGTGTATCGTTATTCAAAAAAGGAGACCGTGTATTTGGGTACAATGACAAAAATTTGGTGGCCATGCCGAATTTACGATTATTGGTGAGGACGATAACGTCTAGCTGATTCCATCAAATATTAATTTTGAATTAGCGGCGGCGGCTACAGAAGGAGCGCACAACGCGCTTTGCAATATAAGAGCATCAAAAGTCTCTAACGGGCAAAACGTATTGGTATACGGCGCAACTGGCGCAATAGGATCAGCGGCGGTCCAGTTACTTAAATATTTTGGAGCTTATGTTACCGCAGTTTGTAATACAAAAAATTTGGATCTCGTAAAGTCACTTGGTGCTGACGATGTGATCAATTACGAAACACAAAATTTCACTCACACGCGATTACGTTTTCATTTTGTTTTTGATGCGGTTGGAAAAACTTCCTTTTCCGCATGTAAACCCCGTCTAACAGAAAAAGGTGTGTACATTTCAACGGAATTGGGCAAGAATGGTCAAAATGTTTTTTTGGCAATTGTGGGTGCAATTTTCAAAGGAAAAAAAGTTCTGTTCCCCATTCCTAAGATCAATAAACAGGATTTAGAATTTCTAAGTGAACTCATGAGGCTTAAAAAATTTAAACCTGTTATTGATAGAATCTATAAGCTAGAAGAAATTGTTGAGGCTTACGAATACGTGGAAAGTGCAACAAAAACTGGTAATGTATTATTAAAGATCGGTGAATAAAAAAGTTTTGCCGCTTCCATTACATGCGATCAAAACAATATGCAAAACGAAAATCCTGGTTTAAGCACAAAAGAGGTTGTAGAAAAACTGCGACAACATGGCTATAATGAAATGCCCGGCTCTAGTTCAAAAAACGTCTGGCATATTGCAATAGAGGTTATAAAAGAGCCAATGTTTATGCTGCTCCTCACCTGTTCTACACTTTACATTATTCTAGGCGACTATACTGAAGGAGTTATTTTGACCTCATCAGTATTTTTGATTATTGGTTACACTTTCTATCAGCATCGCAAAAACGAGAAAGCACTTGATGCATTAAAAAAACTCGCATCTCCTAGCGTACTTGTAATTAGAGATGGGATAGAAAAAAAAATTCCGGGACGAGAAGTTGTGCCGGACGACGTCGTAATATTACACGAAGGAGGTCGCGTACCTGCCGATGGATTTGTATTCGAATGTATTAACTTAACCGTTGATGAGTCACTTCTTACAGGCGAATCAGTGCCTGTAGTGAAAAGCAATAATTTCCAAAATCCGGAATCAAATAGGGTATTCAGCGCCACGCTTATCGTTCAAGGAAAAGGAATGATGAAGGTTGAAGCTACAGGTGTTAACACAAGTTTTGGTAAAATAGGCAAATCGCTCCAGAGTATAGAGACGTCACCCACGCGGCTTCAAACTGAAATGAAAACGCTTATCAAAAATTTATTCATCATAAGTGCTTTTCTGAGTTTGCTTGTGGTAATTGCCTTCTATTTCACTAGAGGTAATCTTATTCAATCATTACTAAATGGCTTGGCGGCCAGCATGGCCATGTTACCGGAAGAATTCCCAGTCGTTCTCACCGTTTTTCTCGCAATAGGTTCGTGGAGATTATCGCAAAAAAATGTGCTAACAAGAAAATCTACTGCAATTGAAACACTCGGATCAGCTACAGTCTTGTGCAGTGATAAAACCGGAACCATCACTCAAAACAAAATGGAAATTGCTACAATTTTTGTTGGTGCTACACTTATTCCAAAAAAATCTTTCCGTGTAAATAACTTGAATCTTGAAGATTTAATCAACGCAGCCAATTTCGCATCTCAAAAAAACTCAATCGATCCGATGGAAAAGGCAATACTTGCGATTTATTCGGAAATGTCTTATGCAAAGAATCCGTCTTCTAAATTGATTCAAGAATACCCCTTGAGTAAAAATCTTTTTGCAATGACTAGAGTAATACAACGCAATGAAGATCACCTCGAAGTCTTTTGTAAAGGTGCACCTGAAGCTGTACTTTCTATGTGTAAAATGCAAAAGGAAGAACGTTCAAATAAGCTGAAAAAGGTGCAAGAAATGGCCGCCCAAGGCCACAGAATTCTAGCCGTAGCAAAAAGTAATTGGAAAGAAAAAATATTACCTGAGAACCAAAACGATTTTGAATTCGAATTTTTAGGATTAATTGGTTTTGAGGATCCTATTCGTCCAGAAGTTCCTGAGGCAATCCAAGATTGTAATCGCGCTGGAATAAAAGTGATAATGATTACAGGTGATTATCCTGCAACTGCATTGAGTATCGCACAACAAGTAGGCATGAAGTCAGAAGGACAAGTGCTAACAGGGGCAGATATTCTATCGATGTCAGATGAAGAATTGCGAAATCGTATAAAATCAGTAAACATTTTTGCACGCATCATTCCTGAGCAAAAACTACAAATCATACAAGCTTTAAAAGCAAATGGAGAAATAGTTGCAATGACTGGTGACGGAGTAAATGATGCTCCAGCATTAAAAGCAGCAGATATAGGAATAGCGATGGGCGGCAAAGGCACTGACGTTGCTCGCGAAGCGTCATCACTTATTGTACTTGACGATAATTTTGCATCAATTGTTGATGCTATTCGATTGGGCAGAAAAATTTTTGACAACTTACAAAAAGCGATGGCATACATCATTGCCATTCATATTCCAATTATTGGCTTAACACTTATTCCCGCTTTTATTTCATCAATCCCATTGTTGCTGTTGCCTTTACACATTGTATTTATGGAGTTAATTATTGATCCTGTATGTTCTATAGCATTTGAATCAGAACAAGAAGAGGTTGGAATTATGTCACGACCACCACGTGATCCCAAAAAAAAATTCTTCGGGTTTCAAAAAATTATAAGCAGTGTTGCTAGAGGTTCATTGTTATTGGCAATAGTAGTCGGAGTTTATATCCTGTCACTGAAAGAAGGCCATACAGAAGGCGAAATAAGAGCCATTACATTTTCATCGCTTATTATTGGAAATATATTTCTCATATTGACTTCACTTTCTAAAACCAAAAACTTCATTTCGGTGTTGAGCGAAGGGAATAAAGCTTTGCTGATAATTATCGCCATTGCTTCGTCGATGCTGTTTCTAACTCTTTATGTGCCGTATCTTCAAGGACTATTTAAATTTGAGAATCCCGGTCTCTATCATTTTTTAACTTCGATCGCCGGAGCATCTATGATGTTGCTTATTCTGGAGATAATAAAGTTTTTAAGGCAAAAAAAATCTCTTCCAGTTGCAACACAGATCGATTCAATTTGATTTTATAGTGACTTATGAATACCTCAAAATTCAACAGTAAACGTTCATCCAAATCATGTTATATAAAGTGACAACTATTTCAACAATAAAAAATCGCTGTTAATCGTGTATCTTTAAAAAGCATTGAGAGCTTTACAAAATTCTTTTTATCCAATACACGATTCGAGACTAGGCCTAAGAATGATAAAATTCTGTTACACGAAAAACACAAAATGAGACAATGGTGGTTGTTTGCATCAGTTATTATTTTCACTTTAGTTCTAATTGGATAAGCAGTTTTGTTTTTGATTAGAAATCAATTTGAACGAAATGTTGACATCACTTCTTTCGAAATCTTTATTCTACTTCTTCTTGCTGAAATACATACGAGGTTGCTTGTAATGCAGCGTTTAAAAACCAAAATAAAGGCGGCTGGAATTTATGTTCGACTTTTTCCTTTTCAAATTTCGCTCAAATATTACGTTTGGCACAATCTAAAAAAAGTGCCCTTAAGAAAATATAACCCCATTATAGAGTTTGGAGGTTGGAGACTATAAGGAACTTCAAAAAAAAGCAATCAATTTGTCCGGTAATATTGGTCTTCAACTTTAAATTCAGAATGGTCATGGATTGCTAATCGGAACTAACAAGGAATCTGAACTTACCACAACACTAAAAATTTTAAATCAATATCGGGCTTAAACGGCAATAGTTATGTTCCTAAATTATACTAGTTGTAATAATTAACTGGTCCAAAGATTTTGATAATATTACAATGGTATTTACCGCTATAAAAAATAATTGTCCAATGAGCCCACTGATGAAATTATATCAATTGTATTTACAAAATTGTCCAAAAGACTTTTTTTATAATTCAATGATAATGCCGGGGCTTCATACAAATAGTATAATGAGGCATAGCG
>Ga0105048_10020631_pt1 | contig 10051 bp, 8 predicted proteins | sample MAT05_FD_78382 | JGI IMG/M metagenome (GOLD analysis project Ga0105048, IMG submission 78382) | Freshwater microbial communities from Lake Fryxell liftoff mats and glacier meltwater in Antarctica - MAT-05 | ecosystem: Environmental > Aquatic > Freshwater > Ice > Liftoff microbial mat | place... | reverse complement strand
CGCTTCCGCCAGGCACCACTCTCGACCTTCAATTCATCGGCGGCGCCGCCATCAAACCGATGCTCTACGGTGCGAGCCCTCGAGCGCTCGCTTCATAGGGGCCGATACGGATCGCGTGGGTTTCAGCCTGCGCCGAGCACCGGGTTGCCGTTCATCGATGTCACCAATCCTCCAGTACCGCTGGGTCAGAATCGGGCGTTGTTGGCAGAAGTGACAGCGTTGGCGGCCAACCCATTTCTGAACCTCGATGCGAACCACACCCAACTGACCAGCGCAGAGTGGAATCTCGCGCTCGTCTATCTGCCGACCTTCGGGCCCGAAACGCAGAAGGCCATTGTGCAGCTGAGAACGATTTACGGGGGCGTGGCGCCACGCGAAGCGCATTTGCCTCTTGAAGCGATTTCTCTCTGGCCGAGCCCCAAGGTCGAGGTGACCGAGGCGCTGCTCTCGTTGGTGGGCAATGCCACCTATAATCGAGCGCCAGCCGCAGGTGTGCTGCTGGTTGACTCGTTGAATGCCGCGTTGGCGCACTCGACTGAATTCACGCCCTCGGCCGTGAGTGGTTTGGGGCAGCTGAAGACGCATCTCGACTTCGTGCTCGCCAGGTCACTGTCGCGCGACGCATTTGGGCGATACTTCGCAGAACAGGCGGTCGGTGTTACCGAGCTGCGAGCAAGCTCCGAGCTGTCGGCGGCGTTGCGTCGAGCCGGGGTGTCGATTGACAGGCTCACCGCAGCGGACGGAGGCGATGGGCTCGTCGATGGCAGCGATTGGGAAACGTTGTTCACCAATCTGGCGGGTGCCCGAAACGCTCTTGAGCTCAAGAATGCGAATGGCCGGTCGACGCCGATGGGCGATGTGGTGAGCGCACTGTCTACACTTGCTTCGAGGCCCTCGATGATACCGGGCCTCCCACCGCGATTGGTGGCGGTGCGTGAGAAGCTCATCAACGGTGGTCGACCCTACTTCAACGCGCCGTACCCTCCCGATGAGACGATACCCGCGGCGGTGAAAGCGATGAAGCTGGTGCTGCCATTTGCTCAGGGAGCGAAGGTCGTCTGCTCGCAATCAAACAATTCGATGTTCACTCCGGCGACGCATGGGCCCAGCTCTTTGCGATACGCCCTCGACTTCGAAGCACCAGATCAATCGGCCGGGCTGCCAGTGACAGCCGCGACGGGCGGTACGGCGTACGTCTACGGCGGTGGGCGGCCCAACAAAGGTGACAACTACGGGCTGGGCAACTTGGTGATCATTGACCACCACAACGGCTACGCCACGCTCTACAGCCACCTCGGCGCGGCCGCCGTGCGAACCGGGCAGACCGTCAGAACCGGCCAACGTGTCGGAGCAGTCGGAGACACCGGCCTCGCGGGCAGCAACCATCTTCACTTTCAAGTGGTCAAGTTGCTGCGAACCCCAGACCCCGCAAGCGAGACGTACCAGGCAGAGCCAGGCGGCGCGCCTCCGAGAGAGCCACCCTTTGGTGCCGCGGTGCGGTACTTGATGGAGGCGAAAGATGTGACGGCTGGCGCAGGCACCACCCGCATCGATTCGACTCAGTTCCACGGAGGCGAGAGCGGCTACTTGCCACTCAACGCACGGACCTACTCGCGATAACATTGTGCAGCTCTCTGAGCGTTCTCGCGCTGCACGGCATGGTCGAAATCGTCGTGGGCCTGGCGCTGGTCGAGTTCGACCTGGGCGCAGCAGGCCGCATCTTTTACACCGCATTCGGGGCGGTGCTCATCATCGTCTGGCTTCTGACCGTGCAGCTCCGGCCTCTTCGAGACGAGACCGGAGCTGAGCGTAGAGCGGGCTTCTCAACTCTGCGGCACCTTGAACCCGGTGAGCTCGCGCGCGATCGCGGCGATGCCATCGAGCGGTACGCGCAACACCAGGAGCCTCTGGGTGACGGTTGCTTTGGCACCCTTCACGCCAGAGCGCTTCACCGCTTCGCCGACGGCCTTTGCTGCGGGCGACGGCTTCCTCGGCTTCGCGACATTGACGGGGAGCTGAGCGACGGCCAACGCGAGCTCCTGCCGGGTGATGGTGGTCAGAGACTTGGTCACCGCGTCACCGTCGACCTTGAAGGAGATTCGCAGCTTGGTGAAATCGACCGAGCTCGCGCTCTCGATGGGCTTGCCGCTCTCGCCCTCGAGGTAGGCGATGGCGAGGTTGAGCCGAAACACGCCGATGCCTCGAATCTCGTCAACGGTCGCGAGCTTGACGATGCGAATGGCTCGCTGCGCAGCTTGCGGGCTCTCCTGCATTTCGCCCTCGAAGAACGCCTTGTCGGTGGCATACCCGCCGGCCAGATACAGCGGAGGGTCGTGCTCGACGATCGCTGCAGCCGCCAGGTACCGCTCGCGCCAGGTGGTTGCGCCCGTCGCCGTGGCTCTTCGCAGGTCGGTGACCTTCTCGGTGTATTGGCGCTTCAAACCTGCGTTGACCCTGACCTTCACGGGGCGGGTTTCGGTGTTGTCTTGCGGCATCTGGTGCTCCTTGCGTTGGTGCCCCGAAAAATTCGGGGCCCATTACACGCACGAGCCTCCATTTAGATTCACTGAGCGACGCTCTTTTTTCGCGAGCAATCGATTCGAAGTTCGACGCAATCGATTGATCGTCAGATCGTACGCGCCGCCAACTCGACCCGGTGTTCTCTCAACTGAACACGCGTGTTCATTCGACTGAACACGGGGTCGAGTTGCTTCACGGACAGGCGCTGGCAGGCAACAGGCCACTGAGCAACCCGCGTGATGGGATGGGATGCCCACCGGGGAAGTCGGTCACCTGCTTCCCACGTCACTCCCTCGGTGCTGGTCAGCTTTTCCCGCTGTTGAACGTCACAAACTCGGAGCCGGTGAAGAACACGCTCGAAGCTCAATGACCACGCCAGTGATCAGCTCCTGCGACGCACTCATTGACGAAGGCAGGTCGAGCCGCGAAATGGGCTTCTCCGGAATTCGACTCTATTGTCGACCGATGCCGCCTCAGGGCTCAAACCTGCGCCTCTATCGACGGCTGCTGCTGTTCGTCGGGGCCATCTACCTGCTGTGGTGGCTCGCGGTTCGATTCATTCTGCCCAGCGCCTTCAACCCGCTTGGCAGTCGACTGGCGGTGGTGCTGGCGATCTGGTGCGTGGGGCTGGCCAGCTTCGTCAGCGAGGCTGCGCGTCGTCACCTCACCTCGCTCTTCGTGGCCGGGCTGTGGCTGCTGACGGCGCACTACTTCTATCTCTCGTACGGCAACGGGTTCGATCACAACTGGGTGGTCGGCGCGTTCATCACGGTGAGCGCGATCAGCCTGGCAATCTTCTCGCGGGGGGCGCTCTTCGCGTACTCCGCCTTCACCCTCTCGCTGTCCATCGCCGCGGTGGTTGCGCTCCCGGCGTTGCGCGACTCGGTGTTTTTGCCCGGCGTCTTCACGGTCTTGCTGCAGGCCAACATCGGCATGCAGTCGCGCCTCAGGGTGCTCAAGAGCCTCGAAGAGAGCACTCAGCGCTTTCGCTTGCTGTTCGACTCGACCTTCGAGGGCATCTTGATTCACGAGCACGGGCGGGTGGTGCAGGCGAACGACGCGGCGGTGAGGTTACTCGGCTTCCAGAACGACGAGCTGGTCGGCCGTCAGGTGCTCGACCTGGTGCCGGTCGACGAGCATGCCCTGCTGGGTGACGCGCCTGATCAGAGCGCGCCGGTTCAGGTGCAGGTGGTGAAAAGAGACGCAAGCCCCATCGACCTCGAGGTGCGCGGCAAGCCGCTGGGCGACGGGAGCCAGCAGGCGAGGTTGCTGAACCTGCGCGACGTGAGCGAAGAGAAGCGGCAGGCGGCGGCGCTGAAGCGGTCGAACGAGGCGCTCGAGCGCAGCAACATCGAGCTCCAGCGCTTCGCCTTCGTGGCCTCACATGATCTCCAGACCCCGCTGCGGAGCATCGGCAGCTTCATCGGCTTGCTCCAGTCGACCTACGGAGAGTCGCTCGATGCGGTGGCCAACGATTGGCTGGGCCGGTCGCAGCAGTCGGCCAAGCAGCTGCAGACGGTGATTCACGACCTGCTCGAGTACTCGCAGCTCGAGACCAACGCCCGGCCCTTCTCGCCGGTGCCGATGGCCGAGGTGCTCCAGCACACCAAGACCCTGCTCGATGCGGTCATCACCGAGTCGAAAGCCGAGCTCACCTACGGGGAGCTGCCGATGGTCGAGGGCGACCGTTCGCAGCTGGTGCAGCTGATGCTGAACCTGCTCGGAAACGCCATCAAGTACCGCGGCACCGAGCCTCCGCGTGTTCACGTCTCGGCCGAGCCGGAGGGGCTGGGCTGGCGGTTCGCGGTGAAAGACAACGGCATCGGCATCGCCCCGAAGCACCAGCAGCAGATCTTCGAGATCTTCAAGCGGCTGCACGCCGCCAAGGAGTACTCCGGCACCGGCATCGGGCTGGCGGTCTGCCGCAGGGTGGTGACGCGCCATGGCGGGCGAATCTGGGTTGAATCAGAGCCTGGTCATGGGAGTACGTTCTCCTTCACTTTGGAGAAGGAGCCGTACCCGTGAGCGCAGGAGCATTCGCACCAGGCCGCCCAGCCGTCGTATTGCTGGTCGAGGACAATGAGAATGACGTCGAGCTCACCCGACTCGGCTTTCTGCGCTCGAAGCTCGCGGTCGACCTGCACCACGTCGGCAACGGTGAAGAGTGCCTGGGCTACCTTCGAAAAGAAGGCCCCTACGCGAAGTCGCCGACGCCTGATCTGATTTTGCTCGACCTCAACATGCCGAGGATGGATGGGCTCCAGGTGCTCCGCGAGGTGGGGCAAGACGAGGCCCTGAAGCACTTCCCCATCGTGGTGCTGACGTCGTCGAAGAGCGATGAAGAGGTTACCAAGTCGTACAAGCTGCGGTGCAGCTCGTATCTGGTGAAGCCCATCGACTTCGACGGCTTCGCGCAGATGATTCGCTCGCTCAATGACTATTGGTTCACGCTGGTGGTGCTGCCACCGAAGGTCGGCTGATTCAGGCGAAGCAGAACAGCCTGGCCCACTCACGCTCGTTCGAGACCTGCGATTCGAGCGCGAGCGCGACGCCCAGCGAGCCGTTGAGCAACGAGAAGCGATCTCGGGTCGCGCTGAGAAACCGAGGCACCAACCCATACCAGCGAAGCGCGGCTTCTTTCGCCGCAGGCTCGTCATCGAAGCTCGAGAAGATCAGGGCCGCTCCCGCAGCTCCGTGACAGAGTGCGGCATCGACGACCAACGACTCCTCGAGAGAGACGCGCGCCGCTGAACGCACCGCTTCGATTGCTGCGGCCTCCACATCGGCTCGACCGAGGGCGCGTCCGGCGTATCGCAACGCGAGCGCTGTGCTCAAATCGCTGTAGCACCAACCCAGCCGCCCCTCCTTGCCTCCAGCGACGTAGGTGTAGATGAAGGGCCGGGCGACTTGACGATGCGAGAGCAATGCATCGACGGCCGAGACCAACAGCGTGCGCTCTCGCTCCGCGCCCCAACCGCGCCCGACCACGCGAGCGAGCACCAGAACCACGCCTGCGTGACCGTGAGCGAGGCCTAAGTCGTCTGACCACCAAGCACCGGCCGCCGAGAGTCGATCGAGCAGCTTCGCCCGGCTCGTCAGATTGATCGCCGAGTCGGGCCGCTCGAGCAGATACAGCAGGTGCCCGCCGATGCCATCGGTCAAGTCGTGCCGCATCTCAGCGTTCGCTTCGAGCGTGGCCAGCACCCCGGCATCGGTGCTTTCGGCCAGATCCGTTTCGTCGCCGAGCAGTCTCAGTGAATGCTGCAATGCCAGGCTAAACCCCAGCCGGCCAAACAACCCGGGCGTCGTCGAGTCGCCGCTCGTCAATGCATCGATGGCCCGTTGAATGAGCTCACCCCAATCGACCTCGAGCTCACGACGTTGCGCAACGGTGCTCAGCAGCAACACCAGGTTGGCCAAGTCGAAGGGGCTGCTCAGACCCGGCGACAGTATGACGAGCTCCGAGACGAGGTCGTCGACGAGCCCGGTCTCGCTCATGACTGCTCGGGCGTCACCGAAGGCGCGCTGGGGGCGGGCATGCTCACCGCTTCGACCAGCGGGCCCGTGCGTTTTTGCATCGTGCTCGCCAGCAAGGCCCGTGGCACGGAAATGCCGCGCACGATGGGGTCGCTCGCTGCGATTTCGAGCTTGGCCGGCCCGTCATACGCGTAGACCGTCACCACGCCGGGGTACCGGTGTCGACGACGCCGCGCATGCCCCAGGTCGGGCCCAACCAAAACCCATCGAAGATGGTTGACCAGCCAGCGGGGTGTAGGCCGTTGGGTCGTCGATCAGATGCTCCACGACCCCGACGCGGCAGTGTCGGTTGAAGGTGCGCGTCACCCACAGCGCGAGGCCCGGGGTCGGTTTCACCATCACGCCCGACCAGATCAAGATGCGCTTGCCGTCGAGCGCGATAGCCGCATCGTGCGAGCTTCGATCATCGAGGCCGAAGCGCACGGCGACCCTCGAGCGCTTGACCGTAACCGCTGCGTGGATCATCAGCTGTGAGCCACCCAGGGTTCCTGCGCGTTTGTCGAGGGTGCACCACCCGGGCATGAGCTCCCACCCTTCGAATGCGATCGTCGGAATCGAAAGCCCCATGGGCGCAGATCCTACGGCACTCCTCTACTGTCTCAAGAACCGATTGTGGCTGCGCTTGGTGTGAACTGAGATCTCAGCGAGACGACGTACCGCTGCTCACCTTCTCACCAGACGGCCAAAGACTGGTTGGGTTTCATAGGGCGCGCGCACTGCTGCAATCAGGAGCGGTGTTCGCACCGCTCATCGACGTCGCGAGCGGGCAGGTCATCGCCAAGCCAGAGACCGGCAGTCACAAGGGCCAGGCCGCGAGCTTTTCGCCCGATGGGCAACGCCTGGCGATCACCCGGTCGCCCCGACCGTCATCGTGTGGATGCACGTCTGGGCGTGGCGGGAGCAGAGAGAGTTCGCCACCTGGGTCGCTCACGGCAATCAAGGCCTCTCGGCGGTCTTCGAGCAGCACGACCAATCGATTCTCTCCGCCGGTCGCGATCAGCAGGTCGCGCTGTGGAATGCGAGCGCCGGAGCGCTCATTCGCCGTTTCTCAGGCCACACCGAAGGCGTCGGCGGCGCACCTCAGCCCCGACGGCCGGCTGATGGCCAGCATTGATCACGCCGGAGCCCTCTTCGTTTGGGATTTGGTCGCCGGGTGGCCGATCGATCGAATTCTGACCGGTGGCGGCCCGGGCGATGTCTTGTGGCTCGCCGATGGTCGATTGATCACCGCCCTGGCCGCCGACGCCCCGGCGATTGGGCCTGCCTCGGAGCTCTGGGCCTCAACGGCAACGTCGTCGAGCCTCGTGCCCCTTCGGGCTGCGATCATTGGCGCGCTCCGAGATAGAGCGGTGTCGTCGCGTTGTCAGCTGGCGGTGCCCCGGGTGATCAGCGTGTCGATTGCGGCGGTGGGCGGCAAAGTGCCGAAGCACGCACCGTGGTCATCACCCAGGCGCGACGCACAGAACGAGTCGGCCACGGCGCTGTTACCGGCTCTGACCAGAATCGAGGCCTGCAACGCCAGCGTCATGCGCTCGACCACCCGGCGCGCTCGCAGCTCGAGGGTCGAGCGATCATCGAAGGCCTTGAGCAAGAACCCGGTCTCGCGATCGAGGTGGGCGTTGGCGCCCTTGGCCTCGGTCAGCTCGGTGAAGAACGCGCTCTGCGTCTCGGGCTCCTTGGCCAAGGCCCGCAGCACGTCGAGGCACTGAATGTTGCCGCAGCCCTCCCAGATGGAGTTGAGCGGCGCCTGCCGATACAGCCGCGGCAAGCTCGACTCTTCGACGTAGCCGGCCCCGCCCAGACACTCTTGCGCCTCGTTCACCAGCACCGGCGCTCGCTTGCACACCCAGTACTTGCCCAACGCAGTGCCCAAGCGTGCCAGCGCCGCCTCGTGGGCATCGCGCGCGCGCCCGTCGACAGCTCGAGCGACGCGCAGCGACAACGCGGTCGCGGCCTCCACCTCGAGCACCAGGTCGGCCAGCACGTTTCGCATCAGCGGCTGATCAATCAGCTGCTTGCCGAACGCCTTGCGGTGCTGCGCGTGATGCAGTGCTTGCACCGTCGCCTGTCGCATCAACCCGGCCGAGCCCACCATGCAGTCGAGTCGGGTGAGCGAGACCATCTCGAGAATGGTGGCCACGCCGCGGCCCTCGTCGCCGATGCGCTGGGCGAAGGCGCCCTGAAATTCGACCTCGCTCGAGGCGTTGCTCCAATCACCGAGCTTGTCTTTGAGCCGTTGAATTCGAATCTCATTGCGGCTGCCGTCGGGGCGAAAGCGCGGCATCAAGAAGCAGGTGATGCCGCCCTCAGCGTACGCCAGCACCAGCCAGGCGTCTGACATCGGCGCTGAGAAGAACCACTTGTGGCCGATGATCTCGTAGCTCCCGTCGGGCTGCAGCGTGGCGCGGGTCGAGTTGGCCCGCACATCGGAGCCGCCCTGCTTCTCGGTCATGCCCATGCCCATGGTGCAGCCGCGCTTGCCCTCGGCAGGCATCGAGCGCTCGTCGTACTCCAGCGAGGTCACCCGCGGCAGCCACTGCTCGGCCAGCGCGGCGTTGTGGCGGAGCGCCGGCACCACCGCCGAGGTCATCGTCAGCGGGCAGCAGGTGCCACTCTCGGCCTGGTAGCTCATGTAGAAGAGGGCTGAGCGGGCCACCTGCCCGCCGGGCTGCTGCTCGTGCCGCCAGGCGTAAGAATGAATGCCGTGCGCCATCGCGAGCTCCATCGCCCGGTGGTACGCGGGGTGAAACTCGAGCTCGTCGATTCGGCGCCCGTTTCGGTCGAAGCTGCGCAGCCTGGGCTTGTGCTCGTTGGCGGTGAAGCCGAGCTGCATCAGCTCGCCACCAGCGACGGTGCCGTAGGCGGTGAGGTCTGCCGCCGCCCAGCCGCCGCCTTCTCGCGCCACCGCCTCACGCAGTGCGAGGTCGCTCGAAAATAGGTTGGAGTCGCCCAACGGTGGCACCTGGTTCTCGACCTGGTGGGTCGTAAAGCGTTCGAGCGCGGCCATGACGCGGGTTTCTACACCATGGGCCCACCGTCGCACCGCCTCTGGTTTTCGGCTAACCCCTCGGGCCCATGCTCGTGTCACTGCTGCAAGTCGAAGCTGCCTACGACGAGACGCCCGTGCTCCACGGCGTTTCGCTCGAGGTCGCGGCTGGCCAGCTGTGGGCGGTGCTGGGCCCCAACGGTGCGGGCAAGAGCGCCTTGGCCAAGCTGCTGGTGGGCGCGCTCCACGCTTCGCGAGGCACGGTCACGGTGTGCGGGCATGACGCGGCCCTCACTCCGGCGCAGACCCTGGCGCGTGAGGTGGCCTGGGTGCCGCAGACCGTGGCCGATGACTCGGCCTTCACCGCGCTCGAGCTGGTGCTGATGGGGCGCACGCCGCACCTCGGCGCGTGGGGCCTGGTGGGCAGCGCCGATGTGGAGAGCGCGAAGCAAGCCCTCGAGCGGCTAGGCGTCGCGGGGTTGGCTCAGCGGCCCCTCGCGCATCTCTCGGGAGGCGAGCGACGCCGGGTGTTTCTGGCGCGGGCCCTGGTGCAGGCACCGAAGCTGTTGGTGCTCGACGAGCCCACCGCTTTTCTCGACGTGCGCCACCAGACCGAAGCGCTGGAGGTGGTGAAGGCCCTGCGCTCGCCGACCCTGGGTGTGGTCGCCGTGCTCCACGACGTGAACGTGGCCGCCCGCTTCGCGACCCACGCGCTGCTGCTGAAGGAAGGGCGGGTGTTGGCCAGCGGCCCGACCGAGCAGGTGCTCACGCCCGGGCTGCTCTCTTCGCTCTACGACGTAGAGATGCGCTTCGCGCCGGCGTGGGGCCCCGCATGAAGCGGCGATGGGCGTTCGCGGTTCTGATCTCAACGCTGTTTCACCTGGGCCTGGTGGCCGGCGTTCGAGCGTTGATCTCCCGAGTGCATCGACAAGAGCTCGAAACAGCCCCACCCCCGCGCCAGGCGCAGCCGTCACCGACCAAGCTCGTCGAGTTCATTCGCATCGGGCT
>Ga0105048_10020628_pt1 | contig 10053 bp, 8 predicted proteins | sample MAT05_FD_78382 | JGI IMG/M metagenome (GOLD analysis project Ga0105048, IMG submission 78382) | Freshwater microbial communities from Lake Fryxell liftoff mats and glacier meltwater in Antarctica - MAT-05 | ecosystem: Environmental > Aquatic > Freshwater > Ice > Liftoff microbial mat | place... | reverse complement strand
TCGGCAGGATCACCCTCGATCGGACCGCAGACGAGCGTGACGTCGGGATAGGTCGCCTTGCCGGTGGCGAGGACGCGCACCTTCTGGTCCGACTGAAATGCCACGCACCCAGGCTGCCGCGCGGCGCCGATGCGCAGGGCCAATGCATTGTGCCTGCGAGAGCCGCCGGCCATCGCCCAGATCTCGCCATCCTCGATTCGTGTTTGAGCCCGCTGTCGCGCTCGTACGCCACGTACTCGGGGACTGCGGGGCCCGCTACGCGAGGCAGGTGGGCTGTTTCACTTCTCGGTGCAGCCGTGCTTCCCATCGTCCGCGTCGACCACCTTCCCGAGCCCCTCAGCCACCTGCCCGTACGTGTGAACGCCCGGATTGTCGTCCAGCCACTGGCTCCAGTACATCGTATTCTTGACTGCCCGGCACGAGGTGCCGGCAACACTGCTCGTGATCGCCTTCGATGCGGCGGTTGCTCGGGCCGCGACGCATCGGTCAATGGGGCCCAACGTCGTCCTCATCGTGCTCGACCGAAGCGCTGGGTGGAGCTCTGCGAGCGCGCGGAAGAGGCTGGCGGCTTGCCTAGGTTCGTGGTGCGCGAGGTCGAGGAGTGCCTGCGCTGCGGATTGCTCGAGCATGGCGGAGGGGCGAGCGCGGTTTCGAGTCGACGATCTGATCGAGCATCGAGCGACGTGTTCGCGTGCCTCCAGCTCACGCGGGCAGGCGCGCTGGGTGAGTGCGTTTTGGAGCACTGCAACGACGCCTGCATCACTGTCGAATCGCCGAGCTTCGGCGGCAGCAGCTAGAGCGCCTCTGTGGTGCGGGGTGTTGATCGGGGGCCGCACGGGCGCGACCCGTCGAGGCCCGCCCCCGGCCGCGGCCGAGCTACTGGGCTTCAGCGTCCATGCACAGCTCGCCTGTCGATGCCAATCGTGCCTGGGCTTCACCCGCCCGCGTTCTTGCCGTGCAGCCGAGCTAGCTCCTCTCGGAGCCGGGCAACTTCCGCGAGGGCGACTTCCTTCGCGGCTCGCTCGACTTCCTTCGCGGCTCGCTCGACTTCCTTCGCGGCCCGCTCGGCTTCTTTCGCCACACGCTCGGCTTCTTTCGCGGCGAGGGCGGCCTCTGCAGCGGTCAGCCAGAGCTGGGCCCCTGCACGGTCTTCGGCGACGCGAAGCCGTCGTCCCCCGTCGGTCACCACAATCCAGGCGTCGAGCTCCTCGGAGCGGGCCGGCCCATCGCCGGCATATGCCCTCCGGAAACTTCCCGCTGCATCGCGTCTCCAGACCTGCAAGACGCTCGGCCCGCCACGCGTGTTGGGCCCTGCGAGCAGCGGGTCGAACACCCAGAGCTCACGCGTGCCGCTGGCCGCGTACCGCTCGGGCCCGTCACCGTAGTCCTTGTCGGCGTTGCTCTCGCTCACGACCTCGACGGCTACGCGGGGTGCATGATGTCCGGCCTTCCACGTGCAAAGGCTGGTTGCGTCCTCGCCCTCCGGCGGAGCGGGCTCCACCAGATAGATATCCGGATCGACACCTTCGCGAGGCGACGCGGCGTTCCAGCGCAGCGCGATGTTGCGACCGATCAGAGCGTCACGGCGCGCTCGGTCCTTCCAGGCCAGCAGCACCTCGACGAGCAGCAGGATGATGGCGTCGTGCAGCGGGGTTTCGGGCAAGTCCTCCTCCTCGAGCAGCCAGCGCTCGCTGCGCTCTGGTACCTCGTACACCACCTCCACCCGCCGCGCGGTGCTCGTCATTGCGAAAGCATAGCTGCAGCCCACCCGCCGTGCAGGGGCCTCGTGCGACCTGATGATGTTCAGCCCAGCCTGGGGCGCCCTGCCTCGCCCGCGATCTCGCCCCGGGCTGCCGCACCCCCGATCCCTGAATAAATTCCCCTTGCGAGCTGAGGCGCCAGGCGCTTCGGACGATCCGCAGACGGAGATCGATTCGTGACAAGCGCGACGACCGGCTGCAGATCGCAGACGAGCGTCCGCGCGATCGAACCGCGGCTTTCGAAGCTGACGATCGATATGGCTACAGCCTCGCGCGTGCCTGGGCTGCGCGTTTCGCTGGACGGCTCCAAGCTGCCGAATATCGCGCTGGGTGTGCCCATGTCAGTCGACGTGGGTGATCACAAGGTCGAAGCCACTGCAAGTGTGCGGATCGCGAGCGGATAGCAGGAGCAGGGAAAGAAGGCGACGGGCGCGAAGCCCGGGCGGCTCGACCCGGACCAGGCGGTGCCTGACCCGAAAGCACAGCGTAACTTCACCGATCCCGAGTCGCGATCATGCCTGACGGCGCCCACAAGGGGGCGTTCGTCCAGGCGTATAACGCGCAGATTGCCGTCGACAGCGAGGTCTAGACCTAGCCACAACGGGTTCCGAGGCCGGTGCGCCGACTGCGCCTGGCGGACAACATCGGGCGCCGTAGCAGCGGGTAAGTCGCACCGGGAGGCCCACCCTGGATTCTACCCTCCCCAGCGCGGAGCGCGCGCGCAGCCCATCCGGAGATGGCTGCCCATTCCGCACCGCGACAGCCACCCTCGCTGCCAACACTCCCGCTGGCGGTGCGTTCAACGACCGATCCGACGCTTCCGGCCCACCGCGAGCGATAGTCTACATTTTACCCTGCTCGAGGCAGTGCGCCTTGCGCACCGCGAAGCTCACCATAGCCGTCACGCTCCCCCGCTCGGTGCGGTGCGCGGCTCCGCTGCGAGGCGTCCCCGGCCTGCTCCAGCTGAGTCACACCTTGGCGTAGCTGCCCTCACGCCGCTTCAAGAGCGCCCCTCCATTGGCAACGAAGCCCTCATCCCGAAACGCCCACGCAAGTGGGCTCTTTGGCGCTTCATCACCGTCGATCGCCGCAATCGAAAGCACCCGCCGCCCATCGTTCGTCCACGCAGACAGCGTGCGCGCGACGGCGTTGAGCACCCGGGCCCGATCGGGGTCTTCAGCTGGCAAGAAGGTCGCCAGCTGCTGCTCGCCGCGACCCAGAAACGCAGCCAGCTCGCCATTGACCAGCACGACATGCGCGCCGGTCGCGCGAGCCGGCCGCGCGCCTTTCGCCTCCGGCCAGGGCACACTCGCGCCGTACGGGTTCGCTGGGTCCATCGCGGCCAGGCGAATCGCCTCGACCTCGCGCGGTGGCTCGCGCAGGGCGCGCAGCTGCTCTTCGATGCCAGCGCGGGAGAACTGGGCGGCGCCGAGACCCTCGACGAAGTAGCCACGGCGGGCGCGGCCGCCCTCTTCCATCAGGCGCAGCACCGGGTAAATGGCGGAGAAGCCGCCCTCGATGCCTTCTGCGCTTGCGACCTCGCGCGTCAGCACACCATTGCGATCGAGCAGCAAATTGGTCAGCGCTGCAGCGCGGTCCGCGGGCGAAGCGGCAACGCCGACGGGCAACAGCGACCAGCGCCCTTCGCTGCCCGGGGGCAATGCGCGCCGCGTCCTGAAGCGTGCGGCCCGACCGTGGAGCGGCTCGCCGCTGCCGAGGCCGAAGCGGGAACGCAGCGGCAACGTCGTGTCATTGGTGACCAGCCCCGCGCCGACCAGGTCCCAGATGGCGTCCAGCACGTCACCGGCAAACGCCTGCACTTCAGCGACGATGTTCTGGAAGAACACAGCGCCGCGTGCGCGCAACACCTCCAGCACCTTCTCGGCGAGCGGGTGACCGATCGGGGCAGGCGGCGGGGCCAGCAGCGGCAGCCTGTCCACCAGATGAAACGCGATCTTGCCGTCGCCATCGCCGATGGCGCCCGACCCGCGCCAGACGATCTCTCCCGCGGCGCAGAGCTCATCCAAGAGCAGCGGGCTGAAGTTGCGCACGCGCGCCGGAAAGACATCGCCGAACCAGACGCTGGTCGGCAGCACGAGGCTCTCCAGCTTCTCGACAGCGGTGAGCAGTGCTTCGTGGCCGGCGCGCTTCTGGACGATGCCGTGATGCGAGATCAGAAAGCGCGCCAGTACAGAAGGCGGAACCGGTTCGACTGCCTTACGCAGGCGCGCCAGGCTGCGGCGCTTGATGGTGCGCAAGACGTCGGCGTCGACAAACTCTTCACCCGTGCCGCGGGGAGAGAAGCTGCCCATCACCAGCTTGCCGCTACCCACCAGCGCCAAGAGGGCTGCGCGCGCTACATCAGGGCCCAGACCGAAGCGCTTCTCCACTGACGCTGCTTTGAATGGACCGCGCTGTCGCGCGAAGCGCGCGACCAACGAGACCAATGCATTGGGAGACTTCTCCAGAAATACTGCAGGCACCCCCGATGGAGGGTTCACACCGAGGGCGTCGCGGTAGCGCCCTGCGTCCTCGACGGCAATGATTCTGGCCTCCCCGGCGATGCTGACTTGAAGTGCCCGCCTGGCCCGCACCAATTGATCGATGATCTCGTCGGCGCTGACGCCCGGGCTCACGCGAAGAGCGATCTCTGCTGCAGTCATGTCTCCGAGCCAGGACAGCTGATCATGCAAATGGTCGAGGTGGTCGATCAGGAGGCGCTTGCGAGAGACTTGCGCCTCTGTCTCGGCGATGGCCTCTTCATCCAGCAGCTCACGCAGCTCGATCTCTCCGAGTAACTCGCGCAGGCGCTCGGTGTCGAGCGTCAAAGCCTGCGCGCGCCGCTCGGCCAATGGCGCGTCGCCGTCGTAGATGAAGTTGGCGACGTAAGAGAACAACAGCGAGCTGGCGAAGGGTGATGGCGTCGTCGAATCGACGCGCAACACCCGCGTGGTACGCACTTCGATCTTGCGCAATAGATCGATCAGATTCGGCAGATCGAGCATCTCTTTCAGACACTCTCGATACGTCTCCAGCACGATCGGAAAAGAGCCGAAGCGCGACGCCACTGCCAATAGATCGCTCGCGCGTTTGCGCTGCGACCAGAGCGGCACTCTTTTGGTCGGCGAACGTCGCGGCAACAGCAATGCACGCGCGGCGTTTTCGCGGAAGCGCGTGGCAAACATGGCCGTCTTGTCGAGGCCGCGGGTGACCAGCATCTCGACGTCTTCGTGACTCGGAATGAAGACGTCGAGATCGGGCGCCGATTCGACGTCGGGCAGGCGAAATACGATGCCGTCGTCACTCCAGATGGCGTCGACTTCGATGCCACGCTCGTCGCGCAAAAAGGTGCTGACGGCCATCGCCCAGGGCGCCAACAGCCGCGAGCCGAGCGGGGAGAGGATACAGATTCGCTGGTCCCCCAGCTCGTCGCGGAAGCGCTCGATCACAACGACGTTGTCGCTGGGCACCTCACCTGTCGCTTCGCGCTGCTCGTGCACATAAGAGACGAGGTTCTTTGCGGCGCGCCTATCGAGACCATAGTCACGGTTGAGCTCGACCACGGCGGGCGCCTCTGCCATGCCGCTGATCTTGCGAGCCAAGGCGCCGATCTTGGCGCCGAGCTCTGCCGGTCGACCTGCGCGATCACCTTTCCAGAAGGGCATTTTGCCCGCCTCACCAGGGGCGGGGATGGCGAGCACGCGGTCGTGGCTGATGTCGGTGATGCGCCAAGACGACGCGCCCAGCAAGAACACCTCACCCACGCGCGACTCGAACACCATCTCTTCATCCAGCTCGCCAATGCGCACAGGCTTGCCGGCGCTATCGAGAAAGACACCGAACGTGCCACGATCTGGAATGGTGCCGCCGCTCAAGATGGCAATGCGGCGCGCGCCGTGTCGTGCTGTGAGCACCCCCGTCACGCGGTCCCATACGAGGCGGGCGCGCAGCTCGGCGAACTCGTCGGACGGGTAGCGCCCGCTCACCATATCGAGCACACCCTCGAAAGCAGAGCGCGGCAGATCGCGATACGGCGCAGCGCGTGTGCACAGCTCGTAGAGCTCCCGCTCCGGAATCGGACCCATCGACACGATCGCGACGATTTGTTGCGCCAATACGTCGAGCGGGTTCTCCGGAACGAAGGTGTGCTCCACCTCGCCCTCGGTCATCGCCTTCGCCGTCGCCGCGCAGGCCAACAGATCGGCGCGAAATTTCGGAATAATCACGCCCTTGGACACGGCAGACGCGCGGTGCCCCGAGCGACCGACGCGTTGAAGACCGGCGGCGGCGGTGGGCGGTGCCTCGATCTGGATCACCAGGTCGATGGCGCCCATGTCGATGCCGAGCTCGAGGGAGCTCGTGGCGATGATCGCCGGAATGCTGCCGGCTTTGAGCCGATCTTCGATGATGGTGCGCTGGTCGTGGGCGATCGAGCCATGGTGCGCAAGGGCGATCTCTTCGCCGGCAAGCTCGTTGATGGCGAGCGACAGACGCTCGGCCAGCCTGCGGCTGTTGACGAATACGAGGGTGGTGCCGTGCGAGCGAATCAGCTCGACCAGGCGTGGATAGATGCTCTGCCAGATCGACTTCGTCTCCGGTGAGCTGGGCCCGGTGTCGTCGTCTTTGTTCGTCAAGACGCGCATGTCTTCGACTGGCACCTCGATCGTGATGTCGAGCGCTCGCTTGCTGCCCGCGTCGACGATCTCGACAGGGCGCGGCACGTTTTTGCTGGCATAGCCGCCGAGCACGCGGGCGATCGGCTCGAGCGGACGCACCGTCGCCGACAGACCAATGCGCTGTAGCGGCGGCGCCTCTTTGGGGCGCAGTGCCTCGAGCCGCTCTAGTGTCAGCCACAGATGGCTGCCGCGTTTGCCAGGCGCCAGCGCATGGATCTCGTCGATGATGACCGTCTCGACAGTCGAGAAGTGTTTCGCTGGCAGCGAGGTCAACAAGAGATACAGCGACTCCGGGGTGGTGATCACGATGTCGGCGCCTGCGCGCGTGAAGTAAGCGCGCTCTTTCTGGGGCGTGTCGCCCGAGCGTACGAACAGCGACGGCTCGTGAAACGCAGCGCCCTCGGCGTGGGCGGCATGGCCGATGCCCACCAGCGGCGCTCGCAAGTTGCGCTCGATGTCGACCGCCAGCGCCTTCAGCGGCGACACGTAGACGACTTTGATGCCAGGCGTTTGCGGACCGAACATCACGCGATCGAGCGCCGACAAGAACGCCGCCAACGTCTTGCCAGAGCCTGTCGGCGCCAGCAGCAAGGTCGACTTGCGCGCGGCTATCGAGCCCATGCCCAGACGCTGCGCCCGCGTCAGTGTGCCGAAGGTGGAACGCACCCAAGAGCGCACCGGGCTGTGCATCAGCGCGAGAACTTCGTCGTCGCTCTGTTCGGCCCTGACTTTGGGCAGAGCTGCAGGTTTCGGTGCGCGCGCCACGGGCCTCCTTCAGCGGGCTTTTTCAGCAGGCCCTCAAGCAGAAGAGCCCAGCATGACGCACCCTCAGCGCGTCGCAAAGGCTGCGCTTCCGAGCGCTTACCAGGCTTGGACATTCAATGTCTGTAGGACATTATTTGGCACTTCGCAAACACCTGTTCAGGCCTCATGTTGAGTGCATGTCGAAAACGAACGCAGCCCAGCTAGCGCTCCTCGACCTGCCCGCTCCTGCAGCCCCTCACGGCTCGATTGAGGGGAGCGGGGCGGTCGCCGGTCAGAGCAAGGTCGACCGAGGCCGCCGTCGCATGTCCACGGCGATGACGGCCAAACACTGCAACGCGCTCCTGGCCGAGCTCGAGCGCGTTTCGCTACGCGAGCAAAACAGCGCCGAGCGACTGGCCGAGCTCTATGAAGCGGCCGAGCGCGCGCACCATCTCGGCAGGCAGTAACTGCTAGCCAGCTAGGGCTCGTCGACCGGCGCCGGCCCATCTTTGACGACGGGGCGCGCGCCGTCCCCTGATCGATTCAGCTTCGGCGGGGTCAAGCGACGCTTCGGTTTGGTGAGTGGCGTCTTGGGTCGCTCGGTGCCAGTCGCATCCGCGGCGCTCTTCGGTTTCTTCGGACCGCGGGCTTTGGCGAGCGCGTGCTTGTCGACGCGGTCATGGCAGGCGACTGGCGCGTCCTTGGAGAATGTCTCCTTCGTTGCCTTGGTGATGTCGACAGTCAGCTCCGCGAGATCGGTCTGCACGATCAAGCGCAGCGGCGTGCGAGCCTCGTCAGCGGTGAACCACAGGGTGAACGGCTTCGGCACGGTGCGCGGCAGCGGCTCGAGCGTCTTTTCACTGACGCGCGTGGCTGTACCGTCGATGCGCACCGCGGTGCGATCGCCCATCGCAGTTTGAATGTTCTCTTCGCCGCTGAACCCGACGTCGGCGCGGATCAAATGGCGCCCCACAGTCGAGAGCACGAAGCCGCGAGTGCCGCTCGGCGGGTCCCAGCGGCGCAGGTAACCGAGCAGCGAGTGACCATCGTGGGGGATCTGCTCGGTCGCCAGATCGATGCGACGGTAGGTGTTGCTCGGCTTCTTGTTCGGGTCTTCTTTGCGCTGGTGAATGCGGTAACGCCCCGCCGCAAAGTCGAGCTCGGCGAAGGTGCGCTTGTCGTCCATCTCGATGTCCCACTTGCTCTCGAGCGTATTGCTGGTGTCGAGATCGATCAGCGCCCGCGTCTCTGCCTCGCCGCTGCTCAAGAAAGAGAGCAGCCCGCCCATGCGGCCGGAGCCGTCGATCGGCAGCACCAGCTTGCCGTCTGCCAAGCAGCGTTTGCCGACCTTGAACGACGCTTTGCCCACCGCGACGTTTTCGGCGAACACGTCGGCGTAGAAGGCTTCGCCCTCTTCGAACGGCGCACCGACTGTGCGAACGGCTTGGTTACTCGGCGGGCCTTCGAGCTCTGGCTCGAGCGGCATCGGAAAGAAGAACTGACACCCTGTGATCGACAGAGCGAGTGGAACCAAAGCCCAGGAGATAGTGCTCATACGGTGCGCAGTTTTTTCGGCAGATGCTCGCAGTCGTTGAAGCTTCGCATACTGAAGATGAATCCGCCGCCGAGCGGCACTGCTTTCAGACGAATTACGCCTGTGTGACACAGTGTGAACCGTTCCCACTCCCAGGGCACGCTCGGCAAGCCGAGCAGCACAGTCATGGCGACAGTGTTGGTGCCGCCGTGCCCGAAGATCACGATTCGCCCGATATCGCGCTCATGCGTGAAGATCGGCGCCTCCCCCGAAGGCGCCCAGCGCACCCCGCGGTCGGCCAACAGCCCCCGCATCGCCGTCTGCACCCGCTCGATGAAAGATCTGAAATTTTCGCCCCCCGGCATGCCCTGCCACCAGGCCTCCGGTTCGCGTTCCCGCGCAGATCTGAAGCTTTGAGCCACTTCGATGAGGGAGAGGTGGGACCAATCCGGTAGGCGCAGCTCGGTGAGATCGCCGACCACCGACGGGGCCTTTCCCAGTAGCGCAGCCAGCGGCGCCGCCGTCGCCAACGCTCGGCGCGCAGGCGACGAGATGATCTCGTCCGCGCCACGCTCGGCGATGCGCTTGCCGACAAGCTCAGACTGCTCCTGACCGAGCTCGGTCAGCGCCGGATCCATTTGCGGTGTGCCGCCGTCTGCCCAACTAGGCTGTCCATGCCGGACGAGTAAGATCTCCACGCGCCGAAGCTTAGACGGTTGCTTGCAGCCGGCGGGGTGACTTCACCAGTCCTTGATCCAGCGCTATTCGAGGATTCAATGGACTCTGCACGGTGATCTGGAGCAGCAAGGTTCGACTTCAGGTGAAAGCCGAGGCCGATCTCCCGACGCCGAGACCGATGCCGCTTCCGAGAACGAGATCGAGATCGACATCGGGGCTCGGCATCGGGCATCGGGCATCGGCATCGGCATCGGCATCGGCATCGGCGCTCGGCGTCGGCATCGGTGCTCGGCCTCGGTCTCGTCGTCGTGTCGATGAATCATGCCTGTGGCGCACGCTCCGCGCCCGAGCAGTGGCGCGGTGTGGTTCTCGATCTTCTGGTTGGTGATCGGCGCCACCGCTCGTTCACGGATCCTGCGCCGTTTTGGGCATGACCCATCGACACGACGACAAGACCTCACTCGCCCGGTTCCCGCATCACGGCCTCGACGCGTACGACCTTGCGCTCGAGGCGCTGACGAAAGCAGATCGCTCGCGAAGAAGCTCCCGCGGGGCTACGGGCCGCCCAGCTGTCAGCTGAGGCGGGCCAGCCAATCGGCCTTCCTGCAGCTCAGCGAAGGCGCCGCACGAAGCGGTGCAGATCGCGCCCAACGCTTGCGCG
>Ga0105048_10020624_pt1 | contig 10054 bp, 8 predicted proteins | sample MAT05_FD_78382 | JGI IMG/M metagenome (GOLD analysis project Ga0105048, IMG submission 78382) | Freshwater microbial communities from Lake Fryxell liftoff mats and glacier meltwater in Antarctica - MAT-05 | ecosystem: Environmental > Aquatic > Freshwater > Ice > Liftoff microbial mat | place... | reverse complement strand
GAGGTTCTGAATCTCTGAGGTTCTGAATCTCGGTCTTTCGCTTTCCGCCGCCGAGCGCGCGGGCAAACGCAAAGCCCATGATTCTATCAGCGCGGGTCCGCCTTCTGGCCGCGATCGGGTGTCAGCCTGGCATGCACAAAGGCACTCAAGGCGCTGACCAGGTCGGTCTGGGCGCACAGGCTGTCAGCCCATGAGCGGACACTGGCAGCCCAGGGATCCAGCGGCGGGATGCCAGGCCAGCGCGCCTGCGGCAGGCCGTTCCAGCAGCGCCAGAGCTGCTGCACCGCAGGCGCGAGCGGCGGATCGGCGCAACGCACCCAGGCTTGCAGCAGGGCCTCGAGCTTGGCGTGGTGTGCCTGGTCGGTCTGTGGATAGGCCTGCCAGACCAGCGGTTTGCCTGCCCACAGCGCCCGCACCAGCGAGTCTTCGCCGCGCACGAAGTTGAGATCACAAGCCGCCAGCAGTTGGTCGAAGTCGCGCTGAGACAACCAGGGCAAAGGCATCACCCTGAGCAGCCCCGAGCCGGGCGGCTGCACCTGCCGCACTTGCTGCTGGGCGTGGCCCGGTGTCAGCAGCAGCAGCGTGGGCTGTTCCGCCAGGCTGGCCAGAAGCTGCGGCAGCGCGGCGTTTTCATAACAGAACAGGCTGACCACGCGCTCGTTCGTCCTGCACTGCACGCCGAGCGAGTTCAAGCCCAGGCGGCGCGCTTTCGTCGGCTCTTGCTGATGGCGCTGTTGATGGAGCTGTTGCTGGCCATCTTGCCGCTCTTGTTTCTGCCCTTCGGCTTGCCTGGCTGTCAAGTCGGATTCGCGCAGCAGTCCGCCCGTGTCGGGGGTGAACCCGGGGTAGAAGAACCACTTGCACAAACCGTTGCCTTGGGGCGAAGGCAGGCCGTGGCAACGCGCCACATAACGCTCGGCGCTCAGGTGCTCCAGGTTGATCCAGCAAGGCGCAGCGGGGCCGGTCGCCATCGAATTCAACTTCGCATCCGCCATCCCCATCCCCATCCCTATCCCCATCGCCTGCACATAGCTCGCCGGTGGATCGGTGCCAAAGGCCTCCACGACGACCCGGGTGGACACATCAAAGCGGGCCTCGGACGTGGGCAGCACCTGCACGCCCGACTGCCCTTGCGGCGCCATCCAGGCCAGTGCGCTGGCGTCGTCGATGAACAGGCGCACCTGGTGGCCGCGCGCGGCCAGGTCGGCGGCAAGCCGCCAGCAGAAACCGACATCGCCCAGGTTGTCGATCACCTGGCAGAAGATGTCCCAACGCAGGCCGGGCTCTGTCAGTGAGTCGCAGGATGGGGACGGGCAGGCGGACGGAGGGGAGGCAGGGCCAGGCGCATTCACGGCGCGATTATCGAAGGCGGTGAAAATCGCCCCCCGATGGACCCCAATCGAACCGACGACCCAACCGACAAGCTCACCGACACAGGGCAGGGGCCGACCGAGGCCGAGGCCAAGGCCAAGGCCGAGCAGGTGCGGGCCCGGCTGATGGCCGAGGTGGCTGCCCTGCCGGCGATGCCCGGTGTCTACCGCTGGATCGACGCCCAGGGGGCGGTGCTGTACGTGGGCAAGGCCCGCAACCTCAAGCGCCGCGTCGCCAGCTACCTGCAGCGCGACCACGACGGCACGCGGATCGGTCAGATGGTGAGTCGCATCGTGAGGCTGGAAACCACCGTCGTGCGCACCGAGGCCGAAGCGCTGCTGCTGGAAAACAATCTCATCAAGGCGCTGGCGCCGCGTTTCAACATCCTGTTCCGTGACGACAAGAGCTACCCTTATCTGAAGATCACCGGTCCGCGCCAGGGCTCGGGGTCGCTGGCCAGCCAGACTTTGCTGCAGTCGGTGTCGATCAATGGCTACCCGCGAATGTCGTACTTTCGCGGTGCGGTGGACCGCAAGCACCGCTACTTCGGTCCGTACCCCAATGCCTGGGCGGTCAAAGAGACGATCCAGCTGATGCAGAAGGTCTTTCGGCTGCGCACCTGCGAAGACACGGTGTTCAACCACCGTTCCCGACCTTGTCTGCTGTACCAGATCCAACGCTGCTCCGGGCCCTGCGTGGGCCTCATCAGCCCCGCAGACTATGCGCGCGACGTCGCCAACGCAGAGCGCTTTCTGCTTGGCGAACAGCACGAGGTCGTGCAGGACCTGCAAGCCTCGATGATGGCCCACGCCGAAGTGCTGGAGTTCGAGAAAGCCGCAGCATTGCGGGACCGCATGGGTTCGCTGTCACGCGTGCTGCACCAGCAGTCGGTTGACGCCAGCAGCTTGAATGGAGCTGACAAGGACGCAGACATCCTGGCCGTCAAAGTGGCTGGCGGGCGGGCCTGCGTGAATCTGGCCATGGTGCGTGGCAGCCGCCATCTGGGCGATCGGGCCCATTTTCCAGCCCATGTCGACGAGGGGGCGGCGCTGAGCTGGAGCGATGACGATGGAGTGGCGAACGCCGGTGCCGGCATCGATGAGTCGATCGCCTTCGAGCACGCCACCACCGGCGCCTCCGCCATGCCGCTGGCCGTACCCCGTCCTGCGGAGGTGGTGGTGCTGGAGGCCTTCATCGCCCAGCACTACCTGGGGCAGGCGGTGCCGCCGCTGTTGATCACCAGCCACCCCGTGGATGCCCATTTGCTGGAGCTGCTGAGCGACGCTGCGGGCACGCGCGTCCGGGCGCAGCACCAGCCGCGCGAGCAGAGGCGCATCTGGCTGGAGATGGCGGCCAAGGGCGCGGCGTTGGCGCTGGCCCGGCTGCTCGCCGAAGAGGGTTCGCAGCAGCAGCGCACACGCGCCTTGATCGAGGCCCTGGATCTGGATGTCGCCGATCCGGCCGCCTTGCGGCTCGAGTGTTTCGACATCAGCCACACTGCAGGCGAGGCGACGCAGGCCTCGTGCGTGGTTTATGAAGGTCACCAGATGCAAAGTGCGCAGTACAGGCGTTTCAACATCGAAGGCATCACGGGCGGTGACGACTACGCCGCGATGCGCCAGGTGCTGACGCGACGCTACGCCCGTCTGGCCGAAGCCATGGCCAGCGGCGCGGCAGAGGAGCCGCCGGCCGCGTTCCAGGACAGTTCAGATGGAAACGACACGAGGGTCGCCGACAACCCGCCATCTGCGCCGCCAGCTACGCCGGCAGCCACCACGAGGCGTGCCGGCCGCCGGGGCGGTCTGGCGCGTCTGCCCGACCTGGTGCTGGTCGACGGCGGCATCGGTCAAGTGAACATTGCACGCGAGGTGTTTGAAGAACTGGGCCTCGACCTGAGTCTGATCGTCGGTGTCGAGAAGGGTGAAGGCCGCAAGGTCGGCCTGGAAGAGTTCGTTTTTGCCGATGGTCGAGAGAAGGTCTATCTCGGGCATGATTCGGCAGCCTTGATGCTGGTGGCGCAGATTCGCGACGAGGCACACCGTTTTGCCATCACCGGCATGCGAGCCAGGCGGGCCAGCGTCCGCACGGGCAGTAGCAAACTCGAGGACATTGCCGGAGTGGGCCCACGCAAGCGGGCCCGCCTGCTGCAGAGGTTCGGGGGTCTGCGCGGCGTGGCCGCCGCAGGCGTTGACGATCTGGCCAGCGTGGACGGCATCTCCAGGGAACTCGCAGAGGAAATCTATCGTGCGCTGCACTGAACCGCCTGAACTCCTGCCGCGCACGCTTCCCTGCCCGCGCTGGCGGCGCACGGGGATCGGCCGATTGACAGCCTGCATGCTGATCGTCGGCCTGCTGGTCGCCTGCGGGCACAAACCGGCTTCGGTTGCCGCCCACGCTCCCACCCCCGCAGGGCCGGCGGGGGCGCTTGCTGCTGCCACGCCCGACCTCGCGCGCCCCGTTGCGCCTGTTGCGTCACCCGCAGCAGCGCTCGTCGCGCCTGCGACGAGAGCGACGACAGCGCCGACAGCGCCGACATCGCCGACATCGCCGACATCGTCGGCTGCAGTTCCCCAACCTGCAGCGCTGAGCTTGGGACCGGCAGTGTCCCTGCCTGCTGCGCCCGTCGCGCGCAACTGGGACGAGTTCAAACGCCTGGCAGCGCGCCGCATGGTCAGCGCCAGTCCGCAAGGCAGTTTCATGGGCAACTCGCCGCCCATCCTTTTTGCCATTCCCGTGCTCGAGGTTGAACTCGCCGCCGACGGCTCGGTGCGTCGGATCAGCGTCGTCCGTCTGCCTTCCAACCTGGAGGCAGTGGATACGGTGGCGACCGCCCAGGAAGCCATCCGGCGCGCGGCGCCCTACGGCGATGTCTCGCGTCTGCCCAAGCCGTGGAAGTGGACCGAAGTATTTCTTTTCAACGAGCAGCGGCAGTTCAAGCCGCGCACCCTGGATTGAGAGCTGGCAAACGGCATGTTCCTGACCATCCCCACCTTGTTGACCTGGGCCCGCATCGCGGCCATTCCCCTCATCGTCGGCGTCTATTACCTGAACTGGGACATGGCGACCAAGAATCTGGTGGCAACGACCCTGTTCGTGCTCTTTGCAGCCACCGACTGGCTCGACGGTTACCTGGCGCGAAAACTCAACCAGACCTCGGCCTTCGGCGCGTTCCTCGACCCGGTGGCAGACAAGTTCCTGATCTGCGCCTGTTTGCTCGTCCTGCTCGGGCAGGGCAGGGTGGACGTGATCGTGGCGCTGATCATCGTCGGGCGCGAGATTGCCATCTCGGCCCTGCGCGAATGGATGGCGCACATCGGTGCCTCGCGCAGTGTGGCCGTGCACATGCTGGGCAAGCTGAAGACCGTCTCGCAAATGGTCGCGATTCCCTTTCTGCTGTACGACGGACGCCTGTTCGGTGTCGTTGACACGCGCCTATGGGGCGGCTGGATGATGCTGGCCGCTGCGGTGCTGACGGTCTGGTCGATGGGCTACTACCTCCGCCGAGCGATCCCCGAAATCCGCGCCAAGGCGCGATGAAGGCGTTTGGAGCGACACCCGGCAGCGACGCACTGATGCTGCGCTGGATGCCGGCGGTGTTCGTGCTCATCTGGAGCACAGGCTTCGTTGTCGCCCGCTACGGCATGCCGCACGCCCCGCCCTTCACATTCCTCAGTCTGCGCTTTGCATTGTCCTTGCTGGCTTTCGGCCTCTGGGTGGCCTGGTCGCGGCCGGCCTGGCCACAAGGACGCGCGCAGTGGTTTCACCTCGCCGTGACCGGGGCGCTGATACATGCCAGCTACCTGGGCGGCGTCTGGGCGGCCGTCAAGGGGGGCATGGGCGCCGGCTTGGTCGCGCTGCTGGTGGGACTGCAGCCGGTGCTGACCGCACTGTGGCTGAGCTGGCAAGGTCCCGCCCACCGGGTCACCGCGCGCCAGTGGCTGGGCCTGGGCCTGGGTTTGAGCGGCCTCTTGCTGGTCGTCATGCACAAGCTTCAGCTGGGTCTGGCCAGTTGGCCGGTGGTGGCCATGGCCCTGGCTGCCTTGCTCGGCATCACTGTCGGCACGCTGTATCAGAAGCGCTGGGTCCTGCCCTGTGATGTGCGCAGCGCCAGTGTCGTGCAACTGCTGGCCGCGCTGTTGGTGCTGGCGCCCCTGGCTGCGATGGAGAGCGAGCCCATCGTCTGGCATCCGCAGTTGTGGGGAGCCCTGGCCTGGTCGGTCCTGGTGCTGACACTGGGAGGAAGCTCGCTGCTCTACCTTTTGATACAGCGTGGAGCTGCCACTTCCGTCAGCAGCCTCATGTATCTGGTGCCGCCCACCACAGCCTTGATGGCCGCCTGGTTGTTTGCCGAGCCGCTGTCACCGCCCATCCTTGCTGGCCTGGTGTTGAGCGCGCTCGGCGTGGCTCTGGTACTGAGGGTTTCGTCGCCCACGCGTTAGGACGCGCGACGAGGACTCGATAAGCCTCTGTTCGGTCGTTGTCAAGCGTGAAATCACGCTGGTCGAACGGGGGGTGCAGCTGGCTGAACTGGTTCACCTTGCGCCTAGAATCTTGCCTTTGCTTTGCAGGTGCGCTGCGGGTGTGTCAGAGGTGCGCGACGGGTGCGCGACGGGTGTGCGAGACGTTCGAGTCCGCCACGCGACCGGCGGCCCCGGGCTCTTCCAGCCTGAACGAGAAGCGCCGCAACTCAGGCAAAGTTCGAAAAATTTTGAGAGGGGAACATGAATTGAACAAGACTGAACTGATCGAACACATCGCCAAACAGGCCGATGTTTCCAAGGCCGCTGCGTCGCGCTCGCTCGAAGCCCTGATCGGGGCAGTCAAGACCACCCTGAAAAAGGGCGGCAACGTCACCATCACCGGCTTTGGCACATTCACCGCGCCCAAGCGTGCGGCTCGCGTCGGGCGCAATCCGCGCACCGGCGCAGCGATCAAGATCAAGGCAGCCAAGGTGCCCAAGTTTCGTCCTGGCAAGGGTCTGCGGGACGCGCTGTGACGGCCAGATCACCGGGTGCTTAGCTCAGTCGGTAGAGCGGCGCCCTTACAAGGCGTAGGTCGGCGGTTCGAACCCGTCAGCACCCACCACCACTGCCAATAGAATCGGCGGGCAGATTGCGAGCTGTCACGTTGAGACTGTGACAGTGGCAAGCAGTGATCGGCCCAGGTCGTCGCCTTGTGACATGAGCAAAGCTCAGTGGGCAGAGGGCAGGCAGCCAGGAGGCGAGCTGTCCTTCGCTTGTTTCCTGATCCCGCTGTCCCCGGCTCAAAATTCCCCCACCACGCTTGCCCCTGCGCGGTCCACCCAGCCCCGCCAGTCCCGAGGTTCTTTCGATGTTCGACTTAATCCGCAAGCACATCCGGCTCACGTTGGGCTTCCTGCTGTTGCTGATCATCCCTTCCTTCGTCTTCTTCGGCGTCGAAGGCTACAAGACGGCAGGCGACGGCTCAGGCTCGACGGTGGCCGAAGTGGACGGTCGTTCGATCACGCGAGGCGAACTCGACAATGCGATTCAGCGCAACCTGGAGCGTGCGCGTCTCCAGCGACCGGGGGTTGATCCCCAGCAGTTCAATACGCCCGAGTTCCGCCGCGAAAGTCTCGACAACCTGGTGCGGGAACGGGTGCTCCAGGCAGCGGCCTTCAAGCTGAACCTCGGTCCCACCGACAGCCGACTGCAACGCATGTTCGCGACCGATCCCCAATTCGCGCAACTGCGCAATCCCGATGGCAGCGTGAACCGCGACATGCTGGCGATGCAGGGCATGAGTTCGGAGTACTTCGCCCAGACGCTGCGACAGGAGTTTGCGATGCAGCAGGTGTTGGCGGGCATCACCCGTTCGGTGGTCGCGCCACCCAGCATCGTGAGTGCTTCGCTCGACCCCCTGATGCAGCGACGGGATGTGCAGTTCCAGACCTTCGAGCCGGCCGCCTATGTCGACAAGGTCAAGCCCACCGACGCGCAGATCGAGGCCTTCTACCAATCGAAGTTGGCAGAGTTCAAGGCTCCTGAGTCCGCCAGCATCGAGTACGTGATGCTCGACCTGGAAAGCCTGACGCGCAACGCCACTCCCGGCGACGAGGAACTGCGCAAGTTCTACGCGGACAACGGAGCGCGCTTCACGGCGCCGGAAGAGCGCCAGGCCAGCCATATTCTCATCAACGCCGACAAGAGCGCGTCGGCGGCCGACAAGGCCAAGGCAAAGGAAAGGGCCGAAGCGCTTCTGGCCGAAGCGCGCAAGAGCCCGGCCGGCTTTGCCGAACTGGCGCGCAAGAACTCGCAAGACCCCGGCTCGGCAGTCCAGGGTGGCGACCTCGGTTTCTTTGGCCGTGGTGCGATGGTCAAGCCGTTCGAAGACGCGGCCTTCACGCTCAAGCCTGGCGAGATCAGCAACGTGGTGGAAAGCGATTTCGGTTTCCACGTCATTCAACTCGTGGCGGTCAAGGGAGGCCAGAAGCGGCCATTCGAGGAAGTGCGCGCCGAGATCGAGACCGAGCTCAGCAAGACGGCTGCATTGAAGCGCTGGTCTGAAATGGCCGAGCAATTCACGAACACGGTCTACGAACAATCCGAGAGCCTGCAGCCCGTGATCGACAAGCTCAAGCTGGAGAAAAAGACGGCCGTGGTGCAGCGCAAGCCTGCGCCCGGTGCCAGCGGAGCCCTGGCCTCGGCCAAGCTGCTCGATGCGGTGTTTGGCAACGAGACGCTGAAGAACAAGCGCAATACGGACGCGGTCGAAGTGGCTTCCAACCAGTTGGTCGCTGCCCGGGTCGTGACCTACACGCCGACGCGTGAGCTGCCATTGGCCGAAGTCAAGCCGCAGGTGCTGGCGCGTCTGTTGGCGCAGCAGACCTTGGAGCTGGCACGCAAAGACGGGCAAACACGCTTGACCGCGCTGCAACAGGCGACCACACCGGGTGAGCCGCTGCCCAACAGCCTGATCGTCTCGCGCGTACAGCCCCAAGGCATGCCACGCGAACTGCTGGACGCGGTGATGCGGGTCGACAGCACAAAGTTGCCGTCCCTGACCGGAGTGGACCTGGGGCCGCGGGGCTACGTCGTGATTCGGGTTCGCGCCGTGCTGCCTCGCGAGCCCGTCCCGGGCGGCGAAGAGACCTTGCGCCAGCAGTATGCGCAAGCCTGGGCTGCTGCAGAAGCCGAGGCTTACGTCGGTGCACTCAAGCAGCGCTTCAAGACCGAAATCAAAGCCAGCGCGCTGGCCGTTCCCGGCGACGCCGCCTCTGCACCGATCCGCTGATGGGCTGGCCGATAGGCTGGTAGATGGGCTGGTAGATGGGCTGGTAGATAGGCTGGTAGGTGGGCTGGCCGATAGGCTGGCTGATAGGCTGACTGATGAGATGACGGGCCGGTGGGCTGCCATCGATGATGCGGAACATGGTTCTGCTTCATGGAACATACCCCTCAAGGCCGGACTCGACGGCCGAGTTTGACAAGACCTGCGGGCTATACTCACAGGCTCTGCGGTGGCTGTAGCTCAGTTGGTAGAGCCCTGGATTGTGATTCCAGTGGTCGTGGGTTCGAGCCCCATCAGCCACCCCATCGCCTGGAGCGAGAACGCACCTTCACGAGGGTCAGCCCAGGTCGGACAGTTCACCCGCAGCCCGGCCGCTCGAGCATTCGGCACTTCACGAGGCACTCGCGGAGGCAATGAACAGCTCTTCTCTGCGCGGCGCCCTTCCGTCGGCATAGACGAAACCTTTGCTCAGGCCAACGTTGGGCGTCATGCCGTACAGGGGTTCACCAGGCAGGCCGGCCTGCAGCGCACGGCGCCCGAGCATCAGCTTTTCAAGGTCGACGCCCGTGTTCACGCCCATGGCCTCGAACATGTTGACCAGGTCTTCGGTGACGACATTGCCTGAAGCGCCCGGCGCGTAGGGACACCCGCCCAGACCGCCCTGCGAGCTGTCGAAGGTGCGTACGCCCACATCCCAGGCCGCCAGACAGTTGGCCAAACCGAGCCCGCGGGTGTTGTGCAGATGGGCGGCACCAGTGCGCTCGCCGATGTGCGCTCGTACCTTGATGAACAAACGACGAACCTGCGCCGGGTTGGCCATGCCGGTGGTGTCAGACAGGCCGATCTCGTCAACGCCGGCTTCGGCCAGCGCGACCGCCATGCGCACTACCTCGTCCTCGGGCACGGCGCCTTGCAGCGTGCAGCCGAAAGCGGTGGACACGCCCGTCTCGATGCGCATCTGAGGTGCACGCTCATTTCGCAGTCTGACGATCTGACGCACCTCGTCAACCATCTGCTCGCGGGTCTTGCGCACGTTGGCCAGGGAGTGCGCCTCGCTGGCCGAGACCGGCAGCGTGATCTTGTGAACGCCACAGCCCAGTGCGGCTTCGGCGCCGCGCAGGTTGGGCACCAGCGCCATCACCGTGAGACCCGGCTTGCTCAGCGCATGGCGCACCACCAACGCGACATCGGCCATCTGCGGCAACAGCTTGGCCGGCACGAAGGAGCCGACCTCGATCTCGCGCAATCCGGCGTCGAACAAGGCATCGATCCAGGCCAGCTTGTGCGCAGTGGGCATCGTGGCCTTCAAACTCTGCAGGCCGTCGCGTGGACCGACTTCGCTGATCAGTACTTTGTCCGGCATGGTCTTGCCTCGGTTGATCTGTCCAACAGTCCGCGTTCCGCAAAAAATCGATCATAGGTCTGTACGACT
>Ga0105048_10020621_pt1 | contig 10054 bp, 9 predicted proteins | sample MAT05_FD_78382 | JGI IMG/M metagenome (GOLD analysis project Ga0105048, IMG submission 78382) | Freshwater microbial communities from Lake Fryxell liftoff mats and glacier meltwater in Antarctica - MAT-05 | ecosystem: Environmental > Aquatic > Freshwater > Ice > Liftoff microbial mat | place... | reverse complement strand
GATTTGCATCGACAATTTCTTCTCGGATAACGTTGGCCCCGCCAGTTTCAGTAGTTTCCGCTTATATTGGTCTCCGGACGCCAGCAGAAAGAACACCAGAAAGAGGATCACCACCGTCTGACCGATCCAGGCGAGTACCCCGACTGACCCCCACCACAGGTAGTCGTTCGCCAGGGAGGACGGCTGGGCAATCTGAACCTGGGTAACCGGATCCGCTCCTTCGACCGCGCTTGCAGCTTTCTCCAACTCCTTCGCCGCGGCCTGTACTTTTTTGAACGGCCCGTCCTTGCCCATGTTTTCGGCAATTAAACTGCGCATTCGACGGGTGCCCTCGGGCAGTTGATCCAATACTGTCAGGGCCTGACCGCGCAAACTGTACGCGGTACCTCCCACCGCGGCTAGTATGACGACCAATACCAGCGCACTCGCGCCGACCCGGCCCACGCCGATCTTCGCAGTCATTCCCACTACAGGCTCCAGCGCGTAGGCGATCAGGATCGACACCACCACCGGGATCAACACTTCCTGCGCCAACCGCATGGCAATAAGCACCGCGATAGCCGCCAGAATCGTTAAGGGAACGTTCGTCTCGCCCAGCAGGCTACCCGCCGTTGGCGGCGCATCCGGCAATCCTTCGCCAGCCGCGGATCGATCAGATGTTGTCGGGGTCAATAGGAATCTCTCACACCAGCATCCAAGCACGTGCAGCGCCAAATCGATAAAGTGGTCGAGCGGCTCAGTAATTTCCCGGCCAATCGCTGCCTATTTTCTCCCAGCCGCCTTTCGGGCGCCGCGTCCAATGTGGTCCGGGTGACGGACTGGTGCGGTGATAACAAATTCCTGCTGTTTGAACGATCCGGCGCCGTTTCGCTCTGGGTACTCCCGTTGGAAGGAGAAAGAAAGCCATTCGCCTTTACTGTTGACGATGTCGATGAGCGAGGCGGCCAGGTTTGCGCCGGTGGCTGACGGAGCGGTGCGATGGATTGCTTATACGGCGACCGAATCCGGGCGCGAGGAGATATTTCTGCGGCCTTTTTCGGGGAGCCCGGAAACCGTCAAACGTGGAAAATGGCACGTTTCGACGATGGGCGGGACAGAGCCCCGGTGGCGATCCGATGGGCGTGAGCTGTTCTTTTTTGTGCCCAATGGAACGTTGATGGCGGTGGATATCATGCCGGGCGAGACGTTCAGCTTTGGTTAGCCGCGCACGCTGGCGATCCGAAGCGATGCGCGGGACGGGGGCGTAACAGCGGATTATGACATTGCGCCGGGCGGGCAGCGATTTCTGATTTCTGGTCAACCGCTATATCGACGATGACAAGAGTTCGCCTGTAACAGTAACGCTGAACTGGCGTTCGTTGTTGGGGGGGGAAGTAACGGCGCCGGCGTGTTACCCTACCGCACATGCGGATTCTCCTTGCGGTCGTTTTTGCTTCCTTCGCGTTTGCGCAGGCGCCGGCGGGCGCCGATGAACTGGTTCAGGGTTTACTTCACGACTGGAAGGTTCCGGGGCTGGCGTTGGGGATTGTTCACAACGGCAAGGTGATTCATCAGCAGGGATATGGGCTGCGGGATGTGGAAAGGAAACTGCCGGTGACGGTGGGGACTTCGTTTGCGTATGGGTCGATAACGAAGAGTCTCACGGTGTTGTTGCTGCATTCGCTGGCGGCGGAGGGGAAATTGGATTGGGATGCGCCGGTGCGGGATCAGTTACCGGGGTTTAAGCTGTCCGATCCGATGGCCTCGGAGCGGGCGACGCCGAGGGATTTGGTTTCGCATCGGACGGGAATGCCGCGGCATGACGCAATCTGGCTTGTACCGAAACCGCCTTCCCGCGAGGAGATTTCTGCCCGGATGCGATTCCTGCCAGCGTCGGCGGATTTCCGGACAACGTATCAATACAATAATCTGATGTTTTTGACCGCGGGGATGCTCGGGGCGCATGCCGGCGGGGCGCCTTGGGAACAACTGGTGCGGCGGCGTGTGTTGGAGCCGCTGGAGTTGGGGGCTGTTGCTGCGACTCATGCGGAGGCGAAGGGGCATCGGGAGTTGGCTGTGCCGTATGCGCGTAATGGGGATGGGTATAGGGAGTTACCCGTGACGCCGGGGCTGGATGTGATTGCGCCGGCGGGTGCGTCGGCGGGGACGATTGAATCGCTGACTCGATACCTTCTGGCGCAGATGAATCAGGGAGTTGTGAACGGGCGGCAGGCGCTGCCCACGGCGTTTTTCACAAAGATGCAAACGCCGCATACGCCGATGCCCGCTACCGGCGAAGTTTCGCCATTTTCGGCTGGGCAATCCTACGGAATGGGCCTGTTTATCGGGCGCTATCAGGGCCGGACAATGATTTATCACTCTGGCACGATCAGCGGATATCATGCTTTTATGTGGTGGCTGCCGGAGGAGAAGCTGGGCGTAACAGTGTTGTTGAACCGGGTGGAGCGGGCGGCGCCGCATATTTTGTGTTTGACCCTCGCGGACCGGTTGCTGGGATGGAAGGCTACCGACTGGAGCGGAGTCTACAAGAAGGCCGTGCGACCGGAGGCGGCTCCGGCGAAACCGGTTACCGGGACGTCTCCGAGCCACCCGCTGAATGCCTATCCGGGCCATTATTCGCATGCGGGCTATGGAGCGGTGGTGGTGGAGGAGAACGCTGCTACGTTGACGTTCGCGCGGTCCGGCGTGAAAGCGGAATTGAAGCATTTTCACTACGACACCTTTATGGCCGGCACCGAACGGGTGACGTTTCGTGGTGATGCGGATGGAGTGATTTCGAGTATGGAGTTGCGGCTGGAGCCGGCGGTGGCGCCGATTGTATTTGTACGGAGCCGATAGGGCGGCGGGAAGGCAACCTGTATTTCTCGAAGGGGCCCGATGAAGAGTTGCTCGGACCGGGCAGGCAGCCGGTGATTGTCGAGACCGCGAAGGGCGCCATGATCGCTTGGACCGAAGGCAAGACGCTCCGATGGAAGTACGCGAAGGATCAAGCGGTGAATACACTTTCCGAAGAAGGAACCTTCCTCAGCTTGGGCGCTTTGGCGGATGGCGGCGTTCTACTCGCCGCGGAACGCGATGGCGTGATCTTCGTACGGCGATGGAACTAGGCCTCGGGTGCCGGACCAGTTGCGCCGGACCCTGTCGAGCGGCAACCTAATCGAGTCGGCATTCTCGATCATGGAGACCGTCTGCCGCAATGTGAAGCGCTGGCGGAACGGGGACCAAATTGAAGGCTGCATCGGATCCGGCCTCCTGGTCGCCGAAGGTCAATTCCGTAAAGTCATTGGCGTCAAACAGGTTCCGGCGCTCCTCGCCGCAATGGTCAGGGCCGCGCCCGAGCAACCGGTCGCCAAATCCGCCGCCGTGGCGTAGTACCCTATGGATTCCGAGGGTCGCTGACGTTCAACGGAATTCCGTGCATTCTCCGAAGTCGCCTCCGGGACAGCCGTCGATTGGACGGCACAGTCGAACGCCTCCTGGCTGCGAATTACCCAGGCGTCTGGACAGGCCGTGCCCGGCCAGGTCGCCCGCATCGCAATAAGCATGGCTGGTTCTCAGCTACGCGAGGGATCCAACAAGGCTCTGATAACGATTCAATCGAATGCGGATAGCGGTACGCTGTTAGTGCCGGTCGAAGTCCTAGTCTTGCAGAGGGGATATCCAACTCTCTCCGTAAAGCCGACGGGATTGGCATTTGTGGCGCCCAGCCTGGACGAGCGGACGGTCGTCTTCATCGCGTCCAAGCAAGGGCAAATCGCCGTGGGTTCTCTGCAACCCTGGCTGGCCGCCACGGCCACGTCACTTGGTGGGATTCCCACGACGCAAGCGACGATCTATCAGCTAAAGGTCCGCGTCGCGGCGGACAAACTCCAAATTGGCGAAAATCGCGGGACCATTACAATCCAGGACGCCGCCGGATCCTCCGTGACGATCTCCGTCCTCGTGTATGTTCCGGCCGACCAGGCACGCGCCGCGGGCGCGTCAGCCAAGCCCAAGGGATCTGCAAACGCGTCAGGCTGTGCGCCGACCCGCTTCTTCCCCCTATTCAGTTCGCTGTTGCCGAGGTTCGAACTGGAGGGCGGAGCCGCGAGTTCCACCGAAGTCATCATCATTGACGATTGCGGCAATGCCGTGAATAGCGGCGTGACCGGCGGCGTTCTGAATAACCGGGATCCGCAGATCAATCTGCAGCCGTTGGGTGACGGGCGTTGGAAGACCAGTTGGTCCACATCGTCTGCCGGACTGGTTTCGCTGAATATCCTTGCATCGGACCCCACGAACGGTATCAATACCATGCAACCGGAATCGCCCGTACTCGCAACGGTCGTCAGTTCCCCCAGCGGACCCAGCCTCGCTAAGGACCAGCCAATTGAGAGCGAAGCGGGCATTCGCCTGCCGGCGCTCTCTCCCGGAATGCGCTTCCGTATTAGAGGGCAAAACTTGACGGGGCCGGATGGGTCGCGGCCAACCGTCACCATCGGAGGCCGCGCGCTGCAAATCCTGGACTCGACCTCCACTCGGCTGACCGTCCTCGCGCCCGACAATCTGCCCGCCAATGTAAAAATGCAATTGGCAATAAGGGTTGGTGACGCGTTCAGTGTTCCTGAACCGGTCATCGTTGCGCCCAATTGGCCCGTCTTAGCCGCAGCGCCCAACGGCCGCGAGTTGCTCATCACCGGTGTCCGATCAGCCTCTGAAATCCATGTTGACGGGGCAGGCATCACGAACATAGAAGCGGCGGGTCCGGGCTTGTGGAAGGTAACCTTGGATCAGAATGTCGAAGGCGTCGAGCGCAGAATCCGCCGCTGAAGAGTTTGGGGTATTTCTTTCGCGTCCGCGGGTCGCCATCCAGTATTATTGCCAACGCCATCGACGTTGCGATCTAAAGGCTTGAGAGCGCCGATGTCCATCCCCAGGCGGCGGGCTATCGACGAGCGAACCTGTTCGGCATCGAGCTTTTACCCCCTCGATCCCGCTGCTTTTCAGATGAAGGCCGACATCATCATCCTCTACGAAAAGGCCGCAAGGCGAGTCGCCGCCGACCGGGGCCTAACGGTCACGGGCACATTGGGTGTTTTGGGCGAGGCTCGAACTGGCACCGGCGATCGACCGCCTCAGGAGGACGCCGTTTCGATCTTCTCCCGCCTTGCTCAGCGCCCGGTGATGGCACGCAAATCGAGCTTGGCGGTTTTAATCCGATCCTCCGTCCAAGCAGCGTAAAGGCTATCATTCGCCACGGCAATTCTTGGGAAACCAGACATTCTGCCCGGAGAAACCTGACCAATCTTGATTGGTTCGGAGATAGCACTCTTGCCTATTAGCGTCCGAATTTTGATGGCGGCCGACTGCTCGTCTTGACGTTCCAGCCACGCCACGATTGGTGTGGGATTTGGGCCAGCCAGCGTGATAGAGACCCGCCCGATGGGCTTCCCGGAATCTACTCGTACCGGCGTTGCAAAAGATTTTCCGGAATCTCTCGAAGTCGCCATCAACACTCTGGGATTGTTTTGTCCAGCAGAGTACCAAGCCACCGCAACGAACTTGCCCTGCGCCGCAATCGACGGCCCATTCACCGGGCAAGCATTGATCTGCCAGCCGTCACGATGGATGGGGACAGGCTTCGTCCACGCTCCATTTTCGAAGCGGACCGTCGAGATATCGCGGATCTGTCCCTCTTCGTGGTCGCGATAAACGATGATAGGACCCCTGTCCGTCACGGCGGCTGAAGTCTGGCAGCAAGAGCAGACGTCCGCGTCCAGAACCTCCTCCTTTACGAGAGTGCCGTCAGACCGAATCTCGACCGAACGAAGCTTGGTCCCGCTTGGCGCGTTGTGCAGGAAAGTGGCGAACAGGCGCTTCTCCCATGTGGCAAACGACAAGAATCCGGTGTAGCCGTCGGAGTTGCCCGTTGGCGCGTCATAGACGGTCTTCCATTTGCCGTTCTCGCCAGTTGGCATACCGATCTTCAGGTGATAAGAACCCTCGCCGGTTGATCCGCGTTCCAGCCAATGGGCCGCCAGTGATCCATTGGACGCGACAATCGAAGGGAAGTCGGCCCAGTTCAACAGGAGGCGCTCCCCTTGCGTAATCGTCTCTGGCGTGGACCATCGCCCATTCTTCAGGATCGATGTCACGAATTCTCGAACGTTTCCAGTTGGACACTCGACCCACGACATCGCCAGTTCGCCTCCCGGCAGAGTGGCCAAATAGGGCAATCGGCTGCCGGATTTTGCGGGGTTCGTGATGTCGTGCCGATCTGACTTCTGAGCGAAAGCGCCGAATGCCCCTGAACCTATGAGAGCGAACGCTTTCCGCCGTGTGTGCTGCATGCGGAACCAGTTTAGCAATCGGTTTACCAATCGCCGGCGGCTGATGCCTTGCGGGTGATGACATTCCGAACTGTAGCGGCGACAACAGATAAACCACCCGGTCGGGCGGGCGATCCGCGTTAATCGAAGCGATCCCGGCGGACGATGTAAATGGTTCCATCGTCCACGGTGCCCGGACGTGCAGCCTCGACACGGTAGTGCCTTTGAAGGTACTCGTTGAGGAGACTATAACGTAGCCGCATATCCCGAGTGAACGAAAACAGCACCCACACGGTTTCCCTGGAATGCTCAAGCGCTCGCAGTTCATCCAACGTCCGCACAACCGGGAGATCGGGCCGATAGTAAAGTTGATAGACTCCACCAGCCATTCCCGCACCCGCCACGATGTCTGTAGCGGCGCGGTGCTGCTCCACCCAAGTCAAAGCGCCGGAATAGTCCTGCTTTGGGTGCCGGTAAAGGAAGTACAACGACCCTATTGAGCAAAGCACCAAAAATCCTGCCAGCATATCTCCAACCAACGGACGGGCGGAGAGGGCGTCACCGGCGCGCCGCGCGCCGCGGACCATACATAGGAGTCCGAACGGGAGGCAATAGAGAAAAGCGCGCGGATAAGCGCCGTATTGCAAGATGAGGATGGCAAGCCCCCCCCATCCGGCGGACAACAGGAACGCGAGCGCCACCCATCGATTCTTATTCCAGAAATCCGCCCACCCAAACGCCGCGAGGAGCCCGCCTACAATAACGCCCGGAAGAAAGAACCCGCTCCGCAATCCCCGTAGGACCAACCCCCAGAAGTCCGCGCCCGAAGTGATGCCGCTACCGCCGCCGGCGCGATCCACTGTTCGCCAAGTCTCGAGTATCACCGGCAAAAGTGGTAAATGACCGGCGAAAGCAATAGCAAAGGCCCCGCCAGCCGCGAAGAGGTGCGGCAGAGACATTCGCCGGTCTACGATGATCGCCGCCGCGGTATGACCGATCAGCACGAAGACCGTATTTTGGAGGAAGAGAATACCGCATCCCATCACCCCGGCGTAAGCCCACCAATTCCATCGTGCTCCGCCAGCGCGCGCCCGGATCAGGAGTGCCGTACCAGCGATTACACAGAACATCATGGGGCTATAGCCGCGCGCACTTTGCGAGAACCAGATGTGATGGTAGGAGACCGTAAGCAACGCGGTTGCCAGCCATGCTTCCCGCCGCGGCGCGAGGGCGCTGGCCAGCCAGAAGAACGCGGGGATCGACGCGATGCCGGCCAGGGCCGCGGGCAGGCGCACCGACCAGGCACTTTCGCCGAAAGTGGAACGGCTGATACTTGCCAGCACCGAGTAGAGCAGGTGTTGATTGGGCGACTGGTACGCTGTCAAGATGGCGCTTGGACTCCGGCGGAAGTAGTTCACGAGCGAGACAACTTCGTCCAGCCACAGATCGGAATCCAGCCCGAAGAGGCGAAGCGCCGTCGCCAAAAGGGTAAGCGCTGCCAATGCCCCATATCGGCGGAGCCGAAGGTTTTGAAGGAGCGCCCGTTTCTCGTTATACAAACGGGGCTCCTCTGATTAGTGCGTGGAGTAATGCGGATGTGAGCATACAGTGTCACCTGAAAGGAGTTCCGAAGTGCGATCAATGCCTGCGGCAAGGCCCCGGCCATTTGGCGGAGGTGCGCTACCTGCAAATTAAATTCGGACCCGGTTGATAGCGCGGCGTTTGCGTGCACATCCCCCGATTCTCCGAAACCACCCGTGCGGCCCATGAACTTTGCTGAACGCCTCGCCCTCCAAGTCTCATCATAATCCGGGCCAGCACCGGCCGCACACCCCGCAATCGCCAATTACTGACCACAGCCCTTCTTGCCAAAGCCGTCTACAACCGAACCACCACCCGGCAACTGCTCGAACGGCTCCTGAGTGACGAGCAACTACGCCGGTCACAACGGGTTCGCCTATCCGACGGCGGAGTGTGAACCCCGCAGTAGTTCCAGGAGACTCTGCCCGGCGGCCATCCGTGCCGATTCGTGTTCCACGACAGATAAACATCTTTTCCCAGGAATTAGACAAGACGGTCACTAGGCTCCGAGTGAGGGCTTACCGGACGCCGGTGCGGTAGCCGGCGGCGAAAGCCTTCCGCAAACGCCTCGGTGGCAAACCTCGCCGGGAATGTCCGGATTTCCCGATCTCGCTCAAAGACCCCCATTTGCGGATGATTGTCAAAAGTGTAAGGAATCCATTACAACTGCGGTCGGCCTCACCGTTCATTTGGGGCCGGGCATTCAGAAACCCACCCAGGAGACTGTTTTGGCCAGTGACCGCCGGCACACCCTACCAGCACGACTCCGCGCAGGGAGCCCTAGCTTCTTACATCACAAGCATCTCCTGGTAGAGGAGGCCGATCAATCGACGCTGCGGGACCCCAACGGAATTCCCGCGGACCACAGGGCCAAGAAGTTATTCGAAATTGAGCCCGGACGGTTCTCCTGCCGCCTTCTTTTTGGAGCGACTCAGAAACTTAGTCTTAACGCCATTTGCATCTGCCGCGACGAGTTCGAAACTGCCGTGATTCGTCCGAATGTTCCCGCTCCCACGGTCACGTTCGGATTAGCGAAATAAGGCGAATTCGATAGGTTGTACGCCTCCGCCCGGTACTGCAGCCGAACTTTCTCGGTAAAGCTGAAGTACTTGCTCACCGTGAAGTCCAGGCTCCGCAAGCCCGGTCCCCAAACGATACCGCGGCCCGCGTTCCCGATGTTCCATTGTGCTGGAGACGAGAAGACGCTCGTATCGAACCAACGGTTCACCGTGCGCGAACCTGTATCCAGATTTGGGTTCCCGCTGACATTCGGATAGACCGCCGAACCACAATTACACGTGTCGATACTGTTTCCAGGATTCAACGGGAATCCCGCCTGAATCGTTCCGATTGCCGAAACTTCCCATCCGCCCGCAACCGCATCCATCGCCCGATTCTTGATATCAAACTGCCGCCCGCGTCCAAACGGCAACTCGTAAACCGGCGCTACCGTAAATCGATAGGGAGAGCTGTCCAGACTAATGCCGCGGTCCAAGTTCCGGTTATTCAGCGGATCCCGGTAGCCGTTCTCGCCGGTGTTGATTAACTTGGAGAACGTGAACGACGCCACGTAGCTTAGACCCTTGGCGAATCGCCGCTCCGACTTTAGCTGCAGCGAATGATAGCCGGACGAGCCAATCCAGCTGGCCGACGAAACGCCGTTGGGATACTGCGGATATTTGATGAATGGCGCGATCCGGCGTCCCTGGGCCTGTGGTGATAGCGCCACGGAAATGGCGTTCAGGTTGTACCCGCCGTAGTGAAGGTGATTCCCTTTGCTACCCGCATATCCAGCTTCGAACATAAAACCGGCAATCTGCCGCTGCACGTTCATGTTCCATTGCAGGAAGTAGGAGGTGGGATTGTCGTCCGGGAACACGGTTACCGGCAACGCGTTCCTGCCCAGTTTATCGGCCGGGGCGTAGGGGATCCGATCCAGCGTTGTCCTTGGTGTAATCTGATCGATCGTGTTATACCGTCCAGCGTCGGCGTCGGCAAAAATTGGGTCAGATAGCATGAAGCCGAAGGCTCCACTCGACATCGTGCCCACTGAGAAGAGTCCAAACCCGCCGCGAATTACGGTCTTATCCATCGCGTTATAGGCAAATCCAAAACGGGGTCCGAAGTTGTTCAGATCGTTCGGCCACGGGGTTGTGCGGAACCCG
>Ga0105048_10020616_pt1 | contig 10056 bp, 14 predicted proteins | sample MAT05_FD_78382 | JGI IMG/M metagenome (GOLD analysis project Ga0105048, IMG submission 78382) | Freshwater microbial communities from Lake Fryxell liftoff mats and glacier meltwater in Antarctica - MAT-05 | ecosystem: Environmental > Aquatic > Freshwater > Ice > Liftoff microbial mat | place... | reverse complement strand
GCCTTCAGGCCTGCACGATGCCCATCACGTCGGATTCCTTCATGATCAGCAGCTCTTCGCCGTCAATCTTGACCTCGGTGCCGGACCACTTGCCGAACAGAATGCGGTCGCCGGACTTCACGTCCAGGGCGCGCACTTCGCCCTTGTCGTTCAGGGTGCCGCTGCCGACGGCGATGACTTCGCCTTCCTGGGGCTTTTCCTTGGCGGTATCGGGGATGATGATGCCGCCCGAGCTCTTTTCTTCAGCCGCAATGCGGCGGACGAGAACGCGGTCGTGCAAGGGACGAAACTTCATGGCGATTCTTTCCTCCTGGGAGTCAGGGTCGTGGAACCTCCTCGCGGGTGATGCCTGTTGGCACTCACTGTCGAGGAGTGCCAGGGAGTTAGGCGCAGGCTCAGCGGGAGTCAAGGCGAATGGCAGCACTCTTAGGACAAGAGTGCCAGACGTTTGAAATCAAACGAAACTTCTGGTGCAACCGCATGCCATGCTGTCATGTTTCTGACTTGGGTCATGATATGAGGAGATCTGCATGATGCTAAATGCTCTGCTTCCGATGGTGCGCTTGCCAGATTGGCGCCTGACCACTGCCGAAATCCTCTACCACCTGCCGGATCACCCGGCTTTTCTCCAAAGCTTCATCTGGCAGAGGCATGATCTGGCGCCGGCATTTCCGGAACTCACCCGCTTTCTCGATTTCTGGCGGCGCGAGATCGAAGGGCCGTTGCACTCGGTGCGCGTGGCGAGCGAGGCACTGACCAAGCCGGCGGAGCTGAAGTACTGCAACGGAATGTTCTTGCTGCATTGACCAGTTGGGGAAGCCTGGCCGCCTGGCCTTTGGCTCAAGGCTGCGCGCGCAGCGCCGCGACTTCGCCACGCAAGGCGCGCACCTCCTGGATCAGCGCACGCATATCCGCTCGGGCGGCGCTCTTTGCCGCATCCTCCGCCGCGATCTTGTCCGCGCCGCGGTCATCTCGCAGCGTCTGGATGCTTTCGACGATGACGCCGATGAACAAGTTGAGCACCACGAAGGTCGAGACCACAATGAAGGGCATGAAGAAGACGAGCGCATAGGGCTGCAATTCCATCGCCGGCTTCACGATGTTGGCCCAGTCGTCCAGCGTCATCAGCTGGAACAAGGTGAAAAGGCTTGCCCCAAGGGAACCAAATTGCTCGTCCATTTCGGCACCGAACAGCTTTGTCGCCATCACGGCGAAGACGTAGAAGATGAGTGCCATCAGCAGCACTATGCTTCCCATCCCGGGCAGGGCGCCCAGCATTGCCTCGACCACATTGCGCAAGCTGGGCACGACGGAGACCAGGCGCAGCACGCGCAGAACGCGCAATGCCCGCAAAACCGATAACGGGCCGCTGGCTGGCATCCAGGCAATGGCCACGACCGCGAAGTCGAAAATGCCCCAGGGGTCGCGGAAAAAGCGCCCGCGGAACGCGTAGATGCGCAGAAGAAGCTCAACCGAGAAGAGATAGAGCAGGATGGCATCAAGCGCCTGCAGTGCATCGCCGGCTACAGCCATCACGCTGGCGCTCGTCTCCAGCCCCAGGGTGATGGCGTTCAGCACAATCAAGGAGATGACCACGCGTTGAAAGAGCGGCGTCAAGACGAGCCGCGCGGCCTTCGCGCGAACATCATCCCCCATGTCGGCCGAAGTCAGGGCTTCCTGCATGTCCGCATCTCCATCATCCGGTCACGCAATGGCGGTGCTACGGCGCGGGATCAAGCCCCGACCTGTCAGGATCAGAAAGGCAGAGCGGAATAGCCAAAGAGCCAGCGATGCCCCAACAACAGCCCAAGCCAACCCGCGGCGCCGATGATCCAGACCAGCATCGGTATTTCCGCCAGCACGAGTTGGTTGCGCCCGCCCAGGATCGCCTTGAAAGGGATGATGGAGGTACCAGGCGCCAACCGCGCCCATAGTTCGGGCTGCCGCGCCGCGAGTTTCCGATCAATCGAGGGCATTCCCACGAGTGAGGTGACGAGGAAGGCCCCAAAGAACAGCACCCCCGCGAGGTTGCCCTTCGCCAACAGATGCAGCCCTGCCCAAAGCGCAAAGGACCAGAGCATGGGATGGCGCGTGATGCGCTGGATCCCGCGCGGTCCCGTCTCGCCAAGCTTGCCTTCAACCGCGGTCGGGTTTGGCGTCGCCACCGAGCCGACAAAGAGCAGCAGCGCGGGCAGCATCAGCAGGGCGGTCACCCATCGAAACCAGTCAGGGAGAAACCACAACGGCACAACCGGAGCCGCCTGCCAGGCCATCACCAGCAGCGTGATGCTCACCACCGAGACGATGGAGTAGCCGATGCGGAACCCAACCTCGCCGAAGCGTTCCGCCAGACTTGCCCGAACAGCCGTGCCGGCAATGCCGACATGCACGAAAACCCAGAGAATGGCGGCGGCAAGGAGAATCATCATGCGAGACACGATAGCCGCAAGGATGGGGCGAAGGCCATGGCTGTTTGTTCCGCTATTGAGAAGCGCGTGACGAAGGGCCGCTACGAACTGCCGGACAGAAAACCAACTCCCCAAATTCAACAGGAGGGAGATCTGTACCTGGCGTAATCTGCAACGCCTCCGTACCGGGCAGATTATAGTGAAATCAGGATGTTTCGGGCAGTCGTAGCGGCATCGAATTTCAGCTCCAGCTCCTGCTGCGTTGTGACGATCTGAAAGCGCAACGCGCCCTTGATGGCGATGGTTTCTCCCCGGCGCTGCTCGGCATGAATGGGGATGGTCGCAAAAAGCACAGCTTCGGCCAGCAATGGCAGACGATCAGCCGGGTGCGGCGCGTCGAGTTGCAAAACCCCCAGGTAATGGGGCAACGCATCGCGTGCGTCAGCGCCCGAAGACGATTCCTCCTTGGGAGGCGATTCATAGGCCAGAGCAGTGTGGTGCAATGCGACAAGATGTTGCGCAAGCAGAACTTCCTGACCCCGCGCATGGGGACGAAGATGCGCCTCGATGAGCGCCGTCACATCGCTCAGCGCGGCGAAAAAGACCTGCCAGCGGCAATGCGCCAGCGCGGCCAGAAAGTCAGGATCGGAGAACAGCTGCCTCTCGCTGCGCCCCGCCTTTACGCGGCAATAATCCAGAACGGTCTTCTGCGCGACATAGGCTGCCTGCGACTGAAGGAAGCGTGCGAGCTCCGCGGGGGCGGCACTACGACGCCGTCGAAAGAGATCAAGAAGGGCCAAAAGGGATCTCCGTTGCGCGAGCGATATGGCGCAAAGGATACGCCATGACCAGAAATTTATATATAAATCATTGTTAACTTATCGCATCGTCCAAGCTCGGTTAAATGAAGATTACGTCCGATCACGTCGGAAACGTGAGACCGGGAGGAGAAAAAAATGCCCTTAGTTGAGTCTGGTCCTGAACCGGAATCCGCCAATTCGGCGGCGGTGGACCCTGAAACCGCCAAGGCCTACTGGAAAAAAACATCGAATCTCATGTGGATCGTTCTGGCCATCTGGTTCGTCGCCGGCTTTGGCGTTCACTTTTTCGCGCAAACCCTGAACCCAATTCAAATTTTCGGCTTCCCTCTCGGCTTCTATATGGCCGCCCAAGGCAGCCTGATCATCTTCGTCGTCAGCCTCTTCTGGTTCGCCAAGCGCCAGAACGAAATTGACGAGGAATTCGGCGTGCAGGAGGACGCATAGCATGGCTGACACCACTGGGGCGAAAGACCCCTTCATTGCCAATCTGAACAAGATCTACATCGGCTACACGGGCGGCTTTGCCTTCTTCGTCGTCATCCTGGCCATCCTTGAGCAGATGGGCGTGCCTGACCGGACCATCGGCTACCTCTTCGTCGGCCTGACCATTGGCGTCTATGCTTATATCGGCATCATCAGCCGTACGCAGGTCGCTTCCGAATACTATGTGGCGGGGCGGCGTGTCCCGGCCATCTACAACGGGATGGCGACCGGCTCCGACTGGATGTCGGCGGCGAGCTTCATTGGTATGGCGGGCAGCCTCTACGCGGTGGGCTATGGCGGGCTCGCCTTCATTCTGGGCTGGACCGGCGGCTATATGCTCGTTGCCATCCTGCTGGCGCCTTACCTGCGCAAATTCGGCCAATACACCGTGCCGGACTTCCTGGGTGCGCGGTTTGGCGGCAATTGGGCGCGCGGCATCGGCGTGATTGTGCTGATCACTGCCTCCTTTGTCTATGTGGTCGCGCAGATCGTCGGTGTTGGCATCATCACGCAGCGCTTTCTCGAAGTGTCGTTCACCACGGCGGTCTTCCTGGGTCTCGGCGGCATTCTCGTCTGCTCCATGCTGGGCGGCATGCGTGCCGTTACATGGACGCAGGTGGCGCAGTACATCATCCTCATCATCGCCTATCTGATCCCGGCGATCCTGATGTCGGTGAAGATTTCGGGCGTGCCCATTCCCCAGCTCATGTACGGGCTGGCGCTGGAGCGCATCGGGGTGCTGGAGGAGGGCTTCCGCGCGGCCGGCATGGTGCCGCCGCCCGGCGTCACAGGCTTCCACACCTCTCCCTTCGTCGGTGCCAATGGCCAGTTCAGCCTGAACGCCGCCGTGAACTTCTTTGCGCTGATCTTCTGCCTCATGGTTGGCACTGCGGCGCTGCCGCACGTGCTCATGCGCTACTTCACCACGCCCAGCGTGCGTGAGGCCCGTGCATCGGTCGCCTGGTCGCTGTTCTTCATCTTCCTGCTGTACTTCACGGCGCCGGCCTATGCCGCCTTCGGCAAGCTGGAGATTTACCAGACCGTGATCGGCCAACCGATCGCGAACCTGCCCGAATGGATCAAGAACTGGCAGATCATCTCACCCTATGGAACACCGTGGGTGAACATCGTGGACGTCAACCGCGACGGCATCGTCCAGTGGGGTGATTTCCGCATCCATCCTGACGTGGTCGTGCTGGCCACGCCTGAAATCGCGGGGTTGCCCTATGTGATTGCGGGCCTTGTGGCGGCCGGTGGGCTGGCTGCTGCGCTCTCCACCGCGGATGGGTTGCTGCTGGCTCTCGCCAATGCGCTCAGCCATGACGTTTATTACAAGATGATCAACCGTGACGCGCCAACGGCACGGCGCCTGGTCATCTCGCGCGTGCTGCTGCTGATCGTGGCGCTGCTGGCGGCCTGGACTGCTGGCTCGATGGGGGCGGATATTCTGTTCCTCGTTGCGTGGGCCTTCTCCATCGCCGCTGGTGGCCTGTTTGCCGCACTGGTGATGGGGGTCTGGTACAAGAAGACGACCAATGCCGCCGCCTGCTGGGGCATGGCAATTGGTTACTGTGTCACCTTCTTCTACCTGATCTGGTCCGAGTTCTACGGTCTGAACTTCATGGAGACTTTCGCCACGAAGGAGGCCATCCTGAGTGCGGCCCGCCAGACCGCCGCCCTGCCGCTGGCCTCGGCGGAACTGAAGGCCTATGCGGCCGGCCTTGTCGCCAATGCGGCGGCGATCCAGGACGGCTCGCTGGCCTGGCTGGGCTCCCTGTGGAGCGGCCTGCCAACGGATAGCGTGGTGCTGCGCGGACGTACTGTCGGGCGCCTTTGGGGCTTGAACAACATCTCGGGCGGCATCTTCGGCGTTCCCTTGTCCTTCCTGACCATCTACCTGGTCTCGAAGATCACCACGGCACCGTCGGTCGCGATGCAGAACTTCGTGGAAGATATCCGCATCCCGCGCGGCGGCGTTCGCCTCGTGGATCGCCGCGAGGCAGTGGATTAAACAACCCTCCCGTTTGGGGGTAACAGGGGCGGGCGCATCAGGCGCCCGCCCTTTTTTTGCCGCAGCAGGATCCATGGAACAGCCGCATTTCGTCTTTGGGCATCTGCCCTTCTGGCTCATCACCTATACGCTGGCGCTGACGGCCTGGGCCTGCATCGGGCGGTTCATGATGGCCTGGTTCCTTCCGCCCGATTCGCCCAACTACATCTGGCGCGGCTTCCGACTATTGAGCGACTGGGCCGTCTGGTCCGCCGCCCGTGTGGTGCCGAGCTATATCGCAGCGCTTTACCTGCCGCTGGTCGCCAGCTTCTGGCTTTTCGCGCTGCGCAGTGTCCTGGGCATCCTCATGATCTCGGCCGGTTGGGCGCCGCGCCTCATGCCGGCGGCGGGCTGAGCCATGACGCCGCAGGGTCTTTTCGTCACCATCATGGCCGTCTGTCTCATCAACGGCTTCATCTCGCCCATGCTGCCAGTGGTTTGGCACCTGCATCCGGTGTGGATGCCGGAAATGATGCCCTCCACGCGTGAGACGATCTTTTATGGCGCGAGCCTGATCGTTTCCACGGGCACGCTGCTGCTTTCGGCCGCGCCGGCGGGTATCGCCGAACGGCTGGGCCTCTCGATGCTGAACGCCATGTGGGTGTGGCTGGGCTGCGCCCTGGTTCTTGTCCTTTTGGGCTTGCGCTGACGGCAACCCAGGGCTGTAGAATGACGTTGCCTCGGATGGGGAACTGACATGGATCGCTTGGACGCCTTCGCTGATCTTTCCATCCGCCGCGCCTGCGCCTTTGTCGCGCTCGCGGCCGTCACGGTCATGCTGTCCCTCTCCTTCGACCTGATGCTGGCCTTCCGCACGGGCGCGCAGATGGCAGCCATTTTGGCCATCGCGTTGGTCTTCTCCGCCTGGCGAGTGCCTCGGCGGGACATCCACCACACTGAGGTCTATGCCATGCTTCGAAGCGCCGGACTGCCGCGTGATCGGTTGACACAGCCCGACGCCCGCGCCCAGATCGCCCGAGTCCTGCGCGAGCGCCTCTCCTGGCATGCCGAGCGCGTGGCCGCGACGGCAATCGCGTTTTATCTTCTGGCGGCGTTCTTCTGGATCCTCAGCCCAGCCTGACCTGTTGCGATGCCTCTCCGCGTGACATGGTTTCGCCCATGACACGCATCGGCATCGTTGGCATGGCAGGCCGCATGGGCAAATTCCTCGTCGAGGAAGTGGCTGCGGCGCAATTCACCCTCACCGGTGGCACCACGCGCGGCGAGGATCCGCGTGCCATGTTCCTGGCCAGCGACGTGGTGATTGATTTTACCCACGCCCATTCAGCAATGGCACACGCTGCACTTGCCGCCGAACTTGGGTGTGGACTCGTCCTTGGCTCCTCCGGCCTTTCGGCCGATGAGGAAGCGTCGGTGGCCGCGGCCGCCCGGCGCGCGCCCATCGTCTATGCGGCGAATTTCGCGACCGGCGTGAACCTCGTCATCGCCATGGCGGAAAAGCTCGCCGCCGCGCTGCCTGGCGCGCATTACGATGCCGAGATCGTTGAGATGCACCATCGCCAGAAGGTGGATGCGCCCTCCGGCACGGCCATCGCCATCGGCCGCGCCGTGGCGCGCGGGCGTGGCACAACGTTGGAGGAAGCAGGGCGCGAGAGCGGGCGTGACGGCCATACCGGCGCGCGGCGCACCGGCACCATCGGCTTTGCCGCGCTGCGTGGCGGCCAGGTGGTGGGCGAGCACACGCTGCTTTTCGCGGCCGGCTCGGAGCATATCGCCATCACCCATCGCAGCTTCGACCGCCGCGCCTACGCGACAGGCGCGGTTCGCGCGGCGCAATGGCTGCAAGGCCGCGCGCCGGGGCTTTATTCCATGAACGATGTCTTGGGGCTGACATGACACCCTTCGTCTTCAATGCCGCCCAAGCCGCCGCGGCCCCCTGCGAACCGGGCCGCGTCTCGGCAAAAATCTTCGCGCAGGGCAGCATGCAGTTGCGCTGGTATGCGCCCCAGGGCGCGGATTCCCAGACGCCGCATTTCCAGGATGAGATCTATGTGGTCGTCACCGGACGCGGCATTTTCCTGCGCGGCGCTGACCTGCTGCCCTTCGGCCCCGGCGACGCGATCTTCGTCGCGGCGGGCGTGCCGCATCGCTTCGAGGAATTCTCCGAGGATCTCGGCGTCTGGGTTGTCTTCTACGGCCCTGAGGGGGGCGAAGCATGAAAATCATCCCCCTCGCCGAACGCCATCGCGCGGATTGGGAAGCGCTCTACGCCGGCTACGCCACCTTCTACAAGGTGACGCAAACGCCCCAGATGCGCGCGACGGTCTGGTCGTGGATCATGGACCCCGCGCATGAGACCAAGGCCCTGGTGGCCGAGGATGACACCGGTCGCGCCGTGGGCCTCGCGCATTACCGCCCCTTCGCCCGGCCGCTTTCCGCCAGCACCGGCGGGTTTCTCGATGACCTTTTCGTGGACCCGGCGCTGCGCGGCCAACGCGTGGCAGACGCCTTGATCGAGTCGCTGGCTGAGATTGGCCGCGAGCGGGGCTGGAGCGTAATCCGCTGGATCACCGCGGATGACAATTACCGCGGCCGCGGGGTTTATGACCGCCTGGCCAAGCGCACCTTCTGGATCACCTACGACAAACCCGTTTGATCATTGCCGAATGATGCGCGGTGGCTGATCGCCCATCGTCAGCCATGTGGGCCAGCCCCAGATGCGCTCGACGCCTACGATGATGAGTGCCGAGGAGATCGCCACCACGCCGATCATCACCATCTGCCGCGAAGGGGGGTGGCGAAACCATTGGGCGAGGCGAATGCTCCAGCGGATCATTGGGTCCATCGTGGGAGCATACCCCATCAGGCGGGGCGCGGCTTCATCGCCCCCATGAGCTTGATGATCGCGGGATAAAACAACATGGTCAGCCCCGCCACCATGATGCCGCCAACCAGCCAGTTGGAGAAGAACACCGCCAGCGAACCCTCGCTGATCAGCAGCGCCTGACGGAAGCTTTCCTCGGTTCGGTCGCCCAGCACCAAAGCCAGGATCAACGGTGCCAGTGGGTAATCCAGCTTCTTCATGACATAGCCGATGACGCCAAAGATCAGCATCAGCACCACGTCGAACTCCGCGCTGTTCACCGTATAGGCGCCAATGGCGCAGACCATGAGGATCACGGCGGCGATGATGCTGAAGGGCACACGCAGGATCGCCGCAAACCAGGGGACGGCGGCCAGCACGATGATGAGCCCCACGATATTGCCCAGATACATCGAGGCGATGAGCCCCCAGACGAAATCCTTTTGCTCGACGAACAGCATCGGTCCCGGCTGCAACCCCCACATGATGAGGCCCCCCAGCAGGACAGCCGCCGTGGGCGAACCCGGCACACCAAGTGCCAGCATGGGCAAAAGCGCCGAGGTGCCTGCCGCGTGCGCCGCGGTTTCCGGCGCGATCACGCCCTCGATGCGGCCTTTTCCAAAGCTCGTCGGGTCCTTGGACATGCTGCGCGCCACGCCGTAACTCATGAAGCTGGCCGGAGTGGCGCCGGCGGGGGTGATGCCCATCCAGCAGCCTATGGCGGAGCTGCGCAGTGCCAGAGCCCAATGCCTGGGCAGGATCTTCCAGGTATCAATGACCGTACGCAGGTTGATCTTGGCCTTGGCACCCTTGAAACTGAGCCCGTCCTCGATGGATTGGAAAATCTCCGAAAGGCCAAACAATCCGATCACGACCACGAGGAAATCAATGCCGCGCATCAGCTCCATGGAGCCGAAGGTCATGCGAAGTTGGCCCGTGACGCCATCCATGCCCACACCGGCCAGGATGAAGCCAAACATCATCGCGGCGATGGCCTTGAAGGGGGCGCCCTTCGAAAGCCCGATGAAGCACGCAAATGAGAGAAACATCACCGCGAAGAATTCAGGCGGGCCGAATTTCAGCGCGAATTGCGCGACCATCGGCGCCACGAAGGTGATCATCACCACAGCGATCAGGGCTCCCACAAAGCTGGAGGTGAAGGCCGCTGTCAGCGCCTCGCCCGCGCGGCCCTGCTGCGCCATGGGGTAGCCATCGAAGGTGGTGGCCACCGACCACGGCTCGCCTGGGATGTTGAAGAGGATGGAGGTGATGGCACCGCCGAACAACGCGCCCCAATAAATGCATGAGAGCATGATGATCGCGCTCACCGGCGGCATGGCAAAGGTCAGCGGCAACAGGATCGCAATACCATTGGCCCCGCCCAGCCCCGGCAGCACGCCGATGAGCACGCCGAGCACAATGCCGACCACCATGAGGATAAGGTTTTCCGGCTGCAGGGCCACGCCGAAG
>Ga0105048_10020614_pt1 | contig 10056 bp, 6 predicted proteins | sample MAT05_FD_78382 | JGI IMG/M metagenome (GOLD analysis project Ga0105048, IMG submission 78382) | Freshwater microbial communities from Lake Fryxell liftoff mats and glacier meltwater in Antarctica - MAT-05 | ecosystem: Environmental > Aquatic > Freshwater > Ice > Liftoff microbial mat | place... | reverse complement strand
TTGTTGGAAATGCCGCTCTTCCTCGAACCCGACCTGTACGTGAACGTCCCGCTGGAGGCGACGTACCTCGCGGCCTACCGCGGCGTGCCGCTCCGCTGGCGGCGGGTGCTGGACTGAGCCGGCGGGCCGGCCCGCCCGGGTTCGGGTTTCCGTTCCCCCCGGGGATGTCGTAAATAGTCGGGACGACCTCCCCGCACCCCGACACGGCCCTCTCATGCGCGACCGCCCCACGCTCGACCTGTTCGTCGTCAGCTGGCTCATCCTGTTCCTCGAACTCACCTGCATCCGGTGGTTCCCCTCGCACGTCATGTTCCTGACGTTCTTCACGAACATCGTCCTGCTCGCCTGCTTCGTCGGCATGTCGGTCGGGTGCCTGGCCGCCGGCAGCCCGACCCGCCACGTCGCCCGCACCCCGATGTGGCTCGCCGTCGCGGTCGTCGCCGGGCTGCTCGTCGAGCAGTTCCGCAACCAGCTGCTCCAGTACATCGCCATCGGCGACCGGTCGAACCCGGACGTGGTGTTCTTCGGGGCCGAGGCGTCCGACCCCCACCGCGCGTCGTTCCTGATCCCGGTCGAGGCCGTCGCCGGCGGGTTCTTCCTGCTCATCGCCGTGCTCCTCGTCGGCCCCGGGCAGGAGATGGGGCGGGCCTTCACCCGGGTGCCGAGCCGGACCCGGGCGTACTCGGTCAACCTGCTCGGGAGCCTGGCCGGGATCGGGTCGTTCGCCGTCTGCTCGGACCTCTGGCTGCCGCCGGTCGTCTGGTTCGCGGCCGTCGCCCTCGGGGTGGGGTACTTCGCCTGCCGCCGGCCGGCCGGCGACCCGGCGGCCGGCCCCCCCCCCCGCCCGGCCGCGGCGGTCGTCTTCCTCGCCATCGCCGTCGTCCTGAGCGTCGTCACGTCCGGATTCTTCGCCCTCCACCACCGGCAGACCACCTGGTCCCCGTACTACCGGATCGACTACGACCCGGGCTACCAGGTGATCGACACCAACATGGTGAGCCACCAGGTGATCGAGCCGCGGGACCGGGTGCCGGTCGCCCGGTACGCGAACTACGCCCTCCCGTACCTCCTCCAGCGCGACATCGAAGTCGGGGACGGACCGGACAAGAAGCCGGCGTGGGAGCCGATCAAGCGGGTGCTGATCATCGGGGCCGGGAGTGGGAACGACGTGGCCCGCGCCCTCCAGTGGCTCCCGGCCGACGCCCGTGTGGACGCGGTCGAGATCGACCCGGTGATCTACGCCCACGGGGTCGCCCACCACCCCGACCGGCCGTACCAAGACCCTCGCGTCCACGTCGAACTGAACGACGGCCGGAACTTCCTCCACCGCGCCCCGGCCGAGACCTACGACCTGGTCATCTTCGCCCTCGTCGATTCCCTCGTCCTCCACTCCGGGTACTCGAACCTGCGACTGGAGAGTTACCTGTTCACCGAGCAGGCGTTCCGCGACGCCCGCCGGGTGCTCAAGCCGACCGGCGTCTGTGCCGTCTACAACTACTTCCGCCACGGGTGGCTGGCGGCCCGCATCCGGGCCGAGTTGAAGAACGCCTTCGCGGCCGACCCGGCAGTATTCGTGCTGAAGGGGGAACCGACCGACGCGGTCCGGCTCGACGACTACGACCCCGAGGCGTTCACCGCCTTCATCGCCGGGGCGGACCGGGTGATCGACCCGCTCCGCAAGGCGTTCGCCGACCACGGGAACTGGTACTGGATGCCCGGCGGCCGGGCACCGGACCCGGCGGCCCGGCTGGAGCGGTTCGGGGGGGCGCGGCCGCCGGCCCCCCTCCCCCCGTCGGACGTGCCCCTCCCGGCGGTCCGGTGGACGCCGCCGGACTGGGTGGCGCTGCGGGTGGCGACGGTGCAAGACCTCGGCGGGCTGCCGGTCGCCACCGACGACTGGCCGTTCCTGTACGTCCGCGAGCCGGGCGTCCCCCTCGTGTCGTGGCGCGGGATGGGGATGATGGTCGCCCTGTCGCTCGTCCTGTGGGCGCTCTTCCGCGTCCGCCCGGCCGCGACCGACGCGCCCGCCGCCCCCGACCACGGCCTCGCCGCCCGGAGCTTCTTCCTCGGGGCCGGGTTCATGCTGGTCGAGACGAAGGCCGTCGTCCAGATGGCGCTGCTGTTCGGCAGCACCTGGAAGGTGAACACCTTCGTGTTCGCCGCCATCCTGCTGATGAGTTTGGTCGGGAATCTGTACAGCGGGCGGGTGAAGCCGCGGCGGTTGGGGCCGTACTACGCCGGCCTGTTCGCCGCCCTCGGCCTCGGCCTGGTCGTCTCCCTCGACGCCTTCCTCGGCCTCTCCCGGGGCGTGCAAATCGCCGGGGCGTGCGCCCTCGTGTTCGCCCCGATCGCGTTCGCGGGGGTGATCTTCGCCACCAGCTTCGCCCGGTCGGTCCGGCCGGACCGGGTGTTCGGGGCGAACGTCGCGGGGGCGCTGGCCGGCGGGCTGGCCGAGAACGCCTCGGTCCTGTTGGGCTTCCAATACCTGTTGTGCGTGGCGGCCGGCTTCTACCTCCTGTCGGCCGCGTGCGGGAACCGTTCGGCCCCCGCCCCCGGCGCGAAACCGGGCGTATAATGCATGCGGCGGGGGGCGTGCAGTTTTCCCGTGTTCGCCCGCGGCCGGGTGTGGTATCAGTCGTGTCGGCTGGAACGAGATTCCGGCCGGCGACGAATCCTGATGCCCTTCGGCCCCGCCCCGCGGAGGATCTCCCGATGCCGGAGTTGAGCGACGACGAGCCGTCGGAAGCAAGCGGGTCGGGGCGGCGGCGGGGGCGGACGACGGCCCCGGACGTGGCCGTGGTCCGCAGCGGCCGCGACGCCCTGTCGGTCGAGATGGCCCTGACCATCTTCCGCCAGATGGTCCGGACCCGGGCGCTGGAAGAGCGCAGCATCAAGATGTCGAAGTCGGGCGAGGCGTTCTTCTGGATCGGCGGGCCGGGCGAGGAGGCGACGAACGTCTGCCTCGGGCTGCAAGTCCACAAGGGCCGCGGCCCGGCCCACGACTACCTCCACCTCCACTACCGCAACGCCGGGGTCATGCTCGCCCTCGGCATGCCCATGCTCGACCACGTCCGCCAGCTCGCCATGCGGGCGACCGACCCCCACTCCCGCGGCCGCAACTTCGTCGGCCACTACTGCGTCCCGAAGTGGAACGTCGTCCCGGTCACGAGCGTCATTGAAGTCCAGTTCGCCATGGCCCCCGGCACCGCCCTGATGCAGAAGCGGCACGGCGGGGAGGGGCTGACCGTGGTGGTCGGGGGCGAGGCCGGGACCGCCGAGGGCGACTTCGAGTCGTGCCTGAACTGGACGACCCGGCCCGGCACCGAACTCCCCGTCCTGATGGTGGTGACGAACAACCGCTTCGGCATCTCGACCGACCTGAACACGGTCCACGCCGACCGCCCGGTCGCCGACCGGGCGATCCCCTACGGGATCGCGAGCGCGACGGTGGACGGGAACGACCCGATCGCCACCTGGCACGCGATCGACCGGGCGATGCGGTACTGCCGCCGGGAGCGGCGGCCGTTCCTGCTCGAAGCGTTGGTGAGCCGGCTGCACGGGCACTCGTCGAGCAGCGGGGCGCAGCGGCAGTGGGACGAGGCCGACCCGCTCGCCCTGTTCGAGCAGAAGCTGATCGACGACGGGGCGACCGACGCCGACGCGGTAGCTGTGTTGAAGGCCGAGGCGAAGGCCGAGGCCGACGCCGCCGTGGTGCAGGCGATGGCCGAAGCCCAGCCCACCCCCGACGACGTGCTGACCCACACCTACGCCCCGAGCGCCGTGGACGCGGTCTACCCGGTCGATTACACGGGGCTGCCGGGGCGGCGGTAGAAGGCGGACCGAGGTCGGCTCACGACGGGGGAACGGCTGGTGGACCCGCTGCCGCCCGAAGACCCGCTCGACTACATCGACATGGACGATGTCCTCCGTCACGGCAACCCGGCGGACTGGACGTACCACGGGCCGAAGCCGGGAAGTCCGGTGCCCGCCCACTCGCGGAACGCCGGACCGGGTACGATGAAGCACTACGACATTTACGAGGACGACTTCGGGGACGAGATCGAGGTGCATTACTTCCGGCACCCCGACGGCACCGTCGGCGACGTGAAGGTGAAGCCGAGGAGTTGAGGAGGCGGCATGCTCTCGCCACCGACGAGTGACCTTCTCCAGCGACTGCGGCAGGGGCAGTGCGGCCCGGCCGAGACGGCGCGCCTCGAACGCACCGCGGCGGCCGACTTCGTGGCCGAGCTGCGCGGTGCCTACCCGCTTACCTTCCAGGAGCGTCGCGTCCGGGGGAAGTGGGAGGTGGCCGTGGCCCGTTCCCTCCGGACCGAGCTGGCCGCCCGCCCCATCCGGGATTCGAGCTTCTTCTCGCTGCTCGTCGTTCCGGTGTACCTCGATTGCGTGATGGTGAGCGCCGAGGGAGACGCCGTGACGGGCGTTTCGCGGTTCGGCCGACTTCGCGTCCGGGCGGTCGGGAAACCTTCCCCCGGGTTGGCCCTCACGTCGAGCGCCGGGTACAAGCTCGACCTGACGCCCGACGGTTGGGCGACGAAGCCGCTGCCGAAGCGGACGGTCCGCCTCGACGAGGCGTTCCTGAAAGCCCGCGGCTGGCGCTTCCACCACCTCGCCCAGTTCATCCCGACGCCGTGACGCAAGTCCCCCGCGCAACCGAACCCGCCTATGGCAACGCTCGTCCAAGCCGTCCGGATGGCCCTGCACTACGGCGAGACGCACCTCGGCGTCACCGACGTGTTCGGAGAGGATGTCGGCCCGCCGCTCGGCGGGGTGTTCACCGCCACCCAGGGGTTGAAGACCGCCTGGAACTCCCCCCTCGACGAGCGCGGCATCCTCGGCACGGCCATGGGCATCGCCTACGCCGGCGGCCGGCCGGTGTGCGAGATCCAATTCTGCGACTACGCCTTCAACGCGATCGACATGCTCAAGATCGCCGGCAACCAGCGATGGGCCAGCGCCGGCGGGTACGACATGCCCATCGTCGTCATGACCCCGAACGGGGCCGGCATCCGCGGTAGCATGTACCACTCCCACAGCTTCGAGAGCTGGGCCAGCCGCCTCCCCGGGTGGAAGGTGGTCATGCCGTCGAACGCCCTCGACGCCTACGGCCTCGTGACCGCCGCCATCAAAGACCCGAACCCGGTGCTGGTGCTGCTCCCGAAGGCCCTGCTCCGCCTCAAGTCCGACCGCCTCCTACCCGGCGAGCCGGCCGACTACGAGGAACTCTGCCGGATGATCGACGCCCCCGTCGGCGACCGCTCGGACTGGGTGCCGCGCTGGCCCGACCTGCGCGAGTACGTCGTCCCCATCGGCCGGGCCGACCTCGTGCGCGAGGGCGACGCGGCCACCGTCGTGAGCTACGGGCGGATGCTCCCGCTCTGCGTCCAGGCGGCCGACGAGCTGGCCCGCGAGCGCGGGTGGGCGTTCGACGTGATCGACCTGCGGAGCATCTTCCCCTACGACTGGGACGCCGTCTCCGCGAGCGTCGCCAAGACCGGCCGGCTGCTGGTCGTGAACGAGGACACCGAGGTCACGAACTTCGCCGAACACCTGTTGCGGCGGGCGGTGGACGACCACTTCTACGATCTGGCGGTCCGCCCGCGGGCGCTGATGGGCAAGCACCTCCCCGGGATCGGGATGAACCCGACCTACGAGGCGAACAGCGTCCCGCAGCTCGGCCACGTCCGCGAGGCCCTGCGCGACATCGCCGCCGAGCCCGCCTGAACGCCGGCCGGCCGGCCGGATCGGATTCTGGCCTCTTTAATCTTGTGGCACGGGTCTCTGACCCGTGCAGGCCACACGGGTCAGAGACCCGTGCCACAAGACGGGGAGTCGGACCGCGCTGCCCGGTTTCGCTGGCGGCCCGCGGCCGGGCGGGTAAGCTGAACTGTCCCCGCCGCATCCCGCCGCCGAGAGCCGTACCGTGAACCGCACCCTCCGCCCGGCCCGCGGGCCGTTCTCGCTCGTACTCGCCCTCGCCCTCGCCGCCGCCGCCCGCCCCGCCGACCCGACGCCGGCGGGAACCCTGCCCGACGCCGTCGTGAAGAAGCTGACGTGGCGGGCTGTCGGCCCGGCGAGCATGGGCGGGCGCATCACGGCGCTCGCGGTCATCGAGTCCGACCCGGCCACCTACTACGTCGCCACCGCGTCCGGCGGGCTGCTCAAGACGACCAACCACGGCACCACCTTCGCACACCTCTTCGACGACCAACCCACCGTCTCCATCGGCGACGTGGCCGTCGCCCCGAGCGACCCGAACGTCGTCTGGGTCGGGACCGGGGAGAACAACCCGCGGAACTCCGTCTCCTACGGCGACGGCGTGTACAAGAGCACCGACGCCGGCAAGACGTGGACGAATATGGGGCTGCGGAAGTCGTACCAGATCGGCGCGATCGTGATCCACCCGACCGACCCGAACACGGTGTACGTCGCCGCCCTCGGCCGGCTGTACGGGCCGGGCGGCGACCGCGGGGTGTTCAAGACGACCGACGGCGGCAAGACGTGGGCCAACGTCTTGTACGTGGACGACAAGACCGGCGCGACCGACCTCCGCCTCGACCCGTTCGACCCGCAGACACTCCTGGTCGGCATGTGGGAGCGGCGGCGCGACGAGTTCGACGGATTCTACGGCCCGCCCGAGACGTGGCCGACCCCGGACCAGTACGGCCCGGCCGTGTCGCACGGCCCCGGCGGGGGGCTGTTCCGGTCGGCCGACGGCGGCAAGTCGTGGGCGAAGTTGACCGGCGCGACGGCGAAGGCCGGCCTGCCGACGGCGAACACCGGGCGGATCGGCCTCGACTACTCGCGGAAGGCGAAGGGGCTGGTGTTCGCCGTCATCGACACCGAGAAGGTCGGCACCGGGCGGCCGGCGCTGGCGGTCGTGTTCGGCGTGTCGAGCGAGGACGAGAAGGGGGGCGGAGTGAAGGTCGCGGTCGTCGCCGACGACGGCCCGGCGGCGAAGGCGGGGCTGAAAGAGAACGACATCCTCACCGCCCTCGACGGCCAGAAGGTCGAGAACTACGACGCCTTCACCGCCCTGCTGGCCACGAAGAAGGCCGGCGACGTGGTGAAGGTCACGCTCAAGCGCGGCGGTAAGGAGCTGGTCGTCGCCGTGACGCTCACGCCGCGCGAGACGAAGGAGAAGGAGAAGGAGCCGAAGGAAAAGGAGCCGGCCCCGACGGGCGGGCCGCCGGCGCTCGGCATCCAGGCGGTGCCGGCGACCGGCGGGGTCGGCGTCGGGGCGGTCGCGGCCGACGGCCCGGCGGCGAAGGCCGGGCTGGCGAAGGGCGACGTGATCGCCGCCGTCGTCGGCAAGCCGGTGGCCGACCAGCTCGCCCTGCGGGCGGCGCTCGCGGGGTTCAAGTCCGGCGACACGGTGAAGCTCACGGTCGTGCGCGGCGACAGGGCCCGCGAGGTCGATGTCGCCCTCACCGCCGCCCCGCCGAGTCGCACCCCGCGGCCCGGCAACCCGGGCCGGCCGTTCCAGCTCAGCCCGGTCGTCGGCGGGCAGCGGGCGAACGTCCAGGACCAGCAGGGCAAGGACGGGTTCCAGACCGGCGGGGTGTTCGCCTCGGCCGACGGCGGCGCGACGTGGGCGCGGGTGAACAGCCTCAACCCGCGGCCGTTCTACTTCAGCATGGTCCGGGCCGACCCGACCGACGCCGCCGTGGTGTACGTCGCCGGCGACACGGCCCTGTGGAAGAGCACGACCGGCGGGAAGAAGTTCGACGCCGCCCCGACGAAGGGCGTCCACCCCGACCACCACGCCCTCTGGATCGACCCGAAGGACGGCCGCCACCTGCTCCTCGGGGGCGACGGCGGGTTCTACGTCACCTACGACCGCGGGGCGGCCTGGGACCACCTCAACGTCCTCGCCCTCGGCCAGTTCTACCACGTCGCGGTAGACACCCGCAAACCGTACCGCGTGTACGGCGGGCTCCAGGACAACGGCAGCTGGGGCGGGCCGTCGCACGTCCTCCGCGGCAGCGGGCCGGTCAACGACGACTGGATTTTCGTCAACGGCGGCGACGGGTTCGTCTGCCGCATCGACCCGACCGACCCCGACCTCGTCTACTCCGAGAACCAGAACGGTAACATGTCGCGGCGCAACCTGCGGACCGGCGAGCGGGCCGGGTTCGGGCCGCCGCGCGTCCGCCCGGACGAGCCGCTGCGGTTCAACTGGAACACCCCGTTCATCCTGTCGGACCACAACCCGAGCATCGTCTACTGCGCCGCCCAGTACGTCTTTCGGTCGGTGAGCAAGGGGGCGGGGATGAAGGCCGTCTCGCCCGAGGTCACGCGGACGAAGCAGGGCAGCGCCACCGCCGTCGCCGAGAGTCCGAAGAACCCCGACGTGCTGTGGGCCGGCACCGACGACGGCTTCCTGTGGGTGACGCGCGACGGCGGGCAGAAGTGGGAGAACGTCTTCGACAAACTCAAGGCCGCCGGGCTGCCCGGCCCGCGCTGGGTGGCGAGCATCGAGCCGGGGCGGACGAAGGAGGGCCGCTGCTACGTCGTCCTCGACGGCCACCGCTCGGACGACGACCGGCCGTATGTGTACGTCACCGAGGACCACGGCAAGACGTGGGCGGCACTCACAACGACGCTACCGGCGTTCGGCTCGACGCGGGTGCTGCGCGAGGACATCGTCAACCCGGAGCTGCTCTACCTCGGCACCGAGTTCGGCGTGCGGGTGTCGCTCGACCGCGGCAAGACGTGGGCGGGGGCGAACAACAACCTGCCGACGGTCGCGGTCCACGAGATCGCCCAGCCGACGACGGCGAACGAGGTCGTGGTCGGCACCCACGGCCGGAGCGTCTGGATTCTCGACGTGGCGAGCCTGCGCCAGCTGCCGGCCCGGACCGAGAAGGTGGACGGGGCCGACAAGACGACCGACCCGCTCAAGGAACCGGTGACGCTCTTCGCCCCGGCCCCGGCGACGCGGTGGAAGCTGGAGGTCGGCCGCGAGTCGCCGTACTCGATGAACGTCCGCAAGTTCTACGGGACGAACCCGGACCGCCGGGCGAGCCTCGACTACCTGCTGACCCGGCCGGCGAAGGAACTGACGCTCAAGGTGGTGGACGTGGGCGGCAAGCTGGTCCGCGACTTCCGCAGCGCCCCGAAGGAGGCCGGCTTCCACCGCCAGCCGTGGGACTTGACCCGCGCCGGCACCGGCGGCGGCTCGGCGCTCGTCCCGGCCGGGGCGTACCGGGTGGTGCTGACGGCCGACGGGAAGGAGTATGCGCAGACGGTGACGGTCGAGAACGACCCGCACGCCGACCCGAAGGCGGTCATCACCGCCGAAGGCACGGCGACGGGGATCGACGATTAGCGCACGATCTTCAACACGCGGCCGTTGCTCGCGTCGCTGATGTAAACGTCGCCCGTCTTCGGGTGAACGATGACGCCGTGCGGCTGGTTGAACTCGGCGAGCCGCGGGTTCCCGCCGACGCCGGCCGTCCCCCTCTTGCCGGTGCCGGCCACCTCCACGACCTGATCCGTGTCGGGGAGGTAGCGCACGACCCGGTGGTTCTCGGTGTCGGCGATCAGCACCGAGCCGTCGCGGTCGATGCACAGGTGCTTCGGGCCGTTCAGCGCCGAGGCGAGCGCCTTGCCGGAGGTCATCCCGGCCGCGCCGGTGCCGGCGACGGTGCGAATCTTCCCCGCCGCATCGACCACGCGCAGGGCGTGCCCGCCGCGCTCGAGGATGTACAGGTTGCCCTTCGCATCGACGGCGTGCGCCCGAGGATCGACGAGCGGTTCGGTCGCGGCGTCGGCCCCGTCCTTCGGCACCCCGCGCTTGCCGTTGCCGGCTACGGTCGTCACCACGCCCGTCGCCATGTCGATCTTGCGGATGCGCTTGTTGTCGAGGTCGGTGACGCAGCAATACTTGCCGGCCGGGTCGAAGCTGACGCAGAAGCAGCCACCGAAATGGGCCTTCGCCGCCGGCCCGCCGTCGCCGGCGAAGCCCTTCTCGCCGGTCCCCGCGAACGCCGCGACGGTGTCGGTCTTGGGGTCGTAGGTGCGGATACAATTGTT
>Ga0105048_10020613_pt1 | contig 10056 bp, 9 predicted proteins | sample MAT05_FD_78382 | JGI IMG/M metagenome (GOLD analysis project Ga0105048, IMG submission 78382) | Freshwater microbial communities from Lake Fryxell liftoff mats and glacier meltwater in Antarctica - MAT-05 | ecosystem: Environmental > Aquatic > Freshwater > Ice > Liftoff microbial mat | place... | reverse complement strand
TGGCAATTTCTCGAATGGGTGACGCCTGACATTGACGACGCGGCAATCATGTCGTTGGAAGAAATGACGATCAGCGATCCGACGATTCTCGAATTAGTTGATCTCCCGTAGGGTTGGCGAGCCACACGCCGAGATTTGTCGTAACCGTGGTATCGGGAACCTAACATCTAAACTTGTCAAGCTTCATCCCCGTACCCGCATATCCTCAAGCACAACGCCCGCATTCCGCACGTCCCGGTCGTGTTCCTCGTCGGTCCAGGGTTCCCGCAGGGCGGCGTCGATCCACGAGCGTACGGAAGCGAGGCCGAGAAGCCTTTGCTTGTACGCCTCGGCCGGGCCGGTGAGAGGAATGCCGTAATTCTCGAAGCGGATGGCCACGGGAACGAAGAAGGCATCGACGGCGGTGAACCAATACCCGGCCAGGAAGGGACCGCCGAAGCGTTCGAGGCCTTCGTTCCAAAGTTGTACAATGCGGTCGATGTCGCGCTGCAAGAGCTCGGGAACGTGGTGCAAACGAACGCGCAGGCCGCAGTGCATCGAACACTGTTGGCGCAGCGTTTGGAAGCCGGCGTGCATCTCGGAAGCGGCGCACCGGGCCCAAGCGCGGGCGGTGGGATCTGCGGGCCAGACGCCGCGGTATCGCTCGTTCAGGAATTCCACGATGGCCAGCGATTCCCACACAATCAAGCCATCCGAGTGCAGGCACGGCACGCGGCCGGAGGGCGAGAAGGCGTCCCAGTAACCTGGTTCGCCGAAGGGGTGCAGCACCTCCTCGAACGGGATGCCGAGTTCCTTCATCAGCACCCACGGCCGCATCGACCACGACGAATAAAGCTTGTTGGCGATGTGCAGCGTATCCATGGCAGTCCTCGAGTGCGGATATCGAATAGAATAGTCGTGAAGGATTTTTAGGGAAGGAATCGGCGAGTGTGGGACTTACAACCATTGACTGTCAACTAACAACTACTTGATAGTTCCATCTAGGATCGAGTGTTTGGGAATAGTTATTGGTCGATAGTTGACAGTTGTTAGATAGTGATTCCGATTGCTACCGTGGTTGAGAACAATGATAACCATGACTCCCCCCGAAATCATCGCCATCCTGCAATCCGACTTCGGCCCGGCGATTCTCGCCGTGCAGCCGGAGGCGTTCGATCCGTTCGTTCAGGTGGAACCGGCTAGGATCGCGGACGTCTGCGAGTTCCTCAAAAATGATCCGCGGTTGCAATTCGAAATCCTCAACAACCTCGGCGGCGTCGACTACTTGGAACCGGACGCGAAGAAGTTGGCGAAGGCCGGGTTCGAGCCGCACCTCGAAGTGGTGTACCACCTATCGAGCTTCCGCGTGCCGGGTCGGCGCTTCACCGTGAAAGTGTATCTGCCGCGGGCGGGTGCGGAACTGCCCACGGTGAGCAACGTCTGGCGAACCGCCGATTGGCACGAGCGCGAATGCTTCGATTTCTTCGGCATCACGTTCCTCGGCCATCCCGATCCCCGGCGGATTCTCCTCGCCGACGATTGGGTCGGGCACCCGTTGTTGAAGGACTACGAGTTCCCCTTGGAATACCGCGACATCCGTTGCCGGTAGCGGTTTCGTCGCTGACGCTTCCGGCTCGGAAATACGACATCGTCGCTGACGCTTCCGGCTCGGAAATACGAGCATCGTCGCTGACGCTTCCGGCTCCGAAATACGAGCATCGCCGCCGAAGCTTCCGGCTTCGAAATACAATATCACCATGCCCACCAATCGCATTCGTCAGTACCTCGCCAGCGACGTTCCCGATTTTGAACGCCCGCCCTTTTCGGATCGCCTCCGCGGTATCCGCATGCTTTGTGCCGTGCTGATTCTCGGGGTGCTTTTTCTCACGACCGGGGTGATCGCCACGGTGGAATTCGCCCTCGGCGGTCGGCCTTTGGGTGGGAACGCCGGAAAAGTTTCCGGCGTGCCGGTGGTCACGGTCGCGGTGGCGTTCGCTTCGCTCACGTGTGTGGCGGTCGCTTCGATGGTTGTACCGTTGATCTGGAAACGCGGCGTGGCCCGGGTACTCACCAGTCCCGCCGATGATCCCGAGGACGGGGCGGAAAGGGAAACCGAACCCGACCGACTCTGGCGGGTGTACGCGGCGGGAAAGTTCACCGAATTCGCCTTGGCCGAAGGGGCCGCGATTACCACGGCCATCCTGTTCCACCTCACGGCGGATCGGCTCATGCTGGTGTTCATCGCCGCGATGGTGCTGTTTATGCTGGTGAAGTTCCCGACGCTGGGTAAGGCGAAGGCGTGGTTTGCGAGTATTCGCAGTATTTCCGAGCCGGAAGCGTAAGCGATGGTCTTTTTACAATCGTCGCTGACGCTTCCGGCTCCGAAGATCACTTCAGCATCGGCTTCAGTATCGCCGTCCAGATTTCGTAGCCCTTGTCGTTCATGTGCAGGTTGTCCGCCTTGAAGATGTCCGGTAACGGCATGCCCTCCTTGCCCAGCATCGGCCCGACGACACCCACGTATTTTAGGTTCTCGCCCTTCTCGCAGTCCTCCTTCACCATGGCGTTGGCCTTCTGCTGCTGATCGTAGATCGCCCAGCGCTTGGGGCTGGGCTTCACCGCCACGAACAGGATCTCGGCCTTCGGCAGCTTGCCGCGGATCACTTTGACGAACTCGCGGAAGTCTTCCCGCACCTGTTCCGGTGTGCGCTTGGCACCGAGGTCGTTGTCCCCGGCGTAAAAGACGATCGCCTTGGGTCCGTACGGCAGCAGGATCTTCCCGGCGAAGTGTGTGGTATCCCGAATGATGGAGCCGCCGAAACCGACGTTGACTACCGGCAGATCGGGGAACGATTTCTTCAGATCCCACAGTTTGATACTCGAACTCCCGGCAAAGAAGATGCTTCCCTTCTCCGGGGGCTTCGCTTTCAACCGCGCTTCGATGGCGGAGATTTCCTTGTCCCACTTGGCGAACGGATCGACCGGCGGCTCTTGGCCCAAAGCGGGCACTGCGAATGCGAAGGCGAGTAGGAATCGAAACACGGGAACCTCGGGGGGAGCGAAAGGGGTCGAAGCCGGGTCGAAGCCGAATGTATTGTAAAGCCCGCGTGTGTAACTGCGAGGCACCGATTGAAGTATCATTCTTTCGCCAGCATCTTCTTGATGAACGCGATGCCGTTGACGTACACATCCTCCGGCGCGGCGAACAAATCGCGCCAGACTCGCGTTGCGGCGGCCAAATCGGGGAGTGCCCGACCGAATGCTTCGATCACCATCCAACCGTCGTAGCCGGTCTTTTTGAACGCGGCGAAGGCTTCATCCCAATGCACTTGGCCGGTGCCGGGGGTGCCGCGATCGTTCTCGGAAATGTGAACGTGGGCGAACGATCCGTTCGCGGTGGCGATGGCGCCCGCTTGGCTTTTCTCTTCGATGTGCGCGTGGAAGGTATCGTACATGCAGCGGAAGTTGGGGTGATCGACGCGCTTCACGAGCGCCGCGGCATCCTTGGCGGTGGTAAGGAAGTAGCACTCGAAGCGGTTCAGATATTCGATGGCGAGCTTGAGGTTCGCCTGCTGGGCGAATTCGGCGGCTTGCCGAAGCACTTCCACGGCCCGTCCTTTTTCCTCGTCGGTCGGCCCGCTGCCGCTGAACACCCCGAGCGGGGAATGAAACGGCCCGCACATCGCCTCGCTGCCGAGAACGTGGTTGATCTCGATGATCTTCTTTAACCGTTCCACGGCGTCGGCGCGGTTCGTTTCGTCCGGGCTGATCGGGTTGGCTTCGGGCGTCATCACCGTCACGGTGGTACACTTCAGCCCTTGTTTGTCCAACTCGCTCCGGATCGATTTGTACCTGGCCACATCTTCGTCGAAGATCGGCAGCTCGACCCCGTCGAACCCGGCGGCTTTGATCTTCGCCATCACGGGGTATTGCTCTTCGGTGATGTGGCCGGTCCAGAGCAATAGGTTCATGCCGAGTTTCATCGCGAACTCCGATGGGAGAGGTTTGTGATGGGGGAATTGTAATGAAAGTGGTGCGATGGCGTCCCACTGCGAGGTGGAATGTCAAGTTGGCGAAGCTGCGCATTGCGAAAGCCCCGCCCGGATTGGAGAAATTGTGCGGATTGCGATGGTTGAACGCCGATGAAACCCGAGACGCCACCTTTGGCAGGGAGTGGGTATGAATCGCGTTCGGACTACGGCACTATCGGCGCTCGGTTTCCTCGGCAGCTACGGCTACGCCGAAGAACCGGCGTGGAAAGCCCCCACATTGACCCAAGATGTGATCGTGATCGTGCCGAAGCCGGTGGCGACGGCGCTGCCGATTCCCACGGCTCCCGCCTCGGCCAAGCCCGAAATCTTAGATTGGGGAAAGGCCGAAAAGCCGTTTCAGGCTCCGGAACCTAAGCCGACGAAACCGGCGGTTCCGAATCCAGTTCCGCCTGCGCCGCCCGCGAATGTGCCCGCACCTCCGCAGTTTCCCGTCATCATCAGCGATTTCACGCAACCGGTCGTGCCGGCGTCGGAACCCAAGGTGAAAGCTTCCGAGTATCCGCCGGAGTTCCGAGCCGTTCGACCCACTTCCGCCGTTGCGGATGCCGCTGTCCTGCAGATACCGCAATTGGAACCGGTCGTTCAAAAGACTGTTCCGGCGCCGGTGCCGAAGCCGCCGGTGAAGGAAGATTCGAAGCCGTTGCCTCAGCCCACCGAAGTGGCACCCGCCCCCGCACAGGTTCCGGCGCCGCTTCCGCCTTCGGTCGCACCGTGCTCGGAAGGGGAAACGGTATTGGAGCCGGTTCCAGGCATGTACACTTCGCCATTGCAAGGCGTCAATCGCCACGGTGTGTACGGCTCCCCCGAGATGCAACTCTCACGCGATTATTCCTTCCGCGATGGCATCGGCTTGGATCTGGAACAGCCTTCCCACGCCTTTGCCGGCCCGGCGACCGATCATTGGTTCGTTCAAACCGAATTCCTCACATGGTGGACGAACCCGGCCCGCATCCCGACGCTCGCCACCACGAACACCCTCGGCAACCCCGGCCTTCTCGGCAACCCAGGCACGCAGAACCTGATCGGGCCGGGCACCATCGGGCCGAACCCGCAATTCGGTTTTCGCGTTCGCGCCGGCGGTTGGCTCGATACCGATTGCGACGGGAGTCGCGGCTTCGATGGCAGTTACTTCTTCCTCGGCCAACGCGGTACAACCACCTCGGTCGATGGGCTTCCCGTGATCTCGCGTCCCTTTACCCGGGCGGATAACGGTCAGCAGGCGGTCGAAGTGGTGGCCCAACCGGGAATCTCGGTGGGGCGATTCACAGTGAGTGCCGATCGTTCACTGTGGGGCGCCGATTTGAACTACAAGCAGGCCATCTGCCGAACGTGCGACCGCACCTCGGCGTGGTTCGCCGGGTACCGCACGCTCACGCTCCAAGAATCGTTGGTGATGGAAGAGTTCATTACTTCCACCAGCGCCAACCCACAATTTCCCGATCCGCCCGGCACTCGGGTTTACGTGCAGGATAGTTTCGTCACACAGAATACGTTCCACGGCGGTCAGCTCGGTTACGCATTGAACCGGCGGAGCGGGCGATTCGATGTCGATCTCCGCGCGTCCGCCGCTGTCGGTTTCACCCGCGAGACGGTGACGATCAACGGGTTTCAACAGCGGACCCGCCCCGGCCAAGCCACGCAGATGTTCCAGGGCGGATTGTTGGCCATCGGTTCGAACATCGGTTCGCATTCTCGGAACGAGTTCGCGGTGGTACCCGAAGCGACGTTGAACCTCGGTTACGCGATCCGGCCGAACCTGCGGGCTTACGTGGGTTACAACTTCTTGTATTGGTCGAGGGTGATTCGCCCCGGCGATCAGATCGATACAGTTCTGGATGCGGCCTCGGTGCCGAACCTAAATTCTCCGGCACCGCCGAGTGGCCAAGCCCGCCCCGCTCCGACCTTCACCCAAGCCGATTTGATCGTGCAAGGGGTACAACTCGGCTTGGAATGGCGCTGGTAGGGGAAAGGAAAGCACGGTCTTGCCCGAGCGGCGGTGTCACTGCGTTTCCAGCACCGGCACTTCCGCAAGCATCTCGCGCACGACATCCGCCACGGTGCGGCCTTCGATCTCCGCTTCCGGACGCAAGATCAAACGGTGGCCCAACACTCCGAACGCGACGGTTTGAACGTCTTCGTGCGTGACGTAATGCCGGCCGCGGAGAACCGCCTTGGCGCGGGCGCACCGCAACATGGAGAGCGCCGCCCGCGGGCTGGCCCCGAGCGCGATATCCGGATGCTTCCGCGTGACCTCGGCGAGTTGAACGATGTACCTGTAGAGCGATTCCTGCCCGTACACGAATTGCAACTCGGCCTGCAATTTCAGAATGCGCTCGGGCGTGAACATACTTTCGAGTTCCACCAGCGGCTTGCCGTGGATCTTCAAGAGGTTCACTTCGTGATCGAAGCCGGGGTAGCCCATTTCCACCCGCAACAAGAATCGATCGAGCTGCGCTTCGGGCAGGCGGTACACGCCTTCCTGTTCGATCGGATTCTGCGTGGCCAACACGAGGAACGGCCGGGGCAAAGGGATCGTTTGACCATCGACGGTCACTTGAAATTCTTGCATCGCTTCGAGCAACGCCGCTTGCGTTTTGGCGGGGGCGCGGTTGATTTCATCGGCGAGCAGCACTTGGCAGAAGATCGGCCCGCGGCGGAGGACGAAATCGTTGGTGTTGCGATCGAAGATCGAAGTTCCGGTCACGTCCGAGGGGAGCAGATCGGGGGTGAATTGCACCCGTTGATACTGGCAGCCGAGAATCTTGGCGAACACCTTCGAGAGCGTGGTCTTCGCCACGCCGGGCACGCCTTCCAACAGCACGTGGCCGCCGCAGATCATGGCGATCAACAATTGTTCGACCACGTCATCGACGCCGACGACCACCCGGGAAATCTGCGACGCCACTTCGACGCGCATCCGGCTGGCTTCTTCGGCCAACGCGCGCCCGGCGGCGGTATCCCCTTCGGGCGGCGAAATGGGAAGTACTGGGGCGGGGCGGGAACTCATGGGGTCGGGGTCTCTGCGATCAAAACAGTTCGCCGCGAGCTTGCGAGCGGACTCCGGAAATTCCGCTCGCAAGCTCGCGGCGAACCCATCGATTTCAGCTTTCGCGGCGGAACTCCCAGAGTTCGCCGTCTGCGGCGGACTTCACCGCGGCGAACGCCGGCTCGATCTCCTTCCAACGAGTGTACGGCAGCGGGCCGCGATCGAACACGAATGCTTCATCCCAAAGTTCGCGGATCATCGCTTTCAACTCCGCGCGATTCCGGGAGCGAATCTCCAGCGGGGGCATCGCGCGGCCCGCGGCGCCCGGAGATAATCCCCTTTGCTCGAACATCCGCCGGAGGTACGCCGTTACCGGGGCGCGGAAATCGCCGCCGCGGAGGAGTTCGAGGCGGCGGTGTTCGAAGGAACCGAGCGGCGCATCGCTGCCGAGGAGATGGGGATCGGCGGGCAGCGGCTGGTACTCCGGCGAATGGCGGTGGCGCCAAACTCGCCGGGCGAACAGCACCGTGGCCACCGCAAGCCCGAAAAGCAAGAGTGCGCCGAGGAGGGCACCGTAGAATCGCGTGTTCTGCGTGAGCGGCTGATTGAATCGGTTATCGTCTTCGAGCTTGGCGATCGTTTCATCGATGAGCTTGGCCACGCCTTCCTGAACCGGGCGATCGAGCGGGTTCGGCAACGGCGGGAAGGGGAGATTCGGTGGGGGCGTTTGCGGGAGTGCGCTAAAATCGAATTCATCGAACCGCTTTTGGATCTTTCCGCTCTCGATGAACACGCACTGTTTCCGAGTTCCATCCGCTGCGAGCCACTTCACAGTTTCGTTGGCGAAGCGAAAATTGTCGGGCGTGATGCCGTTGTAGTCCATTGCAGAGGCGTACAGGAGTTGGTTGCCGAACACCTTCTGGTCGGCCATCACGAGGCAGCGGTTCGGCCGCGTGGCCGGGCCGGTGTCCACGACGGCAAAGAGATCGTCCGCGTCGAGGATCTGCCCGCCTCGGAAGCACGCTCCGGAAAAGCCCACGGTCCATTTGGGAGGGTTCTTCGGCGATTGATCGAAGTTCAATGTCCCCGGCGATGCGGTGGCCAGTCGTAGCTTTCCCGGGCCGGTGGTGCTGCGGAAAGGCCATTCTGTCGTAATGATGGGGTAATCCTGCAGCCCACCCAGGCGCTCGGAGAGCGAAGCACAGATCACCGGTCCGCGTTGCATCCGGATCGTTTCGCCATCCTCAAAGATGTTCTTCAGCTCGCCCCCGGCATCCGTGGCCACGAGGACGGAACCACCCGCGTCGAGCGTCGTCTTGATCAATTCCACGGAAAGTCCGGCGGCGTTCACCGGCGGCCCGAAGATCACCACGATCGTTTCGCGGTTCCCTCGCTCAGGGAGATCGGTAACAGGCTTCACCCCGTAGAAATGGAACAACCCGCGAAATAGGGCCGTGCCTTGGTCCGCAGGGGGCGGCGCCTTCGACACCTTGATCGGCTGTGCGAATGCAGGTGTGGTCGTGAGAAGAAACACGAGAGTGAACAGGAGAGAAAGCGGCGGCACGGTGTGCCGCTGTCCGACGGACGCCGTCCGTCGGCTTTCCAAGTGGTGGGGTTGGACGACGTCTTTCACGCTGCGGGTACCCCCGCGAGTTGGCAGAGGTAGCCCCGCCCCTCTTCTATCGTTTCCGGAGAAAGTTGCTCGGATTGCGGCGTGTATCGAGCCAACGCATACAGCCTCGCCAGCGGCCCGGCGAACGGTGCGGCCACCGGCACCGATTCCCGCAGGGCTTCCGCAATCGTAGCGTGGTTCCATACGCGGGCACCATCGCCGCAGAGCAATACCGAGATGTACTCGAAGGCGAGGATCAACCCGGCGCGATCCGCAATCGAACGCGGATCGATGGGCCACGGCCCGAGGCCGGGCAGCGCCTTGGGGGATCGGGATCGCCCGAGGCCCAACTGCGGGGCGAACTTCCAAATGAGGAAGGACACCAAACCCACCAACAGTGCGATCCCCAAGGCCATCCCGGCACTACCGAGGCCGGAGAAGCCGCCGACGTTGAAATCGAAGCCGCTGAAGCCGAGCGAAGGTATCTTCGGGGCGTTGGGCATTTTCATCGAAGGGGCTTCCAAGTTCGGGGCTTTGCCCCCGAACCACTTCGGCATTTTGAGGTTCGTTTTTCCGGAACCGCCGTTCAACCCTTGCAGCCACTTCAAGAAACTGGCGTTGCCGCCTTGGCCCGGTTTCGACGATTTCCAATCGGCCCAGAAGGGTTTGCCGCCGGGCTTGGAACCGGGGGAACCGTTGAACATGTCGAGGAGGGCCTGCTTCACGGCGGGGGTGTTGTCGAGTGGGCCGACGGCCTGCTCCCACAGTTTGGCCATCTCTTGGAACTCGCGGTTCTCTTCGGCAGGGTTCGGCGTCTTGGGGGAATTCGGGTTCGGCGTGCCGGGCGGTTGCGGCGGTTGACCGGGGATGTTCGGCGACGGTCGAGTTTCCCCCGGTGGCAAGTTGGGAATTTCCTTCTGAATCCTCTTGGCCAGATCGGGTTCGGCTTGCTTCAACTGTTCGATCAACTGCGGGTTATTTCTCAATTCCTGCTCGAGCTCGCGTCGGAATTTTGGATCCTTCGCCAGCATTTGTAGCCATTCGAGTTGCCCCTCGCTCAATTTGGGAAAACCCGATTTCGGGCCGCTGAGTTGGGCGGCGAGTTTGCGAAGCGCCTCTTCGGACGGGGTGCCATTCGGCAGTGGCGCTTGTGCCGGGGCGAAGCCCGCGCATGCGAACAGGCAAACCCCCAGAGCGATCCAACCGGCGCGACCCATCGATGATACCCTTCAGAGATGTGGTATTATCGCAGCGGGATGCGGCGGAAGCAACCGATACTTCCGATCGGCTTTGGTTAATGGCGGTCATGTGTGGATTACCCCCACCCGCCAGAACCTTCGGTTTCGACGACCTTCCCAGCATCTGAGTTAGGCTCAGACCGCTACCCCCTGCGCACAGATAGAACCGCTACGTGAAGTCGGACGGCG
>Ga0105048_10020611_pt1 | contig 10057 bp, 10 predicted proteins | sample MAT05_FD_78382 | JGI IMG/M metagenome (GOLD analysis project Ga0105048, IMG submission 78382) | Freshwater microbial communities from Lake Fryxell liftoff mats and glacier meltwater in Antarctica - MAT-05 | ecosystem: Environmental > Aquatic > Freshwater > Ice > Liftoff microbial mat | place... | reverse complement strand
GCTCACCGTGTTGATGCGCCTGGCGGGCGAGAAGAGCGAGGAGGCGCCGCAGTCGGAGCTGGCCTACGACGCCGCCATCGATCCTGCAGCGGTCAGCCGGCTGGTGCGCGACATGATGCAGACCGGGCTGGTGACCACCCGGGTCGACGAGACCGACAAGCGCCAGCGTTTTGTTCGGCTGACGCCCAAGGGGCGCACGCTGATGCGCACGCTGTCCCCCGTCGTCGACAACGCGCTGGAGCCATACATGTCGGGTCTGAGCGAGGGCGAGGAGCTGGAGTTTTTGCGCCTGTTGCGCAAGGCGCACGACATGGTGCTGGCTGTGGCCAGCGATCCCGAGACGCAGTCGCTGGCTGCGCCGCTCGAGCCCGCACGCCGCCCGCGCGCGGCCAAGCGCTGAGCTACCTGAGTCCGGCGAACTCCACGCCGGTCAGCTTGCGGCTGACTTCCCACAGCTTGCGCATGGCGGCTGCATCATGCGAGCGCTGCGAGGAGCGCACCTTCTTCGGATACCCGCGCGTACCGAACAGCCGCGAGGGGCCGACGTAGTCGCCGGGGGTCATGTCGGGCGCCGTGGCGGCGTACAGCTGCGGCAGCGCGCCCATGGCGGGCGACTGTCCACCAAGCGGGTTGAGCCCGCTGACCAGCCTGGCGCGCAGCTTGTTGCCTGCCAGTTCGGCGCCACGTTGCTGCAGGTGAGTGGCCGAGTAGCCCGGATGCGCCGCCGCGCTCAACAGCGGCAGACGGGCCGCCTTGGCGCGCTCCGCGAGCTCGTACGCGAACAGCAGATTGGCCAGCTTGCTCATGCTGTACGCGGCCCACTTGCTGTAGCCGTGGCTGAAGCTCAGGTCGTCGAAGCGCATCTTGCCAAGCACGTGCACGATGCTGGAGACGCTCACCACGCGTGCGCCAGGTGTACGGGCCAGCAGCCCGAACAGCAGGCCGGTGAGTGCGAAGTGGCCCAGGTGGTTCGTGCCGAACTGCAGCTCGAAGCCGTCCTCGGTGCGCGTGTAGGGCGGCGCCATGATGCCCGCGTTGTTGATCAGGATGTCGAGCCGCCTGTGTTTGCCCATCACCTGCTCGGCGCAGCGCCGCACCGATGCCAGGCTTGCGAGATCGAGCGACACCAGCTCCAGCGAGGCGAGCGGCTGTTCTGCGCGGATCTCGTCCAGCGCGGTCTGCGCCTTGTCGGGATTGCGCGCGGCCAGGATTACGTGGGCGCCCCTGGCGGCCAGCGCACGGGCGCTCTCGAAGCCGAGGCCGCTGTTGGCGCCCGTCACGAGCGCAGTTTTGCCAGAGAGGTTGGGGATGCTGTCGGTCGTGAACGCCACCTGCGCGGTGTGACACGCGCGCGCATTCACGTCACTCCGCGATGGCCCAGTGTTGGATATCGCGGTCCACCGTTGCCTTGCGCGGTTCGGTCCAGCCATCCACGCCGGCCACCTGCTCCACGTGTCGCCGCAGGTCGGTCAGCTCCACCTCGCTGAACGCGCCGCGGCAGCCCTCGCGGTTGAGCACCATACGCTGACGGTCGCGCGCCACGACGGTGATCACGTCCCCCGTGTCCTCGCTGGGAAGGCAGTGCTCCATGTCGAACTGGCCGCCGCGCCGCTCGAACCAGTCCAGCTTCTCGATGTGAGCGTTGAGCGCGCCGAGCAGGGCGCGATGCGTGCGGCCATCACTGCGCTCCTGGCTGCTGACCCAGTGCCGGCCATGGAACACGACGTGACCGTTTTCGAACAGCGCGACCACGTAGCGCGGGCTGCGGTCCAGGCCCGTGCCGGTGCGACCGCGGCGCATGGTGAGCTGGAAATCGCCAGGCACGGCGCCGCGCGAGTGCAGCAGCCTGGCAAAGCCGCGGCACTCCATGGCCACGGCCAGCGCGCGGCTCAACAGGTTGGGATCCAGCGTCGCGCAGGTTCCGGGCAGCAGCTCGCCCGCCACGTTGCAGGTCTCGTTTTCGCGCTGCGTGGCCAGCTGAACGACCTGCTGCTCGAGTCGCTCGCGTAGCTCGTCACAGCGCAGCGCGCTCCGCGCCTGCTCGCGGTTACGAAACGCCGCGATTCGGTAGGCCCCATCGTCGCCAGGGGTCTGCAGCGAGAGCTCGAAGCGGGCCACCTCGAACCGACTGGACTGCTTTTGCGGACGGCTCAGGCTGAACGTCGCGTCGATCTCGCCAGCGCTGTTGCGCTCGGCGTGGCTCAGTTCGAAGCGCGAGGGGCGGAAGCGCGCGTGCACCTCGCCGTAGACGGTGGCCAGGGCCGCGAGTGCGTCGGGCTCGATGCTGGCCGCGGCGAGTTCGCGCAGCTCGCCGTCCTTGCTCAACCTCTCGGCCAGCGTATCGAGCAGCGCATCGAATCGCGCGTCACGAAAGCGCGGTCGCAGCGTCACCTCAATCTCGCTGCCCGCGCCGCGCAAGAGCAGCTTGCTGACCGAACTTTCACGCTGCACCGACGGTTTGCCGGTGCTGGCGTCGTAGCGCCGTGTGGCCAGCAAGGGGCTGCTTGCCTCGCTTGCCAGCTCGAAGACGAAGTGATCGCTGACCTCGTCTTCTGCGAGCGGACGCGGTGCGCGCTCGTGCCCCGCTCCGTCGGCCAGCAACACCAGCAGATCGGCGGGCAGGATCTCGCGGCTGTGTGCCGGGCTGCCCAGTGCACTCTCGCACTCGAGAGTCACATCGACGGCGCGCACGTCGGGCTTGATGCGCGCGTTGGCGAACGGCAGGTGGGCGCTCTCGGTCAGGGGCGCCTCGGCGTGGCTCACGCGGCAACGGCCGGCAGGCAGCGCAAACCATTCGCCCAGGTAGCTGTGGCTCACGCTGCGCGGCTGCTGGGCTACGCGTGCGCGCGCGGGCTCACGTGCGCAGGCAGCTCCCAGCATGGCCAGCCACAGCCAACGCCTCATCGTGCGGCGTCTCGTCCGAGTCCAACAGCGGCTGCGCCCGAGATGGCCTCGCGCAGCTCGTCGTCATCGATGGAGGCCAGCGCGCGCGCCAGGTTCTCCGGCAAGATGGCCACTGGAACCGGCTCTGGCCGCTTCGGGTCCGGGCGGCTGCCGGTGGGCAGCTCGGGCAGGGGGCCAGTGCGGAAACGCAGCTCCTTCACGTGTGCTTCCGGAGCGTGTTTTTGCACCGACGCAAGCAGCTGCGGCTTGAGGTAGTCAAGCTCCAGGGCCCAGGCCGGCGATGCCGTGTTCACGTACAGGATGCCGTGGCTCAGGCGCATGGGGCGTGCACGTGCGAACACGCGGGCCGGTACCGCGCGCCGCCACCAGGTAAAAACGCGAATGACCGCGACCTCTTCGGGCTCGCGCCCGGGGTACACGGTGCGCAGCAGCTCGGAGAGCGGGCGAGGGGTGCCGCCGCGCCTGTCGCCCTTCTTGGCCATGCGCGCGACGGTAGCACGATCTGCCGTCACGAGGGCGGGCGCGGTCACTCCACCAGCGCCACGCTCTTGACCTGTGCGAACACGTGCAGGCCGGGTGTAAGACGCAGCTGGTCCAGCGAGAAATGGGTGATGCGCGCCAGCAGCACGCTGCCCTCGACCTGCAGCTGCACCAGGCGATGTGCGGGATCACGCTCGGCGAAGATGCCCAGCACCTGGGCCGGTAACACGTTGCTGATGCTGGTGCCGCTGGGGCGCTCGAGGGTCAGACTGACGTCACGCGCGCGCACGTGCAGCTTGGTGGATTCACCGATGCGCAGCTGCCGACGAGCGATGGACAGCGTGCTGCTGCCCACACGTAACAACGTCAGGTGGTACGCGTCGTTCTGCTCGACCACCTGAGCGCTCAGCACGGCGCCCGCGTCCTCCAGATGGCTGAGTGGCAAGTCGGGACGCGTGATCACGTCGTTGAGCGCACCACTGGCCAACAGCCTGCCAGCCTGCAGCAGGACCACGTGCGAGGCCAGCCGCGCAAGCTCGAACGGGGCGTGCGTGACGTACAGCACGGGGATCGACAGCGCGCGCTGAACCGCCTCGAAATAAGGCAAAATCTGCGCGCGACTGGCCAGGTCCAGGCTGGCAAGCGGCTCGTCCATCAGCAGTAGCTGGGGGCTGGTCAGCAGAGCGCGCGCGATGGCCACGCGCTGTCGTTCACCACCGGACAGCTGGTCGGGCCGACGTGTCAACAACGGCTCAATGCCCAGCAGGGACACGGCATCTGCGTACGACAGCTTGCGCTCACCGACCGGCACCCGTGACAGGCCAAAGTTCAGGTTTTCACGAACACTGAGGTGTGGAAACAGACTGGGCTCCTGAAACACGTAGCCCAGCCGTCGGCGCTGGGTTGGCAGGAAGGTGCGCTCGTCCTGCCAGACTTCGCCGTTGACGTGCAGCTTCCCTACCTGTGCGCGCACCAGGCCCGCGATGCAGCGCAACAAGCTGGTTTTGCCCGAGCCCGACGCGCCCACGATGCCTGTGCAGCCCGCAGGCAACGTCAGGTCCACGTCCAGCGTGAAGCTGCCCTGCTCGAGCAGAAATCGTGCGTCGAGCGTCACGGCAGCACGCTCACCCGAGCAGTCGCGCGCTGCAGGCGGTAAGTGACGAGCAGCAGCGTGAAGCAAAGGCCGACCAGGGTAAGGGAAAGCCGCTGTGCGCCCGCGTAGTCCAGCGTCTCGACCTGACGGAAGATCGCGATGGAGGCCGTCTCGGTGCGCCCTGGAATGCTGCCGCCGATCATCAGCACCACGCCGAACTCACCCAGCGTGTGCGCGAACGAGAGCACCACTGCCGACAGGAAACCACGTCGCGCCAGCGGGACGGTGACCCGCCAGAAGGTCGACAGGGGAGACGCGCGCAACGTGGCGGCCACCTCCAGCAAACGCGCAGGTTGCGCCTGAAACGCGCCCTGTAAAGGCTGCACGGCAAACGGCAAGGAGTACACCAGCGAGCCCAGCAGGATGCCCGTGAAGCTGAACGCCAGCGGCGCGCCGCCGAGCGAGGCCACCAGCTTGCCCAGCGCGCCCTGGGGACCCATGGCCACCAGCAGGTAAAAGCCCAACACGCTGGGTGGCAGCACCAGCGGCAGCGCCACCAAGGATTCGACCACTACCACCCAGCGCGAGCGACTGCGCGCAAGCCACAGCGAAAGCGGCGTGGCCAGCACCAGCAATACGCAGCTGGTGCTCAACGCGAGCCGCAGGGACAGCCAGAGCGCCGTCAGATCTCGCTCGGTAAAGCCCAGCATCACTCAGCGCGGGGACGCAGTGGCGTAGCCTGCTGCGCGGATGGCCGACAGAGCCCTGGGATTACTCTTCAGCCAGTCGAGGAACGCGCGCGCGGCCTTCTTGTTGGACTTGAGCAGCACGGCCTCCTGCAGCAGCGGGGCATACAGCCCCTGCGGGACGCGCCAGAGGGAGCCGCGCTGTTTGCCTGCCAGCACCTGTGACAGCGCCACGAAGCAGCAGGTGACGTTGCCCGACTCGGCGAACTGATGTGCCTGCGCGACGCTGCTGCCGAGCACCAGCTTGGCCTCGCCATTCAGCTTGTCCCACAACGACAGCTTTTGCAGGGTCTGCCTGGCCGCTGCTCCATACGGGGCCGACTGCGGATCGGCCAGCGCCACCTTGACCAGCCCCGGCTTCGACAGGATGGCGCCTCTGGCATCCACCACGCCGAGCTTCGGGCTCCACAACACCAGCTTGCCCTGGGCGTACACGAAGCGCGTTTCGTCCAGCGCGTAGCCCTCGCGCGCCAGCTGGGCAGGACGTTCCGCATCGGCCGACAGCAACACGTCATACGGCGCCCCCGCCTTGATCTGCGCGTACAGCTGGCCCGAGGCGCCGGGGCTGAGCAGCAGCTTGTGGCCCGTGCTTTTCTCGAACTCAGGCGCCAGCTTCTCCAGGGTGCCCAGGAAGTTGGCGGCCACCGCCACGGTCACGTCGTCGGCGTGTGCTGCGCCCGTCACCAGTCCCAGCAAAAGCGCAAGCCACGATACCGAGAAGCGTCTTGAGATGTGCCGCACCACGTTCCTCCACGCTCTCTGGAGCCCTGCCAGTGGGCGCATCGCAAGCCGCTGCGAGGCGTGCGGGGCGGGCCGGTGCTAGCCTCGCGCTCCATGACGTCCGCACTGTCCATCGTGCCGCTCAGCAGGCCTGTCGACGCCAACGTCGAGGTGGTCGGCTCGAAGAGCTACACCAATCGCGCCCTGATCCTTGCCGCCTTCGCGCAGGGCGAGTCCACCCTGAGTGGCGCGCTGTTCAGCGATGACACGCGCTACATGGCGGCCTCGCTGCAGGCGCTGGGCGTGCTGGTCGAGGCCGACGAGGCGCAAAAAACATTCCGCGTGTGCGGGGTCGATGGCAAGGTCAGCGCGGCCAACGCGCGCTGTTTCGTGGGCAACGCCGGCACGGCTGCCCGCTTTCTGCCCGTGCTCATGGCGCTCGGCGCGGGCGTGTACGAGTTGGACGGCATCGCCCGCATGCGTGAGCGCCCCATCTCGCCCCTGGTCGATGCGCTGACCTCGCTGGGGGTGCACGTCGAGGCGCTGGGGCAGCCGGGCTGTGTGCCCCTGCGCATCCACGGCGGCTCGCTGCAGGGCGGCAAGGTGCGCTTGCCGGGCAACCTAAGCTCGCAGTACATCAGCGGCCTTATGATGGGCGCCCCGCACATGCGCGACGGCTTGACCATCGACATCGACGGCGAGCTGGTGTCGCGCCCATACGTGGCGATGACCGCGCAGGCGATGCAAGACTTCGGCGCCACGCTCACGCGCGAGGGCGACAAGCGCATCGTCATCCCGGGCGGCCAGCACACGCGTGGCCACGCCTACCGCGTGGAACCCGACGCCTCTGCGGCCTCGTACTTCTTCGGCGCTGCCGCCATCACCGGCGGGCGTGTGCGCGTGGAGGGGCTGGGCACCCGCTCGCTGCAGGGCGACCGCAAGCTGGCGCACATCCTGGCGCGCATGGGCTGCACGCTGAGCGAGGGCGAGTTTTTCACCGAGCTGACCGGCCCCAGGCCTGGCCAGCTGACCGGCATCGAGGTCGACATGGCCGACCTTTCGGACGTGGCGCAGACACTGGCCGTGGTGGCGCCATTCGCCAACAGCCCCACGCGCGTGACGGGCATCGGCTTCATCCGCAAGAAGGAGACCGACCGTGTGGCCGCCGTCGTGCACGAGTTGAAAAACTTGGGGGTACAGGCCGTGGAGGAGGCCGACGGCTACACCATCCAGCCTGGCACCGCGCAGCCCGGCCGCGTGACCACCTACGACGACCACCGCATGGCGATGAGCTTCGCGCTGATCGGCCTGGTCCGGCCGGGCATCGTGATCCTCGATCCTGGCTGCACCTCGAAGACCTTCCCGACCTACTTCGACGTCCTCGAGACGCTCCGCAAATAGGGACCCGCAAGCCAAACCGACAAAACCCAATCTGGCACCTTGTCGGCGTGCGAAATGCCAGTAACGTCATCCCGATGAGCACCAAGGACGTCATCGCTGCGAATCTGCGCACGCTGCGAAAGGTGCGCGGACTGAGCCAGCCCGAGCTCGCCTCCAAAGTGGGAATCAGCCCCCGGACGATCGCGCGGCTGGAGGCGGCCCAGGTGGCCGATCCCAGCATCAACCACGTGCGCGACCTGGCGCGCGCGCTGCGCGTGACGGTGGACCTGCTCAGTGAGTCGGAGCTGTTGCCGCTGACCATCGCGGTGCCGGCGCGCCTGAAGGGCGTGCTGGATACGCCCGAGGGCATGTCGATGCTGTCCGAGCTGTTGGATCACGAGCGCGCGCGTGGCCGGCAGGTGGTGCTCTCGCTGTTGCGGCAGCTCGAGACGGAAGGCAACGCATCGTGAGCGACGGCGAGCACGCGCCGCCGCGTGCGTCGGGCAAGTTGCTCCAGACGGCGCCGGAGGCAAGCGCACTGGTGGTGCGGCTGCTCAAGTGCGACCGGCTGGCGCTCGATACCGAGGGCGACGGCATGTTCCGCTACCGCACGAACTTGTGCACAGTGCAGCTGTGCGGAGCGGGCGAGATTGCGGTGGTCGACACCCTGGCGGTGCCCGCTGCGCCGCTGCTCTGCCAGCTGCTGGGCGAGACGGGGCCCGAGAAGATCATCCACGACGCGGCCTTCGATGCGCGCGTGCTGCTGGCGCACGGCGTTCAGGTGGGTCGTGTGTTCGACACCGCCATCGCGGCGCGCTTCCTGGGCCTGCCGTCCACCGGTCTGTCGAGCCTGTTGCTCAGGTACTTCCAGCTGAGCCTGCCCAAACACCAGCAACAGGCCGACTGGGGACTGCGGCCGATCGACGCCGAGGCGATGCGCTACCTCGAGGACGACGTCCGCCATCTGTCCGACCTCGCCGATTGTCTGCTGGCTGCGATCCGCGAGCGCGAGATCGAGCCGGAGGTACGCGAGGAGTGCGCGCACGTGCTGTCCGAGGCGCGCAAGGTCGAGCCCCTCGATCCGGCCTGGATGCGCGTCAAGACCGCAGCCTTGCATGCACCCAAGGAGCGAGCGCGCCTGGTCGAGCTGGCCGAGGAACGCGAGCAGCTCGCGCAGCAGCTGAACCTGCCACCTGCGCGCTTCGTCAATTCCGAAGTGCTGCTGAACATCGCGCGTAAGGCCCCCGGCAGCGTGGAGGCCATGGCGCAGCTGCTGGGCAGCAAGCGCGAGCATGCGGCCCGCTTTTCCGAGGCGCTGCGCCGTGGTGAAGCGAACGACGATGCGCCGCTCGAGCACCTGCGGCGGCTGCTGCCTCCCGCGCCAAGCCCTTCCGAGCTGGCCCGTCGCAAGCGCCGCAAGAGCTGGCTGCTGGAGCTCCGCGACGCGCAGGCCAAGGAGCGCGGTGTCGACGTGCAGGTGGTGTTACCCGGCCACTGCCTGAACGACATGCTGGATCTACCTGCGCTGACGCCGAGCTTGCTGCGCTCGGTGTCGGGTTTTGGCGAGTGCCGCGTGGATCGCTACGGCGCGCTGCTGGAACGACTGAGCGCGCGCTGGAACGACTGAGCTCGGCGCCCTATTCGGCGTGCGCGGCCCGGTCTTCGTGCGTTGTGCCCACCACGCGTTCGAAGCAGGCGCGCACATCCACGGGCTGGCCACGCGCGTCCAGCGCATCGTGCAGGCACGCCAGGTAGATGCCCAGTGCCAGGAAGTCGGGATGCAACTCGATGCCGTGGTCGCGGCAGCGCAGGAACACCTTGTGGAAGGTGGCCACGAACTCCTTCGTGCGAAATACGTGCGCGCGCTGGTCACTGCCGAAGTGCTCGCGAAACAGGTCCTCGCAGGCGGCCAGGTCCAGGGCCGCGAGGCCGCGACGAAACGTGGCGTCCTGGTTGGCGTAGAAGCCGCGGTACACGTCGCGCAGCGCCTTGATGAAGGCGGGATCCCAGTGCGCCACCCACGCTGCGGGGCTCCACACGAGGCCCTGCTGCTGATCGCGAAGGCTGCTGGTGCGCAGGTCCAGCAAGGTGTCGGCGTGGTCGAACAGCTGCTGGAAGTAGAGCGTCACGATCCGCTCTCCGTTTGCGCCTTGGCCGAGGCCGTCATCCACTGGAGGTGTCTTGTCGGCTTGTTCGGCGATGACGATCGACAGCGGCAGTGCACGCAGCGCGGCCTGACGTGCCGCCACGGCCGTCTTGTAAGCAGGCGCATCACGCGCCATCAACAGCGCGCGCGCGCGACGGTACAGCTTGCGCGGCGGGAGCACGTCGAAGAATGCTGGCGAGACGAACGACGTGAGCTGTTTCCACTCGGTATTGCGCAGGATGTTGGCGAGCATTGAAAGCCTCCAACCCGAGGCAGGCATCAAGATTCGCGCCATCGAATCAGTAGCGTTATCGGCTCGCATTCTCGGCGACGGTGCCATGCGAACAGCGGGTCCTGGCGTCTGGTTCGCCACATGGGGCGCATCGGCCTGTTCGCTGCTGCCTCCGGCCCGCTTGCCCGTTCCAACACCAGTCGCCTATTCGACCTCTTCACCCTGGGTGTCGATCACTTCGCCCGGGCGATACGAAGCACGGCCCACACTGGTGGGCGTGCTGGGCCGGGTTTTACCGACGTCCGGGCCGTACACCCGGACCTCACCACGCGTCATCTTGCGCGCCCGGTGGGTTC
>Ga0105048_10020610_pt1 | contig 10057 bp, 9 predicted proteins | sample MAT05_FD_78382 | JGI IMG/M metagenome (GOLD analysis project Ga0105048, IMG submission 78382) | Freshwater microbial communities from Lake Fryxell liftoff mats and glacier meltwater in Antarctica - MAT-05 | ecosystem: Environmental > Aquatic > Freshwater > Ice > Liftoff microbial mat | place... | reverse complement strand
TACCCCACCCCAACCTAAACCCCAACAAGATGAAAGACGTGCCGCGGCGTCCCGCCCCCGCCGCCACTCACCTAACCCGCAAAGCCGAGCACGCCGTGGACCTCGGCGATAACGCCAACGGCGCGATCCTCGCGGTGCACGTCTGTGACGCGGCGGTGGGCGACACCGGCACCTTGGCTTACACGCTCGTGCAGGCGACGGAGAACCTCGTGGCCGTCCGCGACGAAGACCGGGTGGCCGGGAAGCTGCGGGAGGGGGGCGATGACTTCGCCAGCGAGGTGGTGGCCGACAAGGCATACCACAGTAAAGAGGCGCTGACGGACCTCCGCCGGATGAACATCGGCAGCTACGCCAGCAAGCCGGCCCGCGACAGGCAAAAGTGGAAGGGGTACGAGGACGCGCAGGCTGCAATGCACGGTGAACGCAGGCGGATCAGAGGCGAGCGTGGCAAGCGGCTGCTGAGGCGACGCGCGGAGTTCCTCGAGCGTTCCTTCGCGCATTGTTACGAGACGGGTGGGATGCGCCGGCTGCAGTTGTGGGGGAGGGAGAACATCGCCAAGCGGGCGTTGATCCACGCAGGCGGCTTCAACCTCGGTGTGCTGATGCGCAGGTTCCACGGGATGAGCAAGCCAAGGGCCCTGTGCGGGAGGGTCGGGCGTGATTTTTGCGCCCTATGGGAGTGGCTGTGGGGCGTCTGGGCGATCGTGGTGGGGCTTGGGGACCTCCGGGATGCAATCATCTAAGCCGACCGCCGCGCCCTTCATCTGAGGGTGGCGTAGCCGCTGTTTGGGGGTAGAACCACGGGCTGCTAAACAAACCACGGCCCCGATGCCCTCGCCCCGTCACCGGGGCGGTTGTTGCGGTTCAAGTCTTAATTCACCGGCTGAGCTGCAAAGTACTATGGACCGGTTGGATGAGCTGGAGGCGGCAGTGCAGCTGGTGGGTCTGAAGCTGAAGGAGGACGCGACTGGACTGGTGGATTCTCCCTCACTGCACTGGATCAAGCATGAGTTATCATTCCGTGAACCTTCGTGGGAGCGGATATTGCATTTTCATCTGCAGGGTAGTGCGGTGAATCTGCCGGTGGAGTCATTGGACGCGCGGCGGGCGTCGTTGTAGGTCCCGGCGGTGGGGATATCCGACTGAGCAATACTGATCATGCGGCCGCCTTTTCCGCGGTCGTCCGTGCGTCGTTGGACCTCGCGCGTGAGACGTCCGCGACACTAACACTCGTGGGGTCGAGCCAAGTGGGGCCGGACCAGCCAGATTCGGTGTAGTCGGCGAGGCATTGATCGACTAGGGCTTCCAAAGATTTGAGTCTGCCTCCGCGGTCGGCTTCGATGTAGGTTTGGAGGCGTACGTCGTCCCAGGAGCCGCCGTAGTTGCGTTCGTAAAGCTCGTGTCGGGAAGCGAACTCGGTGCCCGTGGCGTCCCAGAGGAGTTTGAGGATTTTGATGCGTTCTGTGTGGCCGATGCCGTGGGAGCCGCGGACGTACTGTTCCAGATAGGGGGCGATCTCGGGGCTGGCGAGGTCACTGGCGCTGGACGGCAGATAGATCAGGCCCGAGGCGATGGTTTTCTGGATGATCTCGCGGATGCGGGGGTACCAGTCTGGGGCGAGGACGCTGTAGGCGAGGGCGGCTTGGCGTTCGGGGAGGACGGCGTCTTTGTGCCAGGGATCAGGGTTGTGGGCCATGGCGTTGGACAGAGACCAGAATGTGTGGCGGGCGGCGATGACCTCGCCGAGAAGGGCTTGGTTGCCGCGGAACTCGTCGCCGCCGGTGCAGCGGAGGGCCTTGGCGAGCAAGCCGGCGATGAAGTCGAGCTTGACGGCAAAACGCGTGCAGCCCTGGAAGAGGTAGCCGTTTAAAAAACCCGAAGCGCCGAAGAAACGGGTGATGCGCTTGGGGTCGCGGTAGATGAGGATGTTTTCCCACGGGATCAGAACATTGTCGAGCACCATGATGGCGTCGTTCTCGTCGAAGCGGGAGGAGAGGGGATAGTCGAAGGGAGAGCCGTGGTTGTGTGCGGCGAGCTCGTAGGAGGTGCGGCAGAAGAGTTTGAGTCCCGGCGCGTTGATGGGGACGATGAACGAGAGGGCCATGTCGAGGTCGTCGGTGGCGGACTTGGGGGTCTGGCCCATGAAATTGTAATGGGTCAGTGCGGCCGAGGTGGCGACGACTTTTGCGCCGGAGACGATCACGCCTGCGTCGGTCTCCTTCACCGCCCGGATGTAAACGTCTTTCACCTCACTCACCGGTTTCTGGCGGTCGATCGGGGGATTGACGATGGCGTGGTTCATGAACGGCACGGTCTCTTGGGCGAGGCGATACCAGTTACGGGCGTTGTCGGCGTAGGGGCCGTAGAAGTCGGGGTTGGCGCCGAGGGTGTTGGTGAAGGCGGCTTTATAGTCGGGGGTGCGGCCCATCCAGCCGTAAGTGAGGCGCGACCAATCGGCGATCGCGGACTGGGCGGCGATGAGGTCCTGCCGCGAACGCGAGACGCGGAAGTAGCGGTGGGTGAAGCCGCCAGAGCCGGTGTCAGTGGGGCAGGTGAGGTTCGGGTGGTTGACGGGATCGTGGAGCGCGTCATAGAGGCGCGAGACGGAGCGGGCAGCGTTGCGAAGGGCCGGGTGGGTCGTCACATCGGAGACGCGCTGGCCGTTGATGTAGACGTCTCGGCCGTCTTGGAGGGATTCAAGGTACGAAGCGCCGGTATAGGGGAGGCGAGGTTGCGACATGGGGGTGCTTTGTCCAGGCGATGGAGAATGCGATTAGGCGAAGCGGCCGGTTTGGTGGTGGGGCAGGAAAAACTCGAAGATGAGGCGGTCGGCTTGCATGAGGCCCGGGCGGGTGAGCCCGATGTGCGTGGGGGATTCGGTGAGCACGCCGCGGTCGCGGAGCACGGCGAGGGGGTTGGCGAACTGCTCGGCGGGATGGCGACCGAACTTGGCGAGGAAGGGCGCGACGGCGACCGAGCCGGCCTTGAGCTGCAGGGCGAACTCGCGGATGTAGTTTTCGTCGTTTGAAAGTGCGTAGACCCGGTGGGTGGGGAGTTGGCCGGCGGCGACGGCGTCGATGTACGGCTGGAAGTCGTGCTGGTTTTGGTAGTTGACGCCGCTGATGTGACCGAAGCTGGAGACGCCGCAGGAGAGGATGTCCGTGCCGTCGAAGAGCCCGGTGCGGTAGGCGAACTCGACATCGGGCTTCTTCACGACGGTGGTCGTGGTGGCGACGGAGTAGCCGGCGCGTTCGAACTCGCCGAAGGCGTAGTCCACCCAGCGACGTTTAGTCTCCCAGTCCGCGACGGGGGCGACGAGCCGGCCTTCGGCTTTCATTTCTCTATAAATCGTCGTGTTGTAGGGAATCTCCATCTGGTAGATCGTGACCGAGTCGGGGGAGAGCTCGATGGCTTTGGCGACCGTGTCCGCCCACTTGTCTTCCGTCTCTTCGACCATACCCGCGATGAGGTCGATGTTGATCTGCGGGAAGCCGATCTTTCGGGCGAAGTCGTAGGCGCGATGGACTTCCTTCGATCGGTGCGCCCGGCCGTTAATCTCGAGGACGTGGTCGTCGAAGTGCTCGACGCCGAGGGAAAGCCGGGTGAAGCCCATGTCGCGCATCGCGGCGAGCTTGAGGTCGTTGAGTGTGCCCGGTTCGCCTTCGATGGCGATCTCGCGGGCGTTGTCCCACGGGAGGATGCGCTTCATGCCGTCGGTCAGCACGCGGAGCTGATCGACGGAGAGGTAGCTGGGTGTGCCGCCGCCGAAATTGATGAAGGTGGGCTTGCGGCCGGCGATCGCGGGTCGTGTGGCGTAATCGGCCAGCTCGGCGAGGACGGCGTTGATGTAGCCGCGGATGTCCTGCGCGTTCTTGTCTGTGTAAACGCGGAAATAGCAGAAGTGACAGCGCTTCCGGCAGAAGGGGATGTGGGTGTAAAGCCCCAGCTCGGCGCCGGGGCGGGGTGGGCGGCTGAGGGCGGCGTGCAGGTCGGGGGTGGCCTCGGCCTTCCAGAAGCCGAAAGGGGGATAGTTGGCGACGAAGTAGTTTCCGACCCCGGTTTCTTTTAGCACAGGCAGGCCGGTGGACTTTGCCGCGGGCGGGGGCGAGTTTGAACGCAGGAGGGTGAGTGTGCTCATGTTTGAACTCCGGGGAGTGGTTGAATCAGGCGGCTTGGAGGGGAACGTGGGCGAGCTGTTTTCGGTCGAGGGCGCCTTTGGCGGTGCGGTACTGGTTTTGGTCGGAGACGGGGAAAACGCCGGCGAGGTACGCGGCGAGCGGGCCGAGGCAGGCGGCCACTTCGGTGTGGGAGGGGACCGGGTGAGTGTGGGAGGCGAGTGCGACGTAGAGGCGTTCGCCGTCGTCGGTGAAAACGGCGGCTTCATCGACGCCGGGGAGAGCGCGGCAGAGCTTGGATTCGAGCAGTGCGGCGTCGACGAGGCGGCCGTTGGCGAGTTTGAAGTTGTCGTCGAACCGGCCTTGGAAGATCATACCCCCGGGCGCTAATTCAACGTAGTCGTGAGTGTCGACCCAGCGGTTTGGAGATTCGAGGATCAGACCGTCTTCCCCGGAGAAATAGCCGAGGCAGGCGTTTTTGCCCCTGAAAGCCAGAGTGCCCTCGGGCGTGAGCTTGGTTTCGCAGGCGACGGGGGTACCGAGATGGCCGCGGGTCCACTGGCCAGGCTTTCCGAGGGCGATCCCCGGAGAGGCTTCGGTTTGTCCGTAACCGGCGCGCAGTCGGGTGGTGGCGAGTTTGGAGGCGAGCAAGGCGGAGACCGGTGCGCCACCGACAGTTCCGCCGCGGAGCGACTGAAGGGCGGGTAGGCCGGCGTCGGTGGAGAGCAGGAGCGAGATCGTGCGGGGGACGGTGTTGAGGTGGGTGGCGCCGGTGTCTCGGAGGAGAGCGGCCAGGGCGTGGGGATTGCGGCCGGCGTGGGGGTCGCGATGGATGATCGCGCCGGCGAAAATCGAAGCGAGCAGATCGAGGACCAAGCCAAAACTGTGATGCCACGGGAGAACCGAGACCACGACGCCGTCCCGCAGGTCGAGCAGTGGCAGGTGGGATTCAATAACCGAGAGCACGCCGCCATCGGAGAGCGCGACGGTGCGGGCGCCGCCCGTCGTACCGCTGGTGCGCAGGAGGAAGCGGATGAGCGGTTCCGGGCCGGTGCGCGAGGATCGGAGTTCGGGAAGTCGGGACGCGTCGGGGGGCGAGGTCGTGCCGGTGGGAACCCAGGAAAACCGGGAGGGAGTGTGCGAGACGACAAGCCTTGCGTCGGCGTTGAGTACGGCCATGTCCGGCGCGGTGCGCGGATCGACGGGGGCGATGGCCAAGCCCTCCCAAATCGCCGCGACAAGCGCGGCGAGAAACTCCGGCGAGGGCGGAAGGGCGATAGCGATGCGGTCGCCCGGAACGAGACCGGCGGATCGAAAAGCGTTGACCCATTCGCGCGAGCCGGTCCAGACGGAAGCGGCAGGGATGATCCGGTCACCGAAGCTGAAGATCGGATAGGGTGAGCCTCGCAGGCGGGTGTGGAGAATCTCGTTCCATCGAGTGGGCATTTGACGGCCTGGCGTTCGGGTTGTGGGCGAAGGGTGTACCGCGTACCCGTCCATGGGTACGCCAGACGTTGGTCAAAAGTCCCCCGCAGCCTTTCGGCGGCGGAGGGCTGGACAAGCGTGTGCGCCTTGAAAGGCCTACGTCGTCTTGACGAGCACGACGTTGGTCTTGGTCTCCGGGTCGCGGAACATCTGGACCTTGACGTTGGTCGGCTTGAGTTTGTAGGTGAAGGTGTAGGGGAAGAGCATGTTGAGGTTGCCCGCCGCGACACCCTTCTTGAACTGTCCAAAGAACAGGGCGTTGTTGGTGCAGGGGGCGACTTCGGTGAAGAAGTTCTTGCCTTCACAGATGGCGGCGTTGTTGCCACCCATTTCGCCCTCGTAGCGGTTGTAGAGGAGAATCTTCCCGGTGTCGTCAACCTTCACGAAACCGAAGTCGAAGCCGTCGACCTGCGAACGGGTCAGCTGGCTGATGCGTTCGAGGACTTCGGGGGGGGCGAACTGACCGGCCAGGGGCTTTACTGCAATTCCAGTGCTCATGATCTGACTCCTTAAGTAGGGTTGGGTTTGAGTGTGATGAAGTGTTTGAAACTGAAGTGCGCCTACGCGGCCTTCCAGGTAGCACGGAGAAGGCGACGACCGTCCGCGGCTTCGAAGGTGATCTCGGGCCGGCCGCAGTCGCTGAACTGCTGGCGAAGACTGAGGATCTCTTCGACCGGGCTACCGCCCGAGTTGTCACGGGTGCCCGTGACTTGCTCCTCATAAAAGGCCTTGAGCTGGGCTTCCATGCTCTTGACCATGTTGACCACTTCCGTGGCGTCCGAGGCGCCGATTTCACGCTGGAGGAACTCGCGCTCCCCATAGAGGGAACTGAGCTGTGCTGCCAGCCCGCTTTCGCCGGTGTCTTGGGACTCGTAGCCCATGTGACACTCCTTTCCTAAAGTTGATGACCTGCCGTCGCTGGCCGGCGTCCATTACGCCTCCGCTGGCTCACCAGAGATCGGAAGTTACGGTGCACCGGAAGAGGGAAAATTATGGTGCATTCAACGGGAAAACGAAGGGCCGTGTTTCGTTCCTTGATTAAGCAAAGACACACATCAGTCAGGTTCCGGTAATCCGTCGCGGATCAGGTTTCAGGTCGATGCTTGCAGCGTTGCGCCGCCTAGACCAGGAGGGACGATGCGCTTCAATCGCTCGACACGGGGCGGCAAAAGATTTTGATTTGCGGCGGGCTATCGGACCCAAGCCGCCTCTGAGAGGACTTCAATCCATGGGGGTAAAATGCCTGCGCGGGTGGGCCAATTTGACGGGGTCGGACTTTTTCTTCCGTCGTGCGAGATGGCTCTGCAGGATGCAGTCGCCAAGACCACTGGAAGCGGCGCAAAGGAAAGCGACGCTGTAGACCGTAGTGGTTGCCACCACTGGATAGAGATGATCAATCGCATCCCAGCGTTCACTTTAGATCGCTGTGGGCGGGCTAACACGCGTGCGCTGCCCTCTGCGTTCTGTTCGGATCCGCCGAGGTGTGTTTTTAGGCACATCAAACGTCAGGTGGTTTGAGCTTTACGTCGCAATCGGATCCGAACACCGCCGGATGATCACGGGTTCCCGACCCCGATTGCGGCAGAGGGGGTGGTGTGGGGTGTTTGTGGCGTGGGGGGAAGTGGGGGCCACGGGTGGGTGGTCGAGCGGGGGTACGACCTGTCCTTGGGCCGGCGGGTCTGTGGGGTTACCGGGCGGGGGTGAGTTAGCGGCTGGCGGAGAGGGAGGCGCTGGGTGTGGGGGCGAGCAGCGTGTCGGCGAGCTTGCGGATGTCGTTGTGGAGGGGAACATCGTGTCGAAACGACCGCGTGGGGGGTAGCCAGTTGGGGTACGGTCCGGGGCGGCCGGGGGCGCGGCGCTGGGCGCGGAGGTCGCGCAGGCGCGCCAGGGAGAGGGCGAGGACCGAGAGGACTGCCGAGAGTCGGGGAGTTTGGTGGTAGGCGTGGCGGGCCGCGTTGGTTCCCATGGAGACGACGTCTTGGTTCCCGCCGTTGGTGGGTATGGAGCTGGTGGCGGCGGGTTGGCAGTGGTGGCGCATGTCGGCTACGAGCGCGGTGGCGGTGATCTGGGCGCCGGCCATCCCGGAGCAGGGGCCTGGTTCCCACGCCAGGAGAAGCGGAGCTCCGCCGTTGTGGGTCGGGGAGAGGATGACGTCGATCTGCCGTTCGGCAAGAACGGCGATCTGGGTGACGGCGGAGTTGAGTGTATCGGCGGCAAAGGCGATTTGCTGGCCCTGAAAGTTGCCCCCGTGCAGGGCGGCCGCGGGCGCTTCGGCGGAGTCGCCAAAGATCAGGGGGTTGTCGTTGACGCCGTTGATTTCGCGCTCGATGAGCTGTCGTGCGTGCATAATTTGGTCGCGGCAGGCGCCGAGAAACTGGGGCGCGCACCGCAACGAGTAGACCTCTTGGAGGGGTCGGGAGGGGTCCTCAAAGGCCGGCTGCTGAGGGTCCGACTCCGCTTGGTCCAAGATACGACGGGCGCTGACGACCTGCCCGACGTGTCCGCGGGCCCGGTGCAGCCTGGGGTCTAGCGCCTGAGCGCGGCAGCCAAGAAGTTGATACGCCCACCCCGTAAGACGCTCGGCGGTTTCGAGCAGTCGCTCGGCGCGGCAAAGCGCCAGCGCGGCGTATGACGTCATGAAGCTTGTTCCGTTGACCAAACCGAGCACGTCACGGGAGGGCGGCTTGAGTCGAGGCAGGCCGGCGCGCTTCAGTGCAGCCGACGCGGACATCCTCTTTCCGTCCATTCGCACCATGCCCAAGCCGCGAAGTGTGCGGGCGGCAAAGGCAAGTGGGATGAGGTCGCCACTGGCCCCGACGGACCCGAGTTCAGGGATTTCGGGCACGATGCCATGGCTGAGGAGCGCGAGGTAAGCTTGGAGTGTTTGGATCGAAACTCCTGAGTGTCCGGCGGCGATTGCTCGGGCGCGGACGATCATCGTGCCGCGGACGACCTCGGCGGCTGCGGGCTCGCCGAAACCGGCGCAGAGGTGACTGATCAGGCCAAGCCCGTGCGTTTCGCTCCCCGGCCTGGTGGCGGCGTATCTGACGAACGGGCCGAAACCGGTGGTGACGCCATAGACGGCTGCGCCGCCCGCGCGGAGCTCCGCGAGGGTGGCTCGACTTCGCCGCATCGCGCGTCGAGCCCCGGCAGAGAGTATGACGCGCGGGCGCTCCAACCCCGCCAGGCGCTCAATGTCCTCGGGAAGGACTTTGGAGTCCGACGATAACGCGAGGTGGTTGGCGGACCCGGCGCTGGCCCGGCGGGCGGTTCTCGACGAACTGGCTGCAATCAGATTCATGGTCGATCCTTCGGTCCAAAAGTGTTGCTCTGGGCGACGTTGGCGAGGTTCATCACCCTTTTTTTCTTCGATCGGGGACGCCCTCGCCGGTTCACACGAGGGAGTCGTCGGGGCAGTGGAGCGGTCGGGTTCTCAGTGGTCGCCCGAAGAACCGCCCGCCGCCGACACGCGATGACGACCCGTGCTCCGAAGTCGGGTTAACTCGCCGACTACGACTTCTGCACGAACACCCAGTTCGTCTTCGAGTCCGGGTCCCGGAACAACTGAACCTTGACTTTGGTGGGTCGCATTTTGTAGGTAAAGGTGTAGGAGAAAAGCATGTTGAGGTCGCCTTCAGCGACGCCTTTCTTAAACCGCCCGAAGAAGAGCGCGTTGTTCGTGCAGGGCGCGATTTCGGTGAAGAAGCTGCGGCCTTCGGCGACTGCGGGGGTGACATCGGCGAGCTCGGCTTCGTAGCGGTTGTAGAGCAGGATCTTTCCCGAGTCGTCGACCTTGATGACCCCGAAGTCGCAGGAGTCCGCCTGGCTGCGGTTCATAAGGGCGACGCCGTCGATGATTTCAGGGGGTACGAACTGACCTGCGAGGGGCTTGACTGGATTGACTGTGTTCACGATCGCTTCCTTTCGGGCATTCTTTGAAGAATTGACTTGCGTGGGTTGGGCAGTAATCGCCTCGCCCCATGCTTGACTTCAGGCGGCCTTCCGGATCGGGCGGATCGTGCGACGACCTTCGATGCGATTGAAGGTCATCTCGGGGCGGCTGCAATCCAAATGTTGACGGGGAGGCCACTTGATCTCGCTGGTCGTCTCTCGCCACGCGGGCGCTTGCGGGTTGTTCTCGCCATCGCGGTAGAACTCACCAAGTTGCTTCATCGAGCTGTACGCCGTGGCGACACCCGTCGGCCACTCCGCCCAGCCGAGTTCGGCCTTCGGCGCGTGAAATTCGCCGTTGAACGACAGGGATTGGGCCTCCAGGCCACACTCCGAACTGTCGTGGGACTCGTATCCCATGGGATACCTTCCATTCTGTAAGAAAAATCGCCGACCACGCGACCGAGACCGTTCCTCGGCTTACTAAGCAATGTCAGAATCGGGCGTTATAGGCAAATGAATCATTTGAAAGTGGCGCACCTGAACAAAATATTTTACCGCACTTC
>Ga0105048_10020607_pt1 | contig 10058 bp, 10 predicted proteins | sample MAT05_FD_78382 | JGI IMG/M metagenome (GOLD analysis project Ga0105048, IMG submission 78382) | Freshwater microbial communities from Lake Fryxell liftoff mats and glacier meltwater in Antarctica - MAT-05 | ecosystem: Environmental > Aquatic > Freshwater > Ice > Liftoff microbial mat | place... | reverse complement strand
TATGCAACACCGACGACCCGACGGAATGTCGCCCATGCAGAGCCGGAAATACCTCTTCCCGAACGTGATCGAACTCAATCTCGCCGGGGGAAAACCCCTCGGCGTGAACATCTACCTCATCGACGGCGGCACCGAATTCGTTCTCCTCGACGTCGGATTGACCGATACCCTCGACGAAGTGATCGACATCATCCGGGCCATGGACTTCCCGCTTTCCAAATGCAAAATGCTGATCGCCACGCACGCCGATGCGGATCATATTCAGGCGCTCGCATCGGCGAAGGAACGGTTGAAAACGAAAACGGCCGCCCACGCGCACGCCGCGATTGCCATCGAATCGGGCAACGTGGTGGAAACCTATGCCAGCATCTCCGCCCAGGATTTCCACATCCCCATGCCACCCTGTAAGATCGACGTGAAACTGAAAGACGGCGAGACGATTAAGGTCGGCAAGCTGAAATTGCAGGTGTGGAGCACGCCCGGGCATACCCCCGGCCAGCTCGCCTTCAAGCTGAACGACGTGCTCTTCAGTGGCGATAACATCTACAAGGATGGATGCGTCGGCGCGATCGATGCCCACCACGGTTCGCACCTGCCGCACTTCATCCAAAGCCTCGAACGCATCCGCGACGACGATTGCGCGTACCTGGCGCCGAGCCACGGCCCCGCCTTTCGCCGCGATCCGGCGCTCTTGCAATCGGCCATCGATCGGCTGACGAAGTACCAGTACATGGCCGATTTCGGCACCTGCGCCGTGAGTTGGCCACTTCAAGAGGAATGGGAAAGGGAAATCCTCACCGGGAAAATGCCGGAGTTCGTGTGATGAGCCTCGCTTCCGCTTGGAGGGCGCTCAACGCCGCAGTGGTTCGCAATCTGCGAGCCGTGGAAATGGTCGGCGTCATGATGCGGATCTTCAGCTTCTCCTTGGTGAGCTGGTACGGTTCCGCCAGCCCGTTCTTGTTCGTATGGACGTTCAACACCGTGGATGCCATTCTGCTCTCGTGGTGCGCGCTGCTCAAGCGGGATACCGCCTACACCGTGTTGAATCTCTTTTGGATCGGCGTCGGCGTCGTGGGAATCGTCCGGGCGTGGAATTAAACGAACGGCGGGTCGGCTTCCCTCTCCCCGCTTTATGTAGCAACCATGACTCCCCCGCAATCCCTAGAACTTTCGGAACTGGCAGGCGGGTTCATTCACGAACTCAAGAACCACATCAATACACTCTCGTTAAATCTTCAATTGCTCGCAGAGGATTTCGAGGCACCGGAAACGCCGCGGGAACGGATGGCGGCAGATCGCGTGGGCAAGCTCACCGAAGAATGCCGGAGGCTGGTTGAAATCTCGAACGATTTCCTGCGCTTCTCCCGAGTGCTCGAACCGGAACTCGCCGCAACCGATCTCGACGCGGTCGTACGGCGGATGGTCGATTTCCTTTCGCCCACGGCCCGGATGCAGAACGTGGTGATCCACTGGCACGCGGAGCCCGATCTGCCTTTGGTTCCGCTGGATGCCGAGATGTTCGAGAAAGTGCTTCTGAATTTGATGTTGAACGCCGAGGACGCAATGCCGGACGGTGGCACGTTGACCCTTCAAGCGCGAGCGGAAGCGGATTCGGTAATCCTCGACGTGATCGATACCGGCTGCGGCATGGAACCGGAACTCTCGGCGAAGGTGTTTACCCCCTTCGTGACGACGAAACCGACCGGCAACGGCTTGGGATTGGCCACATCGAAGAAGATCGTCTTGGCCCACGGCGGAGCCATCGAAGTACAAAGTGCCCCCGGTTTGGGGTCGAAATTCACGATTACGTTGAAGATGGGCTAGAGGAAGTCGGAAGGCTTCCGGATTCTCAATCGATGGGATGTTATGAGACTTCCGCTACAAAAAGTGTGGATCAAAAGAGAATCACCCGAGTTCCCAGCGGCCTCTCCCCTCCGCTGAAATACCCGGGTGATTCTGCAAGGCCTGGCGGGTTTATAATCGAACGGCCTCTCCCCTCCGTTCGACCACTCACCCATCCAGGCGTTGCGGAAGTAGTATTGGCATCGTCCGTGCCAATTTCCAAAGTTTTCGCGCATTATCTCGCATTCGCAGCGCAAGTACAGATCCAACAATACTTTAAGATTGTGAATCGTTTCACAATGTATTTTGCCCTGTGTGGTTTAACCACGCTTCACTCGGCCTTGCTTCTGGGCATTCCTGCTTAGCGCGGGCGCAGTTTCTGCCGGTTCGAGTATCGATTCTTACAATTGCCGTAGTGGTTTTCCCGCCGAGGTGCCGATTATGATGAAGAGCGAACGATTCCCTACGCCCAGCGAGCCACGCATGGCTACCGATTTCCGCCTCAAAGAAACTGAGCTGCAGAACATCACCGATCAACTCGTGATGTCGTACTCGGATTGCGGGATGCTTCACCACCTCGGCCACGAACCGCTGCCGAGCCGCGAAGCGGTCGTCGCCATTGTCGGCGATTTGCTCGAACTCCTTTTCCCCGGCTACGGCCGCAAGCAGAACTTGCATGTCGGGAACATCGCGTATTACGTCGGTGGTTTGATCGATAGCCTGCAAGATCAACTGACGGAACAGATCGGCCGCAGTGTTCGCCACGAACTCTGCAAAGACGACCACGGCTTCGATTGCGAAGCCGATGCCCAACGTAAGGCCCTCGATTTCCTCGGCCGGCTTCCCAAAGTCCGCGCCCTTCTCGAACGGGATGTCGAAGCCGCGTACCGGGGCGACCCCGCCGCCACGGGCCACCACGAGATCATCTTCAGCTACCCCGGCTTCGAGGCCGTGGCCATCTTCCGCCTCGCCCACGAACTCCACGACCTTGGCATCCTCTACCTGCCGCGGATGATGACCGAAATCGCCCACTCCAAAACTGGCATCGACATCCACCCCGGTGCCACCATCGGCGCCGGCTTCTTCATCGACCACGGCACCGGCGTCGTCATCGGCGAAACCACCCACATCGGCGAAGGGGTGAAGCTCTACCAAGGCGTCACCCTCGGCGCCCTCAGCTTCGAGCGCGAACAGAACGGCGAACTCGTCCACGGCGATTACAAACGCCACCCGACACTCGCGGACAACGTGGTGGTATACGCCAACGCTACGATCCTTGGCGGCAAGACCGTGATCGGCGAAGGTTCCGTTATCGGTTCGAACGTATGGGTGACGAAGTCGATCGACCCGTACTCGGTGGTGGTGCTGGAGAACCCGCAGTTGAAGGTGAAAGGCCAAACCAGCCGCGCCGCCCAAGAAGCGCTGATGTACCACATTTGACAATGGCTAACTCATCGTTTGCGATTCCTGGAGTTTTTTGCTTCAGACGCGAGCCGCGCCCGAAGTAGCGTGAGTACCGCCGCTTCCTCCGGTTTCATGTGTTGCAGCCCCTTGGCGAGTTGTGCATCTGCGCGTTGCTCCAAAGTTCTGTAGAGTTCGCCACTCATGTAGGTTTCCAAGATCGCGGGGTGAATGTAGCATTTGCGGCATACCGCTTTGGTGTTGCCGAGCTTCGCTGCCACCGATTCGATGGCCACCAAAACATTCTTTTTCGCTTGGGTCTCGGAATCGAATGGTACAAATTCGCCCAGCGCCATCCAAGCCAATACGGTACCCGCCCAAGTGCGAAAATCCTTCGCGGTGAAGTCGTCGCCCGCGGCAACTTTCAAGTAGGCATTCACATCTGCCGAAGTGATCGGATGCCGAATTCCATCGCCGTCGATGTATTGAAACAAATCTTGGCCGGGCACATCTTGGCATTGTTTCACGATTCGGGCCAAACGCTGATCGGCCAAGTCGATCGCGTGTTTGACCCCGCTCTTGCCTTTGAATTCGAAATGAATGGAACCGCCTTTGATCTCGGCGTGTTTATCCTTCATCGTGCTCAAACCGATCGAATCATTAACGCGGGCGTATTCCTCGTTCCCCACGCGGATCAGGGTCGTTTCGAGCAACTTCACCACGGCGGCGAGCACCCGTTCTCGTTGCAATCCAGGCCGTTTCATGTCCCGTGCGACCCGGCGACGGATCGTGGGGAGCGCCTTGCCGAAAGCGACCATTCTGCCGTACTTGGTTTCGTCGCGGGCTTCGCGCCATTTCGGATGGTAGCGGTACTGGATACGACCACGTTCGTCTTTGCCGGTCGCCTGCAAGTGCCCGCGCGGGTCTTTGCAAATCCACACATCTTTCCAAGCCGGCGGCAGCACCAGGGATTTGATCCGGCTGAGAGTTTCGGTATCGCGAATAGTGCGACCTTCCGGATCCAAGTATTTGAATTTGCCGGCAGTACCGGCGCGACGAATACCCGGTGTATCGCGGTTGACGTAATGCAAACCCGCATTTGTCGCGGAGTGAAGCGAATCGGAGGAGAGCGTAGATTGAGCCATGGCGGTTAAGCACGCAAGTATCATTCCGAAAGCACAATGCGAGCCATCCGATTGCAATGAGGCATCGGTTCCGCTCGTATCCCGACTCGGCACGCCGATCCCTATGATGCCGCCCCCCGTCAGGCCGAGGGGCAGGCCGAAAAAGAAGGTGCTCCCGCTGTGATCGCTCCGGCACGGATGCCGGGCGGATTCACCCTCCGTCGTTCACGATGCCGATCGCCGTCCGCAAATCCTTCCGGTGCTGCTTCAGCTCCTCTCGCGTCTTACCCGCCAGTTCGACGAGATCGTAAAGAACCGAATAGCAATACCGCCAGAGTTCGAGGAACGGCCGATGGCGGCACGGTAGGTCTCGCCCTTGGGCGTCCTTCGGCCCTTTGGCGAGCAGCTCCCGGCGTCCGTTGATCCAGCAGCAATATCCGCCACGGCTGTCCCAGTAGCGAACCGAAGGTTTCCTTCCACGTGCCATCGGAGTATCCTGAACAGACAGGTTTCCTTGACGTTCCCTGCCTCATTATACAGCGATTTTGCATACAGCGATTTTGCGATTTCCGTCCACGATTTCCGTCCAAACCCGCTTGGACGGAATGCGGAAACGCAGAGATTACAAGAGTTTGCGGAGAAGGAGCTAGACAACGTGAAATACATCGACCCGCACTGCCACATGATCTCGCGGACGACCGACGATTACCAACGCATGGCTTACGCCGGGTGCTCGGCCATCTCCGAACCGGCGTTCTGGGCCGGGTTCGATCGCGGCACCGCCGAGGGCTTCCGCGATTACTTCCGCCACCTCGTCGACGTCGAACCGCTGCGGGCGGCGTACTACCACATCAAACATTACTCGTGGCTTTGCATCAACGCGAAGGAAGCCGAGAACGTGAGCCTCTCCCGCGAAGTGATCGCGATGATCCCGGAGTATTTGAAGAAGCCTGGGGTGTTGGGAATCGGCGAAATCGGTTTGAACAAGAACACCGCCAACGAGGCCACCGTGTTCCAAGAGCACGTCGATCTGGCAATGAAAACGAACGAGCTGATCCTGATTCACACGCCGCACCTCGAAGACAAATTCAAGGGCACGCGGATGATCGTGGATATGTTGAAGAACGATAAGCGGGTGAAGCCGGAGCGCGTGTGCATCGACCACGTCGAGGAGCACACGGTTCGGCTGGCCTTGGAGAACGGCTTTTGGTGCGGCATGACGCTCTACCCGATCACGAAATGCACCCCGGCCCGCGCCGCGGACATCGTCGAGATGTACGGCCCGGATCGCATCATGGTGAACAGCGCCGGCGACTGGGGCCGCAGCGACCCGCTGGCTGTGCCGGAGTTCATTCAAGAGATGAAGCGGCGCAAGCACCCGGAGGCGTTGATCGAGAAAGTGGTGTACCATAATCCGTTGGAGTTCTGGCGGCAATCGAACAATTGGAAGGAGGGGGTATGAGCAGCTCAATTCTTGAAGCGCCGGCGAAGATTGAACGGGAACCGGATTTCCTTTACGAAGTCGTAGACGGCCAAATTGTGGAGAAGAAAGTGGGCGCGCGCGAAATCATGCTGGCCAATACTTTGAGCCGACTTCTCGCCGCTTGGCTGTGGGATCGGGATATCGGCCATGCTTTGATCGAGATGGGTTATCTCATTCCGCCCAAGAACAACGAGCGTAAGCCCGATTTTTCGATCGTTTCATTCGATTCTTGGCCCTATGATTTGGAACTGCCTGTGGGCGGTACGATGCCGGTCGTCCCGGATTTGGCGGTCGAATTCGTCAAACCGTCGAACTATCAAGACGATATCGACGAAAAGATCGAAGAGTACTTCACGGCCGGGGTCAAAGAGGTTTGGGTCATTTCGACGAAACTCCGTCGGATCACCCAATACACTTCCGTACTCGATGTCGTGCGATACGGTGTATCGGACACTCTCACCACGGATCTGATTCCGGAATTTGAGTTGCCCGTGATGCAATTGTTCCCAGCCAAGCGCGCCAAGTGACCACCTTCCTCGCCCTCGAAACCTCCTGCGATGAAACTGCGGCGGCGGTGTTCACGAGCGACCTGCGCGTACTCTCCAGCGTGGTCGCATCGCAGAACTCGCTGCACGCGCCGTTCGGCGGTGTGGTGCCGGAGATCGCGAGCCGGGCACACGTTCGCACGCTGTTCCCCGTGATCGATCGCGCGCTCGCCGAAGCGAAGTTGCAGCTCGCGGACATCGGCTGCATCGCGGTTCACAACACCCCCGGATTGGTCGGCGCATTGCTCGTGGGTGTGACCGCTGCCAAGGCGCTCTCGGCCGCCCTCGGCGTGCCGTTGATCGCGGTGAACCATATTCAAAGCCACATCTATGCGTGCCGCATGGCCGCCGGGAAAGACATCTTCCCTTGCGTCGGTTTGGTCGTGTCCGGCGGGCACACCGCCCTCTTCCGATGCGATACCGCGTTGGAACTCCAACTCATGGGCGGCACCCGGGACGACGCCGCCGGGGAAGCCTTCGATAAGGTCGCGGCGATCCTCGGTATCGGCTTCCCCGGTGGGCCGAACCTCGAACGCGAAGCGAAGCTCGGCAACCCGAATGCCTTCCCGTTTCCCCGGCCATTCCTCAAAGATGAACGCTTGGAATTCAGCTTCAGCGGTTTGAAAACGGCGGTGCTCTACGCCCGGCGCGATCATCCCGAAGCGAAGCGTTCCGATCTCGCGGCGAGCTTTCAAGAAGCGGCGGTCGATGTACTCGTGGCGAAATCCCGTCAGGCGTTGCGGAAGAGCGGGTTGATGCGATTGGCCGTGGGCGGTGGCGTGATCGCCAACGGTCGTTTGCGAATGAAGCTGGAATCGATGTGCGCGGGAGAGAACGCAGAGTTGTTCATCCCACCGATGAACTTGTGTACGGACAACGCCGCGATGGCGGCACTGGCCGTGGAGAAGTGGAAGCTCGGCCAATTCGCTGCGCCCGATCTGGACGCCGAACCGAATTTCTTATGAGCCGAATCGCGGGAACCGATCCTTGTGCATTCTGCCCCGAAGGGGCCGGCGTTCCAAGCCTAGGGCGGAAGCCCTGGGAAAGGCATCCATTCCGTTCTTATCGCCCTGAAAGGGCCGGCGTGCGCGTGTTGACGGCCCTTTCAGGGCGAAGAGAATCCATCCCACAAACCCAGGGCTTCCGCCCTGGGCTGGGTACGAACACCCCTTCGGGGCGAAGAATTACCGTATCGCGGTGAGTAATCGCGGTTGGAATGGGGCGTGCTTCTCTTCTTCCAGCACCTTCCCGGCGGCCATGCGTACGATGCGATCCGTGCCGCGGGCCAGTTCCATATTGTGCGTCACCATCACCACCGTGAGTTGATCTTCGCGGTTCAAATCCTTCAACAGTTGCACGATCGAATCGCCGGTCTCGGCGTCAAGGTTGCCGGTCGGTTCGTCGGCCAAGAGTACGCGGGGCCGCGTGAGCAATGCCCGGGCCACGGCCGCCCGTTGCAGTTCGCCGCCGGAAAGCTCCCGAGGCTTGTGCTTCACCCGGTGGCTCAGCCCGACGCGCTCGAGCAATTCGTGGGCGCGCTTCCGCCACATGCTGCGTTTGCCCCACCAACCGGTGACCGATTCCGTGATGTACGCGGGCATCAGCACGTTATCGAGGGCGTTCAGTTCCGGCAGCAGGTGGTAGAACTGGAAGACGTAGCCGAAGGTTTTGTTCCGCAGTTCATCGCGATCCCGGTTCGGCAGATTATCGATGCGGCGGCCGTCGAGTACGATCTGACCGGCATCCGGGGAATCGAGCACGCCCAGCAAATGCAGGAACGTACTCTTCCCGGAACCGGACGCCCCCACGATGCTGAGGAACTCGCCGGGGTGAACCGCGAGGCTGAGGTTCTGCAATACCTTCACGCTCTCGGCATGGCGGCGGTAGCTTTTACTGAGGTTATCGGCGAGGAGCATATTTGGGGTGCGGGGTATGGGGTTTCGGGTATGGGCAAGAAGGCATCGGATGTCGGATGGGCAAACCCCATACCCCAAGCATATTTGGGGTGTGGGGTATGGGGTTTCGGGTATGGGCAAGAAGGCATCGGATGTCGGATGGGCAAACCCCATACCCCACACCCCATACCCCGTTTATTCAAATCGAAGCGCCCGCACCGGGTGCAAGCGTGCGGCCCGGATCGCGGGAAGGATGCTGAACACAACTGCGATGGACGCAGCGCCGAGGTTGATGAGGGCGATGCTGCTCGGCACCACGTTGGTCGGAATCTTGTCGAAGTAATACACGCTGCGATCGAAGATTTGCTTGCCGCTGAGGCGCGCGAGCCACGCTTCGATCTCGTTGATGTTCTCGGTGATGGCCAAGCCGAGAACGGTGCCCGCACCGCAGCCGATCAGGCCGAGGAGCAAGCCGTAGCCGAGGAAGATCACCATGATGCCTTGGCTGCTCGCGCCGAGGGCTTTCATCACGCCGATGTCGCGGTACTTCTCGCTCACGATCATACTGAAGATCGCCAGAACGCCGAACCCGGCCACGCCGACGATCAAGAACAGCAGGATGTTCAAGATGCCGCGTTCGATATCGATGGCGGAGAGGAGCGGCCCTTGCTGTTGCTCCCACGATTGCACCCGCGCTTCGGGCATCGGCATCAGCATTTGCAAGCTCGGCACGAACGTTTCGTGAACGAAGCGCGAATCCTTGCGAACGTTGTCCTTCAATTTCACCTGCATCGCGTTCACTCGGTTATCCATGCCGCGGATGCGTTGCAACTCTTCGAGGGGAACGTACACGAGGCGGTCATCGTACTCGCTCATCTCGGTTTTCAGGTAATCGGTAACGATGAACGTGGCGCTCACCGGCTTGGTGCCCGAAGCCCCCACGGTGGCGATGAAAATTTCATCGCCGGGGAGCAGCACGGCCCGGTCGATCATCTCGCCGGTCTTTTCGTCGGCGATGCGGTAGTGGGCGAGCGAATGGCCGAGGATCACGCCGGGCAATCGCGGCGCGGGCATCGCCCCCAAGTTCGGAGCCGGGATCGGGGCGTGCGGAATTTGGTTCGGCATCGACTCGATCTTGGGCAGTTCGAGGAAGCCGGGAATCGCATTCGGTTTGGCGGGCGGAGCCACCGGGGGCGCAGCGAAGAAGGCGTCGTCCATATCGAGCCGCCGGGTTTGCTCGAAGCGGCGGTACGCTTCTTCGGTGAGATCGAAACTCGGGTTCGGCATATTCTTCTGCCGCACGAGGTATTCCGAAAAGCCACCGACCTTCGCTTGCCGTTCGGGATTGACCCCGACGAGGCGAACGTGTTTCGTAATGGGTAGCTTGCGGCCGTAGCGGTCGCGGATGTGGTATTGAACGAGGGCGAACATCTCCACCGTCGGGCTCATCGCTTCGATGTGTTGGCCGACCTTCGACCCGGCGATCTTGGCTTCCAGTTCCGGCGTGCTCAAATCGAAGCCGTCGGCGCGGTCGGTTTCCACGCGCACATCGGAAAGGATGCCGTGCAAGCGATCCTTCAACTTGTTGCTGAACCCGCTCATCACGCTGTTCACCACGATCAGCGTGGCCACCCCGAGCATCACGCTCACGATGCACACGAACGCGAGGTAGCGGGTTTTCAAGTAACGCAGGCAGAGCATCAATTTATACACGGAATCCCCTTCCCGGCGGATCTTCGGACGGGCGTTTGTAGCAGGTCGCGGCGAT